>Ga0073928_10002908_pt1 | contig 28200 bp, 25 predicted proteins | sample PaiPotPPA55metaG_FD_76969 | JGI IMG/M metagenome (GOLD analysis project Ga0073928, IMG submission 76969) | Iron sulfur acid spring bacterial and archeal communities from Banff, Canada, to study Microbial Dark Matter (Phase II) - Paint Pots PPA... ...
CATACGGCAACGATCCATTCCGAAATGGGCCAGGATCGACCCGCCGCCGTGCTCGTCACCGTCACGGGAGGGGAAGCCTGAGGGTGGCGGGATGGGGTGGCGCGCGGTGCGAACTCTGGACTTTCGATCTCCGGCCTCTCCGTGGTCCGGGGCGGAGCGATGCCGCCAGAACGATTCATCTCAGCTATGCTGCCTCGTGATGTACGGTCCTCCCGAATTGCCCGCCCAGTCAACCGGCTCTCGGAAACTGGCGCGAGTCGAGCTTGGGGCTCAACGCGAGCCGCGTTAACATTACTTGCTCTTGCCACTTGGGGCGCCGTCCACGCCGGCAGGACGTGCCAGCCCGGCAGCAGGAGAACAAGAGCGGGTAGCGTCAGCAGTCCGATCGCGCAGGTTCCCCACACCAAGTGCCGGGCGGCCGCCGGGGCGCGGCGCATGAGCAGCGTGAGGATCGAAGCCGGCGCGAGCACCAGCGCGCTCTTGACGGCACAGTCGACCAGCAGCCCAGCGGTCGTTTGGATCAAGTGGATCATGACGGTCTTCCGTTTCCCCGTGCCTGGCGGATCAAGTCGTTGAGGCGGCGGAGTTCATCGTCGGTGAGTCTGGAGTCAGGGTCGGCCAGGTGGGCGGCGAGGGCCTCGCCCACCGACCCGCCGAAAAACGTCTGGAGCACCCGCCGCAGCGCCCGCCGGCCTACCCGCGCCCGCGGCCGTGTGGGGCGGTAGATGAACTCGCGGCCCTCGACTCGGTGCGCGAGATGCCCCTTGTCTTCCAGGATCCGCATCTGCGTGCGGACGGAAGTGCGGGAGGGCGGGTCGGGGATCTCTGCCACCACGTCGGTGACGGACGCCTCCGTCTTGCGCCACACCACGTCCATGATCTGCCGCTCGCGTCGACTCAGCTCCATCGGATCGGGCATCATCATCCTCGGGCAAGAATCGCGCTGGTCCTCATCGGTTAATAAATTAACCCACGTGACAGGCGCGCGTCAACAGGAAATCCCGTTTGCTTCCGGTCTGCGTCCGTGTTGACAAATGGCCCCACGCCGCTGAGATATTGTCCCATGGACGCGCAACTGGAAGGGCTGAAGTTCGACGGCAGCGGGCTCATTCCGGCCATCGTGCAGGACCACAAGAGCGGCGAGGTCCTCATGATGGCGTGGATGAACCGCCAGGCCCTGGCCCGCACCTTGGAAACCGGCAAGACCCACTTTTTCAGCCGCAGTCGCAACAGGCTCTGGCTCAAAGGCGAGACCAGCGGGCACGTGCAGCATGTGAAATCCATCCGCGTCGACTGCGATCAGGACGTGCTATTGATCCAGGTGGAGCAGATCGGGGCGGCCTGCCACGAGGGCTATTACAGTTGCTTCTACCGCGAGCATGAGCCGAACCGTGACTGGAAGGTCGTCGGCAAGAAGGTGTTCGATCCGAAGACGGTCTACCAGCGGTGAGGAGCAGCGGGATGGCCGCGACCGATCAACGGCGGCGGGGGAGCCGGACAGCAGACGCACTGGATTATGCCGCGAGTCCCGCCGCCGGCCACGGCGCGGGGACGGCCGGGTGGGTGGCGCTGGGGCTGTTGGTGGCTTACCTGGCGGCGATGATCGCGGTGGCCATTCTACTGCACGTCGCCGGTGTGTCGATGCGGGGAAACGAGACCACCTGGGACCGCGCGGTCTTCACGTCGGTCAACGCCGCCAGTCTCACCGGGTTTCAACAGACGGTAGGGATACGCGAAATGAGTGCGGCGGGATGGCGGGGGCCGGCCGTCCTGCTGGGGCTGACGTTCGCTGGATCTCTGATGAGCCTGATCTTGGGCGGGCTGGCAGCCGCGCGGGTGTTGGGAATGCCGCACACGGCGGGTCAGATCGTCTGGGCGGCCGTCTCGACCGTGCTGCTGACGACGGTCGCCGGGGCTGCGGCGCTCTCCGGGGCGGGGCGCACCATATTCGAGGCCGTCTTTCAGTCCGCCAGCGGCTTCGCAAACAGCGGGCTGTGGCTCGGGCAGGCGCCGTCAATCACATCGGCGGCCGTATTTCTCGTGCTGCTGCCGCTGGCGGAGCTGGGGGGGCTGGGGCTGCCGGTGCTGATCGAGGCGACCGACCGCATCTTCGGCGGCCCGCCGCTCTCGCGGCACTCGCGGACGGTGCTGACACTGACCGGCTGGTTCTACCTGGGCGCGCTGATCGTGCTCGTAGTGGCTCAGACTCCCGTTGCGCTAGACGGCGGGTGGGTTGCGTGGCGCAACACGCTTTGTTCCTGCTCAGCGGCGGCGATCAACACGCGCTCGGCCGGGCTGCCGATTCAGTCTCCCGCCGCCTTCACTGCCGCCGGACAGTGGCTGCTGATGCTGCTGATGCTGATCGGCGCGGCCCCCGCCGGCACGGCGGCGGGATTGAAAACGACGACCCTGCTGCAACTGGGCCGAGGCGTACGCGACGCGCTCCAGGGCCGGACGCCCCAGCGCGTCGCGGGGATCGCAGCGGTGTGGGCCGGCTCTTACCTGCTGGCCCTGTTCATCGGGGTCCTGCTGCTGGTCAGCATCGAGCCGCAGACCCAGGCGGACCGGCTGCTGTTCCTGGCCTGCAGCGCGCTGGGAAATGTCGGGCTCTCTCACGACCCAGTCTCCAATACGGGCCCCGGCCTGCTCGTTCTTTCGGGCCTAATGCTGTTTGGCAGGTTAGGCCCTCTGGCGATCCTCTGGTGGACGGCCGGCGCGGACAGCGGCGCGGACGTGCTGGTCGGTTAAAGCCGCGACAGAAGCGGAGGTCGTGAAGGAGCGTCTCAGCTTGGCGCGGGGATCGAGGCTTGAGCGCCCGGACCGCGGCCGGAAGATTCCTCCAGTTCGATCTGCGCGACCTTCTGCACGCGACGGGTGTGGCGGCCGTCGCCGAAGGCGGTGGTCAGGAAGATTTGCACGATCTGGCGGATTTGTTCCTCACTAAGGAGGTCGGTGCCGAGGCACAGGACGTTGCAGTGGTTGTGTTCGCGTGCGCGGCGGGCGGTGACCTCATCGTGGACGAGGGCGGCGCGGACGTTGTGGACTTTGTTGGCGGCGACGCACATTCCGATGCCGCTGCCGTCCATGAGGATGCCGGCGTCGGCGCGGCCATCGGCGACGGCGCGGGCCGCGGGGGCGGCGTGGTCCGGGTAGTCGCACGCCGCCGTGCTCTCGCACCCGAAGTCCGTTATCTCATGGCCATGCTGTTTAAGTAGCGGCAGCAGCCGCCGCTTGGCTTCGTAACCTCGATGATCGCACGCCAGCGCCAGCTTCATAGCACCTTCTCTTCCAGCTGCTTCTCGATGAGCATTCGGAGTTGACCGGCTAAGTCGTGATAGATCCGCACGTCGCTCCCGATCGGGTCTTCGATGTCGCCGGCGGGGTCGAGCGTCGCGACCTTCTCGGTTGCAGACGGGACCAGGGCCGTCACCGCGTGGGCGTGGCTACGGCTCATGGCGAAGATCATGTCGGCCTGATGAATGAGTTCCACCGTGAGCGGCCGCGAGCGGTGGTGGGACAGATCCACGCCCATCTCCTTCACCGCTTCCACCGCCTGCGGGGTCGCCTTGGCGCCCGGCAGCGCGAAGCTGCCGGCGGAGAGGACGCTGATCCCCTTCTTCTCCAGCTCCGGTTCCGGGACAGTCATCTTCGCGGCCAGAATCTGCCGGGCAATCGCCTCGGCCATCGGGGATCGGCAGGTGTTGCCGCTGCACACGAAGAGGATGGTCGTCCGCAGCAGCCGCTCGATGATCCGCGCATCATATACGCCCTGGCGGATGATTTCGTATCGCCCGTTCAGTACCCTGATGAGGGTCGAGGGCTTGGAGTATTTAGTGGGCCCGGCATCGAAGATGAGGTCGACCTTTCCGTCCAGTTCATCGGCGGCCTGTTCGGGGCGCCAGGAAGCGCCGGAGTTGGAGGTGCCGGCGGTCGTGAGCGCTACCGGCCCACCGGCGGCGGCGATCACGTCGGTCGCCACGACGTGGTCGGGGCACCGGAGCGTTATACCGTCGCCTTCGTAGAGCTCGCTCTCGTCGAGCTTCAATTCCGCGGCGAGCTGTTGTCGGCGGTCCGACGAGACGCTGAACATCAGCCCCACCGGCCCGGGCCACAGCTTCTTGATCAACCGTTCCTCATATTCGCCGACCGGGTCGAGATACCGATACGCCTCCATCGGGTGGGCCAGATGCAGGGTAAACGGTCGATTCGACCCGGGACCGCGAAGCGCCCGCAATCGCGACCGCGCTTCCGGGTGGGTCAGCAGCCCCGCGGCGCCATAGACGGTCTCGGTGGGCAACACGACAAGTCCGCCGCCGGCCAGCACCTGCGCGCCCCGTGCCACCTGAGACTCGTAGTCCCCCGCTAAGAATATGGAGATGATTGGGACGGCCATGTCGCCTCACGATATATGAGGCGAGCGGAGCCGGGGTGTCAAGCAAGGCAATTCTTCGGTGGACAGTGGGGGTCGCACTGCCCGCATACCATTGGTCTGCATGGCTGACTCCAGATCGCTCTTGCCGGCGGCGGTGCTGTTTGACATGGACGGGACCCTCACCGAGCCGATGCTCGATTTCCCGCGGATCAAGCGGGAAATGGGGATCGGCAGCCGGCCAATCCTGGAGGCGCTAGCCGAGATGAACGGCACGGCCCGCGCCGCGGCCGAGGCCGTGCTGCTGCGGCATGAGGAGCACGCCGCCGGCAATTCCACGCTCAACCCAGGCTGCCGGGAGCTGCTGAATTGGTTGTCTCATCACCGAATTCGAATGGCATTAATCACGCGAAACAGCCGGCGAAGCGTGGAGATGGTGGTCGCCCGCCACGGATTAGAGCTTGACATACTGGTGACGCGCGAGGACGGGGCCTTCAAGCCGGACCCACACCCCCTTCGTCTGGCGTGCGGGAAGTTGGCAGTGGGGCCGCACGCGGCGTGGATGGTCGGCGACGGCCAATATGATGTAGAGGCGGGGACCGCCGCGGGAATCAAGACCGTCTGGATCAGCCACGGCCGCCCGCGGCCCTTCGAAGCGATCCCGTGGCGCGAGGTCCGAGACCTTGTCCAACTGCGGCGAATGCTGGAGGCAGCCGCAACAGCTTTGCAGCTCGGCCATTAGCTCCCCACGATCTGGCGAAACCGCAGATAAGCCTGATCCCACTGTCCGGTGTCGCCCGGTTCGTACCGCTTCACCTGGAAGCTGTTTCGTACCACCTCTCGCGCGTTAGCAAGAGAAGCGATGTCACCCGTGGCCATGGCTTGCACGAGAACGTTACCGATGGCGGTCGCCTCGACGGGCCCGGCGATGACCGGCCGGTTGCAGGCGTCGGCGGTCAGTTGGTTGAGCAGCTCATTCTGGCTGCCGCCGCCGACAATGTGGATCACGTCGACTTTCCGGCCGAGCACGTCTTCCAAGCCTTCCAGCGTCTTTCGGTAGGTCAGGGCGAGGCTGTCAAGGCAAGCGCGGACGAACTCGCCGCGCGAGGCCGGCGGCCGCTGGCCGGTCTTGGCGCAGAATTCCACGATCTTCGGCGGCATCTGGCCCGGCGAGAGGAACGGCTTGTCGTCCGGGTCGATGATCGACGCCAGCGGCTGGGCGCGCTGGGCCAGTTGCGTCAGCTCCGCGTACGCGTGGTCGTGACCCTCCCGCTGCCAATGCCGGCGGCACTCCTGCACGAGCCACAGGCCCATGATGTTCTTGAGGAACCGGATGGTGCCGCCGACGCCTCCCTCGTTGGTGTAGTTGTAGCGGAGTGATTTCTCGTTGATGATCGGCTCGTTCAATTCGACGCCCATCAGCGACCAGGTGCCGGAGCTGATATAGCACCAGTCGTCGCCTTGTGCCGGGACGGCCACGACCGCGCTGGCGGTGTCGTGGCAAGCGGGTGCGACGACCGGGACCGGGCCGACGCCGCACTCCTCCGCCACGTCGCGCCGCAAGGGGCCGAGCGCGGTGCCGGAAGGAATGATCTCCGGCAGGATATGCGCCGGCAGGTCCAGCTTGCCGAGCAGGTCGATCGCCCACGTCTTTCCCCGCGGGTCGTACATCTGGCTCGTTGTCGCGATGGAAAACTCGCTCTTGCGCTGGCCGGTGAACAGATAATTGAACAGGTCCGGCATGAACAGCAGCGTGTCGGCGCACGCTAACGCCTTCGACCCGGCCCTCTTCATGGCCAGCAACTGGTACAGACTGTTGAGCTGCATGAACTGAACGCCGGTGGCGTGAAAAATCTCTTCGCGCGAGACGTGGACGAAGGCATCTTCCATCATTCCGTCGGTCTGAGCATCGCGGTAGTGAAAGGGGTTGCCGAGAACGTCGCCATTGCTGTCGAGCAGGCCGAAGTCGACGCCCCAGGTGTCGACGCCGATGCCGTGTAACGGGACGGGGTGCTTGTGGTCGGGGAGCTGCTCGAAGGCGGCTTTACGTAGTCCGGTCTTCAGCTCTTCCCACTGACCGAGCAGGTCCCAATAGAGGTGGCCATTCATCCGGCCGGTGGGGTTTTGGAAGCGGTGTTTCTCGTGAAGCGTGAGCCTGCCGCCGTCGACCACGCCCAATACTGCCCGGCCGCTTTCAGCGCCCAGGTCGAAGGCAACAAAGTTCCGTGCCGCCATGGGCTCAGCTCTGCTGCAATGCCGCGGAGAGTTCCCGCGGCCGCGTATCAACCGGTCCGGGTTCGGGGACGTCTTTGTCGGAGCGCGCGCCCAGTTCGCCGATTCGACGCGCCGTCACCAGCAGCCGCGACTCCAGCGACGTAACGGCGCCGTTGTACGTTTCGACAATCGCGCCGATGTTGCACCCCAGCTTCTGGAAGTGAGTCGCGAAGACGAGGATTCGGTCGTACAGCTCTTTGCCGTGTTTCCGGATCTCCTCGGCGTTGCGCGTGACCTCTTCCTGGCGCCAGCCGAACTCGATCGCTTTGAGCAGCGCCATGAGCGTGGTGGGTGTGGCGATGATCACGCTGCCGCGAAGGCAGTCTTCGATCAGCGACCCGTCCTGTTCGACGGCGGCGTAGAGGAACGCCTCGCCCGGCAGGAACATGACGACGTACTCGGGGGTGCGCTTGAACTGGGTCCAGTAACTCTTGGCCGACAGCTCGCGGGCGCGGCTGCGGACCTGCTGGCTGTGCCGCTGAAGGCAAAGCCGTCGGGCGTCCTCGTCCGCCGCCGCCGCGGCGTCGAGGAAGGCGTCGAGGGCGGCCTTGCAATCGATGACGACCTGTCGCTCGCCCGGCAAGTGAACCACCATGTCAGGCCGCAGGCGGCCATCCTCTCCGTCGACCGTCGTCTGTTCGACGAAGTCACACCGATTGCTCATCCCGGCCAATTCGACCAGCCGCCGCAGCGTCACCTCGCCCCACTGGCCGCGGGTCTGCGGGCGGCGCAACGCGCTCACGAGCTGCGACGTCTGCGTGTTCAGCGTCCGCTGGATCTCGGCCAGGCTGCCGAGCTGCTCGCGCAACATGCTGTAGGATTCGACACGGGATTTCTCGATCTCCCCCAGGCGGGACTGATATTGGTTGAGCAGTTCCTGCATCGGCGCCAACAGCGTTTCGATCTGTGCTTTTCGCTGCTCCAGCGATCCCGCCGCCTCGGCCGACAGGGCGGCAAATCGCTCGCGGGCCAGTTGCAAAAACGCCTCGTTGTTCTTCGCCAGCGCTTCGGCCGAGACGCTGGCGAACGCCTCGCGCAGCTTTGCATGCGCGTCTTCGAGCAACCGTCGCTGCTCGATCAGGTTCTGCTCAGCCGCGTTCAGTTCGGCTTTGAGCGTGGCGGCGTCGCGCTGGGCGGTTGAAAGTTGGATCCGAAGAGCGTCGGTCTGCGCCCGTTCGCTCGCGAACTGCTCGAAGGCGCCGCCCGCGCGCTGTTCGGCAACCGCCAGCGCCTTCTCCAGCTCCGTCGTCCGTTCGCGCCAGCGACGGGCGCACAAGACGTACGCCAGACCGGCGCCGCCTCCCAAGCCGATGAAGAACGCGATTACCACTAACGCGGCAGTCATGGGCGATCCCTCGCAAAACCTTAACGACCTCCTAACGCAGCACTCTACCCTGAATCCCGCCGAGGGAGCAAATCAAATGTGGCACAGCCGCCCTCGGCTGTGTGTTGCGTGGCACAGCCGCCCTCGGCTGTGTGTTGTGTGGCACAGCCGCCCTCGGCTGTGTTCGACCGAAGGTCGAAATCTGATTAAGACTTCCGCCTTCAGCGGAACACAGTCCCGGCGCGCCGGGACTGTGCCACATTCCGCTCCTCTGCTATCCTCTTCCTCCCAGGGGCTTAATCGTAGTACTCGACACAGGAGCCGACAGTGCAACCCATCCGAATTCAGCCGCCGGTCATTCAGTTGGCGATCGACCTGACCACGATCGACGAAGCCCTGCGGCTGGCCGAAATCGGCGTGAAGGCGGGCGTGGACTGGCTGGAGGCCGGCACGCCGCTCATTGTCCGCCGCGGCGCCGACGCCATCGGGGCGGTCGCCCGCGCGTTCCCGCGGCATCCGGTGCTGGCGGACTACAAGACGATGGACAGCGGCGGGCGGAACGTGCAGTTGACGGCCGAGCAGGGCGGGAAATTGATGACCGTGTGCGCCGGCGCCTGCGACGAGACGATCGCCGCCGCCATCGACGCATCGCAGCAGACCGGCGTGCTGGTAGTGGTGGACACGATCGGCGTCCGCGATCAGGTTGGCCGCTCCCGCGAAGTCGAGCGGCTCGGCGCCCACAGCGTCTATCTGCACTACGGCGCCGACCAGCGCCGCGCCGACGCCACGCGCGATTCCACGCAGTGGGCGGCGAGCGTCGGAGCGGCAGTGAAGGTCCCCTTGGGCGTCGGCATCTTCGGCATCGAAGACGCGGTGCGCGGCGCCAGCCTCGGCGCCGACATTCTCGTCATCGGCCACCCCCTAATCTCCGGCCCGGACCCATTGTCAGCTTTGCGGGAATACTGCCAGCGCGTGCGCGAAGCATACCGCCCGCGGCGGTAGGCCGGCATCTGAATGGCCGCGCGCGATCGTGTGGAGAAGCCGACCACAGAGGACACGGAGAGCACTGAGAAGAGGAAAAGAGGCATCGATCCACAGATTCACACAGATTTTCACAGATTGGATTCCCAATCTTTTGATCTGCATTATCTGTGTAATCTGTGTGAATCTGCGGATCTCGCCGGGCGAGGCGCGGAATCGCGCACGCCGATCTAGGCGAGCGCGGGAGTTTGAACGAACATCGCCAGCAACTCGCCGTTGGTTGACACGCCGAAACGCCGGTGCAGAGCGTCCACGTACTTGTGGACGGTGCTCGGGCTGATCTTGAACCGCACGGCAATTTCCTTTTGGCTTTCCCCCTGAGGAGTCTTTCCAGCGTCTGCCGCTCGCGCGGGCTCAGGCCGTTCAATCCATTTTGTCCGGACATGACGTTCCTCCTGTCTACGGAGCTAACGAGGTGAGGATCCCCTGCCGCGCCCTTGGCGGCAGTAGCGCGATCGTATACCGCGAAAGTTGGGGCGATCAAGAGAAAATCCCAGTTGTTAACGCGGTTGGAATATTCGTTCCGCGCCTCGCGGTCACAGAACAGCGGCCGCGCATGGGCTATACGGTCCATGGACTGGTTAGCCCAATTGGCGCGTGCCGGCCGGGCCGTAACATGGCGGCTAATGCGACCGGCGACCCGACTGGACCTGGGAGAGACGCCTGCGGCGACGAGAAATTGTTGCTCTGCCGAGCGGACATTGCGTATAATCCGCTACAGCACGCTGGCGGCGTGCCCCATCACGTCACTTGGCGCGCCCGCCTCGGTTGAGAAGGAGCCGGTCATGCGTCGCCTCAAAGCTTTTACCCTCGTGGAATTGCTGGTGGTGATCGCCATCATCGCCGTGCTAGTCGCTCTCCTCTTTCCGGTATTCCATAAGGCCCGCCAGCAAGCCCAGCAGGTAGTCTGCGCCAGCAACATGCGGCAGATCGGGCTGGCGGCGTTGGCTTACTCGGCGGAAAATAAGGGCGTCCTGCCGATACCACTGGGCATCCCTCCGCCCCCGGGACCGTTCCCGTACGATGCAATCGGGTGCGATGCGATCGGCGTTCTAAGTTGGAATCGAGGCACCCTCTGGAACTATATCTCCAGAGATCGGGGGGTTCGGATTCGCATATTCAGTTGCCCCTCGGACGCCGAGCCGAGGTGGGTCCAAGCAGGCGACACGGGGAACTTCAATCCGAAATTTCCGAGGAATTTCAGCTACAGCTTTAACGACTACCTGATCGGGACGCCACCGTCCATTCGTTATGGCCACTATGGGGTGCGGCTGACGCAGGTTCACCACCCGTCGAGCAAGTTCCTACTGATGGATATGGAGGGACCGGGAGGGCCGGGCGATATTGTCTCCAGTGCCTCGGGCCCGCCTGGCCCCAACGCCGTGTTGGTATTCCTGACCACGCGCCATAATGGCACGTGCAACGTCTGTTGCTTTGACGGGCACGTCGAGGCGCTCGCGCCCTCTCTGTTCAAAAACCCCACTGTGAACGGCTGGAGTTTCATCGAAACGCCGAACTACGAGCATTACGTGGACATCTTTTCGGATTGGTGACGTCGGTTCTGTAGCTTGCGAAATCAACGGGCGCGCCAGGCGGGGAGCGGTCTCCCTGCGCCTCCGCGTCGCACAATATCGAGCAAAGGAGTCGAGCCATGTTAGGAGTCTTGTGGTTCGTTGGAAAAGGACGTCGGCGGTCGCCGGGCACTCCCGCGCGCGGGCGGAAGTCGGCGCGACCTCGTGGCCCCATGGTGGAGGCGGTCGAGCAAGTGTGTCACGCTATCGAGGCGGCCGTCCCCGACGCGTTGCTCCCGGCAGTTGTCGTCGAGCTGTTGGAGGATCGAACCCACCTCACGACGACATTCAACGCGTTCATCAGCGGCGCCGCGACCGGGACGCACGGCCAGAACTTCGCGGTCAACCTCTGGACCACCGGCCAGCAGGCGACCCAGTGGGTGGTCACGTGGGGCGACAATAACCGCAATACTTACACCGCCCCGCCCGGCGGGTTCCCCGTGCCATACCAGGTGACGCACCAATACGCCACCGCCCAACATTACACCATCACCGCCACCGCCACGCCCACCACCGGGCCGGCCGTCTCGGCGACCTATGCCCTGAACAGCTCGTTCGGCTACGTCAATGGCAATGCGAGCAATCCGAACAATCAAGGCGAGACGGTCTACAACCCGAACTCCGGCCATAACTCCGCCGGCAAGGCCATGGCCATCGACACCAGCAGCACCAGCAGCTACAAGGGCTACGTTTATGTAGCGTCGGTTAACAACTCCGGTGCCGCGGTGACGAGATTTACGCCGCAAGGTGCCGTGGACACTAGCTTTAACGGCAACGGCTCCACGCCGGGCACCTTGGTGATCTCAGGGCTGGGCACGGGGACGCCGACCTCGATTGCGGTGAGCCCGGATGGACTTTACGTTGCCGTGGGCGGCTACTTCAATGGGTGGGGCGTGGCCCTGATCGACCCGATCTACAGCAACGGTCAGGGGAGGATCCTGTGGTCGAAGTCCGGCCTCGTGTCCGCCGGTCAAGTGAACGGCCTCACCTTTGATGGCAGCGACACCGACCAGATCTATGCTGCCGGGTGGACCAGCTGCGGCACAGGGCCGACGTGCATGGCCGCGCTGGAACTCGACACTTCCGGCAACGTCCCCATGAGTTGGAACGGCGGCCACGGCGTGTTCGCGTTCTCTACCGGCTCCTGCTTGTGCGGCGCTGCCAATGCCATCGTCGACATGGACGAGTCGGGCGGGAATGACTGGCTGGCGCTGGCCGGGTACACGACCTATTCCGGCGGGCAAGACTTCACCCTCGCCGAGCTGACCGACTCCGGTGCGCTGGAAAACGGCGGCACCGGCACCGACACGAACTTCGGCAGCGGCAAGGGATACATCCGCACGAACTTCGGGAATACGCTCGGATCGAGTAACGGCGCGACCCACATCCCGTCCACCGATAACGCCCATGCGCTGGCGTTCACCGGCAACATCCGCTCCGGACAGTTGGTTGCCGTCGGGTCGACCAACGCGACTGGCAGTACCAGCGTCGCCTTGGGCGAATGGAACGCGGGCAACGGCACCCTGGTCACGGCTTTTGGGCCGTACAGCGACGGGCTGTCGATCGGCGCGGCCGGGACCGCAAATTCGGTCGTCGTCAATTCCACATCGGGCGCGATCGACATTGGCGGGAGCTATAGCGGCGACCTCCTGGTTTCGCAGTTCACCAGTGCCGGAAGCCTGGACGCTAACAACTTCGGAAATGGGGGCAACTTTCTCATCGACTTGGGCGACACGTCGAGTAACTCGACGGACGCGGGTTATGGAATCGCATTGGAAACCGATGGGTCGATCCTGATCGGAGGTTCGACCACTCCGAGCGGCGGGAACTCCGAGATCGCCTTGGTGGACCTGCAACCCAATTTCACGATCAACATCAGTTAAGGCGCGTGTCCGCAGGAGGCCGTTGGTCCCGGCGAGGCCCGGTCCCGCCAGGACCGACGGCGATTGTCATGGAACTAAGGCAAGCTATCGAGTACCGCCGCCGCGGGCGGCTGGCGGAAGCCGAGACTGCCAGCCGCGAGGCGGTCTGCGAGCATCCGTTCAGCCCTGAGGCCTGCCATCTGCTGGGCATGGTGCTGCTGGAGCGGGGACAGGCCGCCCAGGCGGCGGAACTGATGCGCCGATCCGTCGCCCTGGCGCCGCGGACGCCCCTCTTCCGGGTCAACTTCGCCGGCGCGCTGGGACGCCTGGGCCGCTATCAGGAGGGGCTGTCCGAACTGACCGAGGCGCTGTTGCTGGGCGGCGGGAAGACGCCCGAATTGCACAACCATCTTGGCGCGACGCTCGACGCGCTGGGGCGACTACGCGAGTCTGCCGCCGCGTTCCGAAACACCATTCGCCTGCGGCCCAATTATCCCGAGGCCCATTACAACTTAGGAAACGTGCTGGCGAGGCTCGGAGAGGCTGGAGCGGCGCTGGCCGAGTATCAGGAGGCACTGCGGCTGAGGCCCGAATACTTCAAAGTGAATTGGGGGATAGCGGTAGCGGCCGGCGAGTTGGGGGACGCGGAGCAGGGGATCGGCGCTTACCGGCGAGCAATGGATGCCAACCCTCGCAGCGCCGCCGCCCACAGCGCCTTGCTATACACGATGCATTACTCGCCGCGCTACACACCTGCGCAATTACTGGAGGAGGCCAAACGCTGGGCGGAGCGTCACGCGCAGTTCCGGTCAGACGCCGGCCGTCCGCATGACAATCAGGTGGATGGCGATCGAAGGCTGCGGATCGGCTACCTCTCGCCCGATTTCCGGCAGCACACGATCGCTCATCTCATCGAGCCGCTGCTGGAGTCACACGACCGCCGCGCTTTCGAGCTCTGGTGCTATTCGGCGGTCCTAGTCCCGGACGAGATGACGCGACGGATGCGAGGGCTGGCCGACGCGTGGGTCGACGTCAGCAGGCTTTCCGGCACGGCAGTGGCCGAGCGCATCCGCGCGGATCGGGTGGACATTCTGGTCGACCTGGCCGGACACATGGGAGAGCATCGTCTTCTGGTCATGGCCCGGCGGCCCGCGCCCGTGCAGGTGCAGCTCGGTTACGCCGGCACGACCGGCCTGCCGCAGATCGGATACCGGATCACCGACAATCATTGCGACCCGCCGGGCACAGAAGCATTCTATAGCGAACGGCTGGCGCGCCTGCCGGACTGCGCGTGGCTGTACAAGCCCTCAGACCCCAGCCCGGCGGTCGGGCCGCTGCCGGCACTAGCCGCTGGCCATATGACGTTCGGATGCCTGAACAAGTTGGTGAAGATCACGGACGAGGCGATCGGGCTGTGGGGCCGAATCATGGAGTTAGTGCCTGGCTCGCGGCTGGTGCTGTTGTCCCCGGCGGACAATTCGAGACTACTGGAACGGTTTGCCGAACGCGGCATCGCGGCCGACCGGATCGAGTTGGCCGGTCGGCGGAGCCGTCACGATTATCTCGCGCTGTTCAACCGGATCGACATCGCACTCGATCCTTTCCCCTACAACGGCGATACCACCACCTGCGACGGTTTCTGGATGGGAGTGCCGCTGGTAACGCTGGCGGGCGAGGCGTTCGTGGCACGCCGGGGCGTCAGTCACCTGATGAACGTCGGATTGGGGGAACTGGCGGCGCAGACGCCCGAGCAGTACGTGCAGATCGCCGTCTCCCTCGCGGGAGATCTGGAGCGGCTGAGCCGGCTGCGGGCGACGCTTCGGCAGCGGCTGCTCGCCTCGCCCTTGTGTGACGCGCCGCGCTACGCCGCACACCTCGAGGCGGCCTATCGAGAAATGTGGCAGGCGTGGTGCGGAGCATCGTCCGGCGTCCGTGAATCGCGGACATGACGGCGGACGGTCAAAGTCCTACACAATTAAACCCGCTGTCCACGAAGATGTTTTCGCCGGTGACGCCGCTGGAGAGGTCGCTGAGGAGATAGACGGCGGTCTTGCCGACTTCGTCGGGGTCGATGTTGCGTTTCAGGGGGCTCTTTTTCACGACATGCTCGAAGACTTCATCGACGTTGCCGACGGCCATGGCGCTGAGCGTGCGGACCGGGCCCGCCGAGATGGTATTGACGCGGATCTTCTTCTCCCCCAGCTCGAAGGCCAGGTACCGCGCGGTCGACTCGAGGGCCGCCTTGGCCACGCCCATCACGTTGTAGCCGGGCACGACTGTCCCGCTGCCGAGGTAGGTGAGTGCGACGACCGAACCGCCCTCCGGCATCAGCGGGGCCGCGCCGCGGGTCAGCGCCAGCAGGCTGTAGGCGCTGATGTCGACCGCCTGCTTGAATACGTCCCGCGGCGTCGAGAGAAACTTACCGGGCTGAAGATACGTGCGATCGGCAAAAGCGAGGCTGTGGACCAGAAAATCGATCGTGCCGAACTGGTCGCGGGCGGCGGAGAAGAACTTTTCGATGTCCTCGTCGCGACCGACATCGCAGGGATAGAGCCATTCCTGGCCGAATCCGCCTTCTTCCATCGCTTTGCGGACTCGCCGTTCCATCTTTTCGATGGGCAGGTAGCCGAACCCGCATTTGGCCCCATGGCGGATCGCGTTGTTGGCGATGTGCCAGGCGATGCTTCGGTCATTAGCGATGTTGAGGACCAGCCCCTTTTTCCCTTCGAGAAGACCCATGGTGCCTCCGTTTGGAAGGAGGTAGCTTAGTAGCGGGAGTTCGCCAAGGGAAGCATCCGCGGCAGCGGCTCGCGTAAAACGTAAAGACGTAAAACGTAATAAACCGTTCCCGCCGTTACGTTTTACGTCTTTACGTTTTACGCAGTTGCATTACGGAGCTGACGTTCTAAAGCTGATCAATCAGCGCCTTGAGCAAGTCTCTCTCGTTGAGCACGTTTCTGAGGTCGTGCACGACCTTGTCCGGAGACCGGCTGGACAACAAATCCATGATCCGGCGCTGCGTGTCGGCCAGCCGGTTGCGTTCGGCTCGAAGTTGCTCGACTTCGGCCTGGAGCTCCTTGTTCTGGGCCAGCACGAAAGCGATTTGAGATCCGGCGGAAGTCTCTGACTCCGACGCCGGATGCTGTGCCTCGCCGCGCCCTGTCGGCATGACCTCCCTGTCCGACAGATTTGCCCGGCCCGCCAGCAGATGAGATTGCATATAACAGCCGCTTTTGTAGAGGACTTACAGTAAAAACGCCTCGTCATTCCCCGATAGAAACCGAAGCTAGCAAACATCGTGCTAACATCAATCGTTCGGCCCAAAACACGTATTTTGCAGTCAATTGAGGCTTCCGCGGACCCTTTAGGACCGAATGGCACTCCCGGTCGGCGCGGGGCCGCGACGCTATGACGCGGCCTCCTGTTGCGGCCGCGAAAACCTGTTATACTCCCGGCCGCTCATTCGCCTCCCGGAACGGAGTCGATTCTCGCATGGATGCGAAGCAAACCCTTGGCGAACCTCGGGCGTTGATCTCGCGCTCGGCCCTGCTGCACAACGCCGCGGTGATCCGCCGCTCATTGCCGCCCACGACTCGATTGTGCGCGATCCTCAAGGCGGATGCCTATGGGCACGGGGCATGGATCGTCGCCGACGCCCTGTGTAATTATTCGACGGGCGCTTCCGACTCCCCGGCGGTGGACGCCATCGCGGTCGCAAACGTCGACGAAGCCGCGTCCCTTCCGGCTATCAGCCTGCCGATCCTCATCTTCCGCCCGCTGGAGAACGCGTTTCTGGGACGACAGCGGTCGAAGCTCGAGGAGGCGGTCCGAAATAGTTGGGTATTGACGCTGTGCAGCATCGCAGGGGCGGAAGACCTTGCCCGAATCGCGATCGCCTGCGGCAAACGCGCCTCCGTCCAGGTGATGGTCGACACCGGGATGACCCGCGCGGGTGTCGACCTGAGCCATCTGCCGGAACTCTTGCACAGAATCGGTTCCCGTCCGTCATTGCGGCTGGTTGGAATATGCATGCATTTTTCCAATGCGGAGGAGCCGCGCAGCGCGCATTCGGTCGAGCAGCTTACGCGATTCCGGCGGGGGACCGATTTGCTGGCCGACGCATTTGGCGGCAAGGTAGCGCGCCACGCGGCCAACTCCGGCGCGCTCTTCTTTCAGCCGGCTTCGCATCTGGATATGGTCCGGCCGGGGATCGCCCTCTACGGCATCGACCCCATCGGCCGGCCCAGCCTCGACCGGCCGCTGCGGCCGGTCATGAAGTGGACCGCCCCGCTGGTCGGCATCCGAACGGTTCGCAAGGGCACCGGCGTCGGGTACGGCCAAACCTGGCAGGCGCACCGCGAGACCCGCGTCGGACTCCTGCCGGTCGGCTACGCCGACGGGTATCCGCGATGCTTTTCCAACAAGGCGGTTGTGCTCATTCAGGGACGGCCGGCCCCAGTTGTCGGTCGCGTCAGCATGGACCTCACCACGGTAGATCTGGGTGAGGTACCGCAAGCACAGGTTGGCGACGAAGTCACCTTGCTCGACAACGACCCGCTGTCTCCCGTCAGCGTCTATGCCCTGGCTAAATGGGCGGACACGATCCCGTATGAAATCTTCTGCCGGATCGGCCAGCGCGTGCAGCGGGTTGCGGTGGCGCCGGAAGGGTGGGAGCACGGTCTTCCCAGCGCACGCGTGATGCATCAAAGATAAGCCTCGGCTCTCTCTTATGCCTTGAGCACGGATAGAATCCCAGCATGCCAGCAGAAGGAATTCGATTCGGGGTTGTGGCGGCGGCGCTTGGGTCGGATCTTCGCCAGGCTGCGCGGCTCTCGCGCCAGATGGGATTCGCCGGCCTGCAATTCGACGCCTCCTCGGGTTTGTTGGACCTGACCGGCCTGTCGGCCAGCGGGAGGCGTGAATTTCGAAACGTCCTCTCGTCGCACGACCAGCAGCTCGCCGGGCTGCGATACGACCTGGGTGCCCGAGGTTTCGGTCCTGGCGCGGACGTGGACCAGCGCCTTAGCCGGCTGGGCACGACGATGGAGGTCGCCGCCGGGCTGTCGGCGCCGTTGATTTGCGTCGAGCTCGGCCCGTTGCCGACGGCGCCGCCACGGCCCCGTCCCCAGTCCCAACTGACCCAACAGCAGGCGGGCCTGATTCTGGTTCCCGAGCCAGCGGCTCCCGTGCCGGCGGCACCTGCCGAACCCGCCACGCCGCCCGACCCGGCGTTCGTCGCCCAGGTGAACGCCGCCTTGATCGAACTTGGACGCCTCGCCGATCGGTATAGTGTGGTCCTCGCATTTCGCAGCGAATTGGCGTCGTTTGCGTCGCTGGAACAGGCGCTTCGGCAAGCCAACTGTCCCTGGTTCGGCGTGGATCTGGATCCGGTGGCCGTTCTGCGGGACGAGTGGGAGCTGGACGAGATCTTCTCCCGCCTGGGTCCGCTGGTCCGTCACGTTCGCGGCAGAGACGCCGCGGCAGGGCCCAATCACCGGACCAAGTCGGTCGTCGTGGGCCAGGGCAGCGTGCCGTGGGAGGCGCTTCTCTCGAACTTGGACGACGCGGCGTACCATGGCTGGCTCACCGTCGACCCAATTGACCTCGCCGATCGTCCCAAAGCAGCATCCACCGCGCTAAGCGTCTTCACTCGGATTCGACGATGAGTCCTTCGCGTCGCGGTTTCCATGGTCCTGGCCGAAGAGGGTCTCGTCTTCGCCATCGATCTGCTTCGGCGGCGCATAAGTCAGCCCGAGGTGCTCATACGCTGGCTTGGTCGCTCGTCTTCCCTGCCGTGTGCGGGTGACGAAGGCATTCTGAAGCAGGTATGGCTCGATCACGTCCTCCAGCGTATCCCGTTCCTCGCCCATGGTGGCGGCGACGGCATCGACGCCCACCGGCCCGCCGTCGTAGACCTGGATCAGCACGCGAAGGAATTCGCGGTCCTGCTCGTCGAGGCCTTTCTCGTCAATTCCGGCCAGTTTCAGGGCCGACTTAGTGATGAGAAGCGTCAATCTTCCATCCCCTTCGACTGCCGCGAAGTCGCGGACGCGGCGCAGCAGCCTGTTGGCAACCCGCGGCGTGCCGCGGCTGCGACGTGCCAATTCCGCCAAAGCTGCCTCATCGGCCTCGATCCCGAGCAGCCTGACGTTCTGCCGCAGAATCTCCCCCAGCTCTTCGTGAGAGTAGAAATCGACGTGTTCGATCAGCCCGAAGCGGCTGCGCATTGGCCCGGTAAGCAGGCCGATCCGCGTGGTCGCGCCGATCAGCGTGAACGGCTTGATGGGGATCGTGATCGTCCGCGCGTGCAAGCCGGCCTCGTTGGTCAGGTCGATCTTGAAGTCTTCCATCGCCGAGTAGAGGCACTCCTCGACGATGACCGGCAGGCGGTGGATCTCGTCAATGAAGAGCACGTCGCCGGTCTTGAGGCTGTTCAGGATGCCGGAGAGGTCCGCGCCGCGCGTCAGAGCGGGCCCGTTGGTCACGTGTACGTTGGCGCCCATTTCGGTGGCGACGACGTGGGCCAGCGTGGTCTTTCCCAACCCGGGAGGGCTATGCAGCAGCACGTGCTCGACCGGCTCCTTGCGGCGGCGCGCGGCTTCGACCGCGATCTTCAACTTCCGCACCAACGTCGGCTGCCCGATATACTGGCTAAACCGCTGCGGACGCAGCGACAGCCCGAGGCTCAGTTCCTCGTTCTGCTGCAATTCCCCGGAAATCAGTCGCTCGCGTGGCATTGGGATAGTTTAGGAACGAAACGCCGCCCGTGAAACATTCTGAAGTGAATCCAAAGGGGAGTCCAAGCGACGCGGCCCGATGTAGGACAGGATCGGGCGCTACTACATCGGGAATAGGGGGAACGCCTTTGTCGTTCGACTCGCTGGCCGCGCCGCGTCACGTGGCAGAGTCGCTGGGGCCGATCGGGCGGGTCTGCGGCCGCGGTCGCGGGGCCAGTGCACGCTCGATTAACGCGCCGCGCTTCAGGGCCTCCTCCGCCTGGTCGGCCGATTTGAACTTGCCGGCCAGGACGTCGCCGATGGTCCGCTGCGTCAGCTCACGCAGGTCGGCTACGTCGCGGATCACCGCGAGGCCTCCCAGCCGCGACGCTTCGTAGCTCGGCGCGAACGCAGAGTCCGACCAATGCCAGCCACGTCAGAACGAGGGCAACCGCGGCTTTTCGACTCATGGCTTCTCCCGCTAATGATAGCCGCCGCTGAGCAACGTCTGAACATTGATATTTCCCCGGATTGTTCTGGACCCAGGTTTGGAAGCGAGGGAAGAAACCTTGATAAGCCATGCGAGGCCGCCAGCTGTGCCGATTACTTCACATCCGCTGGACGAGAACCGAGATTTTCGATCCCGCGGCCGTTCGGATCGGTATAGGCATGGAAAGTCGGATAGATATCCATGAAGACGGCGGGTCCGCATTTTCCGCGCTCTCCCTCACCTGGCCTCCTCATTTTCTGCCGGGGCGCGGGCGCTTATCGTTGTCGGGCCGTGTAGCGCTGGCTCGCGTGGACGCGGGGCCTGTCGCCGGACGCGTCGATGGCTGTGTTGCGGCGTCCTTGGCCATCGCCTCAATGACCTCGACCGTCGGCCCGATCGTGAATGAGATGAACCATCCTTCCTCGCCAGGACGAATTTCGAAGAAGATGTCACCCTTTGTCTCCCCGTGGATGACTGCGCCGCCGCGCCGCGAGAGGACACCATCCGGCCGCACGTTTCCATATGTCTTCCAGTCAGCGATCCGCGGTTTTGTTACCGCCGTGGGTTGCGCGTCCCATTCCGTGAGCAGGCGCTCCAGCTCAGAAACCGCCGCCTGGAACGGGAGCAAGCGCATGGTGGGAACCAGCTTGACAATCTCGAGGATGCCGCGGTCCTGGTTCTGCGTGAGAAAGGTCAGCTTCGATTTGTGGCGTAGGGTGCGACCGCCGGGAAGGCGGATCACGAGCTCGTGCGGCTTGTCGATGGTCATCATCAGAGCGGGCTGGTCGGCTTTCTTGAGTACCGGGTCGTACTCGCGCGGCCAGGTGGCGCCCTTGAGACTGGAGATGGGCCCGAGAAGATCGACGGAGATTTCAGGCAATCGCTCGGCTCCTCTCTTGCCCTTCTGATCGGTCCCTTCCACTGTTCGCGATCTGCTGGGCGCCGCGTGAGAGAATCGAGCACACAACGCCACCAGCCCAAGGATAAGACCGGCTAAGGCGAGCGTACGATAGCCGTTGGGTCGCATTGGCCTCTCCTGTTAGTAGCCGCCAGTAAGTAGCTTTTGAACATCGATATCCCCGGAATTGTTCTGGATCCATGTCTGGAACTTGGGGAACAGGTCGTTGCTAAACCACGTTAGCCGATCCGTGTCGCTGCCGATGTCTCCGCCGGACACCACCGTCAGGATGGGGCTTGTTCCCGGAATGCGCGATGTCGGATACGAGCTGTAATTCTGGGTGGAGCTGGCTCAGAACGCCGTTCGGAGCAGAATCATCATTCTTCGGCCCGTCTACTTGTCAGGTCTGACCCGGGGTGCCGACGCCCGCGTGGTCGGATTGCCGCGCAAACCGAGCAGCGGCTCGCGCTGGTCCTCGGTTGCTTGCAACGTTACAGAGAGAAACCATCCGCCCTGCGTCGGCCGAACCTCGAAGAAAATGTCGGCCTTCTTCTCCCCGTGAATGGTGGCGCTGCCAGGCTGTGAGAGGGCGCCATCCGGGCTCAGGTCGCCATATTTCTTCCAGTCCGCGATCCGCGCCTTGGTCACCTCGGTCGGCTCTGCGTCCCACTCCGCCAGTAACCGTTCCAGATCCGAAACGGCCTGCTGGTAGCGCAGCAAGTGTCTGTTGGGGACCAAGTCAACACTAACAATGACGGCGCTGTACTGCGTGAAAGACGTCAGCTTGGAAAAGTGCCGCAAAATCCTGCCGCCAGGCAGGCGCACAATAAGGTCGTGCGGCTTATCGACGGCGGTCGCCAAAACGGGCTGGTCGGGCCTCTTGAAAACCCAATCAAATGCCCGCGGCCACACATGGCCTTCCAATGTTGAAATCGAACCGAGCAGATCAACGGATATCTGGGACAGTTTCTCAGCCCGTTTCTGATCCTCGTGGTGCGCGTCCGACGGTCCGCTCGTCGCGGGCCCGGTCGATTGGCCTGCGGTGCACCCGATCGAGAGCAGCAGCGTTGTCACGAGCATCGGCCCGGTGGTCGGCGAATGGAATCGCATAGTACCCCTTCAATTATAGCCTCCTGCTAGGAGCGTCTGCACGTTTATGTCAGCGGGGTTGTTCGCTACCCACGTCTGGAACTTGGGGAACAGGTCATTGGTGAACCACTTAATCCGATCGTCAGCGCTTCCGATATCGCCCACGGGAACAACGCTGAGAAACGCGTTGCTCCTCGGCACTGCCGAAGTCAGGTACGAGCCGTAATTCTGCACAAAGCTGGTCCAGAACGCGCGATTCGGGTCGAAAATCCTCGACTGTAAGACGCGACGCTGCTCGTAGACCGCCATTTCCTGAACGGCCTGCCACAGCATGGTGTCGTTCACCGGGTTCGCGCGAATTCCTGCGTCGATCGTCTGCCACGCCGTCATGAGGTCGCGACCGATCTGCCCGGCGTTCAGCATGTCCTGGACATTTTTGATCCCGCGGCCGTTCCGATCCGTGTAAGCGAGGAAAGTCGGATAAATGTCCATGTAGATATCCCAGTTGCCCTCGGCGAGCAGGTCGTAAGACTTAGAGATCGTATCCCGCACATCCTTTGTGCTGCCGAGCAAAGGAACTTTTTGCACGCCCGCTAGGTCTGCGATGCCCAGCAAGGCCCCTCCGACGCCTGCCGAGTGCATTGCATCGCCGACACCTTTTGAGACGAAGGCTGCCATGCCGGCCCATTTGAAGTAGTGGTCCCCGCCACCGTTCTTATTCTGGTTGTACATGTTAGCGTACAGCTCCGTGATTCGACGGTTCCGTTGGACGGGATCTGCGGGCTGGCTGCCGAGAGCCCCTCCGATCTGTAAGGCTTCCCATGCGGCCTTTTTGTAGGGTGAATTCGCGACGGTGTTGTCCACGAGAACCGTGAAGCTCCCCTCGGGCTGCCCCCGTGACGTTATTTCCGCAACCGGCGGGGCAGCGTACGCCTGCACGGTGTATAAGCCAGGGCTATTCAGCGTGAAGCTGAAGGCCTGGTTCGATTGCCCGTCCAAGGGGGTATGTGCAATCGTCTGTCCGTTCAGCCACAGCGACACCTCGACCCTGTATTTCCCGGGGTTTGGCGCCGCGACCGATGCAGACCCGCTAATCGTCGTCCCCGTCGGGAACACGTCGCCGGTCAGCCCTGTGAACTGAATCGGCGGCTGGGCCGGCACCTGGCGCTGCTGCTTGTCCGCGCTCGTCGTAAGCGTCGTGGTAGCCCCGTCGTTGTGCGCGACATTCAGCATTAGATTGTTCTGGATCAGCGCTTCCTGAGCGGCGGTGAGCGGCGTGTCATCGGTCGAGAGGTACGCATTTCCGTTATAGAGCGCCGCGAAGTTCTGGGACTCGGCGGTGTTCGGATCAGGGCCGTTGTACTGAAGGTTGTCGGTAAAGCTGTCGCTCGTGTAGGTCTGTGAGGTCACCTGAATCTGCGCGTTGACCGAGGAAGGCAGACCTTGGAGCTTGGACTTGAAGAACGAATTGCTCGACTGGCCGTTCACGTCAATGGGGTCCTGCCACGGCCCCGACGGGTCTTGCGCGGCGGCGAGCCGCGCATCTTTCCATAGCGGCGCCGCCGCGTACATCTGCTCCCCGCCGGTGCCGACGAAGGTCCACTGGGCGATGTCCATGCGGACGTGGTCCTCGGAAATCACGTTTCCTGATGCATCCTTGTAAATCGTCGCAAAGATAAAGTCTTTGTCGGCATGCATACCCTAAAGCCATACATCGAGGCTGCCCGAGGTCAGCCCCGAGAGGTATCCGCTTGGGCTGGCGACGTTCAACTTCAAGACCGATGGGTCCGTGGTTCCCTGCTGCCATAAGAGCGTGCCGTCTTGCTTGAATAAGCGAACGGCAGATGGATCTGAAAGTAGAATGTCTACTTCGCCACTGTTAACCCCAGAGGGGAGGGCGCTTAGCGTGAGCTTCGCCAGATCCGGATCAATCGGATTGCCTGAGCTGTTGCGCTGGTAATCGTCATTGGTGATGGCAGCGGTACTGAGCTGGTTATCTGGAATCCCGTCGGCCGTGTCGACTTGGATGTCGTCGTCGGCCAGGACGAGATACTGTGTCGGATCGTTCCCAGCTTTCACGGAATCGGAAACCGCCTGGCCGGCATTCAGTCCCGTGCGGTGCGCGGTAATGGTGACTTTAGGCGGCGCAGGCGGCTGCGTGACGGTGATCGTGCCCCAAGAGGGATATGCGCCGTCCGTATCTGGGGGCGTGATCGTGTCAAGCACCACGTTAAGGTAGTTTGGGCCGTTCGGATTCGCCTCCGGGATTGTCACCGTCCGACTACCGGATGTTGACCACAGGACCTGAGTGTTGTAGCTCGTGCCGCCCCACACGAACGGGAACTGAGACCCCGAGAGCGGATCGGTAAGGCTGAGCTCCCAATACGGCTTGCTGGTCACGGACACGGAAAACGAGTCAAAATAACCGGTGTGTCCGTCACCTTGGTTCTGATTGTACGAGTCCCACGAACTCAGGTTGTAATTGAAGCTAATGGTATACTGGGACTGTGGGGGCACGAGTATCGAGGCGCCGGGAACGCCCGCCGCTTGGCTATCCGTCTCAAGTCGGCCCGCTACGCCCATGGTGACAGTGTTGTTCGACACGCTGGCCTCGCCGTGCGTGAACCAGCCTGTTGGCATCACGACTGTGGCCGTTCCCGAAATTCCATCACCCGTCGCTTGCACCGTCGTTGGCGGCCCGTTTTGACTCGGGGCCGTGAATAGGCCGGTCTGGTCAATGATTCCCGGCCCCGCTGTGACCGACCATGAGAAGCCTGGTTGGGAGTCGAGCGGGTCGGCGAATTGATCGAGGGCGGTCGCTTCGAATTGCTGGTTGTCGCCCGGCGCAACGACGGCATAATCCGGCGAGACCGCGATCGTTTTCGGCCTCTGCTGGACGGTAACGTTCACTGAACTCCTCGCGGTAACGCCCTCGGGGTTGGTCGCCGTCACAAGTAGCGTGTAGCTACCGGCAGCCGAGAACGTAGCGGTCACGGTTGATGCGGTGTCCGTGTTGTTGTCAGAGAATGTCGGCGGATCGACGCCCGTTGGGCGCGACGGCGTAGTCCAGTCGTAGGTCAGCTCGCCTCCGGCCTGATCGCTGGCGCCTACCGAGAGCTGCGCCGTGGTGCCAGTCACCGGGTTAGGCGAGACGGACGCCGAGGTGGTGATCGTCGGGGCCGGGGAGTTGACCACGATCTCGAACGGGTCAGCCAGGTAGGTCGCATCGTCATCGGTAGCGGCCACTTGGACGTCCGCGCCGAGCGTGCCCCGCGGAAAGGCGTGCGTTACCGAACTCGTGGTGCTGGGGTACGTCTGCACGCCGGCGCCGTCATCAAAGTTGACCATCCATTGGCTGATCGAGTCGCCGTCGGGGTCGTTAGACGGGTACTGCGCCGAGAAATTAAGCGCGAATGGTTGGCCGGCGGCGACTGACGAAGGGCCGGTCACGCTTAGGACCGGTGCCACGGCGGCGACGGTCACGGGAAACCCGACGGACGCAAGTCCGCCGTTCTCGTCTCGCACCGTCAATACGGCATTGTAAGTGGCGGCGTCGGCAGTGTAGGTATGGCTCGCGCTCAGCGAGCCGCTTCCGCCTGATTCGGTTACCGTGGCCGACGTGCTGCTGCCGTCGCCCCAAGCCATGTTTGCCGTATGCGTGTCGCCGGTGTCTGGGTCCGTAAAAGTGGTAGCGACGCTCAGCACCTGGCCCTCAACAATAGATTGCGGCCCAATCGGCGCCACGATCGGGGCCGATCCCGACGTCGCCGTGGTGACGGAAAGGGGGACGGCAAAGGAGCTGTCATTATTCGCGTCCTTGGACACGATCAGATACATGTGCGTCGTGTTCGGAGAGAGTCCTGTATCCGTGAAGGTGCTGTCGGTCACCCCTGTCGCAATCGGCTGGGAGTCGCGGTAGATGTCGTACGCGCTCACGCTCACGCCGGATGGCGCATTCCAGGAGAGCTTCACGCTTGTCCCCGAGACGCTGGCGGGAAGCACCTGCTGCGGCTGCGGCAGCATGGGGACGCCCTTGCCGTACGCCCGCGACACGATCACCAGATCATTGAAGTTGGCAATGCCATCGTAGTTGGCGTCCCCGTTCGACCAACCGACGCCGCTTTGCCCGTAGTGACGTGACAGAATCGTGAGGTCACTGAAATCGGTCGTGCGGCTCCGATCGAAGTCGGAGTCCATGAACCAGAACACGCCGTTGTCAGTCGTGGCGGGCGCGGTCGCAAGCCAGTCGTGACCGGCAATTCCGTCACTGCCTTGAAGGTAGTCCGCGAACGCGTCGTGGATCAGCGAGCTGTGCAAGACCACCGCATAGCTGCTGTCGGGCAGCCATGACGTTCCAAGGCCCCACGTGGCGGTGTTGCCGGTCGGATCATAGCCGAAAGTCGAGGGTGTAATTGCGGCGGCGGTGCTCAGGTCGATCACCGAAATTGCTGCGTTGGGATTCGCAAGCAAACTTGCAGAGACGTCCGCGCTAAACTGAAAGGAGAGCTTCTGCGGCAGACTGGCGTTGTAGTTGAACGCGGAACTCAGGACCGTCACCGAGTTGGCCGGGAGGTCCGCCGCGAAGACGTGGTGAGGACGGCGCGGCTTGTGCGGCAGGTGGGGCCTAGTCAGATGCAGCCTGAGCACGTGCGGCTTGAGATGATGAATTGGCGTCGGGCGGTGGTGCCGTGGATGTAGCGGGCGCGCACTTGAGCCGTGCGGCGGCCCGCTCAGGACGCCCATCTCCGCCGCTACCGCGAAGCCGGCCTGCTGCTGAATGATCTCGGGGCTCAGGCCGTAGCGCGCCAGGTCCGCCGACAGTTCCTGGGCGAATGCCGGGTCCGTCTGCTCCACGCGCCCCAGGTCCGCCGCGAACACGGGGCTTAGGTGCGTCCAGTCATGGATGATGTCGGACGCGCTGAGTGAGGACGACAGCAGCATGCGGCGTTCCAGACGCTCGGAGATGAAATTCCCGCTTCGGCCGGCCTGCGCCGGCCGTTGCTTAAGACCTCTTAGAACGTCACAGACCGACTGGGTCGCAGCCGCGATTAGACGACGACCTGCCGATCGATTCTTGGTGAACATCGGAGTTCCTCCAGGTCGAGCGAAGGCAGAAGCCGGAAACCAGAAGACGGGGTGGCGCGGGACCCGGACGGCTCCCTCGCGGGGCTCAGCAGCACCGGGCGGGCCGTCAGGGCACTGCGAGGAGAACAGCCAGACGCGGTGGCGATGAAGCAGCTTCGCATGGGCGTGCCTCACTCGGCGTGGACGCTGCGGCAGCTTTCTCGCCTCCGCCACTTAATTCTGTTCAGGCGTCGAACAGCCCGTCTGAACGAACCTACGACCCCGTGCCAGCCGACGATCCGGAAAGGATTCGTTACGCCGGACTTGTACAGGGTCGACGTGAGCTTTGACGCGAAACGTAGGACAACATACGCAGCCCGTCAACGGGGAAAAAACCTGCGGCCAGCATATTCGCAACCCGTCATCCTGTCGGCCTTTCGTGTCTCATCACCGGAACCTGCGCCGCGGAGACTCCGAATGGAAGCGTACCTGGCGCGCAGCACGCGGCGGTTGCAATTCGCCTGAGACCAGTCGCCCTCATGGCATTCGGATAGTTTAAGGTCGGAAGGCCGCCTGCTACGCCCGCTGCGCGTGGAGCTTGAGCATGTGCGGAACCAGTTCCTCGGCGGTCGTTGCCTGGGGCGCGGCTTGTTTGACGCGGTAGAGCAGCGCCTCCGCCTCCGCCCGGCGAAGGCCCATCTGCGGGCCGGTCAGGATCGCGATGGCGGCTTCGTCCTCGCTCGTTCGCTCCGGCAGCGCCGCCCGCGGTGCGGCCGTCCGGGTGAAACTTGCCACCTTCCCGGATAGTTCCGCGATCATCAGCTCCGCCGTTCGTTTTCCGACGCCCTTGAGGCTCGAGAGGAACCGCGTGTCTTTCGATTCGATCGCCTGTGCTATCTCTCCAACCGGCAGCACCAATGCTCTTAGCGCCTTCTTGGGGCCGATACCCTTCACCGTGATGAAGAGCTGAAAGAACGCTCGGTCTTCAGGGCGAAGAAACCCGACGAGCCGCGGCTCGATGTCGCCGCCGGCGGCGTCCCCTTCGAGGTAGAAGATCGTGTGGAACGTCGTCTCCCGGCCGACGCCCGCCTGGAGCAGCGGCACGTCCGCCGCCGGTACCATCAGCTCGAACCACAGCGGCCCGACCTGCACCTGCACGCGGTCTTCGTCGACCCGAGAGAGCTCGCCCGTCAATGCCGAAATCATCTTCGGGTGAGGGTTATACCAGCAACACCAGCTTGTCGTCGCCGGGGATGGATTCGTATCGCAACAGCTCATGGGCCGTGAGGTTGAACGGCGGCCGGCGCAGGTCCAGCGGGCGGAATTGGCCGGGCATCGGCCCCACGCCGTCCCTTGCTCGGCAAGCCACATGACGCCGATGCGGATCGCAGCGACGCGGGAGCCCTCACCCTGCCCTCTCCCGGAGGGAGAGGGTAGAGACGCGGCGTCCAGGCACTCCCTCCAGCGTGCGACTCGCTCCTCATCCACGGTCAGGTACGGCA
>Ga0073928_10002911_pt1 | contig 28186 bp, 20 predicted proteins | sample PaiPotPPA55metaG_FD_76969 | JGI IMG/M metagenome (GOLD analysis project Ga0073928, IMG submission 76969) | Iron sulfur acid spring bacterial and archeal communities from Banff, Canada, to study Microbial Dark Matter (Phase II) - Paint Pots PPA... ...
TGTTGGAACGTCGCGCAGCAGTTCCATCGTGGCTGGTGCGGGAGACGGCATTTCTCCGTGCGCGCTCCTTATGCGTCCTCTACCGCAGGGAAGCGGCGAACTGAATACTTTTTCGATGCCGAGCAGATGAAGGCCAAGCGCGGCGCCGGCGATGTCGACGATAGCATCGATCTGTCCAACTTCGTGGAATGCGATCTGCTCGGCGGGCACGCCGTGCACGTGACCTTCTGCTCGCGCCAGTCTGTGATAGATCTGTGCCGCCATGGATTCAACCACATCGGGAAAATGTGCCGAGCGAAGAATCTCAAGGACGTCGCCGAGTTTTCGAAGCGCGATGCCTTCGTGATGAGCGTCGTGGTGGTGAGCGTGATGCTCGTGCGCGTGATGCTCGTGCGGGTGACTATTGTCGGCATCACCTGCCAGCCTACCGTCTTCACCCGGCACGTACACGTCAAAATGAAGCGCAGCGAGCCCACGCTTGTCAACGCGCCGGGCGCGCAGTTCGAAACCGTGCACCGGCAGTTTACGCAACTCGCGCTCGAGCGCATCCGCGGACAGACCGGCGTCAATGAGCGCACCCAAAATCATGTTGCCGCTCGCACCTGAAAAGCAATCGAAGTATGCGATCTTCATGACATTCGAACGCGCTTGAGCATAATGGCCCAGCTCACATTCTCTACGACGCATTGGGCAACCCGCTGTAGCGCGGGTACGGGGATACCCCGGCATTGTGGAGAACGGACGAGCCGCGAACCCCGCGGTCGATAACCATGTCGACTGCAGCAACGAGGTCAGCATGTCACTCGCCGCATCCGATCCTTCATTTGATACCCAGGTTTTTCGCTTCGCGCAGCGGATGGGGCGCCTCAAAGCAAGCGCAATTCGCGAGATTCTCAAGGTCACGGCGATGCCCGACGTTATCTCATTCGCGGGCGGCTTGCCGGCACCCGAGTTATTCCCGGTCGAACAGTTTGCCAAGGCCTGTCAAGATGTGCTCGCAAACGACGGACCCGCTGCACTGCAATATAGCGTCACGGAAGGCTATCCGCCGCTGCGCGAGTGGGTGTGCGAATATCTCGGACGCGTCAACAATATTCAGTGCACGCCCGATCAGGTGCTCATCATCAGCGGTTCGCAGCAGGGCCTCGATCTTATCGGCAAAGTGCTGCTCGATCCTGGCGACCCCGTCATCATCGAGAACCCGGCTTACCTCGGGGCAATCCAAGCGTTCGACGCGTATCAGGCCGAGTACATCAATGTAGCGACAGACGATCAAGGCGTTATCACAAGCGACTTAATTCGGGTGCTACGCGAAGCAAAGCGCAAACCAAAACTGCTCTACCTCGTTCCGAATTTTCAAAATCCAAGCGGCATTACGCTCAGCTTGCAACGGCGAAAAGACGTGGTCGCCATCGCGGCCGAGTACGGGATCCCAATCTTCGAGGATGACCCGTACGGGCGGCTGCGCTACTCAGGCGAGGCTTTACCGTCACTCACTGCCATCGCGCGCTCGCGCAATTGCGTTTACATGAGTACGGTGAGCAAGACCATAGCGCCGGGCATGCGCGTCGCCTGGCTCGTCATCCTGGAGCGCGATGTTTTCGAGCGCGTCGTGCCTGCCAAGCAGGCTGCCGATCTTCACACGTCCAGCTTCACACAGCGAGCGGTCTATGAGTACACGCGACAGCCGGGCGTCTTCGAAGCGCACATTGCCGAAATGCTGCCGGTATATGCCAGGCGGCGCGACCTCATGCTCGAATCGCTCGAGCATTTTATGCCTTCCGGTTCGTCGTGGACGCATCCCGACGGAGGACTTTTTCTGTGGGCGCGGGTGCCCGAAGAAGTCGATACCGAGGAACTGCTCTCTCTCGCGTCGCGCAGCAAGGTGGCATTCGTTCCGGGCGGACCGTTCTGGGTTAACCGCGTCGTCCGAAATACGATGCGACTCAATTTCAGCAACGCATCGGACGACATGATCGTCGAAGGCATCAAGCGTCTCGGCGAATCGGTGAGAGCCTATATGGCGGGAGCAAGGTAGCTTGCCGTCGGGCCGAACGCGGCTGCTCGCCGCTTTTGCGCTCGTCGTGGTTGGGACTAGCACAAACGCGCAACCCTCGTCCGCCGCGCCACGTCATCCCACGGTCTCTTTGCAAGCTGGGTTTGTCGGGTTTTATCCGGGCCATCTCGTCCTTGACGCGACCGGGGGCGCCTATCTCGACGACGGCGTGCTGCACGTACATGCAGACCGAATCATTCTCGATATGCGCGGAGAGCATTACCTTGCGGCGGGCTCGGTAACGGTCGAGGGACAAAGCCTCACGCGCGGAGATGCACTCGGCGTGGACATTGCCACGCATCGCGGCGTTCTGGTCGATAGTGCGAGTTCACCCTCGAGCATTGCAATCGACGGCGCAGCGGTCGGAGGCCCGGCAATTATTGCTCCTAACAGTGACCCGTTAGCGCTCCCGGACGTTGGATTTGAGCAGCCCTACGTCCGCGCAACGCGCGCCGTCGCGCACCTCGGCGCCGATGTGCGACTGCGCGATGCGCGCATCATCGTGCCGGGCGGCGAGAGCGTCGCCTTGCCTTCTTACGTCTACTCATATTCCACAAACCCAGGCTACTCGATCAGCAACATCAACACGAATGGCGAAGATTTACCGATCTACTTCGGCAGTACGGCAGACTCCATCCAAGGCGTTCACTTCTCGTACAATACCGTAACGAAGGTGGCGATCGGCCTCGACAGCCATTTCGTCGGCGAGCGATCGTACGTTTTGGTTTCAGGCTCCCCGCTCATCGGCCCGACGAAAGTCTTCAACTTCACGTGGCAAGATTACATCAACGATCATGCGAGCCAGACGTTTAACTCATCAACCGTCACCGGATCTGGCACATTCAACGCATACGACCTCAGAAATAGCATTCACCGCTCGTTCCTCGAGCTGACCGCTTCAACGCAGCCAGATTTTCACGGCTCGACGTTCGCGTGGCAGAGCTTTGATCAACCTTTCGGTTCCTCAACTATCAGCCGCCCGTACTATCATCTCCGCAGCGAATACGGATTTAGTCACGTGTCGCAACAGGGCTCATTTGCGCCCTTTGCCGCCGACGCTGTCCTGCCGAACACGGTCTGGCACTCGGCCTTTGAAGGCTACCTGGGCTCGCCATCCTGGAATTTCGGACAAAATACGAGCCTCTTTGGCTCTGCGGATCTTCGCAAAGAAAACGACACGCTGCCGCACGGACAGGTTTTGCAAGACTATACACTAACGTTGTATACTCGTCTCACGCACACGATTTCGACGAACCTCTCAGATAGCGTCGTGCCATTTTTTGATGTGTATCCTTCCGTTGACACAATCTATCACAGCCGCAGTCATCAGCAGACAATTTCCGTGAACTATGACAACGGCGATCCTTTTGCATTGAATCTGTTCGCCACGCACTCAACGGCAACGACCGATAATCCCAACGGAGCATTCGCCATTCCGTGGTCGCTCTTCGGCACGCTGCGTTTCCGCGTCACTCGGTCGCTGTCGCTCCAGCTCTCGCGCAGCTATTTCTTTGGATATAACGGCCAGCGTTTCGGTGCTTTGGGGTTGCAGATCTTGCCATGAAAGTGCTTGTCACGGGCGGCGGAGGCTACATCGGTGCGGTGCTGTGCCAGCGCTTTCTTGATGCAGGCCACGACGTCCGCGTGCTCGACCGCTTGTACTGGGGGCGCAAACCTCTCGAGCGTTTGATCGAACGCATTGAACTCGTCGTCGCCGACGTGCGCGCCTTCGAACCAAGTGCGCTCGACGGCATCGAGGGCGTAGTGCATCTCGCCGGACTTTCCAATGACCCGACCGCTGAGTACAACACCGAGGCGAATTGGGAAATGAACGCCACCGCGACTGAGAAACTCGCGCACGCATGTCGCGCGCGCGGTATCCGCCGGTTTACGTTTGGCTCGAGTGCGTCCATTTACGATGGGTTGGGTGACGGTATTTTTGACGAGCGCACACATGTCACGCCGCGTGGCGCTTACTCCGAGTCGAAGTTCGCTGCGGAAAAGGCGTTGCTAGCGGTCGCCGGAGAGAAATTTGCACCTGTCATTTTGCGGCAGGGAACGGTGTACGGATTCAGCCCACGCCTGCGCTTGGATCTCGTCGTCAACACGTTCATCAAAGATGCCCTCCTGCGCGGCAAACTTTTTCTTCATGGCGGCGGCTGGATGTTTCGGCCACTCGTCGATATTAACGATGTCGCCGAAGCACATCTACGCTGCATCGAAGCCCCCGCAGGCTCGCTCGGCGGCGAAATCTTTAACGTGGTGCATGAGAATTTCCAGATCCGCCAACTCGCAATGCTCGTCGCTGGATCGCTCTCGCTGCGAGGCCGCACGGTGCAACTCGAAGACGCGCCGGTACCAGCCATCAACCGCAACTACCGTTGCACGAACCGCAAATTCGCCGATCGTGTTAACTTTACGCCGCACGTGACCGTGCTCGAATCAATCGAAGGCATCTTGCGACACGTGCCGGTTGATAACCCGACCGAGCTCGCGCATCCCCGCTATTACAATATCGCGTGGATGACGTTGCTCGAGGAGATCGACGCAACGCGAGCCGGTTTCGAATCAGTATGGTCTGCACGCCGCACCCTGGCAACTCCGGCGGAAGCCGCGGTCAAGCTCGCGTGAGGGTCTTAGTTTTTTAAATATCCTTTGCGCTGGAGGTAATCACGAAGCGCTTCGCGCCAATCGCGCATGCTCAAACCCAAGGAGCTTAGTCGCTCGCTCGCAAGCACCGAATAAAGCGGGCGCCGCGCTTTCCCATTGAGGCTCGCTGCCTTTATCGGGTGTGCTCGTATTGTCGCGCCAATGAGCTCAAAGATCGTATCGGTAAATTCGAGCCAGCTACATGCGCCTGCATTTGCTAAATGATAGATGCCAAAAGGTGCCTTGCAGTGGAGCAGCTGCACGAGTAGCTCGGACGCATCTGCCGCAGAGGTCGGCGCCATGACGATATCGTCGACAACATCCGGGGTCTCGCTCCGGCGGGCTTTCGCGACCATCGATTCAACAAAATTGCCACCCTTGCCCCTTGAGCCGGCCGGACCGAAAACAGAAGAGACACGGATGAGGTAATGATTGGGATTCGCGGTGCGCAGCAACGCCTCGCCGATCATCTTGCTGACGCCGTAGAGGTTCAGGGGATTGGGCTTGTCGCTTTCAACGTATGGCGTGCGTTTGGCGCCATCGAAGACGAAGTCGGAACTGAGATACACTGCAGTTGCGCCGCGCTTGTGCGCCCCCGCAGCAACCCGGTACGCCCCGATCGCGTTGACTGAGAGCGCTCTGTCGCCCGCGTCTTCGCATTCGTCCGTTTTGTGAAATGCTGCTGTGTTGACGACGACGTCGCCGGCGCGCAGCGGCGCAAGTGCGCGCGCAACGCTTGAGCCGTCGGTGACATCGCAGTCGCTGTGGAGAAGTTCGAGCGTGTCAAGCCCGGCAGACCTCGCAGCCTGCACGATCTCGCTTCCAATCTGCCCGTTGGATCCGATTATTGCTATCTTCATGTTTTATGGAACGGACCTAAAGGTCCGTTGCTACATTGGTCCGTTGCTACATTGGTCCGTTGCTACATTGGTCCGTTGCTACATTGGTCCGTTGCTACATTGGTCCGTTGCTACATTGGTTCCGCGCGCAGGCGCTCGATGACTGCAGGACCCCGAACGGGGGGATTGAGAGTTATGCGCAGCGCCTCACCAGCGATGCGCCCAAGACGTTCTGCCCCTTCTTCTGCAAACACGGATACAAGCGGCTCACCTTTGGTCACAGCATCGCCCACAGTTTTTTGCAGCCGCACACCGATGCGGGCGGAGGCTTTAACTTCGGCGTCGCCTTTGAGCGAAGCAATGGCCTCCCCAATAGCGCGGCCGTCAATTGCTGCGACAAAGCCGCTGTCAGGCGCGGCGATCGTTAGTGACGGTTCAGGCGGAGGCTCAAAGTCGGCAACATTTCCACCTTGCGCAGCCGTCATAGCTACAAAACGTATATAGGCTGCGCCGTCGAGCAGCGCGTGGCGGAGCGCCGACGTTCGCGCACTTCGCGTGCGATCATCAGCATGAATATCAAGCATCGCTTCGGCAACTGCAAACGTAACCTCGCCCATGCGCCCACCTGCGCGTCCGCGAAGAACGCCAATCGCTTCGTCGAGCTCAAGCGCATCGCCAATTGACATTGCCAGCGGCGCCTCCATGTCGGTGATGAGCGCGGTCACGGAGCGGCCCAAGCGCCGGCCAACCTCGACGATCATCTGGGCGAGGGCACGCGCCTGTTCGTGCGTTTGCATAAAGGCAGAGCCCCCGCACTTGACGTCGATGACAAGATGCGGCGCTCCGCCGGCAATCTTCTTACTAAGCACGGAGGCGGTGATGAGACCGATGCTCTCCACCGTCTGCGTCCGGTGACGCAGCGCGTAGATTTTCTTATCTGCCGGTGCGATCTCGTCGGTTGCTTGCGCAATAGCGCAACCGACTTCTGCAACCTGTCGCTTGAAAGCAGCTACCGAAAGATCGGTGCGCAGATTCGGAATGCACTCGAGCTTGTCGATAGTGCCTCCCGAATGTCCAAGCCCGCGACCGGATAGTTTCGCGACTTTCACCCCACAGGCGGCGGCAAGTGGCACCGCAATGAGGCTGACATCGTCGCCCACGCCGCCGGTCGAATGTTTGTCGACGACGATTCCCGGGACATCGCTCCAGGAGAGCATGACGCCCGACGACGCCATCGCTTGGGTAAGCCATGCCGTCTCGTCCACCGAAAGACCGCAATCCATGACAGCCTGCAGCCACAGCGCGAAGCTTCGATCAACAATTTTGCCCGCAACATATGCGCTGACAAGCTCGTCGATCTCTTCGCGTGTCTGCTCGAGTCCGCGACGCTTGCGCTCGACCAGCGCCATGAAGGTAGCGTCGCTGAGCGTCAAGCGTTAAGTCCTTCGATGACGCCTTCTAAGAGAGTGCGCACGCGAGGCGCAGCATAGGCAACGAGCTGCAAGACCGCCTCGTGGCCGACCTCGGCTGGTTCTTGACGGCGGCGCGGCATAGCGTCGTTTGCGATGACGGACAACCCAAGAACGCGCATACCGGCCTGGCGCGCCGCGATCACTTCCGGTACCGTCGACATGCCGACCGCATCTGCACCGAGTGTGTGCAACATATGCAATTCAGCGCTTGTTTCAAACGATGGCCCGCTCATGGCGGCGTAGACGCCCAAGTGCACGGCGATCTGTGCGTTCGATGCAGTGCGTAGCGCAAGGTCGAGCAGCCCAGCGTCATATGCATCGCGCAGTCCGGGGAAGCGTGGGCCAAGCGTGAGCGCTTGCAAACCTCGCAAGGGGTTATCGCCGAGCAGATTGATGTGGTCGCGAATCAACATGATGTCGCCGGGCGATAACTCTTGTGCGATGCCTCCCGCTGCGTTTGTGACGATGAAAACCGACACCCCAAGCGCTTCCGCGACGTACGCTGGGTACGCCACTTGCTGCATCGTGAGTCCCTCGTAATAATGCGGCCGTCCCTCGAACACGACAGCGGGCGTGCCATTTCTCGTTCGTCCAAAAATAATCTGAGCCTTATGACCCGGAACGCCCGGCACCGGAAAATTCGGAATATCTTTGTACGCAATCGCCGTCCGGCTTTCAAGCATGTCGGCAACGATACCCAATCCGGACCCCAACACGACAGCGATCTTTGGGCGCAGCTTGTTATGCTTTGCGAGATAGTTCTTCGTGAGCGCGAGCCGCAAGGTCAGATCGGACATCTAACCCTCTCGCTACAGCGGCGCCGCAGAGCCTGCGCCCTTGTGCACGCGCTGCGAAAGCAATGCCCACAGTTCGCTGAGCTCGCGGATTCGCAGGGCCGCTCCGACCATGAGGAACGCCAGACCACCCGCGAGCATCGCAACGAGCATGACAGCAGCGTGATGCCAAAACGGAGCGGCGACACGCCATAACGCGGTCGAGACCAATGAAGCCACCGCGGCCATGCTTACGGATGCGACGAGCGTCGCTCCGAACGATGCGGAGGTTCGGACATCGGCGACGACTCCTACTCGGCGGACGAAAAGGTAGGCGAGCACCGCTGCCTCGACAAGCGACGCCAGCGAGTTGGATGCGGCAAGACCGTTGATCCCGAATCGCCCGACCGTCAGGGCAGACGAGACGACATTGAGGACCACGACCGCAGTCGCGATGACGACAGGTGTCTTTGAATCGTGCATTGCGAAGAAGCAGCGCGTGAGGACGATGCTTGCGGCGATGCCGAGGAGTCCGACTGCGTAGAATTGCATGGCGCCGGCGGTGCGGACCACATCACCCGAAGTAAATTCACCGCGTTCAAAAAGTACACTAATGATGGGCCGCGCGAGCGCGATGAGCCCAAACGCCGCGGGAATCGTGATGAGCGCTGTCATCCGTAGTCCGGTGAACGCGGTATTGCGCAGGGATACGAGCTCGTTCGTTGCAAATTGCGCCGAGAGAATCGGGAAAATTACCGTCGCGATAGCAACTGCAAAAAGTTGCTGTGGAAAGCCGACAACCTTCGTCGCATATTGCATTGCCGCGATGTTACCGGGCTGAAGCGTCGACGCGAAATACTTGTCGAAGAGCAGATTGACCTGGCCGACTGCCGACCCAACGACAATCGGCCCAAGAATTATGGCGAGGCTGCGCAATCCCGGATGGTTGAGGTCGAGGACGAAGCGGTACTTGCAGCGCCGGAGGTAATTTGGGATCTGGATAAGCAGTTGAGCAAAAAGTCCGGCGGCCGTACCGAAGACCAGCGCGTAGATCCCGTACAACTTAAATAGCACCAGCACGGCGACGATCGTGCATACGTTAAGCGCTGCGCCCTGGAGCGATGCAACCCGGTAGCTACGCTGCGCGTTGAGCAGCGCTTGTATGACGCCGGCGATCGACGTTGCCACAATGGTCGGCATGAGAATGCGGGTCATAACGGTCGCCACACCGGCTTCAGGTCCCGGGAATCCCTTGGCAACGATGCGCACCAAAGCCGGCGCGGCGATCCAAGCGACAACGGCGAGGGCTGACAAAACGATGATGAGCCCGTTGATTACCGTACTCGAAAAACGCCAGGCCTCTTCGTCTTTTGCTGCCGCGAAGTAACCGCTAAAAATGGGTACGAGCGCGCTGACCAGGGCACCGTTGAACACGCCAAAGACAAGTGTCGGCACAATTGCGGCGACAAGAAACGCATCAAGCTCCCATCGCTCGCCGAAATACTTGGCGTTAACAACCTCTCGCGCAAACCCAAGCACCATGCTAAGGAGCATGGCGAGCATCACCGCAACCGTGGAAGAGGTTACGCTACTTTTCATCGCGAGACCGAGCCTTAGACCTGCCTCTTAAGCCTCCCTGGCGAGCCTGCGGGTGTGGGATATCGGCAGCCACTGTTAAAAACGATCGCTCGAATTGTTTGAGAAATGCCGAGAGAGGCATTACCCGTAAAATCCCGTACGCCTCCACGCGTGAGCCTCGATCGCTATCGACGCGCTGGCGTGTATCTGCTGCTCTCAGTTACATTCCTCTTCCCGTTCTTCCGCCACCCGATGGATTGCCCGTTCGGCTTGCATGATTGGGCATTTCCTTGTTTCGATGCGCAACGCCAGCACCTACTTGGCTACTATCTCTCGCCGTGGTTCGAGCGTAATCTTGGACAAATTGATCCGCTTCCCCACGCCAATCCGGTGCTCGCGGTCTTATATATTATCGCTTCATGGTCTCCGACGATCGCGCTGCGCGGATTTTTGTTTGTGGTTGTGTTTCTTGCAGGTGTCGGCGCTGATTTTGCAGCGCGCAAAGCATTTATGATCGTATCCCAACCGGCGAGGCTCGCCGCGGGAATAATCTACATGGCGTCACCCTTCTTGGCAACAAAACTCGCAAGCGGTCACCTACTTTTTCTGCTGGACGCGGCCTTACTTCCATTCGCAATCGTCGCGTTCACAAAGATCGGCGATGCCAATCCCCGTTGGTGGGCAATCTGTGGCCTGTGCATCGGAGCGCTGTTGGTCAACCCACAGTTCGCCGCCATGTATCTCGCGCTGCTACCCTTCCTCAGCGTAGGTAACAAGACGCGCATCACGGTGTGGATCAGCTTGTGGCTGCTTGCCGCTGCGCTGGAGGCCCCCCTTATCTTTACCTCGCTGATTTCGTACCATTCCGGCGAGTTGACGAACGAACTGCAATTGCATGAATGGTTTGCGAATGAAAGCGTTCCTTGGCAGCATGTTCTTGACGCTACTACGTACTTCAACAATTACTACTTGGCTATTGCTGGGCCGGCCACCGTAGCCGCGTGGCAATGGCTCGGTGCGCTCTTTTTCGTCGTCGCGATTGCCGGCGGTGGCGTCCTCAGGAAACTCGCGGTAGGCGCGTTTTTCTTCGGACTGCTAGCATCAGGTATCCATGGTCCGGTAGGAACACCACTCGGATTGCTGATGATGCGGTTTCCTCCGCTATTGTTGTTTAGGGAGCTATACGACTTGCTCGGACTCGCTCCGCTTGTGATGGCGGGCGGATGCGCCAGGGCGGTCGAGTTCGTCTTGCAACCGGTTCGGTCTCCACTTGCCCAAAGAAGCGTTGCCGTCGCAGTTGTTACCGTCCTCATTATTCTAGGGTGGCCGGTCGTCCAAGGCGGTGCCGCGAGGCTGGTCCCGCTTACCAACATTGCGCGGTGGCAAAGCGGCATTGACACCGTTGTTGCATTGCCAGGCACGGCGCGCTCACTCTGGCTGCCTGCAATCGTTCCCCTTGGCCCCGCAGGCTCGCCCGGCGGCGCCGATCCGTTTGAAGTCGAGATTGGTGATCACCCTTCCGCGCAATCGTATCACCCCACCGGGGTCTTCGCATATGCGGCTGCACTCGCCGACGAGGTGGGTGCGCTGCCGCCAACTCTCGGCCGCCGTCTCGGTATCGGCGTTGTCGTGTCGCGGCCCGGAGTTGTGGATGACGCCCTCCAGAACAAAGCTCATGCTATCGTCGGACCAACGCTGCCGCCCGCGCGGCCGACCCAATTCATTCCTGGGGCAGGCCCCCTTGCCTTGGCTCATGGGACGCCCGCTTGCGAGCCCGCGCTTAGGTCTGAAATGGAAGACGATTTCGCTTATGTCCGCTGCACAAATATGGAGCCCACATTCGTGCCCGCGGAAAATGCATGGACCTCCCCAGACGATCCGACTCGTGGCTGGGTCGATGGGGAGCGATGGATTGCGCTGAGTTCGCAGCTCGCGAATCCACGGTGGCCGGTGTTGTTCACGCTGTCACGCAAGCCATATCTATTTTCCCTGGCTCGGCCGGGCGTGTTGCTGGCGTACGCGCCGAGCGGTCTCGAACTCGACGGTGAGCGGATTATCGGAGCCCGGAGATGGCAGCGCGTGATGCTGACTGAGGGGAATCACACGGCTCAACCGGTTACCGGGCTGTGTGCCATATCGGCGGTTCTGCCGGAGAACAATTCCGGCATGGCGACTGCCGCGATCGAAACAGAACTGGGTGCGGTGTTATCGGATCGAATCGGAGGCCGTTACCGCGCCTGGCTACCGCCGCACCCACTCTCGCTGCTTGTGCTTCGCGAGGGCTGGTCACCGTACTGGCGAGCGTATGTGGATGGCGCACTCGTAGGATCTCCTCTCACCACAGACGGCTATGCGAACGGGTGGTTACTTCCGCCCTCGAGTCGCCGATCGTTGCTGGAAATTCGAAACGCGCTGCTTCCGACGTACATCGCTCTCTGCACAACGAGTCTGATCATCTGGGTCGTCCTCATTGCACTGGCGGTAGGAGTCAAGCGCGCACGGAGCTATCGTTATACTAAACCCTGAGATCACTTTCTGGACGACAGTAATAACGAGGCGAGCGCGATAGCACACAGTACGGTCGCTACCCACAGACCGAGCCAAACATAACGCTGACCGCCGTACGTAACGAATAAGTCATATGATCCTTTCCCGCTGACAAGCCAGACGTTTTCGAAAAGGTTTGCCTTCACGTGCTGCGCGCTCACCCCAGGAGGAGTTCTTATCTGCCAGTTCGGATTGAACGAAGCGTTGAGAACAAGTAGCCATTGACCGGGAGCTTGTGAGACACCGATTCGATAGCTCGTACTCGATTGCTGGACGAGATCGATGTGGGGCACCGCTAGCGCAGGTGCAGGCGTCAAAGCAGCGGCTTGAAATCCGAGAGATTCCGAAGATAGGCGTGGGGGGCCAAGAGCCACTTTGCTGAGCTTATGATCGTCGTAATCGAGTAACAGTTGCACTTCAATCGTATCGGCGTCGGCCAGCACAAGAGGAAAGGAAACTGATTGCTGGCGTCCCGACTGAACCGATAGGATTTCGTTGACCAGCGGAAGGTGTTGGCCGTCCGAAATCACGACCTGCGGAGCGGTCCCAGCTTGCACTGCCACATTGAAATCGAGCGAATATGATTGGTTGGGCACAAGCCGCCCAAAGTTTGCGACTATATCGACTTGGCCGTCGCGTACCGCGACGATTGTCTCGTCATGCCGGTGGGTGTTGGTGACGATTCGCGCTGTCGGTTCAGCAATAATTGGAGTCCACCGGCTGCCGTTGAGACCGAACGCCGCCGGCCGCATTTTATGTTGAGTCGCATCGAACTGTTCTCTCCCGAGGAAGATAAGGTCGGGGTTGGGGAATCCATACATCGCGTAATACAACGGTAAGGCATCGATTGGGCGCGTCGAGTCGAAGAAGTGCGAGACAGCGGAGGGGAGCCGAGACACAATAAATGTGGCGACACGCAAACAGCCGCCGGACGTTAAGCCGCGTTCGAAAAGTCGCGCTTCAGGATCTGGCTCCTGCGCACGTGTGGTAGTGATGATGACGCGCGCAAATGAATGCGGTGCCCTGGTCGAGGGGAGGGTCCACATAACAGAGTCTCGAGTGGAAGATATCTTCACCATCGACTCGAGTCCTGAATCCTCATAGTCGAGGAATAGCAAATACGGGGTCCGCGGCCGAAGCGGTAGGCGTAGCAAGGTGCTGGATAGCCCATTGGGCGTCGAGCACAGCGCAATCCCTCTGGCAACGAAAACAGGTTTCTGCGTGATCGGAATGGGAACGGGCGGCCTGCCGGCAAACACGAGCATCGGGGTAGCTCCAGCGCCCGTCACGCGCGCGCCGTCGAAATAAACCTCCGTGGAAGTTTGACTGGCGCCTCGGTGGGGAGCCATCCATTGCAATGGTGAAGGGTGGATGAGCTGTGCCGTAGTCGCGAGCCGTTGCGGACGAAACCGCCCGAGTATGCGAGTGAACATGTGGGTTCTCAACGCGGCGCTTGGTCGTTGCTCGAGGAAGACAGCGTTCTTACATCCACCAAGGATTCGACACGCCAACGCCTCATCGAGCAAATTCTGGGCACCGGTAACGGCCTGCGACGCGGCATACACCTTGGGGTTGATGAGTCGCGAGTCGACTCGATAGACGTGCAAGAGCCCAAAGGACTTGGCGAGCGGCAGGTTAGGAATACCTTCTGACATGCGAGCCGAATGATAGGGCCCATAATAAGTCAAGTCGACGCTAGGATCGTCAACAACATAGCCAACGCCATACAAACCGAGAACATAAGCCGCCTGACGCAGACCTATCGAGATCGGGAACTCACGGAACGCCTCATCGATCTCGTTATTCCCTGGGGCCGCAGGAGCGCCGTCGTAAACGCCCGCGACTAGAGGGTTATAGAGCAAGTTCGAAGATACGCTGGTGCCCACGTATCCCCAGCGATACGCATCCCAGTTTACGTACGAAATAGGCATGTTTAGGACACGAAGGTCGCTCTTTTTCGCCAACCACGTGGACATGGCAAAGTATTGACGCGGAACTCTTACGATGTTGTCCGTCCAAAACAGATGCCCGAGCAGCATTGGATAGGCTGCGACACACAGCGCCGAGTAGGCGATGACAGTTGTCGATATCGACGCTTTGCGTGACCCCAGGCGGAAGATCTCGTTCAGGGTCACGCCGGCGAGCAGGGCATAGCCGAAGGCAACGACCCATTCGAACTTGTTGAACGAGCCACGGAAAATGCGAAAAATGGGGAAATGGTCAAAGAGCAACCTGAAGAGTCCTCCTCCTGGCCAAGCGATACCCTTCGCAAAGAACAACGCGATAAGTGTCACAATTAGGATCGTCCAGACCAAAGCGCTTTTCCGCTTGAGTAACAGTGCCGAATATGCCAGGAGCGGGAACACGATCGTTGCAAGGATCAGACCGACATTGCTCTCGTACGATGGCCCTTCTGGCAAAAACAAACTGTGCCCATACCAGTGGAAGGACCTATTCTCGCCGATGAGCCTGACGGCGTTTGAAAGAAAACTAGAATGAGAGACGGCCAAAAGGGCGGCATTGGAAAATGTGTCGACCTGTCCTATCACCGTTTGCAGCGATTGAAACATAAAATTGATAATCGGTATCCACCAGATGAGGTTAACCCCGAAGAACACGATCAGCAATTGGAGTCCACGAAGCACATGACCGGATCCGCGCTCGAAGATGAGGAGTGCCCCGGTGGTGATGATGAGGAGGACGGCTTCAACGGCGGCGGTGGGTTCGTTGTAGTTCCCAACGGCCACGGTAAGCGCAATGAACAAGAAGGCAAGCAAATAGGATGCTTGGCTCCGACGGTAATACGCTATCAGCGTGGCCAAGCTGCCGGGAAAGAACGCTATCGAAAGTAGAGTCGGAGGATACTGCGAGTGCCATTCGATGAGTGTGTACGGGTTGACAAGAGACGCCAATCCAACAAAGATGGGCACAATCGTTGTTTTCGTTTGGTCCCGGAAAAGTTCAAGGAAGAGTCGGGCGGTGAAGTAACCCTGGGCAGCGGCAGCGAGAATCAGCCAGAAGTGATTGATGAAGAGAGGGGGTATCCTCAGCCAACTCAGGGCAAGATCGACGATTATTATCGGGAAAAGAATGGAGCGGGCAATGGAATCATCCGCCCCGAAGCCGGCTCGATCGTTCCACGCGCTCCCGAATCTTTGGAGCGCGTTTTGGGGATCGAGCTCCGGCGTGAACGCATCACCGCCTGTAACAAACGAACCATGCGGCAGACTATGTATGACGACCAGCGCGCACAGAAGCCCACTGATCAAAGGCGCGGTCCAAAGAGAGGTGGCAAGCCAGGTGAGCCAGGATCGAGCGGTGTTACTCATGTTTTAGCATCGACCGCCAGCAGTTCAGATGGTATGACGATGTCGAGTGACGACCGTAAGAAAGACGAGGTCGTTACAGGGGCTAGGTCCGCGCACGGGACGAATTTCGGCGGCCGCGGTGCGAATACTTTTGGCGATATCAGCGCAATGAGCGATCATCCGTTGCCGGCGAACCTTATGAAAAACGTCGAACAGCAATGCTGCTTCCCATTTACACCAACGCTGAATCTCAAAGGCGATAATGCGCATTGGTATTGACGCCCGTCTCCTCAGGATCCCGCGTGGCATCGGCAACAGCATCCGAGGTTTGCTAAGCGGCCTTTCTAAGATTTCTCCTAACCATGAGATCCTCATCTACACGGACTCGTCTCTCGAAGCTGGCAAGATTCCCGATGCTCTGGGCTTCACGCTGCGAGTCGTGAAACCAGCCTTCTATCCTTATTGGGAGCAAGTGTCATTTCCAATCGCACTCGCTCGCGACAGGATCGATGTTGTCCATTGTCCTGGTAACACGGGACCGATTTGGGGCATTGGTCGCGCAAAACTCGTCGTGACGATCCATGACGCCATCTATTTCAGCAAAGACTTTCGCAAAGGCCAATCGGCGGCAGGTGCAATGCAGACTGCTTATTATCGTACGAATGTGCCCATGCTTGCGTCGCGGGCTCAGGCAATCATTACCGTTTCAGAATTCTCGCGTAACGACATCATTACGCTGATGCATGTCCCGCCCCCGAAGATCACCGTCATCCGCAACGCCCCGGGTGAGGACTTCCGGCGTATCTCGCAGGCGCAGCAGCAAAAAGTGAAGCAGAAATACCGGCTTGATCGCTACGTCATCGCTCCAGCAGCGGTCGACCCTCGAAAGAACACTCTTCGACTTCTCACTGCGTTTGCGGCTTTTCTTCGAAATGGTGATAGCTTACATGTACTTGTCCTGGTCGGACTTGACGATCGTGCGCGGTTGCAATTTGGACGCGTTTGCGATCGGCTTAACATCCGCTCTCGCGTCAAACTGCTCGGGTTCGTCCCCACCGATGAATTAGTAGCGCTGTATAATGGCGCAGAGTACGCGCTCTATTTGTCCCTCTTTGAAGGCTTCGGTCTTCCTGTGCTCGAGGCAATGGCCTGCGGTGTGCCGATTATCGCTGCGAACACCACATCCATCCCTGAAGTCGCCGGCGACGCCGGCTTGCTTGTCGACCCGTGTGATATGGAAATGATCGTCGCGGCTATGCGTCGCTTGAGCGGAGACGCCGCGTTGCGTGCAATTCTTCGGGCTCGTGGCGAAGAGCAGGCTAAAAAGTTCTCCTGGGACGTTGCCGCGAGACAGACGTTGGCGATCTACGAAAGCTTGTAATCGACGCGTGGCTTGCCGATATCGGTGAGGCAACAAAGCAACTCTCTGCGACACTCACGAACGATACTTGCCGAGCGGCTCGCTGGCGATGGAGATCAGACCATCACACCAGTCCTGTTCCAAGGGCTTCACCAAGAGCATGCGAGGAAGAAGCCATGCTAGTCTTTTGCCGGACCAGACGTAGTGGGTACGATAAATCTTGACGCGCGAAAAAGCGAGACGCAAGATGGCATATAGATCATACCATGGGTAAGCCTGCATGTGCGAGAAGTCTCGAAAGATCGCCCCAGGGGAGAGCGCGTTTGGGATGCCGACGATGATTGCCCCATCTGGCGTGAGCTTCTCTCGTGCGGGCACGATCACGTCGTCGTAGAATGCATCGAGCGGCATGTGTTCGATGACCTCGCTTGCGATGACGAGATCGATCGATGTCGGCGCAGCATCCGGCCCGCTTATCTTACGGTACGGCCCTGTGACGTGTGGATCTCGATCAATTCCGTAGTAACCACGAATGGAATGGCCGTATCTTTTTAAGAGATAACCCGCAAGCGTTCCCTTTCCGGGGCCGAACTCAAGCACGGAAAGCGGCGCATTCCGGCTCTGGCGACGCACCCAACCTTCAACCAAACGTAGGACCGGCGGATGGTCTCCAAAGTACATCGGCCCTATCTTGACAAAAGGCATATCAGGCGGACGCAGACCAATTGTCGGCATTGTTATAAATGCCGGCGGCGCGTAAATTTCGCTCGTCAAACGGGCCCCGTATTTACGAAGGCCTTCGATGCGCAGCTCGAGCAGCTCGTGGTAACGGTCAGCTAATGCCACCCAACCTCCTCACCGTTTCTCTGGTGCTGAGACATCTCTTGACCCTATTAGAGAGAACACGTTACGCTTTGTGCTTACCGACCGTTTCAGTTCGAGAATCACATTCGTTTTCTTAGCAAGACGTGAATTCCCATACCACGATGGTATCCTTCGAATGGCGCATCGATGAGCTTAACCAGATGCATCGCCACGAATGGGATCAGCGAAACCAAATTGAACCTCGGTCTCCCTGACTCGCAGCTCCCGATCGTCGGCGCGCTTCTCGTGATGAGCCGCATTGCAAATTTCTTCAGTGGCTGGTTGTAGATTATTGCGCTATACCACACGAATGTGGCAAGAAATCCGTTGTAGCGCACTCGAAGCACGTCAAAACCGTGCCGATGCACCGCCTCGGTCAGCGTCTTCAGCGAATAGCGTCGTACATGGCCTTCGACCTGGTCAACCTTTCGGGCGTGGGGACGGAAAATCGGAAGCAGTTCGTCAAACGCGTTAGGCGAAGTCGCGAATATCAGGGCACCGGGTCGTGCAACTCTCGACACTTCGGAAAGCGCCTTCTCTGCGTCGGGCACATGCTCGATAACCTCGTTGAGGATAATCTTATCGAAAGAGCCTGCTGGGAAGGGCAATGCCTGCACAGAGCCAACGACAAAGCGGAGCCCAGACTTGCCCGCTGTAAGCCGTTGCGCCTTTTTCGTCGCAGCTTCTGAAACGTCGATCCCAGCCGCATTCTCAAGCGAACAGCGATCTCGTAAACGCTCAAGAAAGTACCCATCGGAGCAGCCGATGTCGAGAACTTTATCGGATGGTGCGAGTTGTAGCCATGAAGCCATCCGCTGAACGAGGCGTAAGTTCTCCGGGTTATCGGAGGTGACGAACTTCTCACTATTTCGCGTTTCGTAAAATGTTAAATATTCTTGAGTTTCTTGCATCTATCCTAATCCGGCTTCGAAGTTTGAAATCTACAGAGCTTCCCGTTACCTAGAACTCGACAGTTCATTGTAGAGCGTTGAAAGTGCGCTCGCAACTATAGGCCACGACCGCAGCGAGCGGATGTCATTGATGAAATCCCGAGATCGGGTGCGCATATCCGGATCGTCAAAGAAGCGCCCAAGTGCGTGCGCCAACCTCCCAGGCCGCAGACGAAAAAAGCACGGGGCCTGGGGAAACAAGCATTCGAACGCCTCCGACATGAGGACAGGAATGTCGTATCCGATTGCGAGAGCGAGCGGACCACTTGAAGACATCGCCACACGATATGGTAGCAGCAAGACATCGGCCGCGGAAAAGACCATTGGCACTTTCACGTCGGGTACGAATCCGCAGAGATGCACGCGATCCCTTCCAACCGTCAGCTTATCGAGCGTTGCTTGCGGGTGAAGGCTCCCGGTAAGGCGCGAAGGCACCCCTCCGGCGATTACCACATGCAAATTCGGTCGCTCGGCAAGTAATTGTACCAACTCCGCGAGCAGGTAGTCGATCCCTTTGTAAGCGGACAAGTAGCCGAAGAACAGGGCGACTTCAGACTCCAAAGCTATTCCCAGAGCGCTGCGCGCAGCAGCACGATCCATTGTCCGCAGATCTGGTTCTATCCCGAGAGGTACGACGCGCACAGGAATTTGTGACAATCCATACTCCAGCCTTAAGAGATCCCTCAGGACCTCTTCTTGAACATGGACGATGTCACTAGCAAGCGCCACGCGTCGAACAAGGCCTCGCCATAAAGTTCGTGCAATGACGGCGTTCCCCGGAATACGGTTTGCTTTCACAAAGTGGCCGGTTATCTCCGATAACGGGATAACGCCGTGAATCGTGGTGATAACTTTAAAGCCACGGCGCTGCAGTGACGTTAACATGAGCGGTAGCATGAGCGCGCTCGACAGGCCGCCGAAGGCAAAGAGCTCATGTTGAACGTGAACCACAATATTGGGAAGGCTCACAATTCGAGCATGTGCCTGCCACGCTGCCCAAGCCGATCGCCGAACAAAAGTAGAATGCACCTCGATACCGTCGTCGTTCCATTCGGCGCTACTCGCTTGCCCCGGGCGCGGCCCTACGATCGAGACGTGGACACCCGCCTGTGTTAGCTCTCGGGCAAGCCGGCGGCTATACCAATTCAGCGCCGAGTCGCCGATACCGGACATCTCGGGAGCGTCCTGCGTCCTGTACGGCGTGAGCATCGTAATCGAGGTTGTCAATCAAACCTCAAACTACTAAGAGGCGATGAGGGTGCCCTTCGCGGGCAAGACTTACAGTGTCTTTCGAATTATGACCAGGTCTTTGATGGTGCCAGGTACTCTGCGTAGCAGGGACAGCCGTGGCGCCCGGCCCTCTTGCACAATAACCGGCACTTCGGAGATTTTCAGCCCATATTTCTGAGCTCGCAGCACAAGTTCGGTGTCAAAGACCTCTCCTTCCGTGAGGCAGCACTTTAAAATCGGTAAAATGCTTGAACGTCTCAGGGCCTTTAAGCCGTGAGTATCGGTGCCCTTGAACCCGTAGAAAGTGCGCAGCAGCAGGTTGAATCCTCGTGAGATCAGCCGTCGGACCACATGACGGTGATCCACCGCCCGCGGCATGAGTTTTGAACCGACGACGAGATCGACCCCGGAGCGAAGCTTTCTTAAAGCAGTCGAGAAAAAATTAAAACACCAGAGGTCAGCGTTGAAGATAAAGACGTACTCACTAGAAGAATGTAAGATACCATCTCTAATGGCGGCGCCGTACGATGGCTTAGCCAACGAGATAAGGTGCACTTGCGTATGCTTGCCAACCAGCGTTGTGGCTATTTCCTTGGATCGATCGCGGCTACCATTTTCGCAGATCAGGATCTCAAAGGGGAAATAGTAGTTACCGAGATAGTCGGTGAGCTCCTCAATGAGATCGTCGAGAATCTTTGCCTCGTTGTGGACAGGAATGATGATAGAAACGTCAACCACACGCGGTTCAAAAGTTTTCCGCAGTGATGGTTCGGTTTCTTTAACCTCGACTGAATTATGTCTCAAAGAAAGCGCCTGCTTAGTTGTTCTTAGACAACTCTTGCTCGGACAATTACAACAACGCCTGCGTCAACCCCCCGTTGAAGCCAAGCCCGCAATTAGTCTACACCAGCATGCCGGGAAGTTAACTAGGAGATGCCCTAGTCGTAAGGAGGTGACTGACGACTGCTCGTTCACGAAAAATTGAATGCGTGCTACTTACATACTTACTTACGGAAGATCCGCCCAGCGGCGCACCGTCGCGTCGACAATCTGAGAGTCACCGCCGGGCACAAACAGATCTCGCGGCTTGCGCTGCAAGCCGGCACGATCAAGCTCCACGTTGTTCCATGTCCCACGTGTGAAGAGATAGTGAATTTCTGTACCACCCCGTAGGTCCATTTGAATTCGGAAATGCAGGCCGTCGAGCCGCTGCATCTTGATTGCCTGCGGATTCCATCCACTGGTGTCCGTCGCCATGTAGACGTCATCATTGAACGGTGTCTCTGGCGGCACGGCAACGGTCACCGTGACGGCCACGGCCTTCGAGAGCACGCTCGTATACAAGGCATGCCGCTCAACGAGATCCGGGTTTGGCCTTGGCGATGAGGCTGCCACAACGTAGCGCCGAGGTATTTGCGCTGCCGGCGTTCCCGCGGATAACGGCCGGTGGGAAGTTCGCAAGCTGAGCACAAGACCGCTGCTGGGGTCAAGCGTCGCGACCGCAAAGATGCCGGGCGTCAGCTGATAGGTCGGAGTTGTGCCGCTGATGTCATCGACAATCTCCGCATTAGGTGCGAGCTTGAATGCGTCACCGCTCGAGAAGACAACATAGCCTCGCTCAATATCGATGACCTGGCCGTTAACCAGCAGCGGCTCTGGAGTAGGCGACGGCGCTGCTATATCTGGAGGCGGAGTCTGTTGCGTGGGCGCCGGAGTCACGTCGCCCACTGCGGCTGTCGGCACCGCAACGCCCGCCGCTAACAGCGTCAGCGCGGTGACGATTCCGAGCAACAACACTCGCGTCATTGTCCCGACACCTGCAGTGTGAAGGTCGGCGACCAGCGCTGGTTTGCCCAATTGAAATAATACGAGCGGCCGATATCGAGAAATAGCGTCCTAGAAATTCTCATGCGGGCATCCGCACTTGCCTGGTAGCGCGGTGGGCCTGCGACGAACGGCTGTTGTATCGGCGTGTAGTGATTTTGTTGCGCGATAAACGTGAATTGGAAGTTAGGTGACGGCGCCAGTGCAGCCGTAAGGATGAGCGCAGTGTTCGTCACGTGTGGGAAAAGGGTGGCGACGCCCGCCATAATTGGAAAACCATTGGGAGAAACCGACTGGGGGAACATTCCGGTGGACGCATTCGGTGAGGCTAATGTTTCGCCCAGATTCTTTGTCGCTGATGATTGCAGCAATAGTGATCCGGTCAGGAAGAACTTGTTCGAAACACGCTTGCTGTCACTGATCGTCAGAGTCTGGAAGTCGGCGCTATTAGGGAAGCTGAGCCACACGTGCTGCAACTGGTACGTACCGATCGCCGCAGTCTGCAGCGGAGCCCGATACAGCGGCGTCGACAAGACAAACCCGGCGTAGACTGTCTGCACGTCGTGCAGCGTCGTTCCGGAAATGCCAAAACCATCATGCATCTGGCCAAGCCCAGAGATGAGCCGATATGAAAACCCAGATGAGCCCAAGCGTTGATCGAATCCGGACCACGACAGCGCGGTAACGATCGGATGATTGGGAACAAACGGATGGCTCGGATCGCCGTAGTAGCCCAGCGGCGTTGGAGCGAGCAGGCTGTCATATACCTGTGTCAGTTCGAACTTCAGCGCAGACTGTCGTAGTGCTTGCGTATACTGCAGATCGGCAAAACCATTGGACGACAGCGGCTGAGTCAAGCCGGATTGAAACGTGAAGAGCTGAGTGTTCAGTACGACGGCGCTCCTGGGCGACGACGGAACATACGACAACACGTTCCACTGCTTCGCTGGTTGCGTCGCCGGATTGAGGCTGAACACCGCGTACCCCTGCTCTCCAAAAACAGAATGATGCTCGAACGAGAAATAGGTTTTGCGTATCGGATCGTATCGGAAGTGGGCTGCGTCTAGCGAAGCGGGCGACGCCGCGAAACCATATGGAAGGTCGAAAGACGCGCCGGAGAGCGCGTTGACGCTAAAGTTCGGGTTAGCCGAAAAATTCCTCACGTAGACGGGCAACGGCGGCGTGGCGACGCCTGCATTGAAGAACACAAACGAGGCAGGCGAAAACTGAATGTAATTTTCAGGATCGATCACCATGCGTTTGGATGTGATGAATGGCCGCGAGTTACTCATGTCTGTCAGAAAGAAGGCGTCCCCCGGCATTTCGCGACCCTTCTCCGGATTGACCCAATCATCGTTGAGAAATGTCCAGCGATCAGGAAGCTCTTCGAGTGGGATAAAATACGCGCGATGAAATGGAAGAAAATCCGCAAAGGCGGCGCCGGAATAAGTAGCCGCAGGCGTCTCCAAACGCACGTGACCGGCTACCACGAAGCGGCGTAGGCTCATGTTGATCGAGCACGCATCGCCTTCGATTCTCACGCCGTCCGACACCCAAACCCGCACGTTGCCACGGGCTAAAATGATCGCCGCATCGCTGTAATAAGCTACCCGATCCGCTGCGACGGTGAGCCTAACGCCGGCTTTCTCAGGTTGTTGGTCCGCTTGAACTAAACTAGGGGTGTACGCGAAGAACACCGTTAGAAGGAACACCACTGCGCCAACCGGTCTGTTCCGATTGCTCATTGGTTCTAACCGGAAATTCTCAGTTAGGCATGCGAACGACATCGGACACGAGCGGAATCTGCAGTTTACCATTGGGCTTGATATCAGGTCGCGCGCTACCCACCGCCGTCGCGGTTCCGATGCCAAGGAGAAGCCAACACAGCGCCGCTACCTTGGGGAAGAAAAAGAGATCGTCAACGAGCTGATGGACGAGCAGACTCGAGATGGCAAGAAAAGCAGCCAGGCCCAGCGCAGAGTCTCGGCGCAGCGCAAATGTCTCGCGCACTGCAACGTATGCAAAGCCCAGGAGGGCCCCAAAGCCGACGATGCCCTGCTCAGCGAGCGTCTGCAACCACAGACTGCTTGCGTGCGTCTGAATGCCGTGCAAACCGACGGTCGGGAGGAGCAGCTCGAAATTGCCGGCTCCCACGCCGAAGATCGGATGAAGCCTGAAGAGCTCGATCGCCGCAGGCCACAACTGGAGGCGCGTCCCCACTCCGCCCGGTTCCCCCGGGACTGCGAAGAGAAAGAGTCGTTGGATATCTCCAAAACTCGCGTGAGCGGAAAAAAGAAACCAGGCGGCGCTGACCACCAGGCCGAGCGCTGCGCCGATGGTCATGCTGACGGCTGACGCGCGCGCAGTCGTGGGTCGCAAGCGCCACAGAACACCATAGCTGAGCGCAGCAATCACGATGCCGGCACGTGATTGTGTAAGGATGAGCGCAGCCGATGAAGCCCCTGTAACGTAATTGCGCAGCGGTTTCCACGCGAAGATCAGCATCGGCCAGACCCAAAGAATCGGCAACGCGGCTTCTAAAAACCCGGCAAGCTGATTTGGCCCTTCCAACGTGCCGGCGACACGCGGCAGCGGGTGCCCATTTACCCAGACTCCCGAAGGAGCGCCGCCGATAACCGCTTGTGAAACTGCAAGAGTCGAGACGATGGCCGCGGCTGCGGCCACACCGACAATGAAGTAGGTTTGTGAGCGGTCAATCCGCTCGACGAACGTAGCAGCGCACCAAAACAGCACGAGATATTCAGCTTGCTTGAATAATTCACGGACGACGAGCCACCCGTATGAAGCATTTGCTCCCGACAAGATTATCGCCAGCAGCAGCACCGCACCGGCAAGCAAAATGCGCTGTGCTCCGCGAGACCGCGGCCAAAGTGGAGCGCCACCAAGCAGCAATCCAAAAGCGGCGCCAAACACGATGCACTTCTCGATCGTGATCGTCGTGTGCGCGATGTCGCGGTACGCTGCAAACGGTACTGCAAAAGCGAGCATCGCCGCGATCCAAGGTGAACGGCGGAACCCTAAGTATGTCGCCACGCATATTATGAGCGCGAAACCTATTGCCGACCACAGGTCGAGAGGAACGCGCTGGATGGTCTGGTCGATAACCGGCGGAAGCAACAAGAGTGACCCCGTCACCACGCTCCTTCGCGACCTAAGACCGCCGGCAGCGTGCGTATCAAAATTCGGAGGTCGGCGAGCGGCGACCAGTGTCGAGCGTACCACACGTCCATGGCCATCCAGCGTCGGAACGGCACCTCGGTGCGCCCGCTTATTTGCCACAGGCCGGTCATGCCCGGCTGGACGGTCAAGCGCTGATGATAGTGCGGAAGATAGCTCTTCACTTCGTCGGGTAATGCGGGGCGAGGTCCAACCAAACTCATGTCGCCGCGCAGTACATTCCACAGTTGAGGCAGCTCGTCGAGGCTGCTGCGCCGTAGTAGCGCACCAAGAGAGTGGAGCCTCGGATCATTTGCGATCTTCAAGGCCGGGCCGTCCGTCTCGTTGAGATGCGCGACTCGATTGTGCAGCAGATGAGCGCCGTCAACCATGCTGCGAAATTTGTAAAACACGAATAGGCGGCCGTTCTTGCCGACTCTCAGCTGCGAAAAAAGCGCGGGCCCAGGCGACACGATTTTTATCGCGAGCGCGATCGTGCACAGCAACGGAAGGGTGAGCAGCAAAAGCAGCGCGCCGACGACCACATCGATCGTACGCTTAATGATCATCCACCCGCGGGGTACCGAGCGTTGCGCTGCGCGCCAATAGTGAATGCGCGCAGCCGTTTTTGGATGGCTTATCCGCGACGGTGGCGGGCTGATAGTGGAGGAAGCGATCAAACCGTCAACACCAGCGGCGCGTGCACGCCGAAGGTCTCCAAAACCCGCAACCCCACGTGCGAGAAGCCATCGAGGTCGCCGAGCGTTCGACCTGGGGCTGTCGGCCGGTAGTCGAGGAGCGGCGCGAACTCGCGCGTGTGATCGGTGCCGGGTGCAGTTGGATCGCATCCGTGATCAGCGGTGATAATCAGACGGTCACCGCCGGATAGGCAATTGAGCAATCCGTTTAACTCCTCGTCGAGCGCTACAAGCGCCTTTGCGTATCCGTCCGGGTCCCTTCTGTGTCCATACTTCGAATCGAAATCGTTAAGGTTCGTAAAACAAAAACCGCGCTCGCCGCTTCGCAGCCATTCGACGGTTTTGCGCAGACCTTCAATGTTGTCTGCGGTTCGGCACCCGGTTGAAATGCCCTGGCCAGAATAGATGTCTTGTATCTTCCCAAAAGCCACAGTTGTCACGCCAGCATGTTGCAGACAATCGAGCATGCTGGGCCACGGTGGCGGGACTGCGTAATCGCGTCGGCCCGCGGTTCGATAAAAATGGCCCGGCTGGCCGCTGAACGGTCGGGCAATAACTCGGTTCACGCGGTGCGGAGGGACGAGCATGGCGCGAGCTTTTTCGCACCAATCGTACAGAGTTTCGAGAGGCACAACTTCTTCATGGGCTGCGATTTGAAAAACAGAATCTGCTGATGTGTAGACGATCGGGTCGCCCGTGCGCAGATGTTGCGGTCCAAGCCGCTCGATGATTTCCGTTCCCGATGCGACGACATTGCCAAGAGCCTTTCGCCCGATGAGCGCTTCAAAGCGCTCGATCACTTCCGTTGGAAAACCCTTGGGATACGTAGGGAATGCATTGCGAATGACAATGCCCATCATCTCCCAGTGTCCAGTTACGCTATCTTTTCCGCTGCTTGCTTCCTTGAGGCGAGCGCAGGTAGCCATCGGTTGCGCAACCCGCTCCACTCCTTTCACGTCAGTGAGCCACCCAAGCCCCAAGCGTTCCAAGTTTGGCAGCCGCAACCCGCCCGCCACTTTCGCAACGTTGCCGAGCGAATTCGCCGACCTATCGTCGCCGTAGTCTCGTGCATCCTCACTTGCACCCACGCCGCCTCCATCGACGACTAGGACAACTGCTCTCGGCACGCTCATCAACGAGAAAAGTGTAGGGGAACCGAGCGTTGCGCTGTAGCGCCGTCAGTGCGAATGGCGGTCACGACGATGACAGCACGGTGCCCTGGAATGTAAATATGCGGTACGGTCATGCTCAGTACAAACATGCCGGGCGCAACTCTTGGCACGTTTACTTGATAGGTGCCGATGCGAGCCGTCATTGCCGCTGCGTTACTGGTGGTGATCACTCGTGCGGAAGCGATGTCGCCTGCCTGCAAGGTGTCAGATGAGATGCGGACAGATAGAATGCGTACGGGATCCGTGTCGGACGCATAGACTACGCCCGGAGGAAGCGCTGACGCTTGCGCCTTGGGTCGTTGCGTTGTGTTGTTGCTGAGTTGACTCTGCGATGCATCTGCTCTTGCCAACAGAACATCAGTGCGTGGGGACGCATTCCCCCCGAGCACGATTAAAAGTGCGCCGAACAGAAAAAGGCAGATGATCGCGGTCAGCGGGCCATATTTTGACAAAAGCGTACCTCCCCTTAAATTCGGACCCCTAATCCTATCTTCCCCGGCATCCATAGGCCCACTGCGGGCTTGACATCCCAAGTGGCGCGCAATACACTATCCACGCTGTAATAGGCCGGGTCGCGAGCGACCCGGCCACGGCGCTTTGGAGTTTCATGCCGCACCATATCGGTTCATCACTCACGCTCGGTCTTGCGGCCGCAGACGAGATCCAAGAGGCGACACGCACCCTAAAGGCGCGGCTCACAGTTGACATTGTCGACGTCGCCGCGAGCGCGCGGCCGGCGATCATCTCAGCGCTGTGGAGCGCCGGGGGTGGCCAGCTAATCGTTTGGACCTCGAGTATCGAATCGGCGGACCGCTATGCGAACGACTGCGCGTTCTATCTTGACCATTACGGGTCGCCAGTGCTCGCGCTGCGGCCGCGTGACGATAGGCCGGGCGCGCTCGTCAACCCGACCGAACGCGCCGATCGCCTGACCTTTCTCGAGGCGCTGCGCAGCGGCCAGTCTGGCATTTTTTGCGTGCCGCATGCCGCGGCACTACAAGCGCTCATCGGCCCACGTGTCTTTGAGAAAGCTTCGCGCCGCCTGAAAGTCGGTGACGAATATCCGTGGGAAGAGTTGCTCGCCGCACTTGCAGATATGGGTTATGAACGCGCTGATGTCGTGAGTGCCGCGGGCGAATTTGCCGTTCGCGGAGGACTCATCGACGTTTTCCCGGCGACCGCAGATGACCCGCTGCGCCTAGAGTTTTTTGGTGATCGCCTGGAGCAGATTCGCACGTTTTCTCTGTCGTCGCAGCTCTCAGCCGGTGAGCGTCGCGACGCAATCATCGTGCCCTGGTCCGAGCAAGCATTGGGTGAAGGCGACACGCCGTTGTGGCGTTACGCGCTAAAGGCGACCGTGGTTATGGATGATCCGGAAATGCTTGTCGCAATCGACCACGGGCTGGTCGTAGAGCGCGATGACGAGACGGTCGCCGCCGTGGATCGCGACGAGTTGCCGGAGCAGCAAGACGAGGAAGATGAACGACCGACGGAACCAAGCGCATCGAGCGTGCAACTGAACCTGGCCGATCTTGTCGATGATTTGGGCGAGCGCGGCGTGGCCTCCATACGCTCGGGAATCTCATCGGGACGGCTTGGCCGCAAGGCGGACACGACCGTCTCCATCCCCAGCCAACCGGCACCATCTTTTGGTCGCAGCATCGAGCGCTTCATTGAATACGTGCGTAA
>Ga0073928_10002913_pt1 | contig 28150 bp, 21 predicted proteins | sample PaiPotPPA55metaG_FD_76969 | JGI IMG/M metagenome (GOLD analysis project Ga0073928, IMG submission 76969) | Iron sulfur acid spring bacterial and archeal communities from Banff, Canada, to study Microbial Dark Matter (Phase II) - Paint Pots PPA... ...
AGGGTCACGCCCCAAACCTATTTCTGAATTTCAATTTCTCCTGGGTCATTCGCCGCAATCTCAGGCGTTCCTCGATGGCTCGTTATCTTGCCCGTGACGCATACTGAGGTATCTCGGTACCTTTTTTCAGGTTCGCCAAACTTGGGTCGATCACTTCCCCAGATCACGATTGTGAATATCTGTTTTGGGTAGGGCTCGTCGAGATTCAAAAAAGTAGGCTGTCCCTTGCTCTTGTCCGCGTAGCGAGTGCTGACTACCTTGCCGCACACCGTCGCGCGTTCCCCGACATGATCCTTTGCCTCTGCCGGGCTGATCCCTTTTGTTTGAGAGTAAAGCGATGATATTGAAAGTGAGCAAGAAATCAACAAAACGAGAGCTCTCAATTGGTGCATGCGTGCCTCCCTCTTCACAATTTCAGATCGGTCCGCCTGTGCAAGAGTGGCCATCGCTTAAGAGTCTGTGATCTGCGCAGGCTTGTGGTTGCTGCCAACATGCATCAGATCTTCGTTCAACATTGGAGAAAGCGAGTGGATGTGGCTGCTATGTATCTTTGTGGCCCATTTAAAAAAGCCACCGCAATGCTCTCGAACACCACACGACGCGCATTCTTCAATGTAGATGTTTTTCCAGTCGGAAATTGACTTCCTCGCGAATTTCCAGAGGGATCTTCGAAGAACGCAAAGCTGATGATTATAGATTGAAACATTCATCCCTCTTGTCGAAAGGAGTTCCACCGCCTCTTCCAGTTGGTCTTGATAGTCGTGAGGATCAACCCACAACTTGGCCATATTTCGTGGGGTGTAACCGATGTTCTCAAGTCCCATTAATGCGATGTGCTCTGCAAACGTTAGATTTCTGTAGATATATTCCGCAAGTTGGGCAAGGCGAGGAACGGTAACGGCGTGCAGAACCACTCGAATCTCAACTCGTAAACCGTATCTAGCAAGCTGGTGAAGCCCAATCACAGTTTGATCGAAGGCCCCTTGAGCTTGTACTACATAGTCGTGAATGGTGGAATCATCCGAATAGAGTGGTATCCCAAGCACGAAATCAGGATGCTTGACCTCCGCCAGCCGGGCTGTGAAAGCTGGCCATGCGAAGATACGTCCATTCGTAAGCATGTGTAGATATGTCTCAGGGAATTTGTCCCGGAGAGCAGCAATAATGGTGAGTAATCTTTCGCCCAAGAGTGTTGGCTCACCGCCGGTGATAACTAGTCGGGCCGGGGGTTTATCGATCAGCCGAATTAACTGAAGGTTCCTCTCGGCGGATGCAGCAGCGTCGTCACGATCTTGAGGTGGCTGAGAACACATCAGACAATTGCTGTTGCAGCGATGCGTTGCAAATATGACGTTGTGATTAGAATCTGGTCGATATAGGGTCCGAATGAACCCGTTGTTAGGTTCCATCGCGACAATGTCATTCGTTCTAAGATGATCGATCTCATGAACTGACGAAATGGTTGGGACGGGGCTTCTTTGTCGTTCCACTTTCGCCGTCGTTAGAAAACCGCTATAGCCAGCCAGCTCCCCTACATGGGCTGGAATTCTGTCAATCACCAAAATCCTGTCAGCGCGCTCTCCTTCGCGCAACGCCTCGCGGGAAACTTTGCCAACAACTGGTCTCCTGAAGGATTTACTTGGCGTCCCACCAGTTGTGAGTCTCACGATGGTCCCGCCTTGGATATCTCATGGAGACTAGAATTCTGAATCCAAGCAAAACAAATGCGCATGATTTCAGGATCCTGATTCGATATCAACCCGAACAGGTGCTTGATGATTCCCATATTTCGTTGGCAAAACTCACTAGTGGGCCTATGACCAAATACATCGCCTTGGGTAGCGTGATTGAAAACTGGATCCGAACCACAGTAGGGCTGAAGCGCACAATCCGAGCATCCCGCCAACGATTGATTACAGGATGCGGAGACCAGATTCAAAAAAGCGTCTCCAGTGAATATATCTCGGTGTGTATGGGTCCGAACGTTTCCTAGCCGAAACGTGTGATCCCCCATCTCAGCCAGCATGCGAGACTCGTCTGTCGCGTACACATCACCGTCGTAGTTGTACACCAGGACATTTATCCCCGCGCCTGCGGGTGATTGAAGGTCTACAAACCCGGTGCCGTATGGTGTAAGGATCTTAGTGAGGAGTATTTTTGCATACACTTCCGCGAGGCCATACCCTTCCCTATTTATTTGCAAAATGTAGTCAAGACCGGTCCGATAGAAATCCATAAAAGCGTCCAGCTGATAACCCGTTCTCTTCTTCGTCTTGACAGCAAAACCATACGGACTAATGGGTCTGAGAAAAATCGAATGGAAACCCTGGCGTACGTATTCGTCGATAATCTCCCTTGGGTGTTCAAGCGAAAGCTGAGTTGTCGTCATTAACGCCGCTACCCTGCCAGGCCCGAGTATCTTCCGAGCCCGCTCGATATTCTGAATCGTCAGTTCGTAACTGTTGTTACCTGGACGAGGACGGTTGGCATTATGGATAAAGGCAGGCCCATCCAAGGAAGTAGATATCTTGATGTTTTCATCACGCAAATAGAACAGCATGTCATCGGTTGCGTTCGCTAAGTTAGTTGTCACCACAATGTCCAAGTCCTTATCCAAAAGCTTGGCGCGTCTCTTGGCAAGGGGAACAATGTGGCGAATGACGTCAAACGCAAGTAAGGGTTCTCCGCCCTGAAGCTCCAAGGTTATATGTCGAGCCGGGCTCTTCATCATTAGGCTTACAGATTTCTCCGCCGTTTCAAAACTCATGTCATAGGTGTTTTTGTCTGCCGTTTGGCGAGATACCTGGCAGTAATGGCAAGAGTGATCGCAACGAAGGGTCACCACAAAAATGTGGAGCTTAGTGAAGCCTTCAATGAAACTGTATTTGGTTCGGTACTTGGTCGCCAGTAGGTCCAGGAGCGGAGAAGAGCTGTCATCCGCTATGAACTGCTTCGCCTTAAGAGTCGAGTAAACGTCTGAACCGCGTGTCAGTTGCTTCCGCACGAGAATCTGCGCAGTACCAGACGGAGCGATTACGAACTCGCCGACCTCGTTCACCAAAAGTTCATTGTCGTCATCTAATCTTAAAAAGCGAAACGGCAACAGACGGTATCCGACTTGAGAAGCTGAGTAGCTCTCGATTGGATAGAAGACTCTGGCCATAAGGGCTTGGACGGGTCCCGTGAGTTTATTTATTGGGGGTGACAAAAGTGTTCATTATCTGGACTAGAGAAGTCGGCTTTTCGCTTTCAACAGGATCGGCGATAGTTCCTGGAGGCTCGTCTTCCAGAACACCAGACTCAGAGAATGCTTTTGCCAAGATCAACTGCCGGACGGATGCGGTCTCAGCCTCGACCTGACGTCGAAGTTCGAAATCCAAAAGAGAATTACAGAACTCCCCTACGAATTGGTCGATTGCAATAGGCTTCGGATTCGCGAGCGTGGGAGTTCTCTGCTTAAGCGTTATATGTACAGCTATTCTGCCGTCGGCAGATTCTGGAATCTGAATGTATGCGACATCCGTATACCAGTAGCAGGCCCGCAGAATGGCCTCCCTGCTGTAGATTCGCGAGTCTAGGTGTATGGTTGCAGAAAGGTCCGACTGCACATCCGATTGACACCCCTCCGCAGGGCTACTCACGCAAAACCGCCGGAAACATGAGACGAATGAGACGCATGTGAGTCGTGCGAGGAGTGTGAATCATGTGAAGAGTGCGAATCATGCGAAGCGTGAGAGTCGTGCGAGGCATGTGAATCGTGCGACGAATGCGAATCATGTTGGGCAATTATCTTGTAGCCCTTTGCAATCTGCCTCAGCACGAGTTTCAGGGGCAGAGGCGTTCTCAAAAAACTCCTACTGGCTTCTGTGGTCGTTCCTGGGGGCAAATCGGGCAGCACGATATTGGCTTCCAATGTCGGAACCCCATTCAAGACGGCCAGCCCGCTGCCGATCAAAACTGCGAGCTTCCCCGAAATGTTCGATAGGAGGCCGTTTTTATTGGGTTTCTTTTCGTCCATATGTGCCCTCCGGTGGTCCGGGGAGAAGTCTCCAGATCGGCTAAGGGTATTATTTGTGCATAGGTGTGTCAATAGAAGCCTTCGAAAACCAAGGGAACTAAGAGCTACTATAAGCGTATAACATCGGCTCGACAGTGAAGCATCGCCTGACGAGGGCATGATGAGGGAAACCGTACGATGAGCTCCGAGGCGATGAAGCGAAAGACACCAATCGATTCTTGGATGGATACATTAAGGCCGTCTTCACTGGTGCGTAGATTTGCCTCGCAGATTGTCGATGCTGCAGCGAGCACGCCAGTCCTTGACGTCGCTTGCGGCTCGGGCCGAAACGCCATCGTACTCTCTCAACTTGGCTGCACAGTCATTTGCGTTGACAAGGACTTGACCAAGCTAAAGATTGAACAGCTGCGCTTGCGAGACACTTTGCTCAGAAAGGCCTCAGAGCAATTAAGCATCCTCCAGCTCGACCTCATCAAAGACGCGTGGCCGTTCGGTGCGCGCTCCGTCGGAGGGATTGTGAATGTTCACTTCCTTCTTCCTGCGCTTTTCCCATTTTTCGAAGCTTCGCTTTCAACGGGCGGATATCTTCTCCTTGAAACAGTTCCAGGATGCGGGGGCAACCACCTGCAATTACCAAAGGCAGGAGCACTGAGGTCCGCGTTCGAGAAAGCCTTCGATCTTGAGTTCTACAAGGAGTGCAAGGTCGGCCCTCCTAATTACGACGCAGTCACAGTTAAACTGCTTGGTAAGCGAAGGGAGTGACCAGGCCATACTAACCCGTTCAACGGCCCGGGATCGTCACGTCTCCAAGATAACGAATCGGGCAAGAAGAACGCAATCAGTTGAGTTACAGTGATGTTCTTTGCGGGCGCTAGGCGCGAGGGGAGCTCTCCATGCCAGTTTCGAAAGAGTCAGGCGATGCTAAGGAGTGCCCATTTTGCAAGGAAACGATTAAAGCCGAGGCCATCAAATGTCGATTCTGCGGTGAGTTCCTGGAACAACCAGCCCAAGGGCTGGAAACCGGAACCGTCGTTTCGACTCGCAATACGGCAGCCAGCAGCACCAATGCGAGCAAGGAATCCGCGAATTTCATTGTGAACAAGATTTTGCTCTGGTTCGTCTTGGTGCCACTGCTGCTCTTCTTGCTCTACGTTCTCATGAGGTAAGCCTGACATGTCGTCAAGGTCAGGCGGTTACGACTATGGTTAGGAGGTCGGACCCACCTGAGTAGATTACTATCGTACGGGTGTCTTCCAGGATTTTACACCGCGATCAAATTCTTCGTTCTCTTTCTGGATCTTTCCCTTTACACGCAGCTCATCGGCTAAACAGCGCCGCGCGCGGCGCGATCGGTCTGCATCCCCCCTAGTGAGTTCGTTGCCGAATGCAGCCAGCTCACCATACATGCAGTCCTCTGCGTTGGGTCTCAGGGCACCAACATTGGTCCTGATGAAGAAAGAAAATGCTTCCAGATGTTCATACGCGCCTCGGTCAGGCGAATTTCGGATGGAGTTCTTGGCAACAGAGAGTAGCCCACGCTCATCAGCTGTCCAGTTTGGAATTGTGTAACGTTTTCTTGAAAACACGCGGCCAAAATATTGATCGTTGGCATCGTACGCGGGCCAAGCTCCCTTCGTAAACTCGGCCGAGAGACGCGCGATTTTGGCATCTGCTAGATAGGATTCGCTTGGCTCGCCAGGGCCTTGCCATGGGACCGTCGAGGGATCATATGGGAAACACTCGTCGAATTGCTGCGAATTGATCCCACACGGTGGTGTTGCGGAAGACTGCGCAGGCGTTGTGGCGGGCGTTGTGACGGCTGATGCTCTGGGTTGCACGGCATTAGGGCCGGATGAATCGATCGTCGCGCGGATTATTACGCCAGCGACCAGCAGGCTGATGAACACCAGTAGCGCTTTGACTGGGCCGCTTGTGAAGCGATGCCCGCACTTGGGGCAGAATCGCGCATTGCTCGAAACTTCGTTCCCACATTCGCATTTGTGCATGGAAGTAGCTCCTGGCGAGGGACCGGCGGAATGAGAGCATAAGCCGGGCAAAGGGCGCAAGCGAAGGGGCGGCGAAGTTAGCGCCTACTTGGGCCTCTTCCGGGCCATGTCTTACTTGCTCCATTATAAGCCGAAGTGGGACAGACGGAATCGGTCTGTCCCTTTGCAACGACGCAGGAGGAGGCTGTCAGCGGCTCTGACAGGCTCTTGGCGCAATATGCGCCGGTTGCAGCGCATTTGGAAGACCGCAGCGCGATCTTCTGAGATTACGCGAGCCTTCCCCCCTAGTCTGGAACCGAATCAAAGAAGATCCCGTCCCTCCCTCACCCTGCCCCTCTTCTACAGCTCAGTGGAGCAACGGTGTGACGTACTTTGTGTCATAACCCTATCGGACATACCCAGCTAAGCATAGATTTGCCGTGCTTCGTCTAGCTCAGTGCCCCGATCGCGGAGATGATCTAAGGTCGTGAAGCGCGTATCACTTGCGCTCATTCCTTCTCGTCGCTGCTGTCATCGCTTTCTGAATTGACACGGTGGAGGTCTGCGGTTCGAGCCCGCACGGGCCTACCATCTCCCTTGTACATTTTGCAAAGCCAGTCGACGGGCCGTTTCTACGTCGGTTCCACGAATGATCTCAATCGACGCCTCAGCGAACACGACCGCGCCCATCCTCTGGCAACGCGCGGGCGAGGGCCATGGATCCTTGTTCATCGGGAATCGTTTCCGACTTTGCTGGAAGCCCGGCGGCGTGAACTGGAGATTAAGAAGTGGAAGTCGTCAAAGGCGATCGCATTGCTGGTTGAGAAGCGAGTTGGCTAGAGCGGGCCGACCGGAGTCGGCCAGGTCTGCGGTTCGAGCCCGCACGGGCCTACCATTCCTGCCGATAACTTCCGATTGTGTTCTCCAGCGCCATTCTCATCCATAGCGGTTAACTCTCGCGCTGGCGAATCAGCCGAATTGCATCCTCAAGTCCGGAACGTGGCTGGCCGCCCGCGCCGGGCTCGCCTTCGGAAGCGCCGGATTCTTCCGGCTCGCCGCTCCCCTCCCCGGGGGCGAGGAACAGATTCGATTCGACGCCGTGCTGCGTCGTGTAGAGCTGGTAGTAGCGCCCGCCGGCGGCATAGAGCGATGCATGCGTGCCGCGCTCGACGATCCGCCCCGCCTCGACGACAAGGATCTGGTCGGCACGGCGAATTGTCGAGAGGCGATGGGCGATCACGAAGGTGGTGCGCCCGCGCATCAGATAGCGAAGCCCTTCCTGGATCAGCGCCTCCGATTCGGAATCGAGGCTGGAAGTGGCCTCATCGAGAATAAGAATGCGCGGATCGGCGAGAATGGCTCGGGCGATCGAAACACGCTGCTTTTGTCCTCCGGAGAGCTTGACGCCCCGCTCGCCGACCACCGTGTCGTACTTTTTCTCAAACGTCTCCGCGAACTCATCCACCCGGGCGATGCGGCAGGCGGCGAGGATTTCCTGCTCGCCGGCTTCGGGCCGCGCGAAGGCGACATTCTCGCGAATCGTGCCGTCGAATAGAAACGTATCCTGCAAAACGACGCCCAACTGCGTGCGGTAAGAATCCAGGCGCACCTGCGCGAGATCGAAACCATCCACGAACACGCGGCCGCTCGTGGGCGCGTAGAAAGCGGCAATCAGCCCAATGATGGTGGACTTCCCGGCGCCCGACGGCCCGACCAGCGCCGTCACGCTGCCGGGCTCGGATTGAAAACTAACCTCATTCAGGACCGGCTTGCCCGAATCGTAGGCGAAGTTCACGTTCTCGAAGACCACCTGGCCGCGGATGCGCTCGAGGCGCACCGTCCGACCAGCATCTTCATCTTCGGGCTTCTCGCTCAGGACTTCGCGGGTACGCTCGAGGCCGGCCAGCGCTTCGGTGATCTGCGTGCCGATCCCGACGATCTGGAAAACGGGCGCGATCAACATACCGAGGAAGGCGATAAAAGTGATAAACGTGCCCAGCGTCATCGTGCCGGCAAGAATCTGCCGCGCGCCGAGAAACATGATCAGGACGCTCACGATGCCCATCAGCCCCGTGGCGGAAAGGCTCATCAGGGATGTTGCGGTCAGCGTCTTCAGGACGTTATCGAGCAGGCGCTGGACTCCGGCGCCAAACACATTCTCCTCGCGCTCTTCGGCGTGGTAGCCCTTGACGACGCGAACGCCACCGAGCGATTCGGTGAGCCGCCCGGTGACTTCGGCGTTGATCTTGGGCCGCGCGCGGAACATGGGGCGGATGGTCTGGAAGGCTTTATTCAGCCCGACGCCAAAAACCAGGAGAACAGCGAAGGCCAGCGCCGTCATGGTCGCGCTGATGCGTAGGAGAATCACCAGCGCGATGACGGCGGTCATCAATCCACCCGCAAACTCGATCAGCCCGGTGCCGATCAGATTCCGCACGCCCTCGACGTCGCTCATGATGCGGGAGACAAGCATGCCCGTCTTGTTGGCGTCGTAAAAAGCCACCGGGAGACGCCCGATGTGCGCTTGCACCTGGCGGCGGAGTTCAGCGATCATCCTCTGCGCGGCTTTCGAAAGGAGCTGCGTGAGTGCAAAGGAAGTCAACCCTTGCACGATGGTTGCTGCAAAGACGATCAGCACGAGCCGCGTCAGAAGATGGATCTGACGCTTGCCGATGACGTCGTCCACCAGGTATTTCATCGAAGCCGGAAGAACGAGCCCGGAAACGCGGTTGATGCCCATGAGGACAAGGCCTAATGTTAGGATTCCACGCCGGGGCTTGATCAGCGCCCAGACGTCCGGAAGCAGCTTCCAGGCATGCGTCTGCTTCGCAGGCTTCGTTTGCAATCCGGGATTCGCTTGAGTGGCCATGGTCGTTGCGAACCGGCAAGCTCCTGCCTGCCAGGTTCGGCGTAACCTTATTACTATACCTGCTCAAGGTTAGGGATGCTGGCGAAGGCGCCGGGATTCACTGCGATGCGCTATTCCATCGGAGTATCGAAGCGGACCAGCTCCGCGCGAAAGCCCTTGGTCCGAACGGCCCCGTAGGCAATGCCGATCGCCATCCACACCGCGCCGGCCACCTTGGCATGCCAGCCGAGGTTCAGCCAGATAAAGAGACAAACCAGAAAGCCCAGCACGGGCGAGACGAAGTTCGTCCATCGCTTGCGATCCTCGCGGACGAAATACCGGACGAAAGCGGCGGCGTTGACGCCCATAAAGGCGATCAAAGCGCCGAAGTTCAGCAGCTCGGCGCCCAATTCGTAGGACAAAATGAAAGCCCCCAGCAGCGCAATCGCGCCGACGAACAGGACGTTGTTGCGCGGGATGCGATTCTTCGGCTCGATCGCGCCGAAGAACTTTTTCGGAAGAGCGTCATTCCGCCCCATCCCGTACAGCAGCCGGGCGGCGCCGAGCTGCGAGCCCATCCCGGAACCGATGGTGGCCACCAGCAGGGTCATATTGACGAGCTGGAACAGCACTACTCCTCCCGCTTGCCCCGCCACGTGAACAAAGGCCGTGTCCACATCAGGGAACGGCCGGGAGGCAGGCCAGATCAGCTGCGCCACGTAGACTTCCAACGACGCAAGCACGCCGGTAACGAGGCAGGTCATCACCGTCGCCAGCATCACGTTGCGGCGCGGATTCTCGACCTCCTCGGACAGCGTCGAGATCCCGTCGAAGCCGATGTAGGTCAGCACGGCGATGGAAGTGCCGTGAAAAACGGCCGAAGGCGAGAAGGTGCTCGGGTCGTAAAAGGGCCGCGTGAGAAATCCCGGCCCCTGGGAAGGGAGATGCAGCAGGTAGCGAATCGCCACTCCAAAAAAGATGAAGATCACCACGCCCATCGCCGCGGCCAGCATGGCGTTGATGCGCGCCGAAGTCTCGACGCCCCGGAGATTGAGCGCGGTGAACAACAGCGCGAAGAAAATGGCCCAGGCGAAATAGGGGATTTCCGGCAGGAAGTTGGCGGCCGCCTTGCTGCACCAGATCGTGCAGATGAGCGGATTCAGAATGTAATCCATGGCCATGCTCCACCCGGTCACATAGCCGAGGGCGGGATGCAGTTCGCGTCCCACATACGTGAAGGCGGAACCGGCGCTTGGATAGGCGCGCGCCATCCGGCCATAGCTGATGGCCGTGAAGAGCATAGCCACCATCGCAATCAGGATGGCGGTGACGACGTGGCCGCGGGCTTCCTTGCTTACGACGCCGAACAACGGCATCGGAGCGGTCGGCTGGATAATAATGATCCCGTAGAGGACCAGATCCCAGAGGCCCAGGGTGCGCTTGAGTGTTGCGCCGCCACTCATTCGGTGGTCACGGCCTTCTCAAGGTTCCGGGGATGGTCCACGTCGCAACCATTTAGAATCGCCATGTGATAGGCAAGAAGCTGCAACGGCACCACCTCGAGCAAAGGCAGAAGAAGCTCCGGTGCGGGCGGAACGAACAGCACGTCGCCGGTGAAGGAATGTAGTTCGCGGTCGCCCTCCGTGCCCACCACGATCAGGTTCCCGCCATGCTGTTTTACATTCTCTAGGACGCTGCGATTCTTCTGGTAGCGAAGCACGGAATCGGGATCCGCCGGATCGCATGTCGCCAGCATCACGACGAGCCCCTTTTCGCTCACCAGCGCATTCGGCCCATGTCGGAGCTCGCCGGTGGGGTAGCCCTCCGCGTGCGCGTAGGATACTTCCTTCAGTTTCAAAGCGCCCTCCCGCGCAATCGCGTAGTGTACGCCGCGGCCAAGATAGAGGACACTCCGGACTTCCTGATAACGCCGCGCACATTCAAGCGCGCGGGAATTCCAGTCGGCAAGGGTTCGCTCGATTTCCTCGGGCACCTCCCGAAGGCGGTCCAAGTTCGCGCGAACCACCTCCGAGTCCATGCGGCCGCGCTTCACCGCCATGAACAGTGCCAGGAGGTAAAGCACCGTCAACTGCGTGGTGAAGCTCTTGGTCGCGGGCACGGCCACTTCGGGTGCGGCGCAGGTCAGCAAATTCGCGTTCGCTTCTCGAGCCACGGTGGAGCCCGCCACGTTGGTGATGGCCACTGTGCGCGCCCCCCGGGCCCGCGCGGCGCGTTCGGCGGCGAGCGTGTCCGCCGTTTCGCCCGACTGGCTGATCACGGCTACGACCGCGTCGCCGGTCGTGTTGCCGGTGCGATAGCAGTATTCGCTCGCGTACTCTACGTCCACTGCCACTCCGGACATGTCTTCGATCATCAGCTCGCCGGCGAGCCCGGCATGGCGACTGGAGCCGCTCGCGGCGATAATGATTCTGCTGCAAGCCTGGAGGGCGCGCTCGATCGCATCAAGCTCGTATGGAAATATCGCGTTGTTGCCGTCCACATGTCGCCGGATGGTGTGCTCGATCGCCAGGGGCTGCTCGTAGATCTCCTTGAGCATGAAATGAGGGAAGGCGCCCTTCTTCAGGACCTCCTGGCTGCTCGATTCTGCCGGCATCGCTGGTCCGCCTGACTCCTGCTCAAACTGCGGCGACTCCTCAGGGAGCGGGCTTTTCCTGGGGAAGCGCGCGCGCCAGATCCTTCCAGCTGATGAGCTGAAAGCCCTGGTCGTGAAGAAAGCGCTGGAATACCGGGCTGCGCACCATGTCGAAATCCGCCTGCCGCCAAGCGGCGCCCCAATCGGGATGATCCCCTGTGGCCGCGCGCATCTCTTCGTCATCATAAGCGAGGTGCACTCTGAGCTGGTAAGTCCCCGGCGGGAGCGGCCGGAGCATTTGCTCGTACGCGTCCACCCATTTTTCGATGGCCACGCCGGGCTGCATCTCCAGCACGCGATCGATAAGGACCCCGCCCTCGGCAAACGGAGAATTCGGGGTCTTGCCAAAATCCTCGCGCGAATACAGAACTGGAATCTGATAGGAGCGCGCCACCCGCGCATAGACCTCCAGCAGATCCCGCGTGCGAAGCAATGTTTCCATGTGACTGTCGAGATGCGAGATGTGAATGCCCGCCCCATGCGCCTTCTCAATTTGCGCACGCAGTTCGTGCTCCACGTCGCCGGGGCTGGCCTGGCGCATTACGGTCTCCTCAAGCAAGGGCAGGTAGCCGTCCGCGTCCAGCAGAGTCGGCACCAGCGCGGCACGGCTGACCGGCCCCCAGCGATAGCTCGTCCATTCACTGTTCAACACAAGGTGTATTCCCAGGTCCACGTCCGGATGCGCCTGGGCAAACCGCGCCACCTCCGGAAACCACGGGCAAGGAACCATAATGCTGGCCGAGGTAATCCAGCCCTTTTCGAGTGCCTCAAAGCTGGCGCGGTTCACCGAACGCATCATGCCGACGTCATCCGCGTGAATCATCAGGAGGCGCGCGTTCGGCGGGTAGCCCAGCCGCTCGGCGACGCTCTTGGTTGCCTGCACTGCCGGAGTGGCCGTACTCGCGTTCTGGAGGGACGGAAAAATGGAGGCCTGGGCAACCGCACCGAGGCCGGCGGTCAGCAGCAGTAGATTCCAGAGCCACGGTCTCGCGGCGTGGGTCTTCATGGATTCTCCTCGACGGAATGCACGGATCGCGCGGAAGCCTTCCCTGCTGCGGGCTCTGCCCTCACCTCGACCCGCGCGGGCTCGATGTTCCAGCCGTCCACGACGAGTTCGAGGTTGTCTCCGCGCGATTCCGGCGAGAGGAAACGCGCCGTGAGGGTCCTCGATTCGCCGGGCATCAATTCGACGTAATTATCGTCCCAGAGAACCGGGAGCACTTCCTTCTTCTCCCCTTTCCTGCAGATTCCCAGGTGAATTTGGAATGCGAGATGCGCGCTCCGATTCTGCAATTGCACCCGCACCGCCGCGCCTTCTTTTTCATTCTGCGCCACGGCGGAAGCCGCAAGCCGCACCTTGGGCAGGCGGTTGAGCTCCGTCAAATCGTCATACGATGAAACCAGCGTATAGATGGACGTTTCCGAGTCGCTAAAAAAAACCGTATCCCGCCACGCCAACGCCGCGTCATGGCTTGGGAGCCAATAGAAGTTGGAGCTGAGCATCTCGCCGGCCGAGTTTTGCAGGGCCAGTTTCAAAAAGTAAACCTCGGCGGCCGGGCTGGATGGTAGAGCGGAGAGCGTCAGCGCGCGCTGCACACTGTCCGGGCCCACGCTCAGCGGCACTTGCCGTGAAAATTCTTCGTGCAAATTGAAATCATAAAGCTTCGCGGTCACCGTCAGCCCGGAGAACTCGCGATAGAAACTATTGACCACCGCAACGCTGCGGTCGTCATAGGAGTACTGCACGTGAAGCGGCTCGCAGGCTTTGCGCGTGCCGAAGTATCCGCCGGCGGGCTGCAAGTAATAATCGTAGAGATGCCAGATCAGCGAGGGCCAGGCGTTGTTCAACATCCACTGAATCACGCCGGTGGAATCGTATTTGTTGCGCGCGTAGGCTTCGAACATGGCGCGCTCTCCATCGTAAGCCATGGCCTGCGATTTCGTGACGTAGTCCTCCAGCCCCGTGGGCGCGCCGTACATCGCATTCATCGCCTGGTTGTAATGGTCCAGGTTCTGGAAGCTTTCCGAGCCGGCGTGGTAATTCCAGAAATCGTCGATGGGCCAGAGATGTTCCGCCGGGATCATCTGCCGAAGGCTTTCAACCGGCGGAATCGCCTGCCCCGGACTCGTCTCCGTGTTGAATCCATAAGCCCCGCCATATCTCCACGTATCCAGCAGCCAGTAGGATGGCGGCACGTAATCGTATGGCCCGGACATCTTCACGCCCGACGGACCCGTGAGCGCGGTGGGCGTAGCCGAAGCGGAAGAAAGATACGGATTCGGCCAGGCGGTCTCCTTCAATACATTGATATAGGCCTGCTCGACCTTTTCGGTGGGCGGAACGTCGCTGCCATTCAGCCACACGAACACGCTGGGATGGCTGCGCAGCCTCAAGCTCTGCGAGCGGAGCGATTCGACCGCAATAGGAAGGTCCGCCGGCTGCCACTTCTCCCACTGTTGCCAGAAGGTGCAGCAGACCCAGCCCGGCATCACAAGAATTCCCTCTTTGTCGGTAAGCTCGAAAAAATCATCCGTCTCGAGCTGTCCTTCGAGCCGGATGGTGTTCAGTCCCATGCCGCGGACGTAGCGGATTTGCGCCTCGAGCCTTTCCTGCGAAGGACGCAGCAGCATGTCCTGAGCCCATCCGCCGCCGCGAATCAGGATTTTCTCTCCGTTCACGCGGAATAAACGGTAGCCCTTGTCCGTCAGCTCGGACGTGAATTCCCGGATGCCGAAGCGAACGCTCTGTTCGTCGGAAACTTCGCCATTCGAGGAGACACGCAGGGAAAGCGCATGCAGATTCTGCGGGCCGAGCGGCGCCGGCCACCACAATTTCGGGTCCCGGACGCTGAGTTGCGGAAACTCTTGGGGTTCGAAGCGAACGCTGCGGGTTTCGCCGGGCGCGAGCCCCACGGATTGGCTGAAGCGCAATTCCTCGATGGTTCCATCCACGACGGCGGTCACCGGCTGTTGCGATGCGTTGTGCAGCTCGGCCACTACGGTGAGGTCGGCGCGCTTCAGCGAAGCGTCGGGGAAATGCGTGGTCACCTGGGGGTAGCGCAGCGAAACAGCCCCGCTCGCGGTGAGGTACACATCGTCCCACAGGCCCATGTCCTTGTCGGGAGGAGCCGGATTCCAATCCTGAAAATTCACGCCCAGGTCCTTTTCCGTTTGCGCGAATATTTCTACCGCGAGCGCATTCGCATGGCCGGGAAGAAGCAGCGGCGTGACGTTAAACTCATAGCGGCGGTACGTCCCGGCAACTTCATTTGCATCGGCGATCTTGTGGCCGTTCAGCCAGATGTTGGCACGATAGTTGATTCCGTGAAAATGCAGCCAGATCGTGCGTCCATCGTACTCCGCGGGCAGATGGAATTCCGTCCGGTACCACCAGGACGCGCGGAACGGGCTGTCCGCGGGCATCGGGAGGTCCCAGAAATTCACACCGATTGGATAGCTGGTCCCGGGAATCGCGCGCAGATTCTTGCTGAAGTCCGGATCAGGGTAAGTCTTATCCGCTACGAGTGCCGCCACCACGGTCGAAGGGATCCTTGCGGGATGCCAGCCATCGGGTTTGAATCCAGCCGTCGAAAGAATCTCGCCCGTTTGGGGAACGTTGGCGGACGACTGGATGGCCCACCCGGCTTTGAGATAGAAGCGCTCCGCGCGGTCCGCTTCCGGGGCGGCGCTCTGGGTGAGCAAACAACTGGCGAGAACCGCAAGTACGAAGCAGGCCCGGCGACCCGGGCAGCCCGGCATCCGCATACCCGTTTGCCGGGCTTTAGCTGTCGTTCTTGGGCCGGCCGGCATCGTCGGCTAGAAAAGAAACTTCAAAGCCAACTGCAGGGTGCGTCCGCGATGGGCCTGAGTGGGATGCAGGAAACTGTTTCCTCCGAGGCAAAATGGGTCGCCCGCGGAATTGTTCGCACCGTTGTAGCAGGTGATGGTGTTGTTTCCCCCGTTGCCCTGCGCCAGCGCCGAAGTCACAGATAGTTGGGGGTGGTTGAAGACGTTGAAGGCCTCGGCGCGGAATTCGAATGCCATCTGTTCGCGAATTGGAAAGTGCTTGAACAGGGCCGTATCGAAGTTCGTCCGCCGCGGATTGAAGGCGATATCGCGCCCTGCGTTTCCGAAGGTGAGTCCCTGCGGCTCCGCAAACGCCGACGGGTTTGCAAACAGCGGCCCGATCGCATTGCCTGGATTCGCCGGAATCGGCGGCGGCGTCCCATTCAAGTTTCCGACCACGGTCGGGAACGAACCGACACCCAGGCCGTTGCCAACACCGGCGCTGTCTGAGAAAACGCCGTTGAAGATGGAGTACGGCGTGCCGGTCTGAATCGTGGTGATTCCGGAAATTTCCCAGCCTCCCAGCAGGGTGCGGGAAACCCCCTCGCTGTGGTTGAAGAAAGGAAAGTCATACACGTAGCTCAAATTAAAAACATGCCGCTGGTCGGTCAGCGAGTTCGCTCGAAGACTCTGCTCGTTGTAAGAATTTACAAACGAATTGTCAAACCGATCCGAGGAATCGTCAATCGAGTGGCTGTACGTGTAGTTGGCGCTCAGGATCAGCGGCCCCACCGTCCGGCGCAAAGAAGCCTGCAGGGAATTATAGGTGGAGTTGGCTTCGTTCTCGAGAAGCGTGATGTCGCCGAACCCAAGGAACGGCCGGAACGGGTCGGGATCGTTCCCGCAGGCCACCGTCAGATTGGTCAAGGTCTGCCCGGTGACGGGATTGCCATTCACCGTAAACGCGTTGCAATCCGTGTTGGCGGTTTGGTTGGGCCCGGCGCTCGCTGCAGTGATGAGGGGCTCGCCCGGATGAAAAGGGTTCAGCGATGCGGGCAGGGGTTGCAACTGGTTCAGATCGCGATGCAGATTCAGATGCGTTCCCTTGCTGCCTACGTAGGCGATGGTGGCGACCGTGTTCCGGAACACTTCGCGCTCGACGCTCAGACTCCATTGCTGAACGTACGGCCAGATGACCCGCGTGGGAATGGCGGTGACGCCCAACGGAAATGTAAGGCCGCCACCGATCGCGGTGTATCCAGTAATGTTCAATTGGGTGGCAGTCAGCACCCCGGGAGGGCTTCCCTCGAGCGATTCCGTGTTTGCCTCGTTGCCGTTCGTATGTTCGAAATAAATCCCGTACCCGCCTCGAATGGAAGTCTTGCCGGTGCCCCACGGGTCCCAGGCAAACCCGATCCGCGGGGCGGGATTGAACAAATGCCCCTTCATGCATCCCGCCGACGGGTCGGCGCCAACGCCGGGGAACGAAGACTTGCTTACCCCGCATTGCACGATACCGTTGAATATGCGCGGATCAGTCGGCGGAACTGGCAACATCGTTATTGGGTCAATCAGCGCTCCGGTGTTAGGGTCAACCCCCAGCTCGTTGGCCTTATTGAAGGCCGCTGGATCCCAGTTGAATGCCTGGTGGAAACGATCGCGGTACGTTCCAAACAAGCTGACCCGCAATCCCAGGTTCAGTGTCAGACGCGAAGTGATGTGCCAGTCGTCCTGCAGGTAAGGCTCCAGAATCTTGTACCGGTTGTAATACTTTCGGTTCTGGTTGCTCTGCGCGTAGCTGGTGATCCTCCCCACAAGCAAGTCGGCAAAGGCGTTGCCCGTGCCCGTCGGGATTCCCCCGTTGGCTACAAAGCTCAGCAAACCATTGTCATCGAGAACGCTTGGCTCGTTCTTTTGCGCCGCTACGAAATAAGCGCCGAACTGGAGGTTGTGCTTGCCGATGATCTTCGTCACGTTGTCGCGATAGGTATAGGTCGGGTTGGAATTTTTCCAGGGAATGAAGGACGGGTCCTCGGTAAACCCCGGGCCATAGGCCGTGTTGCCGCTCACCGATATTCCCGGCAACTTTCCGCCAAAACCGTTGTTGAAGAGCGAGGTGATGGTCAGCCCTGGGGGAAGCTGCCAGGGCCCGATATTGGTGAGGACCAGGTGGTCCGTCGTGTAGCTGAAGACAAACTCATTGACCAGCGTGGAAGAAGCCGTGGTGGACAGCCGCGCCACGAGCCCCAGCCCGGGCGACTGAATCGCGGTCTGGATGGTCGGGAAACTCGATGTCGTCGCTCCGAAAGGCAGCACGATGGGGTTAACCGTGTCCCAGGAGTCGTGGATGTAGCGGAACATGAAGCGGTTCTTGTCGTTGATGTTGTGGTCGATGCGGATCAGCTCCTCGCGCCAGTGGGTCGCCTGGGCCGGCGACGCTTCGAAGCAGGCGATTCCGCCGCACCCCGTTCCTGCCCCCGGAGTGGGAGGAGGAATCAAGGCATTCACAAGAACCTTCGCGTTGGGGTCCACCGGGACCTGATTATTCACGAACTGTATCGAATTGGCCCGATCCATCAAAGGACAATCAGGGAAATTGGCCAGGACCTGGGGCGTACTTGGATAGGGAGGGCAAAGGTCATTGAAGTTCCCCGTCCGCTCGGCGGAGGATGGCACCGGCTGAAAGAAGGTCATTCCCGGTACGACGTCCCTACGCCATTCCTCGGACCAGAAGAAAAATGTCTTGCTGCGATCCGTATTGTAATGATCGGGGATGAAGACCGGGCCGCCGACGTTATAGCCAAAATCATTCTTCTTATATTCCGGGTTCGAAGTGTCAAAGAAGTTGCGCGCATTGAAGATGTCGTTGCGGTTGTATTCGTAGGCCATCCCGTGAAAATCCCGCGTGCCATTCTTCGTTTCCACTTCAATTGCTCCCGAGCCGTTTCGTCCATACTGCGCCCCGTAATTCGAAGTCAGGACTCGGAACTCCTGGATAGCATCGAGGCTGGGATAGACGTTCAGCGTTGTGTTGCTGCCGTTATCCATGTCGTCGCCGCCGTCGACTTCCCAGTTGTTGTATTCGGTGCGTCCGCCGTTGAAGCTGAATTGCACGCTGCCGTTAAGGCCGACCTGACCCTCGTCCTGCCCCGTTTGATTGGTAACTCCCGGCATCAGCGTCGCAAGCTGCGTGAAGTTGCGTCCGTTCAATTCGAGTTGCGACAGTTCCTTCCCCGTGATTGTGCCGGCGATCTCCGAAGATTGCGTGTCCACCTGCGCCACCGTCCCGCCCTCGACAATCACCTTTGTCGTGGCCTCGCCCACCGACATCGTGGCATCCACACGCGCCTTCTGTGCCACGCGCAAAATAATATCCTCGGCGCTGAACTCCTTGAACCCCTTGGCGGAAATGGACAGGTCGTAGTGACCCGCGGGCAAATCGGGGAGGAGGTAGTCGCCGCTGGAATTGGTGGTGGTCGTGCGCTTGAAGCCGATGGCGCTGCTACTGGCCGTAACGGTGGCGTTGGGAACCACCGCACCGGAGCTGTCACGCACGGTGCCGGTGAGCGACGCGAGATCCTGCGCAGACGCAGCGATGGAAATGCCGAGAACGAATCCCAACAACAAAACCGTTCGAAGAAAACTCATGGCCACCTCCGTTGCCCGTAATCCGTTGTAATTTCAAACGCGCCGCTCCGCCGCACACTGCCAGAGATTCCCTGCCGGATCCTGCGGAACCCACCCGCGGGTTCACCGAATCCCTTTATTAAAACGGATTAATAGTCAGTTTGCTTTCCTATGTCAACAAAAAACGGCGGCGAAACCCCGGCGCTCCTCTCTAGGACGCCGGCCGCGTGGATTCTCGGACCACCAACTCCGGAGCAACCTTCCGGTGCACGGCCGTGAACTCCCGTTTTTCGGTTACGGCGTTGATTCCTTCCAGCACCATCCCCGCCGCCGTGGCGCCCATCCCTTCCAGAGGCTGCCGCACCGTCGTCAGCGATGGCACCGAAAGCGCAGCCGGCGCGACGTCGTCGAAGCCGGTCACCGAACACTGCTCCGGCGTCCGGATGCCGGCCCGCGCGAGCGCGCGAATCGCACCAAAAGCAGTCAGGTCGTCAAACGCCATCAGCGCCGTGAAGCGCCGCTTGCGCTTGAGCAGTTCCTCCGTGAGTTTGTAGCCGCCCTCAAAGCTGGACATGGGATCGAAGGAGTCCGGCAAATCTGCGACCAGCCGCGGATCGATCTCCATCCGCACCGAGCGCGCGAACGACCGGATGCCACGCCACCGCGGCGCCGTGTCCGCCAGCATTTTCGGACCGCGAATGAACGCGATCTTGCGGTGCCCGAACGCATGGAGATGCTCCAACGCCAGCCGCGCCCCGGCCTCGTTGTCCACCATGATTGAGCTGATGGAATCGGTGCGCAGCTCCCGGCCGATCATCACCGCGGGAATGTTGCGCTTCTCAAGGTCCGCCAGCAGGTTGATATCCACAAAGAGCCAGTTGGCGACGAAGATCAAGCCTTCCACGCGCCGGTCCAGCAGCATCTCCAAGTCCCGCTCGAGCCGGCTCCTCTGGTTGTGCACGTCAGTGAGGATCGGAAGATACGAAGCCTGGTACAGCGCGTTTTCAATTCCTCGCAGGATCGGCGTGCAGAAGGGATCGGTGATATCGAAGACCATGATCCCGATCATGTGGTTCCGCTTGCTTCGCAGCGAGCGCGCAATCACGTTCGGGCGATAGCCCAGCTTCTTCGCGGCTTTCTCGATGCGCAGCCGCGTGGGAGCGGAGATATACCGGGCGAGCGGAGCGTTATTGAGAATGATGGAGACCGTGGCGGAGGAAAACCCGCTTTCCTTCGCCACGTCGCGCATGGTGATCGTCTTCTTCGGATTCCGCCGCGTCAACGCTCTGCTCCCCGCCCGTACATATTCCTTCGCGAGGCGAATTGCAACCCTTCCGTCTCGCCACGGAAGGCGATAGAGTGTCGTGGAGCGCGGAGTGTGCATCCGCCGCGCGGAGCGCAGCGGATCGCCCGTGGGAAGGAGTCGCGGCGTGGCCTTCAAAGTTTTGGGAGTCAACGGCAGCAAGCGCGAGGGGTCGAAGGGAGCGGTCGCGCTCGAAATCGTGCTCGCGGCTTGCCGGCTGCGCGGCGCGGAAACAAAACTTCTCGACCTCCGCGCGCTCGAGCTGCCCATGTTTCGTCCGGACCGTCCCGCCGATTCCGGCGCGGCGCGCGAAGTCACCGCGCACGCCGCCTGGGCGGATGCGCTGGTTCTTTCCTCACCCGACTATCACGGCTCGATGTCCGGCGCGATGAAAAATTTTCTCGATTACAACTGGGAGGAATTCGCCGGGAAACTTTTCGGCCACCTCTGCACGTCGCATGAAAAAGGTCTGACGGTGATGGAGCACATGCGCACGGTCGTGCGGCAATGCTACGGCTGGAGCCTGCCCTACGGCGTGTCGTTCCACGGGGAATCGGATTTCGACGAGCGCGGCGTCCTGCACAACACCGAAGTCGTGCAGCGGCTGGAAATGCTGGCGCGCGATCTGGTGGTGTACGGCCCTGTGATTCGCAGCCAGTTCTTGCGCGATCTCGCCGGCGACGATCCCGATACGTTCGCCGCCGCCTACCGCCGCTAGCCCGCCCACGCTAGCTCTAGATGTGGCATGCGTTGATTCCGTTCTTCTCGAAATAGCGCTGGTGGTATTCCTCGGCGCGGTAGAAATCCGCCGCCGGCATAATCTGCGTAACGATGGGCCGCGAAAACTTTTTCGAGGCCTCGAGCTTCTGCAGCGAAGCGCGCGCCGCGGCTTCCTGCTCCGACGAATGATAGAAAATCGCGGAGCGGTACTGCGTGCCATGGTCGGGACCCTGGCGGTTGAGCGTGGTCGGATCGTGAATCTCCCAGAAGACGTCGAGCAGCCGCTCGTAGGTCACGCGCGCTGGATCGAAGGTCACCTGCGTCACTTCCGCGTGCCCCGTGCGGCCGGTGCAGACGTCGCGATAGCTCGGATTCGCGGTCGTGCCGCCCATAAATCCGACTGCGGCGTCCGTCACGCCTTCGACCTGGCGGAACGCCGATTCAACTCCCCAGAAGCATCCCGCCCCAAACGTTGCCTTCTCCATTCCCAAGTCCCCCTTCCATCATTGTACGCGAACATGCAAATTCACGATGCCTTCCCGCCCAGCGCCGCCACCAGCTCCGCGGCATAGAGCGCGCCCTCGGGCGTTTCCTCGTGTTTGAAATAGACGAAGACGTCGCGCTGTTCCTTTAGATGCTTTCCCACGCGCGCCGCGATCTCCTTGCGCTCCTTCGGCGAATATTCCTCCTTGCGCAGCCGGTAATAGCAAAAATCCGCGGTCGCGACGTCCGGCGATTCGAGCTTCTCGCTCTCCGCGACGCACAGCGCCGCGCCGTGCGCGCGCAGAATCTCGAAAATATTCTCCGCGAACCACGATTCGTGCCGAAACTCGAACGCAAAGCGCCACGCGCGCGGCAGGCCGTCGAGAAAGCCGCCCAGCAACGCCGCGTCGGCTTTCAGGTACGGCGGCAGCTGAAACAGGACCATGCCCAGCTTCCCGGCCCGCGCCAGCGGCTCGAGCGACCCCAGGAAACCTTTGGTTTCCTCGGCCGCGTCGCGCAGCCGCTTGATGTGCGTGATGCGCTGGTGCGCCTTGATCGAGAACCGGAACCCCGCCGGCGTCAGCGCCACCCAGTTGGTCAGCGTTTTCTCCGAAGCGATATGCCGAAACGTGTAGTTCACCTCGACCGTGTTCAGCCGCGTCGCGTAATACTCGAGGAACTTCGCCGCAGCAAGCTTCGCCGGATAGAATTTCGGCTTCCATGCAGCGTAAGCCCAGCCCGACGTCCCCGCGTATATCTGCGCCATACGAAATGTGTATCGCAACGCCCGCCCGCCGCGCAAGTGGTTCCGCGCGGGAGCCCTTTCGTCTTCACTGGAAGCGCAGCCCTCGCGCCACCTTTGCGCCTCTTCACTCGCAGCATGTACTCAAGGGGGCCCCAGCGTCCAAAAGGGGCCTCCCGAGGCCACGGTGAGTGTGTTAGGATTCCGACGCGAGCGATTACGCGTTTATGCCTCCTCACGAGATTTTCCCCAATCCGATGGTCAAGCAGGTGGCCTTTGAGGTTCGTTTCCCGAATCTCTTCTTCATCGAAGGACGTATTGGAGATTTTCAGGTCAAGGTTATGAAGGATTTCCCACAGTCGGAGCTCATACTTCGTCGCAACATCATGCTATTAGCAGGCAATTCAGATAAGCTCGAAGAACTAGTAAAACAACAGCAGGTCGACTCCGTTGATAAGATTTGGCAGTTCAAGTCTATATCGGGGGCCAAGCTCGAGATTTCCACTAAGAATCTGGTGCTTAACTCAGATAATCATCGATCGTACCACCAGGGCGGTGAAGAGTCCTTCCGGGCTGTAATCGACAGAGTGGTGCGCAATTTCTTTGTTATGGTAGAAATCCCGATCGCGCTCCGAGTGGGACTTCGTTATGTTAACGAGTGTCCGATATTCGGTAGGAGTACCAAAACGTTTAATGAATGCTACAATACTATTCTGCCTTTGAATCGGTTTGAATTGGAGCACGTTGCCAATATGGATTGCGTCGTGGTTGCGAACGCTGAGCGATGCCAGATTCGCCATGTGGAGTCATTGAAACTTGGACCCGGTGACGATCAACTGATCCTTGACCTAGACGCATGGACAGAGAATGTTCCGTCTGAGAACGTCATGCCGTGCACCGATATCCTGCATGAATGCATTTCTGCCGAGTTTAGGAATACGATCAAAGAACCAATAATTGAATTTATGAGAAAACCGAAAGGCGGCGCCTGATGCCCCCCACTTCCGACAAAGATCTGGCGAGTAGGTATCCAGCATTGTCGGTGCACGGTACGGGATCGACGACTTCTGTGGGCCGCACGATGACCTTTGAGCTGGACCAGTACGAGGTCGTTTTGGCCGTCACCGAGGACAACCGCGTGTTGGGCGTAGTCGAAGTGCGCTTGAAAAAGGATTTTAGGAACATCCAGCAGCGCGTTGGCTCTACCGGGTACATTGACGTGGAAAACTTCGTCAAAGAGTAGAGACTAGTCTTGCCAGCGTTTTACACGGACCAACTTTCCAGCATCTTGCGGTTTGGGGACGTGGTGACCGGCTTTCAGTTAACTGCTCTTCGTGTGGATTCCCCCGGCGCAAGTGCAAGCCAGCTTGACCTAAAAATCCACGTGACCCGCCCCCCCTACTTTGCAGTCATGACACCATGCTGCTCCATAGAGATGCAGTCAATCTCCTTGGCTCCCCTAACAGAAGTACGGCACAGTTTTTTCTCCGTTCCGCGTTTCGAAGAAGACCTTACGAGAATCAATGTGCCTATGCTGGCAGACCAAGCGATTCCCCCTAAGCGTTGGGAAAGTATGTCCCCTGGAGAGAAAAGTGAGCTGCTGGCCAAAGGTCCGTCTTATGTTTTCTACGAATGTTTCGTCTACGAACCTCACGATGTGTTCAGGACCTATGAACTGAAAAAAGGGAAACTAGCGTGGAACGTCAAGCATCGGATGGTGGATTTCAAGACCATCTTCCGCGTGGAATGCGTCCACATTGATAGAAATCGTGACGCGCCGAGCGGAATAAAGCTATTACAGATGACGACAGCTGCGCGCGCCCAACTAAGGGACAAGCTCACATACTATTTTGGCCGCAACGCCGACGAAGAAGACGCATAGATCCTACTGCCCGCGTACTACTCGTGCAAGTTGGTTCTATTGACCACAACTTCGTTGTATTGTGCCGGAGGTTTCCATGGCAGATAGAGTCATTGAGATTGTTCTCCGTCCCTATCCTCGTTGCTACGTTTACATCCACCATCATCCTCAGCGGGAAACAGACGTCGTATACGTAGGAAAGGGAACGCGGGGTAGAGCTTGGGATGACACAAATCGGTCCCCGGAGCATAGATGCTGGCTTCGCGATATACAGAATCTGGGGTTTGCTCCCGACACTTTTGTAAGAATTGAAAGGAGAAAGCTCACTTCGGACGAGGCTGAAAGGGAGGAACGCGCCCTAATTGCGTTCTATCGCCGCCAAGGAAAGTTGTTGTTTAATAAAAGTAGGAATAAGAAGCGGCCCGTTCGACGCTACCAAAACAAATGGATGCCGGACCCTAAATTCGGAAGACTCGGGCCCCCCTGGCCACCCGCCTAGCGCGGGACGTTAGGTGCTCATGCGAATTGGGGTGCCGCGTCCCTTGCGACTCTTCACAGGCGCGGATCCTGCGCCGGTTGGGTCATCGCGGCTCTGGCTCTTTCCACGGCATCAGACTTGGTCTTCACGTTTTGCAGTTCCTCTGTCAGGTTTTGCATCGGCACTCTGTAGTTTGCGAAGCTAGGCCTCTTGGAGCCTTCGTACAGATACAATAACTTCAACTGATCTGCCGCCGAATTATAGAAATCAACGGTAAACGGCTGCCTCAGTTCACAATCGATTTGGAGAGCTGCAGCCTGCCCCGCAAGGCCGCGATAAAAATCGGAAAGGGCGTTCAACGGGTAGGCATTTGAAAAGCTGATAACCGCCGTCACGACCAGGCCAGCGATGCCAGCAGCTATGTGCTGTCTCGCAAAACTTAGGATAGCGCCAATCAACGCAAGGAAAGCCGCACCGGCAATGAAACCAATCGCTAGCCTGGTAAACAGAACTTCCTCGGATCTCGCATGATTCGCGAACTCTGCGATCTGGTGCAGTAGAACCGTTTTTTCTCCCCCGCTGACACTCTCAGGCTTGGCACGCGCCGATACAGGGAATGTACGGATTTGACTGGCCTCAAGTCTGACCTGAGGAGCGGCCAACAAAAGCCTCTTTCCTATGTTCGTCTGAACCGCATCGAAATTCGCCAAGGAATCGCTCATGGGAAGGGGCGCAACGGACTGCCCATTTGCGCGGGAAACGAGTGCAATCAATGCCACCCCGAGACAAAGGCGACCAACGCGATTACACACATTACACCTCCAGGAAAGTACTGAGGAAGGTAACATACAATAAAAGATAGTGCTGAACAAGCGATTCAACGGCCGGGATTGAGTATGTAAAGTTCGTGAGTGAGGGCACCTGATCCGTCGGCCGATCCCGCGCTGACAACATGCTGCGAATAAAGCAGCGCAAAGGTGGCTGGCGGCCGCAATTCCTAAAACGGCCGAATCTCGCTGTGTCCAAAGAAGCTAGCGGAACGAAGCACGCCAGTACTATTTACCTTTCTTTCCACAAGATGCTATTCATGCGGGGTAATGCGAAAACAACAAACAGTTCGGACAACGATTAGAGACTCAAATGGGGCAGAAAACTCCATTTCTAATCGCCAACCGGCGGAATTAGAAAATGACGCAACTCATTGAAAACAAAAACTCGGGACTCAGTCTAATCGCCAAAGAAAACGGTTTTTCAAAACCGGAGGCGAGAGCCTGTGAAACCCGCCTCATCTCCGAGCTATATCGAGACACACCCGTTTCGAATCAAGCGACCCAAAGGCGGCCCCCAGATGATAGAATGGGGGCTCCGGAATACTTCGGATTCTTGCAAGGGGCTGCAAGAGTGCGCTTGCAGCCTTTTTTGTTGCCCGTTCAAGATGAAAGCGAAGAAGAAGGACATATGACGCAGCCGGAAGAAAAGAAGATTCTGACGCATCTGATCCCCCAGGCTCCCCTCGCCGGGGACACTGGGGGCCCCGTCCAGATTCGCAACATCGCCATCATCGCCCACGTGGACCACGGCAAAACCACGCTGGTGGACGCCATGCTCCGCCAGAGCGGGATTTTCCGCGAGAACCAGGTGCTGACCGAGCGCGTGATGGACTCGAACGACCTGGAGCGCGAGCGCGGGATCACCATCCTCGCGAAAAACACGGCCGTCTTCCACCGCGGCGTGAAGATCAACATCGTGGACACGCCCGGTCACAGCGACTTTGGCGGCGAAGTGGAGCGGGCGCTGCTGATGGTGGATGGCGTGCTCCTCCTGGTGGACGCGAGCGAAGGGCCCCTGCCGCAGACGCGCTACGTCCTCCAGAAGGCGCTGGCGGCGAAGCTGCCGCCGATCGTGGTCCTGAACAAGATCGACCGCGCCGACGCGCGCGCGGCGGCGGTGTTGGACGAAATCTACGACCTCTTCATTGACCTCGACGCGACCGAAGACCAGCTCGATTTCCCGGTGCTGTATACGAACGCGCGGACCGGCGTGGCGTCGCGTACGGCGGACGGCGCGGGGGAGAACCTCGAGCCGCTGTTTGAGGCCATCGTCGAATCGATTCCGGCGCCGGCGGGCGACCCCGAAGGCGTGCTGCAGGTGCAGGTGGCGAACCTCGATTACAGCGATTACCTGGGACGGATCGCCATCGCGCGCGTTTTCAACGGACGCATGAAGCGCGGCGCGGACGTCGGCATCGCCAAGCTTTCAGGCGCGCTCGAGCCGACGCGCATCACCAAGCTTTTCACCTTCCGCGGCCTCGAGCGCGATGAGGCCGAGGAAGTGGTCGCGGGCGATATCGCCGCGATTGCCGGCGTCGAGGGCATCCAGATCGGCGAGAGTATCACCAGTCTGGAGAATCCGGCGCCGATGGATCCCATCCTGATCGACGAGCCGACGCTTGCCATGGTTTTCACCGTGAACACGTCGCCGACGGCGGGGCGCGAAGGGCAGTATCTGACGTCGCGCGACCTGCGCGCGCGACTGCAAAAGGAATTGCTGACCAACGTCTCGATCCGCGTCGAAGACACGGACACGCCCGAAGCGCTGCGCGTGCTGGGGCGCGGCGAGCTGCAGCTCGCCATCCTGATTGAAACGATGCGCCGCGAAGGCTACGAGCTGATGGTGGGCAAGCCCGAAATCGTGGTGCGCACGGAGAACGGGAAGCGCATGGAGCCGCTGGAGCGGCTGGTGGTGGATTGCCCGGAAACGTATATCGGCATCGTGATGGAAAGCCTGGGCAGCCGTCGCGGCGAGCTGGTGAAGATGGTGAACCACCATTCGGGGCGCGTGCGCATGGATTTCCGCATTCCGTCGCGCGGACTGATCGGGCTGCGCGGGCAGCTGATGACCGACACGCGCGGCACCGCGCTGCTGCATTCGCTGCTGGACGGCTGGACGGACTACGCGGGCGAAATGGCGTCGCGGCCGACCGGCGCGCTGGTGGCGGACCGCCCCGGCAAGGCGACGGCGTTTGCGATCTGGAATTTGCAGGAGCGCGGCGAGCTCTTCGTCGGGCCGACGACGGAAGTGTACGAAGGAATGATCGTCGGCGAAAACGCGCGCGAGACGGATATGGACGTCAACATCACGAAGGAAAAGAAGCAGACGAACATGCGGTCGTCCAGCGCCGATGAAGCGATCCGGCTGATTCCGCCGCGGGTGATGACGCTCGAGAAGGCAATCGAGTTCATCGCGGATGACGAGTACGTCGAGGTGACGCCGGGGTCCACCCGGCTGCGGAAAAAAGTGCTGGACCAGAAGAAGCGCCCCCGGCGCTGGCAGGAAATTCGCGCAAGCGCCGACCAGACAGCCTAGCGGCGCCGCTCACGACGCGGCTCTTGCCGCGCGGCGGCGCTTTCCCCTTACAGAAAAACTTTATTCGTAGCGCAGCGCGATGATCGGATCGACGCGCATGGCGCGGCGCGCCGGCAGATAACAGGCGAGTAGCGCAACGCCCGTCGCGAGCGCCGCCACTCCGGCGAACGTCAGTGGATCCGCGGCGCCGACCCCGTAGAGCAGGCTCACCATCAAGCGCGTGAGCGCGAGCGATGCGGCGAAGCCGAGGCCCAGGCCGGTAAGCGCGAGGCGCATGCCG
>Ga0073928_10002914_pt1 | contig 28143 bp, 34 predicted proteins | sample PaiPotPPA55metaG_FD_76969 | JGI IMG/M metagenome (GOLD analysis project Ga0073928, IMG submission 76969) | Iron sulfur acid spring bacterial and archeal communities from Banff, Canada, to study Microbial Dark Matter (Phase II) - Paint Pots PPA... ...
AAATCAAGATAAACGCACGAACAACCAGTCAGCGGGGCGGTGTTTTTGCTACGGGTATAGCAAGCAAAACCCCCTGTTTAGTATTTATAGTGTCGTCGCAGCCGTTCCACTGGCGTTTCAATTGCCAGAATAAGAAGGATGCCTATGGCATGAGCCAGGAGCCAGCTAGCGAAGAAGAGTCCCCATGATTTATATTCCAGCGACGGAAATAGAGCGTTGACCAAAACTCCCGCAACAAAATTCAAGAGAAATATGGGATAAGCGAGACGGCCAAGCCAGTAATCAATGCGCTGAATCAGCGGCGGCATACGCATATTATCAATCGCGGATAGATAATAAATTGTTGCCGCAGTCACAATCAGAACGAAACCAAACGTCCTTTCATGGAAAAGGGCAAGACCTCCTCCGAACAAAAACAGAACTACGAACAGGACTGCCAATGACGCTGCTGCCGTGGCAGACGGTGTTTTGCGTCGGCGCTTTATGTACAAATACACCGCGAGTCCGAGCGCGAAATTAACCATGCCACACAAAACGGACAAATAAATCAAATCAAGACTATGCTTCCAAATTAGTATAAGGGCGAATAGTAAGGCAGACGATTTTAAAAAGCCTGGACGACGCGACAAGTCTCGTACAACGAATGGCATGAAACACCACCACTGCATCTCAACCGCAAGCGACCAGCCCACTGGCACCAGCATATGATTCAAGGGCAAGCCCCCCACCTGAGGAGCAAGACCGAATATAGTGAAATTGAGTAACCAATACCCCGAGTTAACAGGCAGCGTCATACCACCGCTAAGATGTTTAGTGATATCCGGGAAATAGATTATGAGCGGTATGGATGCGAAGGCCACTGCCCAATAGAGCGGATAGATGCGCAGCGCACGGTTAATATAATACTTACGCACGCCGTCTTGTAAATCGAGATACCGGTTATCCAGAATATAAGAGGAGGTATAACCGCTTAAAACGAAAAATGCCCATAATGCGCAGGAACCAGCATTGAAGTTATCAGTCGGCCCTAGGTGTGATTGCAGTACAAGCGTAGCCAGTAACCAACGATAAATGCCGAAAGTACCGTAGGTGAGCGTCTCTGGCTTGTGCGGGTCGGGCAGATGCGGAATAAACATCCCCCATTTGTTTCTTTGAATCGCGGCGAACTCTAGCGGAACTTGCCCCGACATGTAAGAGGGAAAAACGTGACCCGTGCAAAACTCAAGATTTATGCACAGAAAATAACATCCTCATTTGATTAGGTCTTTTCTGTGCAGAATATATGTGCATAATCGCGGCATGATTTACGGCTATGCGCGAGTATCTTCAGACGGCCAGAGCGTAGCGGCGCAGGTGGAAAATCTCACCGCAGCCGGAGCCGTAAAAATCTTTCGGGAAAAAGCCAGCGGAGCCAAGACCGACCGGGCGCAGCTTCACCGGCTTTTGAACGCGCTCGATGACGGCGACGTGCTGCTTGTAACGCGGCTTGACCGTTTAGCTAGGTCAACCCGTGACCTGCTCAATACGCTTGCTATCGTCACCGAAAAAAGAGCTGGGTTTCGCTCGCTTGGCGATGCGTGGGCGGATACCACGACCGCGCATGGACGGTTGATGCTCACTGTATTAGGCGGGCTTGCGGAGTTTGAGCGCGAGCTGATACGCGCCCGCACCGGCGAGGGAAGGGCGAGAGCAAAGGCCAAAGGCGTCAAGCTTGGACGCAAGCCGACGCTCACACACCATCAGCAGCAGGAAGCGCGGGCGCGGCGCGAGAGTGGCGAAGCCCTTACAGAGATAGCCCGGAGCTACAATGTCAGTCACAGCACTATTTCAAGGCTCTGAGTTTTTGGAATGCTATTAAGCACGGCGGCGGGGGGCGGCGCGACCGGGTTTCGCGACGATAATTCCTTTTTCCCCGCGTCCTTCTTTTATTTTTATCTCTTCTTCTACTTTTATCTTTTTTCGCGGAGTGACGGGACGTGCTCCGGTTTGCAATCGGCTTTGTAGAAATTCCTCAAGCGCTTTCGCCGGTATGAGGTAGCGTTTGCCTACTTTTGTGCGGGGGAAAAGGCCCTCGCGTACCCATCGGCGCATCGTGTCTAAAGCGACGTGCAGCCGTCCAGCAGCCTCTTCCTGCGTCAGCCATTCTTCCGTCATGGAAAGCAGTATATCGCGGCTAAGTACAAGCAGCTTAAGCGTTTAAGCACGTATATGCTATATAAACACTTGTATCCGCCGTGTATTCATAGCGTGTTAACTTTATGTCAGATAGGTTTCACTTGATGATGGGTGCTTGGCCGTCCTTGCAGGCTTTTCCTGCAAAATCCAATGTGGCCCGCTTTCCCAAAAAAAGAAAATCCAAATAATTGACAAGTTTTCATTTTCGGCACGGCGGGTGCAGCAAAAATTGAAGGCCCCTGCCACATTTACGCTTTCTTAATCACTTTCCGGGCATACTTTCCGCTGTCATCACCGACTATTCCGAGGGAGTCCGATGCAGCGCTTTTCCCGCATTTTTTGGTTTACGGTGTTCGTCGGTACTGTTTCCTCAGTGCTTCTGACTTGCGCCATGCTGTGGTTTTTCAAGACTCATGCGGCTGAAACGCTAGCATTATGCAAGCAGGGAGGAGATGGGTGTGCTAGCTGGGAATCGCTTCAGCATTTGTTTCGGGTGGTTCTCATAACTCAAGCGAGCGGGACGCTCCTGTCATTCGGGTTGGTGTATCACATGGGCCGTAGATTTATACCGCCCGCGCCCCAAGCGGCGAAGGACGCCAGTCAATGAATCCAGCGCCTGCCCGTTCCAAAGGTTTCACACTTTTAGAGCTGTCCATTGTCCTAATGCTTATCGGCATCGTTATGGGCATGGGGCTGGTGACGTTTTCCGCGTACCTGCAATCCAGCCAGTTCAACGCCACCGTTAAAAAGATGGACGACATAGAGAAGGCGCTCCTTAATTTCGTCGTTGCGAACAATCGCATTCCCTGTCCGTCCGACGTTACCCAGACGGTAGGCAGCACCACTTATGGTTATGAGGCGGGGGCTGGTTCCGGTTCATCCATTGGCATCGGCACCGGCGCATGCACGGGCACAGCCATGTTGCCGCAAGCGAATTTTTCAGCGACAAACGGTCAGGTCGAAGGCGGCATTCCGACGCGCGCGCTGCAATTGCCGGACAGCTATATGTATGACGGCTGGGGCAGGGCTTTCAGCTTTGCCGTTGACCCGACCGCGACCGTCAAGGGCACGCTTCCTCCGCAGGCGGGTGCCGCGTGGTGCGGCGACCCACTCACCGTGCTGGATTCCACAGGCGTCGCGCGCAGCACTCAGGCCATTTACGTCATCGTCAGCCACGGCGCGAACGGGCACGGAGCCTACACGAGCGGCGGCGCTGCGCTGAGCGCCAGCAGCGTCAACCAGAATGAACAAATCAATTGCCATTGCGACAACAATGGAGTCTCGCAGGGTTATCCGATTGCGACGTATCAGCCTTCAGGCAACGCCACCGGCCTTACGACGCCGACCTATGTGGAGATGGCCCCGACGATTGACTCGGCCACCGGCGCGGATTACGGCGCGATTGATAACTTCGACGATATCGTGACGTTCAGGGAGCCGTGGCAGATGCAGACCCAGAATGTGCCGCTGCTCACCACAGCCAGCACGACCTCGAACACGTGCATCTATGTGGAGGATGCTACGAATCACTGGGTGGCGCAGTACAGCAGCAACGGCACCTATTTAAATCAGCTATCGTGTGCTCATGCCGGGTCACCTGCTGGGACGATAGAAACCGGAGGCACTGTTGCGCTCGACCCGCACGGCAATCTCTGGCTCTCCGACCTGTCCGCCTGCCGCGTAACTGAATTCAGTCCCACCAGCGCGAATAATACGGCGAATTGCCCCGGCACCATTGGCAGTTACATCCGGGAATCGGGAGTCTGGACCGCAAACCCGGGAGGGGTGCTCGGAAAGTTCGGGGATGCCGGGGCCGTGGCGGTGGATAATTACGGAAATATCTGGCTGGGGGATGCTTCTGGCAGCCGGATAGAGATGATGAGCGGAACCAGCTTCACCTGGGTCGGGCAGGTTGGATGCAATGGCAACGTCGGGTGCTCGCCCGGCACCGCAGACGGACAACTTGGCACGAACGGCGGAGGCAACTGGAACATTGCGTTTGATAAGAACAACAACCTGTGGGTTACTGACCAAGCAAATGGCCGGGTGCAGGAGTTCACCATCAATTACAACAATGTTGTTGGGGGCACCGGCGCGGGCTTAAACATGGGCACTTGGGTGCAGACTATCGGCGGCGGCCCCGGCTGCGCCGGGGGATATGTCAGCTCCACTTCCTGCTCCAACACGAACGGCAATTCCACCTGCTGCGCCCCGAATGCCAGCTCCTGCACCTGCATCAACTATACAACGTTTGGTACTACTTACATGGGCATGGGCAATTTCAGGAATCCCCAGTATATTGCCATCGACCCGGACGGCTCGTCGTTATGGGTTAATGACGGTGGCTCATACCGGTTGGAAAAATTCGCCATCAGCGGCAGCACCAGCACCCTCGTGCAGGTAATCGGCGGCGGTGGCGGTGGCGGCCCCACATGCCCCAACACAGGCGCCTGCACCGTCTCCACTCTCAATTGCGCCCCCTGCACCAGCACCAGCACCTGCAGCTGCCAGGCTGGCGCCGGCAACGGCCAGCTACATACCCCGGAGGGCATAGCCTTCGACCCGCACGGCAATATCTGGGTGGTGGACAACTTTAACAACCGGGTAGAGGAGTTCAATCCGGCAACCGGTGGCATCAACGCTTCGGGTCAATATATCCTAACGGGAACCGGCACCTGCACGGATCCCAGCGGCAATTACTGCACCGGGTATGTCAGCAAGTTTGGCACTACAGGTGCCGGCGCTGGCCAGTTCGAGAACCCCACCGGTATCGCGATTTCAAGATGAGATCCAGCGGTCACATTTCCAAGCCCGTTCTCCAGCAACTCAAGAGCAAAGCCCCCGCCGTGCTTCCGGTTTTCCTTCTTTTGAGATATAGCGGCTCCGGTTCAACGCTAATAGCGGCAAAGACGCCGGGCCGCTCCTATATCGGCATGAGCTTCACTCAAAATACCACGCCATCCCAGCCGGAGGCTTCAGGCGGCGTAAGCCTGTATTGAATTGTTGCTGCGACGCTTGTCCCGTGTAGGCGTGGCGGCTATCCCGGTACGAGCCGTTGCACATAATTGTGCCCCACCCTCAAAACCTATGAAGTTGGCAAATATCCCGTAGGTTGGCTAACTCTAGCGTCTGATGGAAATGCTCTTCGGGCTTTGGCGCAGGCCGGGCCATGCGGTCAACGAGCTGATAGTTACAGTTCTCAAAGCCGAATGCGTCCGTTGTTGTGTATGCCAGCCGATACTCATCCTGATATTCGAAGCGTTTCAGCTTGGTCGTAATAATCAAGTCCGGCAAGGCCCACACGTTGCCGGGCACATCTTCTGGCTTGTAATACGCCACCCTACGAGCGACGTGCTTGTTTTCCTTTTTGGCTTCCTCCGGAAGAGCGTTGAGCCAGCGATTGATGAACATGCGCGGGTCGAGAATTTTGACGCACGCGACAGCCTTGAATTCGTTTTTCAGATTGTCAGTAAACGAATTACTCATGCAGAAGATGTAAATTTCGTGCGCCTTGGTCGCGCACTCCATTCCCATGTTGAGCGTTACGGTCTGATTGCGGGTTAGGTTATTAATCTCCAAACCGTTTGTTGGCCGATACAGGCGCGTCCCTTCATATTCGTCGCCAACTATCTGTTGAGCCAGCGCATCCTCATAGTCTCGAAAAAATGCGGCCGTTTGGCAAAAAACTCCGCCGTCGAGAAACTGTTCCGCGTACTCAAGCTTGGAAAAGTATTTAAAACGGCGATGTTTCATAGGCGATTGTCACTTCTGCTATCTCCCTTGCCCGCTTCGTCGCGGTATCCTAAGCACAGGGCGCAGGCAGAGCAGGCATCGGAGCAGCCAGAGGCAATTCAGGTTGATAGCTCGCGCCTTTCCGCCTGTAGCTGTGAACAAGAGCCATCCTATCGCCGTTGAACATAAAACGCACATTCACGAAATACATGTCAGCAGCTAGTGACCGATATAAAAACCCTTTCTCTAAGAGTTCATTCATGCCGCGTTCATAAGTGCGCCGCGAGAGGTCTACTTTCCACCGTTGAGCTAATAGATAATTGAGGCTTACCGTATCCTTGTCCTTGGAACTTCTGCCGCTGATTTCCTTATAAACAAATTCAAACAGCAGGGCACCGGCCTTGCTCAATTCCCCATATTGCCGTATTCCCGCGAGATAGATTTTTACAAACTCTTCGCTATCGACTTCCTTTTCCTCCACGAAGGCAAAAGCGCCCCTGCCAATCACTTCCCCTGTTCCGGGCGCAACCATGTAAGCGCCCCCAAGCTTGGACGCTTTAGTTGCTCTTATACGCACCGGGAAAGCGTCGGAGAGCGAGGGATTTACTTCATAGATTTGATGCCCGTACCGCGTCAGAGGCGCGGGCTGCTTTGATTCGTTTTGGCGGGATTGCGACATTTTATAACCTCTAAGTTGGCGGAGACACTGCCACGAATCTGCGTTACTTCCGCCAATTTAGCAAGTAAAAAGTGGCGGAACACAGCTCATTATTTCCAGAGAAAAGTGGCGGACTCTGCGCCCGAAAAGCAGGCAAGTTCCGCCAATTCTTATACTGATTATTGGCGGAAGATTCCACAGAATGTGGCGGAAGATTCCACAAAGGTTGGCGGAGTCGCCTGTTATAGTTCAATGTCTTAACACCTTTTTCCTTCTTAATACTTAAAAAGCTATCCCGCCGAGCGCGCAACCATTGAGCGCTGGCGAAGGCGGGATACTAAATCAATAAACCTATAAAGAACTTGCCTCAACTCTAAGGTTTTGCAAGCTCAAGGCTATTGAAGCCTCTCGCTTGCCAAGGACGGGGATACCCCTTCCTTGACTTTCCCCGCTCAGCAGAAATAAAAACCGGCAATTTCCTGAAACCCGCACCCTACAGCGCCGTTTTGAAAGCGCGGTTGCGGGTTGGATGCGGAGCCGCTATATCTCGAAAGAACGAAACCGGGAAGCACGGCGGGGGCAGAGGGGCAGGAATGACGGACGAGGCATACAAGGCACTGGATATGCTTAATGCTTTTGCAAGTGTAGGCGTGAAATCTTTTGACGTAACCTTTACCGACATCGACGGAAATAAATTAGGCAAAGGCGGTTTTCTTCGCGACCGCAGCGTTAATCAGCTGCGCCATTCCATCGGAATGTTGCTCAGGGAAACCACGGCCCACAAGCACAACCTGATACTCCGGCCCAATGTTGCCGACGGACTGATACAGCTCGACGACCTCAGCGCAGAGCAGGCCCGTAAGTTTGCTCACCGCGCATTTATGACGCTATGCACCAGCCCCGGAAACTATCAGGCATGGGTTGCGGTATCCGACCCGGAGGAAGATTTTGCCCGCAGGCAGAAGAAGGGAGCCGGAGCCGACCCCAGCGCCAGCGGAGCAACACGCATCAGTGGCAGCCGAAATTTCAAGCGCAAGTACGGCCCGGAATTTCCGCTAGTGGAAATCACCGTTAGTAATCCCGGCCTGAAGCAGACCCGCGCAGAGCTGGAAAGCACCGGACTTGTAGCCCCGAAAGTTGCCCCCCAGGACGAAGTGATAAAGGAAATAAAAACCCGCGTTGCAGGAATCAATAACGCCCGCGCCCGAGGATGGCCGAGTTATCAGAAGTGCCTTGACGGAGCGCCGGAGAGCAAAAGCAGACCGGGCAGGACGCGGGACAGCATGGCCGATTTTACTTGGTGCATGATTGCGATTGATTGGGGTAAGAGCGTTGAGGACACCGCAGAGAAGTTAATGGAAGTCAGCGCCAAGGCTCAGGAAAACGGGCAACGCTACGCCCACACGACCGCCTGTAACGCCGCCGTTGAAGTGGAGAAAAACCGCAGGGAAGCGCACCGCCGATGACGACGCTTTTCTGTTTTGCTTTCCTTGCCCTGTGTTGTTTTTTTATTTCGCGCAGCACCCGGAGGAAAATCACCGTCAGGCCGAGGCAGCGAAGGGCGGGGGTTTTCGCTAAAGCAACCAGCGAAGCCCCGCAGGTACTTGACCCCGGAAGTTGTGACGCGCAGCGCATCGCCGAAATTTTGCTGATGCAGAGCAAGGCCGAGGCTGTACCCGTTACACCGCAATGGCGAGCTGAGCAGGAAGCGAAACGAGCCGCCTATGCAAAGTCCCGCCGCGAGTGGCACAATCGACTCAATGAACCCGAAGGATAAGCCCCGTCACCCGACATCAGCCGAGGAAGAAAATCTTTTGTTCGAGGTTCTTGAAGATAATCGCTTGCGCGGCCTTGGCATCGACCCGGACGGGGATACGGTTGATATTATGTTTGAAGTTTTCCGACGAGCTGACGCGCTCGAATCAGAACTCCCCTAAACGCTCCCGATAGACCAGCGTAAGCCTTCTAAGGGCTCCGCCCTCGCGTTGGTCAAGGGGCCTGCCGCAGACGGTTTTGGCTCCCCCACGAATTTCCGCGAGCGGAAACCGGCGCTTACAGCGCCTTTCGCGGTTCCCCCAAAAATGTTGCAAGCAACATCAGAACCCTTGACCTTTGCTACCCCGCACTCGGCGTGAGCCAAGGGTTGATTTTATCAACCCAACTATCAACGAAAGGCAACGCCCATGACCATCCTTCGCAATAAAATCCTTAATGCCGACTGCCTCAAAGCCCTGCCGATGCTTCAGGACAAAAGCGTTAACTTCATCCTGACCGACCCGCCGTATATCACTCGCTACAAATCGCGTGACGGACGTATCGTGCCTAATGACGATAACGACGCATGGCTGAGGCCCGCCTTTGCTGAGATGTACCGCGTGCTTGCCAATGACAGTTTCTGCGTTAGTTTTTATGGCTGGCCGATGGCCGACCGGTTCATGCAGGCATATCGCGCCGCAGGGTTCCGCATAGTTGGACATCTGATGTTTCCGAAGCGGTATGCATCATCAACCCGGTTTCTGCGATACCAACATGAAGCCGCGCATCTTCTGGCAAAGGGCAATCCGCGCCAGCCGGAAAAGCCCATCGGTGATGTAATTGAGTGGGAATACACGGGCAACAAGCTCCATCCGACACAGAAACCCGTATCCGCGCTACTGCCTTTGGTGGCTACGTTCTCAGCGCCGGACGATACGGTACTTGACCCTTTCAGCGGCTCCGGTTCGACGCTGATAGCGGCAAAGACGCTGGGCCGCTCCTATATCGGGATTGAGCTTGATTCCAAATACCACGCCATCGCCAGCCGAAGGCTTCAGGCGGCGTGAGTCAGGATTGAACCTGTACCGCTACGCTTGCCCCGTGCAGGCGTGGCGGTTAGCGAAAAAAAACCCACGCGGCCCGAGCAAGCGCCAGCGTCCCCAAGGCAAAGCTGACCCACGAAACCGCCGCCCATAAATTCACTTTCGCAAGATGATTCACGTCCCAGCCCCCGCACCGTCACAATCAAACGGAAAGGCACCAAGCAGCTACCAAAAAAAAATTTCGTACCTGAAGGCTGAGAAAACTTTCAGCGCTGTACGGCCTCTCTAATTGCGAATAAACGCTAGGGCGAATCGACATTTAACGAAGTATTAAGTATTGGCTCTTAGGAAGTAAGTCATTGCAACTATCCAGGAGGAAGCAATGACGGGCAAATACGAGCTGACAGCAGCACAGTGGCGCAAGATTGAAACGATATTGCCCGGCAAGAAAGGCGACCGCGCGGCCGGACAGCGGCAGATAATAGGAAGTTTGTGAACGGGGTGTTGTGGGTGCTGCGCAGTGGAGCGCACTGGAAACATATGCCGGTGGAATACGGTAACTGGAAGAGCGCGCACAAGCGCTTCACACGCTGGGCAAAGGCGGGCATCTGGGAAAACATCTTTGCCCTGGCTGCCGCCGACCCGACCAACCGGTACGTGTTACTGGATTCCACCACGGTTCGAGCACATCAGCACGCTGCCGCCGGAAAAGGGGGCACAAAAGCGAAGCGTTTGGGCGCGGGCGAGGCGGACTGAGCACCAAGATACACATGGCGACCGACGCGCACGGCCACCCTGTGCGGTTTCTGCTCACCGGCGGCGAAGCACACGATGCCACGCAAGCTTTTGCCTTGCTCGAAGGACTTCGTCCCTCCCACGTTATTGCCGATAAAGGCTACGACAGCCAGCACATCGTGGACTATGTTGAGAGGAACAACGGCATTGCTGTTATCCCATCCCGCTCAAACTACATAAAGCCGCGCCCTTACTGCAAAATCATCTACAAGAGCAGAAATTCCATCGAGCGATGCTTCAATAGGCTTAAGCACTTCCGGCGCATCGCAACGCGGTACGACCGAAAGGCGCGGCACTTCCTCGCTTTCCTCCACCTCGCCACACTGGCGCTATGCAGATAGCTGAATGTTAATTCGCCCATATATTTCAAACATATGGATTGTAATAAAAGCTTAACTATCTCCAGCATTTGAGGTGCTGTATTATGAGGAGATCCTTGGAAATACGCTGGCTGTAGTATTTATCAGCAGCAATTTGATGTTCGTAGTGGCTTATGGCAGGCAGTGAAGCGAATTGGGGCTCTTTTATTTCTCGTCTGATGATGAGTTCAGGACTTAATGCCCTCGAAGTTTCCATGGGCTCGCTTGACTCATCCAAGGCGCTTATGAATGCCGCATGGGATGCCGTTAGCGATGGAAAGTTTACGGGAGTAATCAGTCCCATGGAGGGCAGTCTCTTGGGGGCTGCGGGCAGGCTTTTTGATTCTTCATTGCCGTCAGATACGGCCGCACGGGATATTGCAACGAATATGGCTGGTGGATTGGCCGCCGGCAAACTGAAAGATTTAGGAGTTGTTACGGCGCCGCAATCTATGCAGATCAGCAAGGGTGTGTCAGATATGTCTCAAACTGCGCTGTTCGCCATTGATGACATTGCACAAGCACTGAGAGGAAGTATATCGGGGGTAAGTGCGGTTGACAAGGTCGCTGGAAGGCCATCTCCGTTTACTTATGTATTGAGGGATGGCCAATCGCTCGTCATGGAAGCTTTAAAGACGGCGTTTAAAGGAATGCTCCCATAACGGCACGGCACTTTTCCCGGAAATGGAACCATCATATTGCGTACCCCACCTTGCCTCATGTTGAGCAATGCAGCGCCGTGCCGTTAACCCATCACGCTCCTACTACGGGACTCCGCCGGCCTTATTGCAAATTGATTTTATCAATGCAGAAATTCCATCGAGCGGTGTTTCAACGGGGTCAAGTACTTTCGGCGAATCGCCACGTGGTACTTTCTCGCTTCCCTCGCCACCCTTGCATTATGCGCATAGCTGAATGTCGATTCGCCCTAGTCTTTTAATTCCGGTTTTTCCCGGCAGTCTGAAAGCGTGATAATCCCTTCCCGGATTTTTTCGTACTCGAACATTATCGAACGCACGTCCACACGCACCGGCTCCGGGCTGTTGTTAACAGGAAATGATTCTCTGTCCGCGCCACTCTCGATAATGATTAGGCGATAGCGAAGCCGAAGGCAGGTCATTATGTCAGCCACCTTTGGCCCCTCGCAGACTATGAGCACCGTATTGAACGCAAGCGCGACAAATTCTCGCTCCCGGTTATAAATCACCCGCTCCATTCTACTGACAGGCTCCAATAACCAAGGCTCTTCTTTTGGCCTTACCTCTATCCACCCGAGGCAGCTTTCCGCGTAAAACATAAAACCAAATCCCTTTTTATTTTTCCTCTGAAACGCCCGACTTTATCGCCTCGATGCGCCGCTCGATTTCCGCTTTCTCTTCCGGGGTGTTTTTCGTCACGATTTCAATTTTCGTGACGACCGCCGCCCCTTTTTCCGGCATCGGCCAGCGTTTCGGGTCATATTCGCGCACTACTTCTACCCTGTCAAAGAGTAATCCCGTAATCAGCTCTTTCAGATTGCGCCCATGAATGAAAACCACCGGCCCGAAATTAAAGGCGACAGCAACTTGCGTCCCGAGGTCGCCATCGTCGGCAATTTCCATGACCGCGTTGTAGTTGAATCGCCGTATCAGACCCACGGCCCGCGCCAGCGATAAATATTTGTTTCCGTTTTCCAGAACCGAAAACGCCACGTACTCCGCTTTTGTGTCGGTCTTTACCAGCTCGGGCGGTTTGGGTTTTTCAGCCGGGGCAGGAGCCGGAGCCGCCGCAGGTTTTCTTTCCCATTTTTGCAAAGGGTTTTTCATCATGCGCTCTTAGTGCCTTGTGTTGTTCTCTTCCGGGGCATTATCCGCGCTCACTCCAATATGTTTGACCACACACGGCCCGCGCCACTCATACGCCTGCACGTCCCAATCGCCTTCCTTGGTAGGCAAATGCCGGTCAGGGTCAAAAACCTCGACGCTCGACACCGTACCCCGCAAGATGCCATCCAGCAGCGGCCCCAGCCCCTCACCTTCCAAAAGCACAACCGTAGGCCCGGACGCCGGAAGCACGAACGTAAGGGAGATGACCAGCCCACCAGCGCCGGAGATGGTTTTAGTCAGATAGCCGTAGGAAAGCGCCAGGTCGGTTTTTGGTTCCTTTACTGTCCCGCGCTTTATCAGCAGCATGGAGCAGCGCGAACTCTCGGATACAAACGCTTTGTATTCCTGCGGCGTGATGCCGGAGAGGGGAGCCGCGGATTTAGCGCCGCCGCTTTCTCCGGGCTTGCGCCATTTTTTTATCGGGTCTTCCGCCATTGCTACAGCTCCCGTTAATGCGTGTTTCTTAAAAACTTGAGAGCAGCGAGCATACCGCCCACCGCTCCCTTTAGCCTCACATCCTGCCCGCTCTTTTTTCTTCGCGCAACTCCCTCTTAACAGTTCTTAACTTTTATCCGGCTCCGGCTCAGGCGGTTTTTGTTCCCGCGAGATTTCGAGCTTAGCCGTCTGGTTTATTGTGCTGTCCGTTGCAGGAGCGCCGCCCATGTCCTTGACCGGCATTCTTTCGAGTCCGCTTTGCTCCCGTATCGCGTCCGCCTGCGCTTTCAGATGCTCAGGTAGTTCCGCCATTTTGCCACCCTCCATATGCTCAGAATCAGGCCCGGTATTCCATGCCGCATCCAGCGCCGGTTTAGCTTCAGGGTAGGCTTTGCCCCAAGCGTAAGGCCCCCCGGCCGTGCTTCCCACAGCCGCGTGAAATCCTTCCGCACTGTAGCCAAGATGCAGACGCTTTTCCGTGCCGTCCGCTTCCTTGCGGCATTCCACTTCCGTCATGTGAGAGATACCGCGCCCGTCACTTGTTCGTGTTTCTTCCGGCATGATGCACCGCCCCGCTCTCGTATTAGATGCAACCGTAACCCGTCAACGCTCGATGTCCGGGTCTTTATCTTCCGTTTTTCCTTCCCACATCAAATCGTGCAGCTTATCCGCTTCCGTTCTTGGCTTGCCCCCGATGACGCCTTGCCAGTACGCATCCTGACCCGCCCGCGCCATGCCCTTTACACCCTTGCCGTAATCCGCCGCCGCTTTTTCCAGAGGCGACCAACCGGGCGAGTGCTGTGCGGCTAAATGTTCATTCCACTCGCGGGAGCTTTTAAGACCCTGCCCCCCGGCATCAAGGTATGTGCCTTTTATTTCGTCCCTGCCTTGCTTCCAGCGCACCGCCGCCGCCGCTTCGCTATCGTCTGCCCATGCGTTCGCCAGCTCGCGCCCCTCAGCGACCGACGGCAGGAAATCCCGGTCTATGTATTTCATGCGCTCGCGTACCTGCTCCGCGTTCGCGCCCCGGATTCTCCTTGTAAGGCTATGGTCGTCTCCGGCGGGGTCAACGATGACAAAATCCCGCCTGTCCCCACGGCACAGGATGTAGCCTTTTTCCGCAAGCGCCGCCTTGAACGAGGCCCCGTTATCCGTTTGCCGCCACAGCTCCGTCACTTCGTCCCGTACCTGTTTCCAGTCAAGCCCGCTTTGCGCGGCCCGGAAGCCCTCCCAATCCCTTGCCCTGCGTTCAGGACGCGGCCCGCCCCGGTCTTTGACCAGAACGGAAGCGACCGGCAGTAATCCGCAATCGCGCTCGATTTCCCGCGCTGCATTTTCGTGTTTCGGGTAGGTAAGCGAATCGCTCCGCGCCGTCAGCGTATCCGGGTCAATCCTTTGCCAGACGACATGACGGTGCGTGCGGTCGATGCCGTCCTTGCCTGTCTTCACATGCTCAACAACAAAGCGCGGCTGGCCGTTGAGGCCGAGTTGTTTTTCCAGCGTATCCACCGCCCTGTCCCATTGTTTGTCCGTCAGCTCCTCATCCTCGCGGGGGTTCATGTCCGCGTGATAGAAGTAATTCTTGCAGTTCGTCCCTTTTGCCATGAATTTCATATCGCGGAAGGCAGCGTCTATATTTTCCTCCGCGAAGCCCCGGAACCCCACCACGCGCACCCGCTCATTGTCCTTGCCGTTCAGCAGATGCTTGGCGAAAAATCGGCCATTGCTCCGGCTCCCGCCCTTGATAATCATCTTTCACGCCCCACGGCCCCGCGTATGAGCGCCAGAATTTCCCGGTGCGCGGCGAGGGTCTGCATGATTTCTGCAGCAAGGGGGGTGTCACCGAGATTCAGGCTTTTGGCTATCTGGTTAATGTTGCCGCCGCTTTTATTCAGCTCGCCGTGTAGTTTCTTCAGCGCGTCAACGTCCGCGAGCGGACGCCGCCGCTTTTTGGTTTTGGGTGATTTCAGGATGCAATCGCGGATGTAAGAGCCGAGCATCAGGCCCGAAGCATCCGCCGCCAGCTCAAGGGTTTTGTATTCGTCGTCAGACCAGCGGATAGTTGTCCGCTTTCTCATCTGGCGGCTATCGCTCTTGCGCCGATGGCTGAGAGGTTTTCCAGTGTCGTTTTCCATCCTGCCTGCCCCAAGCAGATTGTCCGCGTTAGAAGCGTTCCAAACGCCCCCGCCGTGTTTCACACGTCTTGGTCATTTAGAACGCTTCCACAACGGGACGGTTGCACGTTCAGGCAGGAATAAAGGTCAAATCAACAGATGGCAAGCCGTGTGTAGTCTGACCGTCCAAAATGGCTACCGCCTATTTTTGTCCGCCCAGACTACACGCTTGGCAAGGGGAAACCGCTCCGCTCTCCCCGTTGCATCTCCTCCCGGCAAGGGGGGAAATCCCCCCGTTGACCCCCCGAAAAAACGCAGCGATTCCGGCTAGGGCTTGACGCCCTGGCGGAATCATTTTTTGCGTTTCGCTTGGCCGCTCACGCAGGGAGGAAACACGATACGGAAAAAGCGCAGGACGGCAGGGCCGGAGATCCGCGAGAGCGGATTCTCGGCCAGCCCTAAAAGAGCGGCCAGCAGTATCATGGCTGTCATGCCTGACGCATTACCCGAATATCACCCGCTTACCGTGCTCCGGGATTGGAGCGCGGTTTCGCCGGGAAGCGCCTTCAGAATTTCCGATGCGCAGACGGGGATTATTGCCTTTGGCGCGACCGGCAGCGGGAAGACGAGCGGCCCCGCCGCCCATTTTGGCAGGGCATATTTACTTGCAGGTTTCGGGGGAGTCATTCTTTGCAGCAAACGTGATGAGCGGGCCATGTGGGAGCGCTGGGCCGAAGAAACGGGCCGCAGCGGACACCTGACCATCATCGACAAGTCAGGCCGTTATCGTTTTAATTTTCTCGAATGGGAAGCAAGCCGCGCCGGAGAAGGCGGAGGGCTGACTATCAATATCGTTGCCCTGCTCGACGAGATAGCCGGAGCGATTGCGAGCGGAGCGGGCAAAGCCGAAAGCGGCAGCGGAGGCGATAACAAGTTTTTTGAGGATGCCCTGCACCACCTGAATACCAATCTGGTAGACCTTGCCCTTTTTGCTAGTTACGGCGACCCGCAAGGAGGTTCTGTTTCCTTGCCACTCATGCGCCTGATATTAAACACGGCCCCGCAGTCTTTGAAGGAGGCCGAAAGCCATGAGTGGAAGGACAGGGAATGGGGATGCCCCGCGATTGTAAGGGCCGCAGATGAGGCCACGAAGAACGCCGACGAGGACACGCGGGCCGATTTTGAGGAGTGCCGGAATTACTGGCTACAGGAATTCCCCAACCTGTCCGACCGGACGCGCAGCATCGTTACCTTAAGTTTTTCTATGCTGGTGCGCCCTCTGATTACCAGACCGCTCCGCAAATTGTTTTCGACTGATACGAACGTCAAGCCGGAGGACACATTCAAGGGCCGCATTATTTTGGTGGACTTGCCGGTACAGGAATATTTTCTCGCCGGGAGAGTTGCCAACCTCGTTTGGAAAAGATGCTTTCAAAGGGCCGTGCTGGGAAGAATGCAGCCTAATGATGGTACGTACTTGCGCCCTGTTTTTCTTTGGGCCGACGAGTGCCAGAACTTCGTTACGGAGTTTGACGCCGCTTACCAAGCCGTTGCCCGCAGCGCCGGAGGATGCACGGTTTACCTAGTGCAGAACCGCGAGAGTTTGTTGCGTGTCCTGCATAGCCCCTCAGCCGTGGATTCTTTGCTTGGGAATCTTCAGTGTAAATGCTTTTGCCAGAACAGCAGCGTTGAGACGAATGATTGGGCCGCGAAACTTTTGGGCGAACGCTGGCGAGACATCATCAGCACAACGCACGGCACCAGTAATCCCATGACCCCGGATATGGAGGGAACCCAGAGCGCCGGAGCTTCCAGCAGCGAGCAGCGCCGGTATTACGTGGAGCCTGCCAGCTTTACCACCCTCAAGCGCGGAGGCCCCTCGAATGACTACCAAGTGGAGTGCATCGTCTACAACGGCGGGATGAAGTTTTCAGGATACGACGAACACGGACACCCTGAGCAGCAGCCACACACGCAGATGACTTTTGACCAGCTCACGAAAGAGCAGCGGGGGAAACTACGCCAGCTCTGAAAAAGGCACAGACACGCATCCTTCTTCGGCAAGCAAACGCATTCGCATTCGCAGGAAGTCTGTCAGGCTCATTTTCTCCGTGAGAATCATCAGAAGGTCATGCCCGTCCATCACGAAAAAGCAGGGTGTCTTTCCTCTCGTAATTGCATCCCGCGCAGCATTGCTTACGCCATTGAGTGCGATAAAAACTCCGCGTGTGAAGGTAGACTTGCCCATAATTTTTTCCCTGAAAATAAGCAAATCCGATTCCGGCAGGGGCTGCTTTTCCCACTTTGATTCCAGGAGGTAGATTTCGGCGTCCATCTGAAACGAGCCGTCTATCTGCTCGCCCTGGACGCGGAAAGGCTGCCGGGGCTTAAGTTCAAACAGTTCAAAAAGCCGATTGAGAAGTTTTTCCAGCGCAAGTCCAGCCGCGTTCCTGTCGCTCTGCCCCGCGAGCTGTAGGAATTCGTCGTTCAGTTGCCTGAGAATCTGCGACCGCTTCAGGTCCAGAGCTTCTTGCTGTTTATCCTGGGCCTGCGTCTGTGCCGGGGTGACAGGGTTGCCGTCTTGCAATAGCCGGGACACAATAAGGCGGCATACCTCCGCGACTGGCCCGGTTTCTTCGCTGTAATTCAGCATTTCGCCCATGAGTTTTCCGACCGTGGTGTTATCTTCCTTCTGCCAGAATGCCCGCAGCCGATTTGCCTTTGACCCGCTGGCATAGCTGTAGCGCTCATCAAAGATATTCCGCCCCGTGGCGTCAGTGATGAACTCCGCAAAAGTGCGGTCGCTGAAATCCAGTACATACCCGGTTTTCATCCCGAGGAGCTGTTCAAGTTTTTTCTTCTCTGTAAATGTGAGATTGGACATTTTTCCGAACCTCTTACGGGCCGTTGCCGACTATCTGTTGCAGCTCGTGGTATGCCTCTGCCTGCGATTGAAAGTCTTCGTACACCATCATAGACAGCCCGTCCAATATCCTTAACAGGTGGTCGAATTTTTCCCCGAATTCAATCATGTTGAATACAAAATGGTGGGGCAGCGTAGCCTTCTTTCCGGTCGTGTCAATCGGGTATCTGAAAGAGTAGGAACGCGGGTCGAATTCTTCCAGCTCCCCGATGACCTTCTCAACGTCACGGAAGCAGCCGAAGTGCGAGTCTCCCCAATTTCCCAGCGATTTTCTAAACCGCAGAGCGGGTTTGACACTCTTCAGCAGGACCGTCAGACGGTGTTCCGTGAAAATGTTGTGATGATGTACCACGGGCTTGCCGTTCAACCGCAGCAGATTATTCCCCCAATGGATGATTGATTTCAGGTAAAGCTCAATGGCATGACGGTACAGAAACACGATAGGGCAGGCGTCAGGGTCACGATAGTGAGACGAGGCTATATGCCCGACGAGGCGCTGACCGGCTTCGTGATAGGCGCGTCCGTAGACCGCAAGCTCGCCCTTGGGAAACCGCGTGAAATTGAGGACAACATTGCCGTGAAACCGTTCCCGTGAGAAGAACCTTGACCACAGCTTTCCCCTGTCTGTCTTTTTCTTCATGTCAGGTAGTGTGCCGGAGTCGAGTGTGTGGCGCAATGTCTGCCTCATCTACAATATGACCGCAGAGGTGCGATGTGGGCCGGTACGAGCAGGGTGACTATATCAAGGTTGAGTTTGAGAGCGGAGAGCATGGCCTTCCCGGCGAATGGATGTGGGTTCGCGTGCATCACTGCGATGAGGACCGCCAGCTCGTGTTCGGCACCCTGGATAATGAACCCGTTGTAAATTCAGAAGACCTGGAGCTGGGCCAGCAGCTTGCCATCAGCTACGACAAGGTACGCGAGCACCGGAAGCCCTGGGAATTTCATAAAAACTAGCTGAGCTGGGCAGCACTTTGGTCCACGGCTGTACGCATTTCTGCCCCAATCCCTGGGCAAACAGACTACAATCCTTGGTATACCCCTTCCAATATCCACAACCCCTGGGCATAATGGTGTGGAATCCGCTGGGAAAAACTGATAGCATCGGGCCGCCTTGATAGCACAGTTTCCCAGCGGCACGGAATCCCATGACCAAACAACTGCTTGTCCGAAATGTTCCCAGGGAAATCTCCACCTGGATAGACGACCGACGCATTCAGCACAACATGAGTCAGCAGGAATTTGTCCTGTCTGTCCTTGATAGGGCCGTCGAATCAGACCTTGCGCTTAAGCTGCCTCTGTTTTCGACTGCATCCCAGGTCATTGAAAAGACCATCCCCGGCAGCCTGCCCTTTACCTTCGTTGACCTGTTCGCGGGTATCGGTGGATTCCGCAGTGCCCTGCAAAAGCTGGGCGGACGCTGCCTGTTTTCGTCCGAATGGGATAAGTATTCACAGAAGACCTACAAGGCATGGTTCGGTGATACGCCGGAGGGTGACATCCGTAAAATCCGGCCCGCCGATATTCCCGACCATGACGTGCTGGCAGCCGGATTTCCGTGCCAGCCGTTTTCCATAGCGGGCGTATCCAAACGCCAGAGCCTTGGCATGGCGCACGGCTTCAAATGCGTGACGCAGGGGAATCTTTTCTTTCAGCTCGCCACCATCATCAAGGCAAAACGCCCCCCCGTGCTGTTTCTTGAAAACGTGAAGAATCTCCAGTCCCATGACCAGGGCCGCACATGGACCGTAATACGCGAAACCCTGGAAGACCTCAATTACTGGGTTTTCCACCAGGTCATTGACGCATCGGCCTGGGTGCCGCAGCACCGCGAGCGCGTGTATATCGTCTGTTTCGACAAAAAGGAATTTCCCGAGAAGCCGCCCTTCGAGTTTCCGCGCCGGGCCGAGGGAGCGAAGCCAAAACTCACGGATATTCTTGAAACGGTCCCCGATGCAAAGTACACCCTGACCCCGCATCTGTGGGATTATCTTCAGCGCTATGCCGAGGGCCACCGCGCCAAAGGCAATGGTTTCGGATTCGGACTCGTGGACCCGCAGGGCATCAGCCGGACACTGAGCGCACGCTATTACAAGGACGGCTCCGAAATTCTCATCCCGCAGACAGCGGGCAGCCCGCCGCGCAGACTGACGCCGAAAGAATGCGCCAAGCTAATGGGTTTCGCTGAGAAATATCAGAATAATATCGTTGTCTCGGATACGCAGGCTTACAAACAGTTCGGAAACGCAGTGGTGCCGAAAGTGGTGGAGGCCGTCGGGCAGCAAATTGTCAGGGTACTTTCCTGGAGACTGACGGAGAAGGGCTGTCTGCTCAAGCGCAACGGGACCAACGGCCATAACGGGAGCGCAGCCAGAAAGGCGAATGCATGACCTCGCCCATCTGCGAGCGGGCAATTGAAGACGCGCTTCATCACGGCAACGCGCTTCTTAAATTCATCTCGCCCAACAATGTGGGAATCACCGGCAGCCACGAATGCGGCTTCTACCTCCCCATATCGGTATGGGAAATGTACACACCACATGGTCCGGTCAAGGGGCGCAATGACAAGCATCCGGTTTCGATTCTGTGGCAGGACGGGCGTGTTACCGATTCGGTGATTACATGGTACGGCGCAGCCAAGCATGAGTACCGCCTGACGCGATTTGGCAAGGATTTCCCATTTCTCAATGAGGACGTGGTAGGCGACCTGCTTGTCCTTATCGCAAAGTCGCGGGACGAATTTCTCGCGTATGTCCTGGATTTTGATGAAGACATCGAGGACATCCAGACGGCGCTGGGCGTGGAAGCCTTTGAGCGCTGGGGAGTGTACCGCGACGGAGTGGCGCAGGTAGCAGAATCGGAAGATGAATGCATTGACCGCAATATCAGGGAATTTTCCGCCGCACTTAAGGACTTTCCGACCGGAGAGATTTTTTCCCGCACGACCCGGAATCTTCTCGAAGAATGCCTTAAGCAGTTTGCGAAGCTGTCTCCCGACGACGCCTTAATCCGCTCCTACCAGACCGAATACCAGTTGTTTCAGTCCGTCGAGCGGCAGGTATGTCAGAACGATGTAAGCGGACGGCTGTTCAGGGATATTGACGATTTTCTGCATACGGCTGCCAGCATCATGAACCGGCGCAAGGCACGGGCGGGGCGGTCCTTTGAAAATCACGTCGAACACCTGCTTATTCAGGCCGGTATCCCGCACAAGATGCGCCCGGCGCTGGGGGCAGACGGCAGACCCGACATTGTTATCCCCGACGAGAAGGCTTACTTTGACCCTGCATGGCCTGTTGACCGGCTTTTTGTCGTGGGCCTGAAGACTACCTGCAAGGACCGCTGGCGTCAGGTGCTCAATGAAGGACGACGAGTGCAGGCCAAGCACATTCTCACTCTTCAGCAGGGCATCAGCGGGCCGCAGCTTCAGGAAATGCACGCGGCGGGAGTCTCGCTTGTTGTTCCGCAATCGCTGCACAAGAGTTTTCCCAAAGATGCTGCTATGGCTCTGCTGAATATCGAAACGTTTCTCAAGACTGTGAAGGACCGGCTTCACTGATGACGGACGTTCACACCCCGGAGCAGCGCAGCCGGAACATGGCGAGCATCCGGGGGAAAGATACGCGGCCCGAGAAGTTTGTACGGTCGCTGCTGCACAGGCTGGGCTATCGCTTCCGCCTTCACCGCCGCGACCTGCCCGGAAAACCTGACCTCGTTTTCCCGTCACGGCGAAAAGTGATTTTTGTACACGGCTGCTTCTGGCACATGCATGACTGTCGCTGGGGGAAGGTCGTACCTGGCACCAATGCGGAATTCTGGCAGGCCAAGAGGAAAGGTAACTGCGAGCGTGACGGCAGGGCACTGGCAGCGCTTTCCGCAGCAGACTGGAAAACGTTCGTAGTGTGGGAATGCGACATCAGAGACGAGAAGGCACTGCGCGACCGGCTGCAAGCGTTTCTCGGCAGGCGGCCAGGTGCCCGGTGAAATCCTTTCGCTTGATGCTTAAGTCACCATCCTGCCCCGAAATTTCTGAAATGAATTACACCAGAATGGCCGGACTTTTGGGGTTTGAACTTCCTGGCGCGGCGCACGCTGCCTGCGCTGGAAAAACGGGTCTGCCCCCGTTGCCGGAAGTGAGCGGGTCAGCCTGACGGTTGGCGGCGTAAGCGCAGTGTCCTGAATTACCAGACGGTCGTGCGGCAGCAAGTGATTTCGAGATTTACCGGGGAAGGCGTGTAGGTGTACGTAATGACTGATGCGGTAGCGTTGCCGACAGGTCCGCCACTGGCGAGCAGGTTGTTGGCGGTTGAGGGAACAATGTACTGAGCGTGTTCCTGACTCTCGCCTTGCACCTCGGCGTACACCAGCGTCCCCAGCACCCCGAGCGCGATTGAGCCCATCACGTAGCGATTCGTAATCATGCCGATTTCCCCAGGGCGGAATTAGGTTCCCGCCTGCCTAATTCTAGCGCAGCCGCCAGAAAACTTTTAGCCTGAGCCGAGTCTGAAACCCGCTGAAACCTGCCATCTGGTTTTTCATGCACTTACACTGCGTAAGAATCGTCATCTGTGCGCGGTAAGTTCTTTCTTTGCTGTTTAACGATGTTTTCGAATCCCACTCTCTCCGCCAGTTCTCAAATCGCAGCCAAACATGCGGGTTCCGTGAGCTTGTTACTATTTTTGATCGGTTCCTGTTACTAAAAATCGTGAGAGTTCCTTGTCTTCGCAGTATTGGATTCAAGGGAATCTCATGGCAAACCGCACCGCAACGCTGTACATCCGCATCACCACTTCCGATGGCAGGAAGTCCTACTGCACGCCCGTTTTCCAGTCCAAGGTCGCCTCAAGCCTCAACACGCAATCGTCAATGGCGAACCGGAGCACCACCGGGAAGGGGGTCTATTACCTCCGCTTCGGGATGGACGGCGGCAAACAGCAGTTTGTGCTGATTGGCAAAGACCCCTACGTTGCGCTGGACAAGCTTGCCGAAAAGCAGCGTTGGCTATGGGACCGGGAACGGCAGGTCACTCCCCAGAAGCCTGTCAACTCCAAACCGGAAAGCAGTCGGATCAGCATTGACGAGGGGGTTGAGCAATATTTCAAGAATCTCCAGTCGCAAGGCAAAGACCGGAAAACCATCAGAGCGTACAAAGTGGCAATCGGTGAGTTCCGCCAGTCATGTACGAAGAAATTTGTGGACGAGATTAGGAAGCAGGACTTGATCGACTTCATGGGGTGGCTCCGTAGGCAATCCCCGAAGCTTCGGAAAGACGGTACGCCCCGTAAGCCAAGGAGTTCCGGCGACCCGAACCGCACATACTTCAACAAGGTGAACGATGTCGTGATTTTCCTCAGCGCACACGGCATCAACCGCTTATTGAAGAAGAGCGAGTATCCCAAGTTCGCCGAAAAACCCGTGGTTTATTACGACGCCGAGCAGGTCAAGGCTCGTATGCGGCAGCCTCGGACGACGAGGAGCGGTTCATTGTGGATTATTTTCTCAAGACTGGTGTGCGTGACGGGGAGGCTGGGCACGCAGAGTACAGCGATATAAAAGGCGGATTTCTGAACATCGTGGACAAACCTCATCTCGATTGGCATCCGAAACACTGGCACATCCGTCGCATCCCGATTCCCACAGACCTTGTTGGTGCGATTGCCGAGCGCCAAAGGAAAAATCCGGGCCGCACGCTGATTTTTCCGAACGGAGCCGGGAACCCCGACCAGTATTTGCTGCGTGTTGTGCAGCGTGTTGCAAAGAACGCCGGGGGAATGTTCCATGCGGACTTGCACACGTTCAGGCGCACTTATGCAACGCTCTTTTCGGGCACAACGAAAATTCAAACCATCCAATATCTCCTTGGCCACAAGGACATCAAGACGACGATGCGCTATTTGGGAATTCCGGATTTGAACTCGCCGGAGACAAGAAAAGCGGTCGAAGAGACATTCAAGGAGTTCAGAGCCGCGCAGATCGACACCGTCCCAATCACAACCGGGGCCGTGATGTAGTGCGAACCGCCATCAGACATCGCGCTTTGGTTTAGGGCCGGGTATTAGGATGCGTGAGCATCGTCAAGCACCTTCGTGATCGCGATACCGCGCTGACCTCTGCCGAACTCTGCAAATTGACAAACCTGCATCCCGTGACGCTGCGAGAGTGGACTCGTGCTGGACGCATCCCGGCGTACCGGATGGGCCGCGAGTCGCGGTACGATCCCGCTAAGATAGCCGACTGGCTCGATAAGCGCGAGGTTGGGTCGTGATGTGGACGAAAAACTCTCCAACAACCGCAGGTCGGCTGGGGCTGCGGCCAAACTCAACTTGCGGGCGATGCGCACGCATTGCCACCATCCAGACCGAACTGGGTCACAGTAGTCCCGCTACCACCCGCAAATATTTGGCGGCGCAGGATCACAACAGCCCCCGACGCAGAGAGCAGATCAATGCGGCTGCGGCTTTGGTGCAGCCCAAGAGTCCGGACGACGTTACAGTACACTAAACCCGCTCGCGAAATGACTACTGTTTCACCGGGGCTGCTCCATGCGCCCCTTTTTTATTTTAGGTAACTCCGTGCGGGAGATGGGACGGGGTCGGCTGTAGAAAGGCCATGCCCGCTGGTTACGTCCTAGTGACTTTCTCCGAAATCAACCCTCCTGAGTAAGGCCAGCATCTATTAGCGCATACGGAGGAGATACATGGCAACGCAGTCAATCCCAATAGAAGCGCCGATGCTGCTCGCGGCGGAACCACAGGTGCAAAATGCACCCGCAGCAATCGAGAAGAAGGCCCAGTTACTCGTGGATAAGTGGAACTCCGCGTGTGCGAAGTTAGCAGACCTGTACGAAGAAGTAGACGCGCTGAAGCAAGCCTTTCATGAGTTGAAGGCCGGGCAAGACATCATGGGCTGCCCTACCTTCAAAGTTTTCTGCGTCCGCCATCTCCATAGAGATCACTCCAGCGTCTACAGGATGATGAAAAAGGCCCGCCTAGCTTCGGAGCCAGCGGTGGAGGAAGAGGAACTGTGGGAGCAAGCGGAACCGGAAGGAGAGGATCAAGACGAAGAAGCTGAAGAAGGCGAGGACGAGGAAGAAACCGAAGAGGGCACTGTCAAGAAGAGTAAGAAGCGGACCCGAATCGATATGCGGGAGGCTACGAATGCCCATTATGCAGAACGCTACCTCAATATGGATGGTCTGCTAACCAATGCGCCGAAGGACACACCCCCGGAGCAAATCTTCGCGACTATGCGTGCGGATGCCGAGGCCGCTTACGAGGATTTGGATGAGGAGATGGCGAAAAAAATCCAAATTCCAAAACTCGTCGCGGTAAAGTCGGACGCCAGCATTAGGAAGATTGCGGAACTGGAACAGGAAATCGAGCGGCGCAAGAGAGAGAATGCGTGCATCCTCGTCGTATGAGTAGTCTTCTATGGGCCATGTGGTGGCGAGGTTCCCTCGTAGACCGCAAGCCAGAAAAAGCATCGACTCCGCAGAGCCCTTAATCCCTATGCGTGGGAAGCTTTGGAGATTGGGAGGTCGATCATGGCAGCATCAACCATCAGCGGGAGGCGCACGCCCGTGCGCGGGCTTGGCGAGATCGCACTGCGCGTCAACAATATGGACGCTATGCAGAAATTCTATGAGGAGGTCATCGGCTTGCCTCTGATGAACAGGGATTCAGACAGCGCGTTTTTCAAGATTGCGGAGGGCTACGGCGGTCACACCCAAGTGGTCGCCCTGTTCGACCGCTCCAAGAGTCCCGGCTATCGCCAGACGGACGCGGCAACTTCCACCATCGACCACATTGCATTTGAGATACGTCTCGCTGATTTTGCAGGCGAACTGAAGAGGCTGAGGGGTTTGGGACTCCAAGTCCAAACTGCCGAGCACGCATGGATGCACTGGCGCTCGCTTTATGTGAGCGATCCCGAGGGAAATCAAGTCGAACTAGTCTGCTACGACGAGAGTGTTTAGGAGGCTCGCTGATCCGCTGATCCGCTGATCTGCCATAATTCTCCCTACGGACGCTACCGACTATCGCGGAGAAGGCAGATCGCGGAAGAGGAACAATGGGCTCCACGGTGCTGGCGTTTGTTGCCTATTCTCGTAAAGCACACCGGAGCGTATTTCGAAGTCAGAGAGGGTTGAAATGGACATTGTCACGCGGCTCGAAGCGGCGAGGAATCGGACGCTGCGTTACTTTGACTTGAGCGACGAGCAACTCGACCGCAATTACGGATCAGGAAAGTGGTCGGTCAGGTTCATCTTGCATCACCTCGCTGACGCTGAGACAGTTTTATTCGACCGCATCCGCCGGGTCCTCAGCGAACCAAGACAAGTGATCTGGGCGTTTGATCAGGATGCTTGGGCAAGAGGACTCGACTACTCACGGCTGCCGCTCGATCTATCTCGGCGAATATACGATGCAGTCCGGGCTGGGATCATCTATCAGGCTCGTCTGCACTACGACACAGATGGCCACCGTGAGTTCGTCCACAGCGAAACCGGCGTTCGAACACTGAAGGAGGAATTCGACAAGGTCGCTTCCCATAACGACCACCATCTTGAACAGATCGAATTGGCGTTGAAGGGGTTCGGATCGACTGTGGGGAAGCAACCCGCTACACCAACAACCAGCGAGCGCTCGGCTCTGCCATAATTCTTTCTATGTGCGGACGAGAAGCCTGCTTTTAGGGGAAATCCCACCTCGCAGTTGACCGCGCCCTCAGGAATGGAATTCTCGACCAAGCAATTATCCAAACGAACATGGAGCGACTTCGAGCGCCTTTTCGAGACCCATCCCGCACCGGGTGCGTATCCATGTTGGTGCATGCACAATCACCGCAGTGGAGTCGAGAAGAAAGCAACTCCCCGTGCCATTTGGATCAAGCGAAACCACGGCGAAAAGAGAGCACTTGTGAAGCAAGGACGCTCGCACGGCATACTCGTTTACTCGCATGGAGAGCCAGTCGGTTGGTGTCAATATGGGCTGATGAAGGAATTGCCTCGATCGACAGCAACCCCAAGTACCGCAAGCTGGCGTCTACAAGCGACAGAATGCTGTGGAGAATAACCTGTTTTGTGGTTCACAAGAAATATCGCGGTCGTGGAGTGGCACGTACTGCACTAAAGGCGGCACTCGCCGCGATCCAAAAACAGGGAGGCGGCTTGGTCGAAGCGTATCCAATCAAGTGCTGGGGGGCTTACGCGGAGTACCGAGGAACCGTGTCCATGTTCGAGAAGGAGGGATTCCAGATCGTCGCCCCGCTCGGCGAAAGCAATGCGCTGATGCGAAGAATCCTCTGATTTTCGTCGTGCTAGGGCTGCCCCTCGAGGCTACTGCTAAAGTTCAGCGGGTTGTTCTTCCGATCTCTGGTTCGCCACAAGGAGGTCGCCAATGGCGGTTCCCGATGCCACGGCATGGCTTCGCCCGGAGCGAGTCGCAGACGGCGCACCATCGTGGTTCCGTGATGACACACGATTTCGTCAGTCACGCTTCCTCGCGGCAAGGTAGAACTTAGGCAGCAGTCGTTGCTGTTTGGTTGCCTTGCATCTGCTGCAAAGCACTCGCCTGATCGTAGTAAATCTTTTCTGCGAGGAGCTTCCTCGACTCGGCGTCAAAGGTATAGAACGCAGCCATCTCGATGCGTACCGTATTCCCAAGAGGCCTGACGCCAGCGAACTCGCCCTTGTGCGTGCCAGATATGACGACTTCGCGAATGGAGCAACCCGGAACGTCATATTCAGACCGGACTTCGATCCGCAAGTCGGGAAGGGCGGCGGCAATGGACTGATAGAAACCCCGCACACCTTCAATGCCCTTGAACACTGCGCTCAGCGGCACAACGTCATAATGCGCCCTGTCATCCTGAACGAAGGTATCGTAAACGGTCGCCCAGTCGTGCTCGTTCTCGCCGCGTATGTGTCTGGTTACGATTTCACGCTGGCCTTCAATGACCTTGTCCATAGTCGCGCCCTCCTAATAAACGATTCCCGTCTAGGAGCGAATTTTACTACCGACGCCAAGTAAAAAGGCACCCGCGCGGCAAGAACCCGCGCCGAACTAAGTTGACCCCTCACCAAGCTCCCCCGTAACATTCTCGCCAGTGTCTACGCCCTCCCAATCCGTAGGTCAGACGGTCTCCCATTACCGCATCCTCAGCAAGATCGGCGGCGGCGGGATGGGCGTGGTGTACGAGGCGGAAGACCTCAAGCTCGGTCGCCACGTCGCGCTGAAGTTCCTGCCCGACGAACTCGCCCACGACGCGCAAGCCCTCAGCCGCTTCCA
>Ga0073928_10002915_pt1 | contig 28140 bp, 26 predicted proteins | sample PaiPotPPA55metaG_FD_76969 | JGI IMG/M metagenome (GOLD analysis project Ga0073928, IMG submission 76969) | Iron sulfur acid spring bacterial and archeal communities from Banff, Canada, to study Microbial Dark Matter (Phase II) - Paint Pots PPA... ...
CGGACTGGACGGTCGAGAAACCCGGTGCCGAAGCGCCCCCATCTGCCCCTGTGCCCAGTCGCTTTGAGCGGGCCTATAGCCCGAGCGCCGCCGCGGGTGCGGGCGGGCCGGTCCTGCTTCAGGCGACCCCGCGGACGCTGGGAAGCAAAATCCCGCTCACCCGACGACACAAACGACGTAGATGACGCGATCCGAGTCGAAGGCAGGTCGGGTGCTGTGGCTGTACTGTTTTTGGAGTTGCGTGATGGCGGTCAACGTTGCAATCGTGGGTGCTACCGGCGCCGTGGGCCAGGAATTCCGGACCGTGCTGGCGGAGCGGAAGTTCCCGATCGACGGTCTCAGGCTGTTGGCGAGTTCCCGCAGCGCGGGGAAGACGGTGGAATTCATGGGCCAGATGTACACCGTGGAGGAATTGACGCACGATTCGTTCAAAGGCGTACAGATTGCGTTCTTCTCCGCCGGCGGCTCGGTGAGCAGGGAGTACGCCCCGTCGGCGGTCAAGGCGGGCGCCATTGTCGTCGACAACACCAGCGCATTCCGGATGAAGGAAGGCATTCCGCTGGTCGTGCCGGAGGTCAATCCGGAGCAAATCGACAAGCATAACGGGCTGATCGCCAACCCCAACTGCTCGACCATCATCATGAACGTGCCTGTTTGGCCGCTGCACAAGTCCAACCGCGTGAAGCGGATCGTGGTCAGCACCTACCAGGCCGTCAGCGGCGCCGGTGCGTGGGGGATATACGAGCTGGACGCGCAGATGAAGGCGTACGCTCGCGGCGAGCCGGTGCGGAACGAAAAATTCCCACACCCGATCGTCAACAACCTGTTCAGCCACAACTCGAAGATGGCGGAGAACGGCTACAACGAGGAGGAGAACAAGATGGTCCAGGAGACGCGCAAGATCTTCTGCGATCCGAAGATCATGATTACCGCCACGTGCGTGCGCGTCCCCGTGCCGCGGGCCCATAGTGAGTCGATCAACCTCGAGTTCGAGCGGCCGATGACCGTGCAGCAGGTTCGCGACATTCTTGCCAGTGCCCCGGGCGTAAAGATTGTCGACGACCCGGCGACTAACCGCTTTCCCATGCCGCTGGAAGCCAGCGGGCAGGATGAGGTGCTGGTGGGTAGGATTCGTCAGGACATCAGCCGCGACGACGGCCGGGGGATCGACCTGTTCGTCAGCGGCGACCAGGTCCGCAAGGGAGCGGCGACCAACGCCGTCCAGATCGCCGAACGGCTGATTTGAGGCTCCTGCCACATTGGCAACGCTTCGCGGGTGCATTTGCTCTTATCTGCCAGCCTGACAGTTGCGGCCATTATCGCCCCCGTCGCGCGTCATTAACGTGCATCGCTGCAACCCCAAATTCCACAGAGTGTTGCGCATGTGTCAACGTCCGTCCCTATTCGGCATTCCGTTTGTAATAGGCAGTACAGTCGATTCTCTCTCGGCAGCGCGGGATTACACCCGGCGCTTTCCTTGATGGAACCGCGACAACCCGTAAACGGATCGATTGAAAGGAGAACGTGGAATGGCCGCGAAGATGCTGGAATTCGACACCGAGGCCCGCAAGTCACTGCTTCAGGGCGTGACGAAGCTGGCCCGAGCGGTCAAAGCGACCCTCGGCCCCAAGGGCCGCAATGCCGTCCTCGACAAGGGGTGGGGCGCGCCTACCGTGACCAAGGACGGCGTAACCGTGGCTGAGGAAATCGAACTCAGCAATAAATTCGAGAACATCGGCGCTAAGCTGGTCAAGGAGGCGGCGAGCAAAACCAGCGACGTGGCCGGCGACGGCACTACCACCGCGACCGTCCTGGCCGAAGCCATCTTCAAAGAGGGGTACAAAAACCTCACGGCGGGCGCTGACGCCATGGCGCTGGCGCGCGGCATCCGCAGGGCCGTCGATTCGGTCGTGGACAGCCTCAAGAAGCAGTCCAAGCCAATCAAGGGCAAGGAGGACATCGCCAACGTCGCGTCGATCAGCGCCAACAACGATCGCGCCATCGGCGGCATCATGTCCGATGCATTCGAGCGCGTCGGCAAGGACGGCGTCATCACCGTCGAGGAGGGCAAGAGCCTCGAGACCTACGTCGACGTCGTCGAGGGAATGCAGTTCGACCGCGGCTTCCTCTCACCCAATTTCGTCACCAACCCCGACGAGATGATCGCCGAGCTGGAGAAGGCTTTCGTCCTCGTCTACGAAGACAAGATCTCCGCGGCCCCCAAGCTCATTCCGCTGCTGGAGAAGATTCAGAAGGCCAAGCGGCCGTTGCTGGTCATCGCCGAAGATGTCGAAGGTGAGGCGCTGGCCACGCTCGTGGTGAACAAGCTTCGCGGCGTCTTGAACGTCTGCGCCGTGAAGGCGCCGGGCTATGGCGACCGCCGTAAGGCCATGCTGGAAGACATCGCCATTCTCGCCGGCGGCACGGCGATCATGAAGGACCTGGGCATCGAGCTGGACAAGATCGAAGTCAACCAGCTCGGCCAGGCCAAGCTCGTCCGCGTGGACAGCGACAATACGACAATTATCGAAGGCGCTGGGGATACCAAGGCGATTCAGGGCCGAATCGAGCAGATCCGCCGCGAGATCGAAACCACCACCAGCGACTATGACCGCGAGAAACTCCAGGAGCGACTGGCCAAGCTCGCCGGCGGCGTCGCCCAGATCAACGTCGGCGCCGCCACCGAGGCCGAACTCAAGGAAAAGAAGGCCCGCATCGAGGACGCCCTGCACGCCACCCGCGCGGCGGTCGAGGAAGGCGTCGTCCCCGGCGGGGGCGTCGCCCTCATCCGCGCCATGAAAGCCCTCAACGGCGGTAAGAACCTCGGGCTCGAAGGAGACGAGGCGGCGGGCGTGAAGATCGTCCGCCAAGCCCTGACCTCACCCTTGCGGCAGATCGCCGAGAACACCGGCGTCAGCGGTTCGGTCGTCGTCCGACGCATCATGGAATCCAAGGATACCGAAGGCTTCAACGCCCTCACGGGCGAATATGTCGACGTCGTCAAAGCCGGCATCATCACCCCTACCAAGGTCGAGCGCACCGCGCTGCAAAACGCCGCCGAAGTCGCGATTCTCCTCCTTACCACCGACTGCATCGTGGTGGAAAAGCCCAAGGAGAAGGGCGAGGAAGACCATCATCACCACCACGGCGGCGGAATGGGTGGGATGGATGATATGATGTAGCAGAGCGCTGCTTGTGAAGTAGATTTAGTCGCGAATAATTGGAGGTTTTGCGAGAACCGAGCAAGAGGTGAGGCATGCCGCTGGCGCTGCGGTTCGGCCCCTATCGCTTTTTCTTCTGGTCGCGCGAGAACAACGAACCGCCGCATGTGCATGTAAAACGCGACCGACTGGAGGCCAAGTTCTGGCTGGAGCCGGTGGAACTCGCGCAGAATTGGGGTTTCCCGCGGCACGAATTGAACTTGGTAAGCAGCCTGGAGGACCAGCGCCGCGATCAGATTCTGGAGAAGTGGCGTGAGCACTTTGAGCAAGCCTGAGACGACTCCCGAGCCGGTGAGGGTTTCGGTGACCGACGACACACTGAGCGTCGACTTGGCCGATGGGCGGTCGATCGCGGTGCCACTCGGATGGTTCCCGCGCCTGCGCCATGGCACGCCGCTGGAGCGTGCGAAGTACGAACTCGGTCGCAATGGGATTCATTGGCCGGATTTGGACGAGGACATCCCTATCGCGGGCTTACTGAACGGAGAGAAATCCGGCGAATCGCTGGCCTCCATCCAACGATGGCTGGAGCGGCGAAACCAACGGCAAACGACAACGTAACCCTCGGACCGGTGCAAGGCGCCGGCCGGTGCAGTCGAGGTTAGAGTCTTGGTGACCGTGTGACAAGGACCCACATATGAAACTCAAACCCCTAGCAGATCGAGTGATCGTTCGACAATCGGAAGCTGAGGAGAAAACGCCCAGCGGCATCGTTCTGCCCGACACGGCCAAGGAAAAGCCCACCAAGGGCAAGGTCGTCGCCGTCGGGCCAGGCAAGTTCGACGAGAAAGGCAAGCGGATGGAACTGGGCGTCCGCGAGGGCGACACCGTCTACTACGGCAAGTACTCCGGCACCGACGTCGAGATCAATGGCGAAAAGTTCGTCATCCTCCGCGAGAGCGACATTCTCGGCGTGCTGGATTAGGAGCAGGCCATGGGCTGCTTCCGGGTGGACGTCAAATTCTTCAACGTGGCCGAGCGCGGTCGTTCCGCGCTGGTCCCGCAGATGCTGGTGGACACCGGTAGCGAGGCGACATGGGTCCCTCGAAAGGTCCTGGAGCAGCTCGGCGTGCGGCCGGAGAAGAAGGACCGCTCGTTCCAGATGGCCAACGGCCAGGTTATCACTCGCACGGTGGGATACGCGCTGCTCGAAGTCGCGCCAGATTTCAAAACGGTCGACGAGGTCGTCTTCGGCGAGGAGGGTGATCTTGCAATCCTCGGGGCGCGGAGCCTCGAGGGTCTAAACGTGCGGGTCGATCCCGAGCGGAATCAGTTGGTGGCCGCCGGCCCAATTCTGGCGGCGGGAAACGTTGAAATCGAACAGAAACGGAGCAACTGACATGGCAGCCAAGCAGATGAAATTCGACAGCGACGCCCGCGCCGAGATCGGCGCCGGGTTGTCCCAACTGGCGCGGGCGGTCAAGGCAACGCTCGGCCCACGGGGCAAGAACGTGGTCCTGCAAAAGTCCTTCGGCAGCCCGCGGATCACCAAGGACGGCGTCACCGTCTCCAAGGAGATCGAGCTGCCGCAACCCTTCGAGAACATGGGGGCCAAACTGGTGAACATGGTGGCCAGCAAGACCAGCGACGTGGCCGGCGACGGCACCACTACCGCCACGGTCCTGGCCGAGGCCATCTACAGCGAAGGGCTCAAGTACGTCCGCACCGGCGTCAATCCAGTGCAGATCCAGCGCGGCATCCTCAAGGCCGCCGACGCGGCCGCCGAGGCCATCACCGCCCTCTCCAAAAAGGTCAAGGGCCGCGAGGATTACAAACGCGTCGCCACCATCAGCGCCAATGGCGACGAAAGGATCGGCGATCTCATGGCCGACGCGATGGAGAAGGTCGGCAAGGAAGGCGTCATCACCGTCGACGAGGGCAAGAGCACCGAGTCCGTCCTCGAATACACCGAGGGGATGCAGTTCGACAAGGGCTACCTCTCCCCCTATTTCATGACCAACCCCAACACCCTGGAGGCGGTACTGGAGAACGCCTACATCCTGCTGCACGAGAAGAAGATCAGCAATCTGCCCGAGTTGCTGCCGCTGCTGAACAAAGTGGTGACCGCTGGCCGCCCGCTGCTGATCATCGCCGAGGACGTCGAGTCCGAGGCACTGGCCGCCCTCGTGGTGAACAAGCTGCGCGGCGTGCTAAGCGTCTGCGCGGTGAAGGCCCCCGGTTTCGGCGACCGCCGCAAGGCCATGATGGCCGATCTGGCCGTCGTCACCGGCGGAAAGTTCATCAGCGAGGACCTGGGCCTCAAGCTCGAAAACGTCGAGCTGGACGACCTGGGGCAGGCCAAGCGGATTCTCGTTGACAAGGACCGCACCCTGATCGTCGAAGGCGCCGGAAAGCGCAAGGAGATCGAGGCCCGGGCCGAACAGATTCGCGCCCAGATTGAGAAGACCACCAGCGATTACGATCGCGAGAAGCTTCAGGAGCGATTGGCCAAGCTCACCGGCGGCGTCGCGGTCATTAAAGCAGGCGCCGCCACCGAGACCGAGATGAAGGAGCGCAAGGACCTGATTGACGACGCCTTGCACGCCACCAAGGCGGCTGCCGAGGAGGGCATCGTTCCCGGAGGTGGCGTCGCCTTCCTCCGCGCCATTGAAGCCGTCGAGAATGCCAAGAGCAGGGCCAAGGGGGACGAAAAGATCGGCTCCGAGATTGTCGCACAGGCCCTTCGTTCGCCCACCCGCCAGATCGCCGACAACGCGGGCGAGGACGGGGAGGTCGTCGTGGATGAGGTCCTGGCCAACAAGAACCCCAACTGGGGTTACGACGCCGCCGCCGGCGAATTCGGCGACATGTTCAAGTTGGGGATCCTTGACCCGACCAAGGTCGCCAAGACCGCCCTGTTGAACGCCGCCAGTGTCGCCGGCTTGGCTCTCACCACGTCCGTGCTAGTCACCGAGCTGAAGGAGAAGAAGGGGCAGAAAGAGCCTGAGCCGGTTGCCGGCGCGGTGGTCTGACCGCCGCGTCCGATAAAAACTGAACCACTAAGGCGCGAAGGCACGAAGATAGGGATGGATCTTTGTGTCTTCGTGTCTATGTGGACCTGATTGCATGTGGCATGGCCGATGGACGTTATCCAGCTCTCAATCAAGCGGCGGCTCTTTGGCAACCTGACGGGATCTGACGACGTAGGATGAACGTGGCAGTCACCAGACGAGATTACTACGAAGTCCTGGGGGTTTCGCGGACCGCATCGGTGGAGGAGATCAAGCGCTCCTACCGGCGGCTGGCGATGAAGTATCACCCGGACCGCAACCACCAGAACAAGTCGCAGGCCGAAGCCGCGTTCAAAGAGTGCGCCGAGGCCTACGAGGTGCTCAGTGACGAAGAGAAGCGCCGCCGGTATGACCAGTTTGGCCACGCCGGGGTGGCCGGGCAACACGATTTTTCCCATATGGACGTCGGCGACATCTTCTCGATGTTCGACGACATTTTCGGCGGGGCCTTCGGCGGCCACATGGGCGGGGGCGCCCGCGGCGGCCGTCGCGTGCAGCGTGGCTTCGATCTGGAGACCCAGGTCGAACTCACCCTCCAAGAGGTCGCCGCCGGGGCCGACAAGACCCTCGAATTTGAAAAGCAGGACATCTGTCAGAACTGCAAGGGCAGTGGGGCCAAGCCCGGTGTGCCGCCGGTCGTCTGCGTTCAGTGCGGCGGGCAGGGGCGCGTCGCTCAGCAAGGCTTCGGGGGCATGTTCCGCATGGTCACGACCTGCCCCAACTGCCGTGGCCGCGGGACGGTCATTCGCGAGCACTGCCCCAGTTGCCGTGGCTCGGGCCGCCAGCTTTCCCAGCGGGTGGTCACGGTGAAGATCCCCGCCGGCGTCCACGAGGGGCAGGCCGTCCGCATCGCCGGCGAAGGCGAGCCAGGCGAAAACGGCGCCCCGCCCGGCGATTTGCACTGCTATATCGCCATCAAGCCGCACCCGATTTTCACCCGCCACCACAACGACATCGTCTGCCAGGTGCCCGTCTCCTTCACCCAAGCGGCCCTCGGGGGCACGATCGAAGTGCCGACGCTCAGAGCGCGGGAAGATCTCGAGGTCCCTGCCGGGACGCAGCACGGCGAGGTATTCAAGCTCAAAGGCAAGGGCCTTCCCGACCTGCGGTCGTACAAGAACGGCGACGAGATCGTGCAGATCCTGATCGAGATCCCAAAGAAGCTGTCAGATCGGCAAAAGCAGCTTCTCCGCGAATTTGCCGCCAGCGAGGACGACAAGGCCTTACCGCAGCGCAAGTCCTTTCTGGACAAGCTGAAAGACGTGCTTACAGGAGACGCGTGATATCGCCCCTGCGGTATCGTCTTTGCTGCTCTGGCGCGGGAGTTTCGTACACTCAAACAGAAGAAACGAGCAGTACCGATGACTCGAATTCCCATTGACGATCCGAACCTGGACGACGAGCGACCGGGGTCGCCCGGCGCTCAGGGTACCGCCGATTCCGATCCCGTAACCGCCGGCGCCCGGCCGCGCGACCAGGCGGCCGGTGACGATGAGCTCGAAAGAGTTCGCTCGGAGCGCGATTCGCTGTACGAGCGGCTTGCCCGGGCCACGGCGGATTTCCAAAACATACGCAAGCGGCAGGAGCAGGAAACAGATCAGCGCGTCCAGTATGCCAACAGCAATCTCATCAAGGCCCTGTTGCCGGTGATCGATAATTTCGAGAGGGCCTTGGCGGTCGACCCCTCCAAGGCCGACGCCGCCTCCATTCTCAAGGGTATGCAGATCGTGCACGAACAGTTGATCAAGGTGCTCCAACAGCAACAGGTCGAAGAAATCGCGCCGGCCCCGGGCACGCCGTTCGACCCCACCCGGCACCAAGCCCTCATGCACCGCGATGCGGCCTATCCGGTCCCAACTGTAGTGCAACTGCTGCAAAAGGGTTATGCTCTTCACGGCCGCACGCTTCGGCCCGCTCAGGTAGCCGTGAGCAAGAGTGCGTGAGGAAATGCCGATTGATGACCGCTGATTGAAAAACGCTCGAGCCGCGCCCAATCAGCAATGGGTTGTGGTTATGCCTACATACGAATACAAGTGCGATGCCTGTGGGCATCGCTTCGAGCGGTTCCAATCGATAACCGCGGCGCCGCTGAAGCAATGCCCTGCCTGCGGGAAGAATCGGGCCAAGCGGTTGATCGGCACCGGTGCCGGCCTCATTTTCAAGGGCAGTGGATTCTATATCACCGATTATCGCTCTGAAGGTTACAAGGAGAAAGCCAAGTCCGAAAGCGGCGGCTCTGACGCCAAGCCGTCGAGTGATGGCTCGACGACGGAATCAAAGCCCGCCACCAAGACCGAATCGTCGTCTGCCCCTAAGGCCGAGCCCAAACCGGCCGAATCGGGGCCGAAGCGGACCTCCAGGAAAGACTGATCGCGGCATACAATTCATTGATGGCCGCGCGCTGCCCCATCTGCAAGAAACCCGTCGACGAGCCGGGCGAGGGCCGAATTCCCGACGACCCGTTTTTCCCCTTTTGCAGCGAACGGTGCAAGCTGATCGACCTCGGTCGATGGCTCGATGGAAAGTACCAAATCCCGGCAGCGCCAGACGATCTCGACGAGTCCGCCGGCTCGGGCAGCGACGCGCATGAAACGTAAAACGTGAAGACGTGACGCGTGGAGAGCATGCCCGGCCCGTTACGTTCTACGTTTCACGTTTTACTTGCACGGATCGCGCACGGCTCTCTCGCTAAATCCGCCGCTCCGACTATAATGCCGCCCGCCCTCGGAGCGCGTGCTCGCGGTCGGGCAGGTATGTTCGGGGCGGTCGGGCGTTTTTGAGCGCCGCCGAATCAGGGAAAAGGAGAACCGCCCATGGCGGACGACGGGGTCACCCTACGTGAGATCAACTGGCGCGAGGCGTTTGGGTTTACCAACCTCTTTCGCGGGTTCCGCATCGCCGTCCACCCGTCGAAGCTGGTCCTGGCACTCATAGCCCTGGCATGTCTGTGGTGCGGCGGCCTGGTGCTCGATGTCGTATGGCCCCGGAGCTATCAGGTCACTCCCCAGGAGAGGAGCGCGCTGCACGCGACCGAAACCGGCAGGGCTCTGGACAGCGACATCGACGCCCGGGTCAGGAGCTACCTTCGCGACCTCGGCGCACGCGGTGAAAACACTGAGGCCCCGGACCGTGAACGATATGGCGTCTTCGACACCTTCTTCGATTATGAGGTTGGCCGCGCCAACAGCGTGCTGATGGCGCCGACCGCGCTGCTCCGCGGCGCGGTGTTCGAGTCGATCTGGGAGTTCATTGCAGTGGGACCGGTGTGGTTGTGGACGCACCATTGGGTGTTTGCGCTGATCTACACGGCATGGTTCCTGCTGATCTGGTCGGTCTTTGGCGGTGCGATCTCCCGCATCGCCGCCGTCCACGTGGCCCGCGATGAGAAGATCTCGGTCCGCCAGGCGCTGATGTTCTCCGTCGGCAAGGTGCTCAGCTTTGTCTTTGCCCCGGTCATCCCCGTGCTGATCGTGCTGGGGATCGGCGTGACGATCGCACTCGCCAGCACGGTCCTGCTGCACATCCCCTGGGCCGGTCCCATTCTCGCCGGCCTGTTCTTCTTCCTCGCTCTGCTGGGCGGGTTCATCATCACGCTGGTCATCCTCGGCACTATCGGCGGGTTCAACCTCATGTATCCCACCGTGGCGGTGGAAGGCTCCGACAGCTTCGATGCCATCAGCCGATCCTTCAGCTACGTGTTTGCCCGGCCCTGGCGGATGCTGTGGTACACCATCGTTGCCGTCGTTTACGGGGCGATCTGCTACCTGTTCGTGCGGTTTTTCGTTTACCTGGTGCTGGCGACGACGTGGTTCTTCATGAGTTGGTTTCTGGGCGCGCAGCACGCGCCGCCGGCCGATAAATCTCCCGCTGACGTCTGGCCCAGGATCTGGTCTCAGCCAGTCGATCCGCTGGCATCCTTGCGGTGGGGCCCCGATTACGACCACCTCAAAGGGACCGAGGCGGTTGCCGCCGGATTGATCGTCTGGTGGACCTACCTGATCATCGGACTGATCGGCGCATACGCGATCAGCTTCTACTTCTCGGCCAACACGATCATTTATTATCTGATGCGCCGGGAGGTGGACGCCACGGAGATGGGCGACGTGTACGTTCAAGAGACCGAAGACGAACTCGAAGAGGCGACGGCCGCAGGGGCGCCACCGGCGGGCGGCGCCACCGTTGTCAGCGAAACGACCGTCCGCGTCTACGAAACGCCCGAAACAACCCCTCCGCCCGCCGCCGACAGCGCGCCGCCGGCCGGCGAGGGGCCCCCTCCGCCACCCGCTGAGCCGCGCCCGGCGTGACAGGCGTATAATCCCTACAAACCGCCGCACCCGTAGCTCAATTGGACAGAGCATCGGTCTTCGGAACCGAGGGTTGCAGGTTCGAGTCCTGCCGGGTGCGTTCGGCCGCAATTTTCCACCCGCTGGCGTATTTCGCTGCCGCGATCAGCGGCTACAATGCCGCTATGAGTTCCTCGCCGGAGGCGATGGCCGCCAATTCCTTCCAACAATGGCTCGCTCAGGGAGAACAGCTTTACGCGGCCCTCGCCAGGCAGTACCAGACGATGGAGGCGCAACTGATCGAGCTGGAAAGCCGCCTGGCCGACAAGCAGGCGGAGATCGAGCAGGTCGGCCGCCTGCTGGGGAAACCCGCGCCGCAATTGAATCGGCGGCTGTCCGCGCAGCTCGTCACGCATTACCCCCCATCTGATGTTCCGTTGCCAAGGCTCCCCGCGGCCCAAGTCGCGGCGGCCAAACCGGCCCCCGCTCGCGCGCCCGTCCCACCGCGCACGCCCCCGCCGATCCGCGTGCCGGGATAATTCGTGCCTCTCATTCCGCGGCCTGGTTCTGTACGATCGGAAACGCACCCGCCGGCGCAGCTTGCTGGCCCTCGCGACCTCCTACCAGTCTTCGCGGCAGAAAAGGCACCGCGATCAGCACCAGCAGCGTTGTCCCCGCATTGATCACCACCAACGGGCCGAAATGGTGATGCAGCCGGCCCCACAGCCAGGACCCGCTTACGTCCGACAGGTTCAGGCTAATGTTGTATGCGCTGACCATCAGGGCATACCCCATCGCCTCAACGCCGACCGGCGCCGCCCGCGTCGCCAGGTCCAGGGCCGCCAGTTGGGCCATGATCGAGCCGAAGCCCCAGGTCGCGTACGCTATCAGTCCATGGACGTGGGAGTGCAGCGCAAAGAAAGGCAACACCCCGGCCGCCGCCAGGATCAGCGACATCGTCAGCAGCTTGCGAAGGTTCATGCGCCGGCAGGCCCACGCGTAACAGAGTGCCGCCGCCACCCCGGCGCCGCCATACACGGCCTGAAGGTTTCCGATAAACGTCTGGCTGAACCCGAGGTCGTCCTTCAGGTGCTCATACAGCGGCGAGTTGAACCCCGGCGAGGCGATCATCAGAAACAGCATTCCCGCTGCCCCCCACATTATCCCCGAACAGGCCAGATGCTTGATCTGACTCCACGCGTTGTGAAAAACGCCGCGCTCCGGCACCGCGGAGCGCGGCTCGTGCAATAGCAGCACGACCGCTGGGACGAGTGAGAAGAGGATCGCCGCGTTGATGACCGCCGTCAGCCAGAAGAGGTGATGTTCGGCCAGGACTCCGCCGCACGGCGCGCCGAGAATGATGGCGGCGCTCATCACCACCAGCCGCGCCGAACTCAGCCTGCCGCTGGCTCCCAGCCGCTGCCCTCCCTCCCCCAGCAGCCCGGCGGTCGAGCTGCTGACGACGATCAACGCCACATTCATCAGGACCGCAGCCGCCAGCATCGGGCCGTACCGGGACGCTTCCCAGCACCAGCCACAGCACTCCGGCCGAGACGGCTCCCAGGATCATGTAACTCTTGCGCCGCGTCCCCAGCAGCGGGAACGCATCCGACAGCAGCCCGGCCAGCGGCTTTAGATACCACGGGAACATCGCGACGAAGAAGAACGTCGACATCTTCAACGCGGCGCCAGGCTTTTGCAGCAGATCGCGGATCGGCAGCTCCGCCAGCAGCCCCGGACCGGTCTGCGCGGCCGTGCTGACGAATATGCCCCAGCAGACCAGCGTCATGATGCGGGGCAGCGCGCCTCGCGCTGGGACATTTGGGGCGTAATCGAGAGCGATGGGACCGGCCGCGTTCGGATCAGCCATAGGGATACTCCACCTCCCCACGGTTTCATCCTACCGGCAACGCCAGATGGCGTTAATGATGCGGCGCCGCCCATGAGCGAGCGGCGCCGCTCGGGAAGGGAGGCTTAAAGAACCATCGTCCGGCCATAGCTGCGGGCCAGGAGGACCAGATCGGCAAAGTCCACCTTTCCGTCGCCGTTGAGGTCGCCCTGTGCCCATGTCCCTGCCTGACCGAAATGCCTGGCCAGGATCGTCAGGTCCTGGAAGTCCACCACGCCGTCGCGATTAACATCGCCTGGAGGCAGATAGAATTGATAGGTGAAGTCGTTGGGGCCGGTGTCGGGTGGTGGCGCGTCGCCGTCGAGGTGTATCCCGCCGATTCCGGTGACGGCGGAAGACAATAGCGTCGCCATGTAGTTGCCACCGGGCAGGGGGTTGGGCAGCGCGAAGGTGGCGGCGAAGCTGTTGCGATCGTAGCTCACCGACGTGGGGGCGAGTGTCGCTCCCGTGTCCAGGTTGCGCAATTGCAGCGCCGCCGGCGCGACCCCGAATACGTTCTCGTCAAACTTATAAGAGAGGGTGTTCGGTATGACGAAGTAACCCAGCGTCGGCATCCCGATCACATGAGGGGGCTGCGCCACGGCGCTGACAAGACTGACCGTGGTCGGCGGGGAAAACTCGCCCGTATCGTTTTTGGCGTCGGTCGCGGCAGCCATGACCGTCGCGCCTTGAGCGACACCGGACAAGAGAGCCGAATACGTCGGTGACGGGCCCGACGGCAGAGTGATCGTCTGGAGGACGATGCGCGGGTTATCGTCAAATCCGGGGTACGCGTCCAGGTACAGCTCGACGATGTAAGTGCCCGGGGCCGAATCCAGCGTATACCGAACAATGGCCGGTCCGCGGTTGGTACTCGTTGCAGAGAGTATCGTGGGGTGATTCTGCAACTCGTTCGGACCGCCCGCGCTGACGCCAGAGTGGTTGGGAGTCGGGCCGTCATTGCCCAGGTCGATAGGAATCCCGCCGAGATTGAAAAACGCGTTTTGCGTGATGAGATTTCCCGTCGCGTCCGTGACGGCCGGGCCGGAGGCGATCACGCTCGCGCCATTGCGGGCACTGGCGGTAATGGTGTTTTCGGATATCGTGTTGTTACTGGAGCGGTAGATGGTGATGCCGTCCGCGCCATTGCCCAAACCGTTCCCGTTGGGGACCCCCCGAGACGACAGTGGTCCGATCTCGTTGCTTGACACCTGATTGCCGGATTGTGGGACGCCATCGGAATCGCCAAGGTACACGCCACTTCCACGGTTGGCGGCGATCACGTTCACGTCGAAGACGAGGCCCACCGGACCCTTGCTGGGCCCTCCGATGATGTTGTTCGAGGCGAAGACTTCTACGCCATTTCCCCCGTTGCCGCGAGCGATATTGCCGGTGGGGTCGGTCCCAACGTAATCGTCGGACACGACATTTGCGCTGCCTCCGGCGCCGGATGAGTCCGTGCGGATGGTAATTCCCGCGCCGCCGTTGGCCGAGATCACGTTGGTGACGAGGGGCAAGAAAGTGACGTTGGAGGGGATTCCGATGGTGTTGTCGTTCCCACCCCGGATCTCGATCCCATTGCCGGCGTTGCCGATCGGAGCGCCGACGACGTTGAGGCCGACGTAATTGTTTCGGAGTGTACTGTTTGACGAAAGGATCAGAATTCCGTCGAGGCGGTTGGCCGCAACCACATTCCCGCCGCCTGCGATGACCGAAGGAGCGGAACCTTCGCGCCTAATGGGGGTTACTCCAACCGTCACCTTACCTGCCGCAAGTACAATTCCGTTGCCGCCATTGCCGAGAGGCAGCGAGCCGGTGATGTCCGTGCCGATCGTGTTGCCCTCGATCAGCGTGCCCGAACCGTCTGCGCCGCCGACCAGAATCCCGTTGCCCTTGTTGGCTGAGACAGTATTGCCTGGCGTGAACAGAGCCAAGCCTATGCCGCCGATGGTTACACCCGGCGCTAAGTCGCTGATCCCGTCACGATAGGCGTCGACGGGATTCCCACCGTTGCCCACGGGCATTTGGCCGGACGGATCGGTGCCGATGAAATTGCCGCTGAGTTCGCCGCCGCCGCTCCCAGTGATTAATATGCCGCTTCCGCCGTTGCCAGAGATGACGTTGCCGTTGATTCGCGGCTGACCGCCGCTGACGGTAATCCCGTTGCCGCCGTTTCCGCTGCTCTCCGAGCCCGACGGATCGGTGCCGATCAGATTGCCGGCAACGGTATCGTTAGCGCCTTCGACAACGATTCCGTCCTTTGCAAAGCGCGCGATGATAAGCCCGCCGATCGATGCGCTGTTGGCGCCGGCATCGAGTACCAGCCCATTGGCAAACGGCCCGGCGTGTACACCGCTTATTTCCGCCACCAGGCGTTGCTGCGGGACGGTATGTGCCACAATGCCGACCACGACCGCGCCCGTCAGCGCGGGCAGCGGTGAACTTGGAGCTATCGTGGGGATGCCGGTCCCGGGAATGCTGAACGTGATTTGGTTGCCGGCGCTGCTCCGTGCGGCAGCGGCGTCGGCGTCCAAAATCGCCTGGCGCAGCGAGCCCGGCCCGCTGTCGTTGGTGTTGGTGACGGTGAAGGCGCTCAGCAACACGCGCCGCTCCAACGCTTCGGCGCAAATCGGAAAACGTGCCCAAAGCGATACGCCAGTGAGCTGCGGCCGTGATCGAGACGTGCGGTTCATTTGACCTCCTGTAAACGAAATGCGGACGCGGACCGATCGAACCACGATCGATCGAAAGGTTCCCACGCGCCTGCATTGTTCGCGATGTCCACCGTGCCGCCGACGAAGAAATTGAGGCGGCCGCCGCCCACCTTCGGCAGCCGACTCGGGACGAACATCCGCGACGTCAGACGCTCAGCGGCCGGCCGTAATTCCGGGCCAGCAACACGAGATCCTTGAAATCGACAATCCCGTCCCCGTTGAGGTCACCGCTGGCGAGCGTCCCGGCCTGCCCGAAGTTTCGGGCCAGTGCCACCAGGTAGTTGAAATCCAGCATTACAGAAGAATCCGGGCTGGCTGCGGGCAAAGTGAACAAAAACAAGTAACTGTGCCCGCCCGTGCCGTCGCCGTCATCGTTCAGGTGAACACCCTTGGAATTGGCGACGTCGGCCGCTAGAAGGGTTGCCTGGTAATGCCCTGCCGGAAGCGAAGCAGGCAGAGTGAACGTGGCGACGTCTCGTACGGCGTCGTACGTCACGCCGGCGGCGGCGTAGTCTGTGCTCGTATCCAAGTCGCGAAACTGCAGCGCGGCCGGCGTGAGGCTCGCGGAGACATCCTGGTTGAACGTGTAACTCACCGTGATCGACTGCGCCTGACGATTCGGCCCCGAGTAGCTGATCACCTGCGGGGGCGGCGCCGATACGGCCACGTCCTGCGAGAACTCACTGGTATCGCCGCCGGCGCTGGTGGCCGTGGCGGTGACCACACTGCCCGCCGGCAGAGGCCCGAGGAGCCGCGCGGTGAATATCGCGCCCGGTGTGTTACCAATCGTGATCGTCTCAACGCCGGTCGCCGTCTGCGGCACGAGTTGCTTTTCGCCCTGCCCGTAACCTCTCCGATCGGGCGTGGAATCGGAATAAAACTCGATTGTGTACTTGCCGGGCGGGGCGTCGAGGGTGAAAGGGACGACTAAGCCGTTATTGTTGACGGGCCGAACGCTGAGGATGACCGGAAAATTCTGGAGGTTGTTGGCGCCGCCGACCGCGGCGCCGCCGGGGTGATTGGGAGTCACGCCATCGTCGCCCAGGTCGATTCCGATCCCGCCATTGGCGTAGTCCGCTTGTGGGGCAATCTGGTTGCCGACCGCGTCGGCGGCGCCGGGCGCGCCGGCGATTACGTCGACGCCGGCCCCGCGGTTGTGCTCAATCGTGTCTCCGGTAATCGTGTTGTGGCTGGAACGAAAGATGGTGACGCCGTTGCCGAAGTTGAAATTTTCGTACGGGTTCTGCAAGGGCGGACCAATGACATTGTTCGACAGCTTGTTCCCGGATTGCGGTACTCCATAGGCATCCCCAAGAAAGACGCCACTGGCGCCGCTTCCAGAAATTACATTGTTCTCAATTGAATTGTTGGAGGCGAAGACTTCGACGCCATTGCCGAGATTGCCCAGACGCTGGTTGATGGTGGATGTGGTGCCAATGATGTTAGATCCGATGTCATTGCCGGCGCCGCCGGCGCCGGACGAGTCGGTCCGGATGGAGATACCCGCGTTTTGGTTGGCACAAATGACGTTGCCGAGGCCAACGTTGTTTTTATTGCCTCCCCGGATCTCAATGCCGTTGGCGCCGTTGCCGAGGGGCACCCCCATGCTGCTCTGCCCGATGTAGTTGCCTTGGACGGTGTTATTAGAGGAGAGGATCAGAATGCCGTCGCCGACGTTCTTCGAGATTACATTGCCGCCCGAGCCAGGGGGCAGGTTCGCGGGAGAATGGAGGTTGCTTCCAACCGTAACGTTGCCGGCGGCAAGCAGGATCCCATTTGCGCCGTTGCCCAGGGATTGACTGCTGACGGTGTTACTACCAATCACATTTCCAGTGATCTGCGTTGCCAGACCCGTCTGTCCGCCGATGAAGATCCCGTTTCCCTTATTCCCGGCAACAATGTTCCCTGCGATGGACACCCCCGGCGAAAGCACGGTAATCCCGTCTCGGTAAGGTGCGGCAGGATTGAGGCCGTTGGGAGCTGTATAGGGGCCAGTGGGGTCTATTCCGATGGAGTTGTTTTCGATCAAGCCGCCGCCCTGAGCGCCAATAATCAGGATCCCACTGTACCCATTGTCGGAGATGATGTTGCGCTGCTCACCAGGCCCTCCGATCACGTCGGATGACGTGGCGATAATTCCCTCGTGGCCGTTGCCCCGGAGACTGTTGGGCGATGTCCCGATGAAACTGGCCGTGATCTTTACCTGATCCGCAGTGGAGACGATGCCCGCCAATGCATTTGCTTCGATTATGCACTGAGTGATCGACGCGCTTGCGGAAGCAACGATTCCGTTTCCGCCATTTCCAAAGAGATTGCATCCCGATGCGAGCGCGCCGGTGGCCTGCAAAACCAGCCCGTCCCATCCGAATTGGCCGATGGACAAACCTCCGACGCCGCTGCCTTGGGCGGTCGGGGCAATCACCAGCCCGTCAGAAAAGGTTCCGGCCTTGTGACCATCCAACTGCACGACCGGGAGTCGTGAGAATGGGTCCAAATCGGCCGAGATCGTGACCGGACTGGTGACAACAGGCAGAGGTGAGGCGGGCACGATGGTTTGCACGCCCGCCGCCGGAATGGCGAAGATGATCTGGTTCGTCCCCGTCGCCGGTCGGCTGGCATTGCTGTCCAGGATCGCCTGCCGAAACGATCCCGGGCCGCTGTCGCTAGTGTCGGTCACAGAGAACGTGCCGCTGAGCAGCACTCTCCCTTCCAACTCCTCAATCAACATGGAGATACATGCACGGACCGCGGCCGCCATGGGCCGCCCAAAATGAGGGATGCGGGTCATAAGACCTCCTTAAAGTGTCCGGCGGGATGGGATAAGGAAAGAATTGCGCCAACAAGCAAGCCATCCGCCGAGACATTGTTCGCGATGTCCACCGGGGGTATGCCGACTTCGCTCGCCGATCCGATTTCAGGACAACTTTAACGGCGCGTGCGGAGCGCCCCAGATCACGTGCCCGTAGACCTCGCAACCAACGATCCCGTCGGGGCAGCTTCTCCACAGCCGGCGTGCGCGTCAAAGGGAGTGGCACGTCTGAGAAGCTGGGCGACGCCTGCGGGCGACGATGATGGTGCGGTCGACGCGGGCCTGCGCGGGCGCAAATCAAGCTGTCACGAAGCCTCTCCTCCGGCATGCCGGTAGTCATGGGGTAGAGTGAATCTGTCCCAACGGAGGTGCCGGCTTGCACGCCGCCTTGACAGACCGTGATTCCACCGCTCGCGCCGCCAACGGCTCAGTTGACGATCTGCTCGAGATCGACGCCGGTCCACGGCTGGATGCGCTGATCGAGCACCTGGTCTTTGGCCGCTGCAGGTACGACGAGGGCGGGGGGCGGTGGAGCACCAGCGTCGCCGGCGGCCGCCGCGTCCCGCCGCGACCGTTCTCCACCGACATCGACGCCGCCCGGCTGCTGCTGGGTCACCTCGACGGCGGGTTCTTGCCGGTCTCCGGCGGCGCGGTCGACGTGGTCATCAACGGCCGCCGCTATCGCGCCGCCGGCCCAACTCATCCGCTGGCCATCTGCCGCGCTATCCTCAGATGGCATCGCGCTGCGGCTAAATGACCGTCCGACGACCCCCTTCCCTGGCGCGCCGGGACCTCCGATTCGCTCCGACTTCGCGCCCTTCGCCCCTTCGCAGTTCATATTTCCGATTCTCTGGACTCGCGCTCCCGACCCAAATTCAGATTACCGCGAAGACGCGAAGGGCGCGAAGTGAAAGCAAGGGTTTTGGTCAGCACGACACACCTGGCGGAAAAATCGTCGCGGACGAGGCGCGGAATTGTGCACACTGGTCTTATAGAGTTGCGGCAAACATCTGCTGAAACTCCGTTTCGGCGACGGGGCGGGGGTTGAATGTCGCGGTCCATTGCTTGGCTGCGGTTATTGCCAGTTCGGGGATCATCTCCGGCGTGGCGCCGACCTCGTCGAGGCGTCGGGGAAGGTTGCCTGCCGTCAGCATCTGCTCGATTCGTCGAGCCAGCGCCTCGGCGTCGTCCATCAGATCGGAATAGGGGTTATTTCCAACTGCCGCGTTGAAGCGAATGACCTTTGGCAGCATGAGACCGACGGCAATTCCATGCACCGTGCCGCAGGCAGCGGTGAGGGCATTAGCGGCGGCATGAGCGGCGCCGAGCATCGAGTTCTCGATTGCCGCCCCGGCGACATGAGCGCCCATCAGCATTCGGCCGCGGGCGTTGGCGTCGGAGGAGTCGCGCATCACCCGCTCATAAGCGCCCTCCAGCAGGCGCCAAGCCTCGCGGGACAGCCGGCGCGAGATGTCGCCGCGTTTGGTGGTACCGGCGGTCTCGACGGCATGTGCGATCGCGTCGATCCCGGCCGCGGCCGCCACCGTCGCCGGGGCGGTCTGCGTCAACTCCGGGTCGAGCACCGCCACGCGCGGCAACGCCTTGGCATCGCCGCACGCCATTTTCTGGTGCGTCTGGGGATCGGTGATCAAGGCAAACGACTGCGCGTCGCTGCCGGTGCCGGCGGTCGTGGGGACCGCGACGAACGGAAGCATCGGCTTACTCGCCTTGTCCACGCCCCAGTAATCCTGCACGCGGCCGCCATTGGTCAGCAGAAAGTTGATCCCCTTCCCGCAGTCCATCGCGCTGCCGCCCCCAAGGCCGACGATCAGATCGGGCTTGAACGCACGGGCGACAAGCAGGCCCTTGCTCACGTGCTCGGTCGTGGGATTTTCGCCGACCCCATCGAACACGCGGACGGCGAGGCCCGCCTGGTACAGGGAGCGGACCGCGCGTTCCACGTGCCCGGCGGCCGTAATGCCCGGGTCGCTGACCAGCAACACCCGCGAGGCGCTTAGACCCTGAACGATCGTTCCGAGTTCCTTGAGCACCCCCGCGCCGAACGCAACTTTCACGCGGGAGCCGGCCAGCTCAGTAGGTTGGCGAGTTTCGGGGAAGCTCATGCGGCGCGCGCCAAAAAACTCCAAGCCTCACGTACGCGCCGCGCGTGTCGGAGCGCCCGGGGGAAACAACCTCTTAGAATTACATAATAGGCCGCCAAGAGTTGAATCGGCCGTAATCAGCGGTGGGTTATCGGGGCGAAAATCGTCGCAACCGGCAGGTGAAATCCCGGGACGACTTCCTCGCCCAAGAGCTCTTCGGCATCGGTCAGAATCTTGTGCGAACGGAGGCTGCGATGGACGCGTACGATACGCCGCTTCGAGTCCATCACCCAGGCGAGACGCGCCCCATTGTCGAAATACTGTGCGAGCTTCTGGTTGAGACGCTTTAGCGAATCGCCCGGCGAAAGCAACTCGACAGCAAGGTCCGGCGCGCCCTCAAAGAACCCCTCCGGCGCCTGTTGCAAACCGATAAGGCGCTCGCGCGCGACAAAGGAGACGTCCGGACTGAGCACGTCACGGCTCTTCATCCGGAAGCCGGTCTGCCCGTCGAACACCTCGCCCAGATCGTGTTGGTAGACGTACCCGGCGAGCGTGGTCGTAAATCGTACGATCTTTCGCCCATGCTCCGAACCGGCGGGACTCATCACGATTTCTCCATTCAGCAACTCCCGCTTGTACCCGTCCTTGGGAAGGGCCATCAGCTCTTCGTCGGTCGGAATCGGCCGCGGCGGCGCTGAAGCAGTAGGATTGGCTGCCATCACTTACACCTCCTCACCGCACCATCGCCCTCTGCATGACCTTGATCAGCTCCCCATCGTTCTCGTCGAGATACGGCGTCAGGTCGAGGTCGGCGGGGACTTTGGTCACCTTGCCGGAGTCGGCGCGCTTGATCCACTGCTGCATGAACCGGTCGTAGTCGCGCCATTCGATGCCTGCGGCTCGGACCGCCGCCTCCTCGGCGCGGAGGGCGATCTGGTGGGCATGCTGATAATGCAGGCCCCAGCAGTCGATCATCGCCTTTTCGGTCGCTTCGTGCAGGATCAGAAACTTGTCGACTTCGTGGCGCCGGTCGAGGTGGTCCTTGCAGACCCGCTCCAGGTGCCGGTCGATGTAGATCCTGGACCGGTCCACGCTGTACCCGGCCAGGTAAGGAATATCGTGGTCGCGGTCCAGATGGACGCGCTTGAGGATCTCGCCAACCGCGTGGTTCAGCATGGCCGCGCTGACCAGGGTGTCGTTCGTCTGCTTATGGTGGCCGCTCATTCCACCTATCGTACCGGCCGCGGCACGAGAGTAACAGCCGGCGTTGACAGGGCGGGCCGTCACACTTCAACGGCATCGAGCTGGAACGCACGCTGTCGGTACAGATGCTCGAACAGGTTCCCCTCATGCGGCTGGTCCCAACTGAGCTGCCAGGTGGGGATCGCACCGACGTTCAGGCGGTCGATATGGGGAGAACTCATCAGCGACCGGGCGAAGGTCTTGTCCGCGGTGATCACCGTCGCGACCAGCGTCGGCCCGATGGCGTCGGCAATCTCAACGGCGGGGCATTCGATCACCGAGGCGTAGGGGAACAGAAACTCTCTGTTGGCCAGGGGGTGCTCGCGATCGCAGCGGATGATCGTCGGCAACAGATAAGCGACGCGGCCTTGCGTCACGAGCCGCGGCGTGCCGCGAAGCTCGGCAGTCAACTCCCGCGCGCCGGGCAGGGCGGCATCAATTGTGCTGGAGATGCGCCTGGCCATGTCCGCGTTCGCGAACGCGGCGAGCTGCGCGTCCGGATGGTCGGCCGGGAGCGCCTTTATCGGCGCGAGCTTCTTCGCCAGCGCTTCGGCGATCTGGTCGGCATTCCTCGGTGTCCAAACCGCCGAGGCGTTGATGCACGATCGGCCGCCGTTGGCGGCGATGCTCGAGACCATCAGGTCGACATGCTTCTCCCATGCGCCGGCGGCATCGTCGCCGAGGATTACCTTGCTGTACCCAGGCCCGTGCAGCTCGACCCGTGGGTCGTGCTTCCAAGCCTTGGTCGTGGATGCGTCTCCAAAGAGCATTGCGCGATCCACGACCTGGAGGAGCGTCGACGCGCCGCCGTGGTCGGCGGGGTAAAATCCGAACGCCTCCCTCGGCACGCCCGCCGCGGCCAGCGCCTCGATCACCCGCAGCGGCGTCCAGGGCTCTTCCCGCCCGGGCTTGAGCACGATCGGCGTCTTCATCGCGATCGCCGGGATCCACAGCGAATGCACCCCCGGCGAGTTGCTCGGCAGCACCGCCCCGAAAACCTTGGCCTCGCGGAACCAGCTCAGCGTGCGGCCGCCATCGCTCCCGTACCCTCTGTCGAGGATCGACAGGTCAAACCCGCGCGTCAGCCCGGCCAGGATCGCGTCCATCTCGTCCAGCACGCGGTGGATCTTCCTGGCGTTGGCTCGGCAGTAGGTGAACGGCATGCCGGTGGTCGCCGAGAGCTGATGGACGTAATCGTCGAACGACTGCCGCGCCTCGCCGACCGGCAGCGTCCCGCTCATGAACAGCTCCGCCGCCTTCTTGCACATCGCCAGCAACTCTTTGACCGTGAATTGATCGAGTACGTCGTACTCCCAGCGGTGAACGTCGCGGCTGATGAGCCCGGGGTTGGCCTGGCTCACCTTCGCGACCGGCTCGCCCGTGGCGTGATGAACGATCTCGATCTTGTCGATCGACTCGTAAGGCTTGCCGTGACGCAGGATGGGAATGTGGAGCATGGTTTTCGGGTCCGTTATCAGTTGTCCGCTCTGCTATTGGTGATGCTTGGGGAACCAAAGTTCAGCTAGCGGAATGTCGAGGTTGGGGAACGGCAGAAGCCTAACGATCTGCTCGCCTGTACCGCGGCCGACGAGCCGGTACCGGCCGCCGCTCAAGCGATACGCCTCGATAGTCTGAGCCATGGGATCCAGCATCCAATAGTACGCCACGCCGCCGCGCGCGTACCGCTTGAACTTGTCTCTTCGATCCACGGCGGTGCTGCTGGGGCTGATGATCTCGACACAGAGATCGGGCGGTCCGTCGATCGCCTCATCTGCTTTGATCAACTGCTGCCGCTCTTTTGTGAAGTAGATGATGTCCGGGCGGCGCACGTCGTACTCCCCGAAGATCGTATCAGTATCACCAAGCACCATTCCCAGTTCATGTGCCTCCACGTGACTTACCAGAATCTGGGTCAACTTCCGATCGGGATACGAATGTCTGGGCCTCGGGCTTGGGCTCACCGCGATTTCTCCGTTGACCAGTTCCAGCCGCACGCCCGGGGGGTCATCGCCGAGCATCAGGAACTGGCGCGCGGTCATCTTCGTCGTGCTAACGATGCTCATGGCACACCTCTCCTGGCATTATAGCGGGACCCAGCCCGCGGCATCTATCGAAGGTCGGTTGCGGCTTGCTGCGGGACGGACAGGAGCTTGCTTAGAGCGGCGCGGGCCTCGGCGGAGTCGGGGTGGGCGCGGAGATACTGTTCGTATTGTGCGATCGCATCGCGCACATCGCCGGCCAGGGCGAACACCTCCGCCAGCTTGACGCGGGTGTCGGCATAGTCTGGGAATCGACGCAGGGTCTCCAGGAACGCCGCGACCGCTCCGCGGCGGTCGCCGGCAGCGGCCAATGCGCGGCCCAGCATGTACTGCGTCGCGGCCTCGTCGGGCTTGAATTGTTGCGATCGTCGGAACAACTCGGCCGCCGCCACTGGCTCGCCCTTCCGCAGTAGTGCCGTCCCCTGCTCGTACATGACCCACGGGTCATCCGGATCGAGCTCCTCCGTGGCATGCAAGTGCGCCAATGCTTTGTCGAGTTGTTCCGGGCCTCCCTTGAGCAACAGGCGGCCCATTTCCAGGTTCGCCATCAGGCTGCGGGGATTCACTTCCAGCGTCCCCGCCAACAGCGTTCCGGTGTCGTGCCAATAGGGAGTCTGCGCGTACGAGAGGAATGCCAGCAGTGCCAGGAGGGCGCAGCAGGACCCCGTCACCATCGTCCTCACATTGCGCTGCGGCCGATACGCGGCGATCCACTGGACGGCAAATGCCAGGACCAAGGCCGGGCCGAGCATTGAGAACCATACGTATCGATCGGCGACCGTCGAATAGAGTTGGTAGTCGAATGGGACCAAACCCAACATCGGCAGCGCGCCCAATACAAAAACGATGAACCCGCACAGCAGCCACGGCGCCCGTCGGCGAACCAGCCAGAAGACGCCAGCTACTGCCGCAGGCACCATCCAGGCGAGCCAGATCCCGGGCTGCCGCACCGCCCAGCGGGGTGAGCGGCTGTAGTCGGTGATCAGCCGGACCGGTATCAGCAGCTTCTGGAAATAAAACGAGAGAGCGTCAGCGGCGATAAATGGCCGCACATAGAGCGGCGGCTTGAACGCCGAGAGCCCCGGATGCACGTGTCGCGTGATCACCACGTCCGCCGCCGCGATCGGCAGCCAAGCCAGCAGCGGTGCGCAGTCGCGCAACCGCCTGCCATTGATCAGGACCTCGATCGCAGCAATCACCAGCGGCAGCAGGACGAGCGTCGGCTTGCTGAGCAGCGCCAACGTGAAGCAGATCACCGCCGCGATCATTACCAGCCACTGCCGCGGGCGACGAGATGGACCCGCGCAGCGCTCCCCGCCGAGACGCGCATCGGAGAACCGGAGGTATAGCACGATGGCTGCCAGGGAGAGCATTCCGCTCAAGGGCGTGTACATGTTGGAGGCCCAGCAGACCGGCTCGACCTGGAGGGGATGAAGGGCAAACAGCAGCGCGCCTGCCACTGCCGGCCAGTCCGCCCTGACCAGCCGCCGCAGGAGCACAAAGACCAGCACCGCCGCAATGAGATGGAAGGTCAAATTCAGAGCATGAAATGGGGCCGGCAGGAACGTCATGCCCGCGCCGTTCGGGTCCGGTACCCGCGCGAAATGCGCGACCAGCCACCACAGCGTGTAATTCACCGGCACATAAGATCGGTTGTACCCGTCCACCGGGTGACGCCAGAACTCGGCGAGGTTGTGAAGGGTCGGCGGGTTCAACTCCTTGTTCGCGACGATGGAGACAACATCGTCCCAGTAGAGAAGTTGGTGGCCCAGAGTGGAACAGAAGACGCCAAAGGTGACCGTCGCGATCAGAAGAGCCAAAGCAAAGGCTCGCCGGGAGGGCGCCGCGATGGGAAAAGAGCTGGATTGCATTTGGCGAGAATTAGGCTGGCGCTCCATCAGGCGTGCCGCCTCGGCGACGGCGCCTCCGCTCCTTCATCGTCGAGATGCCCGCTGCTTCTTACCGCCCGTGGCCCCTTCACGACCCGTTTTGGTTGGTCCGCCAAAAGAGGCCCAGGCGAAGCTGGCGGGCGCGCGAATGATCGCTTGCGTTGGCCGACGGACGTGCGATACTTCGAGAGGAGACCGCTCATGGGTAAACTCGTCAAGCGTCCGCGCAAGTCTGTGGCGAAAACAAGATCGACATCCACCCCCCGCGCTGCCGCCGCTTCCGCGCGCCCGACCACCAACGGTCGCCGCAAGCCAACCCTTCGGCAGATGAATGCGTGGATCAACAAACATCACGCGGAGCTCGTGGAGGACGCAAAAGAGAACTGCAAGCGCCTAACCGGCAAGCCGACGTTCTGAGGCAGCACGCGCTGGGGTGGTGGGGCGTTGGTTGCACAAAGCTCAATCCGACAAGGCGACATCTACTGGCTGAATGACTGCCCGCCGCTGCACGGCGACGTAGCCAAACGCAGGCCGGTCGTGGTGGTCAGTCCCACCCCCGATGCGACGTCGTCGGAGCTGATTCTGGTCGTCGCGTGTACGTCCACGCCGCTGTCGTCAACGACCGGTCTGGTCGAACTGCCGAGCCATGAGAAAACGCCGCAGACCAGGAGCGGACTTCATCGAAGGACCTGGGCCGTCCCGCAATGGTGGTTGCCGGTCGAGCGGTGCCGATTGATGGATCGTGCCGGCTACATAACCGGCTCGACACTGTGGCGCGTTGTCGAGGCGTTTGTGAGGGCAAGTGGGCGGCCATGAGGCGCGCCGGCCGGCTAGGTCGTGAACCGGCAGCAATGCTTCTAGCAAGGGCTACAGCAGCCGCTCGCCTTTGCCGCGGGGGATGAGGGTGATGATCTTTTCGATGATCTGCTCGACGGAGATGCCCTCGGCTTCGGCGTTGAAGTTGGGGATGATCCGATGACGCAGCACCGGGGCGGCAACGGCCTCGACGTCCTCGATGGTCACGTAGAGCCGGCCGCGCATCAGGGCGCGGGCCTTGCCGGCCAGGATCATGTACTGCCCGGCCCGCGGGCCGGCGCCCCAACTCAGCCAATGGCGGACGAAGTCGCTGGCGCCCGGCTCGTTGGGACGCGTGGCGCGGGTCAGGTCGAGCACGAAGTTGTAGACGTGGTCGCCGGCCGGGACGCGGCGGACGATCTCCTGAAGCTCCAGGATGCGGCGGGCGTTGATCACCTTCTTCACCCGCGGCTGGGCGGCGCCGGTGGTGCGCTTGAGGATTTCCAGCTCGTCCTCGCGCGGGGGATAGTTTACCATCACCATGAACATGAAGCGGTCGAGCTGGGCCTCGGGGAGCGGATAGGTGCCTTCCTGCTCGATGGGGTTTTGCGTGGCCAGCACGAAGAAGGGCTGCGGCAGGTCGAGCGTGCGGCTGCCGGCCGTCACGTGGTATTCCTGCATCGCCTGGAGGAGGGCCGCCTGCGTTTTGGGCGGCGTACGGTTGATCTCGTCGGCCAGCAGGAGATTCGCGAACACCGGCCCGTGCAGGAACTCGAACCGCCGGCGGCCCGTGTCCGGGTCCTCCTGGAGAACGTCGGTGCCGGTGATGTCGGAGGGCATCAGGTCCGGCGTGAACTGGATCCGGGCAAACGTCAGCTCCATCGCCTGCCCCAGGGTCGAAACAAGCAGCGTTTTGGCCAAGCCGGGCACGCCCTGCATGACACAGTGCCCGCGGGAGAAGATGGCGATCAGCACCTCCTCGATCACCCGCTCCTGGCCCACGATTACCTTGGAAAGCTCGCCTTGGAGCTGGTGATAAGCGTCGCCCAGATACTTGGCCGCCTCCACGTCGGAATAGGCGGCGAGGGAGTCGGCGTCGGTGCTGGCCGAAGTGGAAAGGTGCATACGCGACCGGGCTGATCTTCACAGAAACATCCAGGTGAATCCAGTCCATCAGGTTGTGAAACAGCGGCTTACGCACGGCTCGAGGGGCCGGAGTTGACAGAATTTCCGGCGTTGCCGGATTTTTCTTTTGATTCGCCCGACTTTGTTCGATAAGATAGGATGTCAGGTGGCGGGTTCGTCGATCGGCCTCAGGAAAGCGCTTCGTGTTTCGTCCTTCCTCCGTCTGTGTCGCACCTCTCCCGCATCGGTTGGCGTGTTCAACCTCTTTCGAATGGGCCCGGAAAGAACCGGTTGGGGGCTTGTCCCCTGTAGATTACGGGGCCGCGGATTAGCCATTCACAGGAGATGACTTCGATGGCTAAGAAGTTGTACGTGGGGAACTTGAGCTACCAAGTGGATAGCTCGGAGTTGGAACAGTTGTTTGGTCAGCATGGGCAGGTTCTTTCGGCCCAGGTCATTAACGACCGGGACACCGGTCGCAGCAAGGGCTTCGGGTTTGTCGAGATGGCCAATGACAACGAGGCGGAAGCCGCGATCACGGCCCTGAACGGCCAGCAGCACAGCGGCCGAGCCTTGACCGTCAACGAGGCCCGCCCGCGCGAAGACCGCGGCGGCGGGTTCGGTGGCGGCGGCGGGGGTGGCGGTGGCGGACGCCGCGGTGGCTTCGGTGGAGGGGGCGGCGGCGGTGGCCGAGGCGGCTTCGGCGGCGGTGGAGGACGCGACCGCGGAGGACGCGACCGCTACTAACCTCCGGTACATCGCATCAAAGCTCCAAAGACCCTCGTGCCCGCACGGGGGTCTCTTCTTTGCAGCGCCGGCTTGGTCAGCAGCTGCTGCTTCGAGACCGGCGCGTCGTGCGAAGGTTCGTCTCGTTCGTATCATGGTCTCCAATGTAATTGCCTTCTAAGGAACGCGTCCGAAATAACTTCCCGATTTTATGCTGTGTTGGGGATGGCACGGTAGTTCCACTTGGGCAGGAAGTCGTCGAACACGATCCTCATTGTTTCCTTGAATCCATCGAC
>Ga0073928_10002916_pt1 | contig 28134 bp, 16 predicted proteins | sample PaiPotPPA55metaG_FD_76969 | JGI IMG/M metagenome (GOLD analysis project Ga0073928, IMG submission 76969) | Iron sulfur acid spring bacterial and archeal communities from Banff, Canada, to study Microbial Dark Matter (Phase II) - Paint Pots PPA... ...
GAATCCAGCAAATGGGAGCGGCGCCGCACAAGTTAGCGCTCACCTTCGACGACGGCCCTGATTCCGAGTGGACTCCCAAAATCCTGGACATCCTCAAGCAGAAGCAAGTGACCGCTGCGTTTTTCGTAATCGGCGAGCCTGCCAATCTGGAATCGCGAATCGTCAAGCGCGAGTACGACCAGGGCGACGAAGTTGGCAACCACACTTTCACCCATCCGGATTTCGAGACTGCCACGAAAGAAGGCGTTCAGCTCCAGTTGAATCTCACCGAGTTGCTTCTTGAGAGCAGTCTCGGCGTTAAGACCTTGCTGTTTCGTCCGCCCTTCGGCATCGACCACCAGCCCGAAACTGTAAGCGAAATTCAGATGTTGCCCGTCGCGCAATCGATGGGCTACATCATCATCGGCGCGCGCATTGATCCGCACGATTGGGGTGAACCGAACGGCGGCCCGCCGCCGCAGACAGACACCATCGTCCAGCGCGTCCTCACGGACGCGCAAAATGGCAAAGGATGGAACATCGTTCTCCTGCACGACGGCGGCGGCAACCGCAGCCACACCGTCGAGGCCCTGCCGCAAATCATCGACGGTCTGCGCGCAAAAGGTTTCGAATTCGTCTCCGTGTCCGAGTTGCTCGGCCAGTCCCGGGCGCAAATGATGCAGCCGCTGAACACGCGGGAATGGCTCCTGGCGCGCGCCGACGCATTCATCTTCGATGTCTTCCGCTGGTTCCGAACCGGAATCGCATTCATCTTTGTCGCGGGAATTCTGCTGGTCAGCGGACGCGCTCTTTTCATCGGTGTTTTGGCGCTAGTCGAGAAACTGCGCGCCGCGCCCCCGGACAATCCCGGTTACAAGCCTCGCGTCACCGTGCTCGTCCCCGCGTACAACGAGGAAGCGGTCATTCTGGACACTGTGAAATCGGCGCTCGCTTCGAATTATGCCAATCTCGAAATTCTCGTCGTTAACGACGGCTCCAAGGACCGCACGGCTGAACTGGTCCAGCAGAACTACGGCCGCGACCCGCGAGTCCGCCTGCTGCTTCAGTCAAATCACGGCAAGCCCTCGGCGCTGAATCACGGCTTGGGGGAGGCCACCGGCGAGATCGTCGTCTCGATCGACGCGGATACCGTGGTGGATCCTGAAGCGATTCCGAGGCTCGTTCGTCATTTTGCCGATCCGAAAGTAGGCGCAGTTGCCGGCAACGTAAAGGTGATGAACCGCAATCGCTGGCTCACGCGCTGGCAGGCGCTCGAATACATCACCAGCCAGAACCTGGAAAAGCGCGCTTTCGATTTGTTGAATTGTATTCCGGTTGTGCCGGGAGCTGTTGGCGCCTGGCGCACGGAACTTCTCCGCAGCATGGGCGGATTCTCCGGCGACACGGTGGCCGAAGACACAGACCTGACGCTCACCATCCGAAGGAACGGCTGGAAGATTCTCTACGACGAAGACGCCATCGGCCGCACCGAAGTCCCGGAAACGATGGAAGCACTAATCCGCCAGCGGTTCCGCTGGACTTTCGGCACGCTTCAAGCCGTCTGGAAGCATCGCGACGTGACGGGAAAACCGCGCTACGGCACTCTCGGTTGGATCGCAATTCCGAATATTTTCCTGTTCCAGATTATTCTGCCGCTCGTGTCGCCGCTGATCGACTTACTCTTCCTGCTCTCCATCGCTCTTTGGGGTCTTGCGCAACTTCAAATTGCCCAGCTTCCCCAGCTCTGGACTTTACAGGACGTCGAGCGCTCGCTGATTTTCTTCGCCATCTTCATGGTCATCGACCTTTTCACCTGCGTCGTCGCCTTTTCCCTCGAACGCCACGAAGACTGGACGCTGCTCGCGCCGATTCTCATCCAGCGCTTCTACTACCGCCAGATGATGTACGTCGTGCTCTTCCGCGCGCTGAAGGAAGCAGTGCAGGGCCGCCCCGTTGGCTGGCTCGGCGTCGAACCGCAAATGCCCGCCCCCTCGTCGCGCACAAAAGCCGCAGTCGCCCCCGCTCGCGAACCGGAAGTTTCCAATCCCGCCCGCGGCAACGACTAGTCAGAGTTTCTTAGCGCAGGCACCCTTCGCCCCGTTCGCCTCACCAAAGCTCTCGTTTGTGCTAAACTCCACCGCGGAGACAGGGTATGCGAAAGGGAATGATTTCGGTTCTCTGTGTTCTGGCGCTTTTGATTTGCTCCCCGCGTCCGGCGGCAGCTCAGTCCGATCCCGCCGGGCCACAGATGCCCCGGCTGCTTCTTGCGAGCCCACAATCGCAGGCCAAACCTTCAGTAATCCCGAAAAGCGCTGAATCCGACGCTGTTGATACTCAGGCGGAATTCACAAACGCGTTCACGAACGACCTAAGGACTAACAAAAAACTCTTGTTCCTCAGCGATCGACCGCAAGCGGGCAACGGAACGGGGATGCAGGCGCCCATGGAGACCAACTCTTGCGCCCATATTCTCATCTACAAGGCGCCCGTGGTGGATTCGAAGATGATCATTGAGGTCCCCACAGAATCCGCTGTGGACAAGCCGAAGTTTGAGGGATTACAAGTCTGCCGCGAAGACGTGCGCATGGCGGCAATGACGCCTCGGAGACCTCCGCTTGTCCCTCCCAAGCCGAATCTTGGGCTGTTACTCGTCCGAATCCGGCCCTAGCCGTCTTGGATATCACGGTCCGCGTCCGGCGAACCAAAAGGAAAGGTGGGCCGTCTAATCCCCAAGTCAAACGGTCCACAATCACGGGTTCACGAGTCGCGCATCCGGGTTCGCTTAGGTCAAGCAAGTTAGAAGTCAAGAATCACGGAGAAAACCATGGCCTCGATTTCCTTCCAGGTGAACGGCAAACCGCAAAGCGTCGAGGTTGATCCCGATACTCCGCTGCTGTGGGTGCTGCGCGACAACCTTAGCCTCACGGGAACCAAGTACGGCTGCGGCATCGGCCAGTGCGGTGCGTGCACGGTTCATCTCGAAGGCAATCCCACGCGATCGTGTTCGATAGCCGTCTCCGACGTCGCCGGCAAGAGCGTCACGACGATCGAAGGGCTTTCCGCTGACCGCAGTCACGCGATTCAACAAGCCTGGATCGCGGAGCAGGTCCCTCAGTGCGGCTACTGCCAATCGGGTCAGGTGATGGCTGCCGCCGCCCTGCTCGCGAAAAAGCCCAAGCCGACCGATGCCGATATCGACCGCTCGATGTCCGGCAACATCTGCCGCTGCGGCACCTACCAGCGAATCCGCCGCGCGATCCACCGCGCCGCCGGGCAGATCGACGCCGAATCTGCCGCCGCTATTTCGTCGGCCGCTTCGGGAACATCTGCATCGCAGATTCTGCATATCGATAATTCCGAGGTGCCCGCATCCGATCACTGCACCGCGTGCTTTGTCTCCGCTCCGTCGCAAGGAGGTGCCCGGTGAGCGCCCCAGCCTCCAGGCTCACGCGCCGCAATTTCCTGAAGACCACCGCCGCCAGCGGCGCCGCGCTGGTCGTCGGATTCCATTGGTCCACCGCCTTCGCGCAAAGTGAGAACGACGCCAAGAACCAGGAAAAACCGCGCGTGAATCCGTTCACCGCCTGGATTCACATCGATAAAGACAGCAACGCCACCCTGATCGTTCCGAAATCCGAAATGGGTCAGGGCATTCTCACGTCTCTCGCAATGATCCTCGCCGACGAGATGGAACTGGATTGGCGCAACGTCCACGTCGAGCACGCGGACACGAAGCCCGAGCTCTATTCGCTCGGTACCGGAGGCAGCGGCAGTATCGCGGAATCTTATACAAACCTGCGGCAAGCGGGCGCAGCTGCTCGAGAAATGCTCATCAAAGCCGCGGCGCTCAACTGGGGCGTCGATCCCGTCTCCTGCCACGCAAAAGATGGCGCTGTCATCCATAATCCGCGCGCGCATCGCCTCACGTACGGCGAACTCGTCGAAAAAGCCTCCAAACTTCCTGTTCCAGACCTCCACAAGGTCGCGCTCAAGAATCCCGACGACTTTCATTACATCGGCAAAGGAATCCCTCACATCGACATTCCTTCCAAAGTGGATGGCTCCGCTCAGTTCGGCATCGACGTACGCGTTCCGGGAATGCTCCATGCTGTGATTGCGCGTTGCCCTGTCTACGGCGGCAAAGTGAAGAGTTTCGACGCAACGAAAGCCAAGTCCGTGCCCGGCGTTCAGCAGGTCGTGGAAATTGATCCTGTCGTCGACGACTGCCACAGTGCCGGCGGCGTCGCCGTGGTTGCCGATTCCACCTGGGCCGCCATGAAGGGCCGCGAAGCCCTGCAAGTCGAATGGGATCTCGGTCCTTCGGCAAGCATCAACTCGGCGTCCCTTCGCGAGCAAATGAAATCCCTCACCGCGAAGCCGTGCAAACCAGTGCGCGCCGATGGCGACGCAGATGCCGCCCTCGCCAAATCCAGCAAGACCATCGAAGCCGAATACGAATTGCCGTTCCAGGCTCACGCCACCATGGAGCCGATGAACTGCACTGCAGACGTTCGTGCGGATGGCGCAACTTTGTGGGCTCCCACGCAAAGCCCCGATTGGATTCAAGGCACCGTCGCGAAAGTGTGCGGCCTGAAACCGCCATCCATTGTCGTGAACACAACCTTGATGGGCGGCGGATTTGGCCGCCGCTATCACACCGACTTCGGCGTCGAAGCCGCGCAAGTATCAAAAGCCGTCGGCAAGCCGGTTCAGGTTCTCTGGACGCGCGAAGACGACATCCAGCACGATTTCTACCGTCCCACCTTTCATCATCGAATGGCTGCGTCCCTCGACGACTCCGGCAAAATCACCGCCTGGCGCCATCGCCTCTCCTCGACCTCGATCGCGCTTTTCTGGCGGCCCACTCCGAAGCCCGAAGAACAGGAAATCGGCGGCGCCCTCTGGCCGCCGTACGCTATGAGCAACTTCCGCATCGAGTACGCGCCCGCCACAAGCGGCATTCCCGTGATGTGGTGGCGCTCTGTGGAAGAATCGAGCAGCGGATTCGTCGTCGAGAGTTTTATTGACGAGCTCGCCGCCGCCGCCAAAATGGACCCGCTCGAATATCGGCTGCGCCTGCTCGGCAAAACCCATCTCGTCGGCCACAAAAATTCCGACGACGACGTGCTGCTCGATACGGGCCGCCTGAAGGGCGTGCTTCAGCTCGCCGCGGAGAAAGCGAATTGGGGCAAGCCGCTCCCTGCCGGCCACGGGATGGGCATCGCCACGTTCTATTCGTTCAACACCTACGCGGCGCACGCAGCGGAGGTTTCCGTCGAATCCGACGGCACCCTGAAAATCCATCGCATCACCAGTGCTGTGGATTGCGGCCGCGTGATCGATCCGAATGGCGTGAAAGCCATGATGGAAAGCGCCGTGGTTTACGCGCTCACCGCGATGTTCAACGAAATCACGGTCGAGAACGGTCACGCGAAGCAAAGCAACTTCGACACGTACGACATGCTCCGCTTGCGCGACATGCCGCCCGTCGAAGCCTTCATTGTGCCGAGTACGAAATTGCCCACAGGCATGGGAGAGCCCTGCTTGCCGCCCGTCGCGCCCGCCGTCACAAATGCAATCTTCGCCGCCACCGGCAAGCGCATCCGCCGTCTCCCGATCCGTCCCGCCGACCTCGCGTAGGGTTTTGCTCGCAGGGGGTCGCGTTGGCCTGAGTTTCGAAGGCTGCTGCGCCCTTTGACCGTTTCGACGTTCCCGCCTTTGGTTCGTCGTGGGCGTTTCGTAAGATGTTTCGTGGGAGCCCCCGACTTTAGTCGGGGGAGCACGGACTTTAGTCCGTGCGAAAGAAGCTACCCACATAAGGCGGGCTTTAGCCCCGGGCCCTCCTTCTTTTCCATTTTCTCCTTTTCCCTCTTCCCTTTTCCCTCCTCGCTTTCCGTATAATTCCCCGATGGGAATCGCTCCCTCACCGCGCGTCGCTCCCGCGCCACACCTGCGCCTTCACTGCGTGAACGTATTCGTCCGCGATCAGGATCGCAGCCTGCGCTTCTATCTCGATCAGCTCGGATTCCATCTGGCCTTTGACGCACGCCTCCAATCCGGTGACCGCTGGGTGGCCGTCTCGCCTCCCGACGGCAGCGCGATTCTCGCGCTGATAGCTCCCAAACCCAGCGCTCAGGAGTACAAGCTCATCGGCCGGTCCACCCGCGTCGTCTTCATCACCGAAGACGTCGCCGCCAAGTTTCAGGAATGGTCCCGGCGTGGCGTGCGTTTCCAGACCGCGCCACGATTGAAACGCATCAAGTACGACCGCCAGGCACAACCCGCAAATCCCGCCGATTCGTCGGGACTCCTCGGAGCGGAAACGCCGATCTGGGGCGGAGTCTTCGCCCGGTTCAGAGATATCGACGGGAACTCCTTTGAGCTCGTAAGTTTCGACGAGGTCACCCACGCAGTCGAGGCGCAGCGCCGCGCGGCCGCCGAAAAGCTCGTATCCGATCGCCGCACTGCCCAGGAAATGGAAATCGCAAAGCAGGTGCAGGCCAAGCTCTTTCCGCAAACTCTTCCGCCGCTGCAAACGCTCGACTATGCGGGCATCTGCATCCAGGCTCAACAGGTGGGCGGGGACTACTACGATTTCCTGAATCTTGGGCGCGAGCGGCTGGGCCTGGTGATCGGCGACATTTCAGGAAAAGGAATCGCTGCGGCGCTCTTGATGGCTAATTTACAGGCGAACGTGCGCAGCCAGTGCGCCATCGCCTTGGACGACCCGCTGCGCCTCTTGCGCTCCGTGAATCAGCTCTTCTGCGAGAACACCACCGACAGCTCCTACGCCACCCTCTTCTTTTCCGACTATGACGCGGATGCGCATCGCTTGCGCTATGCAAATTGCGGACACCTCCCCGCTCTCCTGCTCCGCAGCGACGGAGCTTTAGACCGGCTCGATTCGACAAGCACGGTGGTGGGACTTTTCAAGGATTGGGACTGCTCGATCGGTGAACGCCAGATCTTTGCCGGGGACACTCTCGCGCTTTACACCGATGGCATAACCGAATCCTTCGGCGACGCGGGAGAAGAATTCGGCGAGCACCGCCTGATCGAAGCGTTGCGGCGATATCGCCACGAGGAATCAGCGTCGCTGGTAGAGGCAATCGTCGGCGAAGTTCGCCGCTTTAGCCGCGAGCAGCACGACGACATCACCTTGATCATCGCCAAGTGCCGCGCCGCGTAGTCCGTCACTTCAGCTGCGCGTACTCGGACTTTGGCGAGCCCACAAAACTTCCCTTTCTGTGGAACCTTCCGTCGCCAAACTGCGTAAGGAATGAAGAGGTCGGCTATGCAAAATCTACTCGGCAATCTTCGCTACGCTTTGCGGCAATTTCGGTTGTCACCGGTTTTCACCGCTGCGGCCGTACTCACGCTGGCTCTGGGAATCGGCGGAACCACGGCCATATTCACATTAATCCACGCGGTGATGCTCCGCTCGTTGCCGGTGACTGATCCCGGGACCCTCTATCGCGTGGGCGAAGGCAACGATTGCTGCGTCGAAAGCGGCACTCAGGACGTCTGGGGAATGTTTTCGTTCCCCTTATACGAACGCCTGAAGTCAGAAGCGCCGGAATTTGAAGAAGTCACTGCGTTTCAGGCCGGCGGCAGGCGCGTCAGCGTCCGCCGTGAAGGCGTCGAAGGAGTCGCGAGGCCTCTGCGCTCCGAATACGTTACGGGCACTTATTTCCAAACGCTCGGCGTCGGCTCTTTTGGCGGCCGCGTTTTCACGCCGGATGACGACAAGCCAGCCGCTGCACCCGTGGCCGTCCTCAGCCATCGTGTCTGGCAAACCATGTATGGCAGCGATCCTTCGGTGGTAGGTTCAACCTTTATTATCGAGGGCCATCCTTTCACGATGATCGGTGTCGGGCCTCCGGGGTTCTTCGGCGAAACGCTGCGCGGCGACCCTCCCGACATCTGGCTCCCGATGCAACAGGAGCCACTGATCGATGGCGACGGCGCATTGTTGCGCCAATCCGCCTCCGCATGGCTCCGCATGATCGGCCGCTTGCGGCCGGGAGCTTCGACCGACGGAATGTCTCCGCGCCTCACCGGAGTGTTGCGCCAATGGTTGCAGCATGATTCCGGCTATCCCGCCAACTGGATGCCCGACGTAATTCGCATGCTTCCGAAGCAAACGCTCACCGTAGTGCCCGCCGGCGCGGGCGTCGCCGTGATGAAAGAAGACTACGGGCGCAGCCTGCAAATCCTTCTCTCGGTTTGCGCCTTGGTGCTGCTGATCGCCTGCGCCAACGTGGCGAACCTGCTGCTCGCGCGCGGTGTGACGCGTCGCGGACAAACCGCCGTGCGGCTTGCGCTCGGCGCCACGCGCCGCCAAATCATTTCGCAAGCGCTCACCGAAAGCATTCTGCTCGCCGTCGGTGGCGGCATCGCGGGACTCCTCGTGGCAATGGCGGCGGCGCGGCTGCTGCTCGCGCTTGCCTTCCATGGCACGCATTTCGTTCCGATTAGCGCAGTGCCGTCGCCTTTGGTGTTGCTGTTCGCGTTCGGGTTGGCGTTGCTGACGGGAATCATTTTCGGCGCGGCTCCCGCGTGGTTTGCCACGCGCACCAGCCCGGCGGAAGCGTTGCGTGGCTCAGGCCGTAGCACCAGCGACCACGCTTCTTTCGCGCGCAAAGGCCTCCTGGTCGTGCAGGCGACGCTATCGGTGGTCCTCGTGGCGGGCTCGACCATGCTGGCGCGCAGCCTGAACAAACTCGAGCACCAGGATTTCGGCTATCGGATTCAAGGACGCGTGCTCGTTGCGCTGCACAATCCGCCCAGCGGCTACACGCTTCCTAGGCTAGAGGCGCTCTACCGCCAGATTGAAGACGGCCTGAATCGCCTCCCGGGAGTGCAGGGCTCCGGCCTCGCGCTTTACAACCCGCTCACCGATAACTGGGGCGAAATGATTATTGTCGCTGGGCATGCTCCTCCGAAAATGGGCGAGGAAGATGGCGCGTCGTGGGACCGCGTGAGCGCCAACTATCTTCAGAATTTTGGCATGTCAGTCTTTCGCGGACGCGATTTCACCGCCGCGGACAACGAAACCACCGCGCCGGTAGCAATCGTGAATCAAACCTTCGTCAAGCGCTTCTTCAAGAGCGACGAAGACCCGCTCGAGCAGCACTTCGGCCTCGACTTGCCGCAGAATGCAGGCACATTCCGCATCATCGGCATCGTGCGCGACGCGAAGTTTGCCGGCTGGGGCCTCGACAAGCCGGCGCAGCCCATGTTCTACGTGCCGCTCGCGCAGAATGTCGACTACAAAGATCCCCTGATGACGAGAGTCGAGGTGGGTTCGCATTTCGTGAGCGGAGCTATGTTGGTCACCAATACCCCCACCGGCGTTCTCGAGCCGCTCGTTACCAGGATGTTGGCGGAGCTCGACCCCAACATCACCATCACCAGTATCCTAACCATGCAGCAGGAAGTAGAGCTCTCCTTCGATCAGGAGCGCGCCGTGGCCAGCCTCGCGGGCCTGTTCGGAATCGTGGCGTTACTACTCGCCGCCATCGGACTTTACGGCGTCACCGCCTACACCGTCGCGCAGCGAACCAACGAAATCGGCATTCGCATGGCGCTCGGCGCGAACCGCGTGAATGTGGTTCAACTCATCCTGCGCGGCGCGTTTCAACGCGTGCTGATTGGGTTGCTGCTCGGTTTGCCGCTGGCCGTCGGCGCCGGCCGCCTGATCTCAGCTCAACTCTACGGCGTTTCGTCCTGGGACCCGCTCGCGCTGACGGTGGCCGCGGGCGCGCTCGGGGTCTGCTCATTTTTCGCAGCTATAATCCCCGCGGGCCGCGCCGCTTCGATTTCGCCCATGACCGCCCTCCGAACCGAGTAGCTGCGGCGAACTTGCGAATCGCAGTCCTAGCTCTTCGCTAGCGGCTTTCGTCGGAATGCACCATGCGAATTCCGAATACTCCTGAAATCTCGTTCCCATTCGTGGCTTCGAAACGCACAGTCACTTTCTGTTTGCCCTGGACCAACTCGGCGGGAATCGCATACGCGATGTCGAAAAACCGCACGTCCTGTTCCGGAGTGCGCCGGTCCATCGACTCCTCTCCCACTTTCTTGCCGTCCACCAGGACATCGAAGGAACGTTTCCGCCCGTCGTTGCTGTAAGTCACCACCATGCTCATGGGATGAGCCGAGTCCACCGGCAAATCGAACGAGAACCACTTCGTCCCCTTGCGTCCGTAGCGTCCCTGCAGTTGAACCGGCGATGTATCTTCGCCCTGCTGGTTGAAGTCACGCTCCGTCTGCATTTGACCGGGCTGCGCGAACGCCACTGTCGCCGTTTCGAGCTTCTCTTGCTTTTCATGTTCGGCCAGGTAAGCGTCGGATTTCTTGTGCCATTCGTCGGGAGTGTACACGTCCCAATAGATCGCGTACTTGCGCCGCGGCAGTTGGTAGAACGGCACGAACGTGATGTCTTCTTTCAAGCCCACCGCTGATGTCCGAAATGTTCCAGGCTTGCCGGCGACGGGCTTCAGCCAGTTCTGGATAGGCTCCGTGGTCACAAACACCGGCGCCGCGTCCTGCGCGTTCGCGCCTCGCCGCATTCTTCTTTCTTCTTCAGTGCCCAAGTCTCCGGCGAGCGCGAGCGGTCCCCACATCACCGCGAGCCGATTCGGATTATCGGGCAGCGGCTCCGTCCGCAGCGTCTTCGGCAAAACCAGCGCCACCGTGTCGCCTTTTTTCCATACGCGCGTTATCTCCACGTACGAGTCCGCCGGGGGAACATCCGTCAAGGCTTTGCCGTTCACCTTGACGCTGAAGCCCGTGCCCGCCCAGGAAGGGCGCCGCAAAGCCAGCGTGAATTTCTTGGCCGACGTCTGCGTGAACTTCAGCGCCGCCGACTCACCGATCGGGAAATCGGTGCTCATCTCCAGCTTGAGGCCCGCCGCTTCCCAATTTGCGCTCGTGGGAGCGTACAGGCTCACCCAAAGCTTGTCGCCCGATTCGTAGTAGATGCCATAGCCGTGGAGCGCATGGCTCTCCATGCCCGAACCCACGCAGCAGGTGAAGTCCTCGAATTTGTCCTGGTATTCGTGCTGCACGCCGCGGCCAACGGGCACCATGTAGCAAACGCGCCCGTCATCGGGATCCTGCGACGCGAGGATGTGATTGAACAGCGCCCGCTCGTGGAAGTCGGCGTAGCGTATATCTCCCTCCAGGGAGAAGAACTCGCGCGACATCTTGAGCATGTTGTAGACGTCGCACGATTCCGCCGTGCGTCCGTCCACCATGTCGTTCAGCTTGTCCGGTTGCCCGAAGTACTCGTTCTTCCCATGCCCTCCGGTTGCAAAACTGTGATGCAGCGCCACCTCGTCCCAGAAATAGGTCGCGGCCTTGTAGTCGGTTTGGTTCCCGGTGTAAACGTATCGCGTCAGCGATCCGAGCATCTTCGGCACTTGCGTGTTCGCGTGATGTCCCGCAAGAACATCCTGACCCGCCGCGAGCGGATCGATCATGGCTCGATGTTCGAATTTGTCGGAGAGAGCCAGCCACCGCGGATCGCCCGTGTCGGCATAGAGATCGGCGGCCACTTCGTTCATTCCGCCGAACTCCGTCGCGAGCATTTTCTGGTCTTGATCGTCGTCCAGCTTTGAGACGATACTTTCCGCCCAGCCTGCAAACTTGATCTCGACTTCCAGGGCCGTGCGATTGCCGGTGTAGCGGTACGCGTCCCGAAGTCCGGCAAAGATTTTGTGCTCCACATACCACGGCGACCACAGGCCGTTCAAATCGAACCCGCCTGACCGAATCACGCCCTGGCACAATTCCTGAAAATGAACTTTTCCGTCGACGCCCTTGCTGTCCGCCAGTGCGCCGATATAGCCGTCGCCGCGCGCGTCCTGCACTTCCTTCAGTTGGCTGACGATGTAGTCGGCTCGTTGCTTGAACCGCACATCGCCTGTTGCGGCCCACATCAGGCTCACAGCCGAAAGGTAGTGCCCGCTGATGTGACCTGTCAGTTGCCGTCCGCTTCCGTCCCAACCGCCATACGGCTTGGCTTTCGGCTCGAGGCCGGCGCGCTCCCGCAGGAACGCCAGCATCCGGTCCGGTTCGAGTTCCAGCAGATACTTTGCGTCCAGGTCCTGCGCGTTCTTGAGAGGTCCGCCAGTCAGCCGCACGCTGCTCAGTGGCAGCGGCCGCACCTTGAGAATCTTCGCCTCTGAGATTTGCGCGGCGTTCTGCGCCTGCGCAACAGCACGCCCTGGGACGAACAGAACCACCGTCAGCAGCGTGATCCCGAAAATGACGCCCAGTTTTCGCATCAGCCTCTCCCGAATTCGCGCGCATATCATATACAAGTCCGACGCCTCTCCGTCGCCTTACATCGCCAATCGCGAGGACCCGATCCGCTTTCTCGATCGGAGAGGGTTGAGGGCGAGGGGTGAGGGGTGGAGCGCCGGTGAAAGTAATCGCCTGGATTTCGCTTTGGCGAAAATATACCCCCCCCTTTTGCTTATTAGAACTGGTCGCTGGTGAATGTTTTCAGTCATTTGCGTCGATTTCTAATCGCGTTTTCGTTATTAGATTTTTGGGCCGGGGGAGAAAGTGGGGCGAAGTTTGTGACGGGCGATGGATCCCTCGGCTCGAGTTGCCCGGCTCGGGATGTCGATTGGCATCTTTGGACGCAGGGTTTGCCCTCCCAACAAGATGGCGGGCAGGCCAAGTACAAACCCTGAGACCCGGAAAGACCGCCAGATTGTACCGATTAGCGCGGGTGCCGCCCGTTTGTTTTGTTGGGGTTGCGGCGATTTCTATTATTAAGCTGTACCGATTAGAAAGGCGGTGGCGAGTGACCCGCCAGCAATCGGCGCGGCAAGCGAGTGGCGAGTGACAAGGGACTAGGACCAAGACCCGTCTTCCTCTGCTTTCTCCGCCACAAGCTCTCACGTCTTCATCCTCCTTTCCTACGGACACACGTCCGCTCACGGCCTGAAACATCCAGGCGCACAAATTAATTATTCTTATTTTGTTGGATGCACCTTTATATCATAGTAAACGCAGATTTGCAAGAACCAGTACCGCAGTTTTTTTGTTGAGGCCGCATGCGTCAAAGGTGGCGCAAGAAATCCGACCTCGCCTTCAGGCCCGCCGAATTGGGGTTGGAGCCGAATTGGTACGGAGAAAGCGAAGACGCACCCTTTGCAAAAAAAACCCGCAAAGAGTGCGGCACCCTGAGAAACAAGGGCTTAAGGCTGCGCCACCCGCCTAGTAACAAAGTTACTGCGGTAGTTCTATAACTCCTAGACCCAGAAGGTTCACGGTCGAGAGGCAATTCAAAGGCACCGACCCTTCGAACACCGCGCGGATTCGACTGCGCTCACCGCAAAAAGAGGCCGGGCACCCCGAAATTCAAAGGCACGACCCACACTCGGAAGGGCGTCGCACCCGGCCCCCTATTTCGGCACTCGGTGAATGATTCCGGTGACGTTTAAAACTAGGATTGGCACCAGGACCCAACCGGATAGTCGAAGAAGATTATATGTGACGGAGGCCGCGGGCACATCCTTTGAAATCTCCCACCGTGAGCGTTCGGGTAGGTCGAATGGCAGGAATGCGCGGAAGCTCAGTTCGGCCGCGCCGAAGAGGACCTGAGGTTTCCGGCTACCCGTGGGGTGATGTACCGGTTTTGCGGAGCCAGAAATCCAAAAGACGAAGGTGCCGATGAGTATCAATCCGCCGGAAACAAACCACGGCCGATATCCGACGCCATAGTTCAATATGAAACCGTAGGTCCGGTCGCGCCAACGCGAACTCCAAGGCTCAATCTGAATTTCGTTGGTTTTTCCTTCGATGTAGACAGCGTTTGCCTGATCGTCTAGACCGCCGTCCCTTAACGCCTTCTCAAGCTGCAAATAGGGCTGCGGATCGTACGGCTGCTGGCGTCGTCGGCCGTTCGCGAACCTTAGCAGGGAGGTCCAGTTCGCCTGAATGCGGTCATAGGTACAATCGCGTAGGTCAATGTAGTCCGAAAGCTGCTCCTTGTCCCCGACGCGTCCATTTCTTGCAAAATACACGGTACGAAACTGTGTGCCGCGCATGCTGAGTGGCCCCCCAAACGATGCCGCCTCGAAATGGACGTCGTTCTCAGACCGGGCGTAGTCGAATTTTACGTCGGCAAATTCTACGTCGGCTTCCTTCCGCGCAGCAGATTCGTCGCTTGTCAGGCCGAAAAAGGCTGGCCCCTGGAACTGGGCGCGACTGAAGTCTGACGCCTGTTGAAAGACAACCGCCGCGATTCGGGCCTCCGATTGAAACTTCGTGGCGACAAATTTGGCCTCGTGAGAAAAGACAGCATTTTCAAAAAAAGCCGCCCTATCAAACAAAGCCCCACCGAAATCTGCTTCTTTGCCGAACGATAGCTGCTTGGTTTCCATTGAGCCGAACAAAGATACTCCAGCGAATTGTGCAAAGCGGAAGTCGGCCGTTCCCCGAAAGTTCGCGCCTCCAAACATAGAAGGGCCCGAGAACTCCGCACCTGTAAAGGCCGCATCGCCAAGGAATGTGGAGTCGGCGAATACCGCGCCTCCACGAAATTTGCCTTCGGAAAACGTCGCAGATTTCATGAATACGGTCCCGCCGTCGAAGCGAAGCTCTCCCTCGACCTCGTCCGAGTAGAATTTGGCGACTCCATGGAACACGCAGGGGCCGCTCGACGCCCAATTATTAAAGTATGCGGAGCCCATAATATGGACTCTCGCGAAGTCTGCTTCGCCGTAGAACGTCGCACCTGAGAAATTCATATCTGAGGACAGGTCAGCCTTCTCGAAGATGAGCTGTCCCTTGAAGGACGCACCTCCAAAATAGAGAGGCGCAGCCGCCTTAATTCCGTAGAAGTTGGCCTCGCCGTCAAAGGCAACTCCTCTAAGGTCAGCGGGACTTTCAAATTGGGCGAACTGGAAGTAAGCGCGATCGCGGAACCATGAGTTCGCCTTATTAGTCCACGGTATGCCGCCGAAGGAGGCCTCTCCCCAAAAGTGTACGTGCTGAAAACTCGCGTATTTCCCGAATGAGCTCTCAAAAGCCGCCTTACGATGGAATTCAGACCCGTCGAAGACTGCCTGCTTCTGAAAATCTGCGCCGAAAAAGGTCGCCTCGCCGTCGAACGTCGACCTGTCGAACCAAGCCATGCCAGTGAATTTCGCGCCGTTCGCGCTAAAGACGCCGCCTACCGTAATGCCCTCGAAAGAGGCAGACCCGAACGTTACATTCTCGAAGTGCGCCTCCTTTTCAAACTTGGCGCCCGTGAAGACAGCGCCCTGCTCGAACGCTCCGCCGAAATGTGCATTTCTTCCGAAGACTGCGTTGGAAAAGTCTGCGACGCCCTCGAATGTACAATTTACTAGCCACAGCTCCTCGTCAAACCTCTGCCAGTTGAGATCGAGATTGCCGCGAATTACAGCTCCCCATATATTGATCCGGACATGTTTGTCCGCGGCCTCGCGGATCCACTCGGCCTTCACCACCACGCCACCGGCAACCGTTTCGCCAGGCCAAGAGCTTTGAATGCGCTGGCTCAGAAAACTGTGGTTCGCTCGCTCTCGCAAGTGAAGCGCAGAATGACAGGACGGATAAGACGAGGACAGTTCGCACGAGCGGGGCCGTTATGGTGGGGACGGAGGGTGGCCGACGCTTTCCCCACGTGCTTTCTCGGTTTTTCGCATCTTGACGCACGACAGAGCGGGATGATACCACTGCGGTAGTTAACGCCGAAGTTGATTTGGGTTGGTCTCTGCAGTTAGGCGAGAAGGATGTGTCGCGCCCTACGGCGCTTTAGGATGCTTCGCGCCAGGTCCTAATCGCCCAGATTGCAGAAGCGCCAATTTCGTTCTGCTCTCACTCCCGCCAGCCGATCCCGCAAGACGTGATACGCTAGGGCCCGCGCCTGTAAACCCGAAACTGAAATTGGCTGCCTCGCCGCGGCGAAACGACACCATCATGAATGCGAAGCTTCCATCTATCGTCATCGTGGGACGCCCGAATGTGGGCAAATCGACGCTGTTCAATCGGCTTACGGGCACGCGGCGCTCGATCGTCACCAACGAGCCCGGCATCACGCGCGACCGCATCTACGGCACGGCCGAATGGGAAGGGCGGCCCTTCGAAGTGGTGGACACGGGCGGAATCGTGCCCGAGGACAAGGCGGGCATTCCCGGCGAGATTCTGCGCCAGGCGGGTTTCGCGATCCAAAACGCGACGCGGGTGGTACAGGTGGTGGACGGCCGCGAGGGACCGGTCCCGCTCGACCAAGAGCTGGCGGAACTTCTGCGGCGCGCGGGCAAGCCGCCGGTGATCGCGGTGAACAAGGTGGACACGGCGAAGCAGGACGATCTCGCCGCGCAATTTTACAAACTCGGCGACGAAGTTTTTCCCGTTTCCGCCGAGCACGGAACCGGACTCGACACGCTGCTCGACGCGCTGACGGCCGAATTCCCGCGCGGCGAATCCATCGAAGAAAGGCCGGACGTCAGCATCGCCATCATCGGCCGGCCCAATGTGGGCAAGTCGACGCTGCTGAACCGCCTGGTGGGCGCGGAGCGCGCCATCGTCTCGCCCGAGCCGGGCACCACGCGCGACGCCGTCGATACGGTGGTGGAGCACGACGGCAAATCGTATCGCTTCCTCGACACCGCCGGAATCCGGCGCAAGGGCAAAACGAAACTCGTCGCCGAAAAGCTGAGCGTCATCATGGCGAAGCGGCATCTCGAGCGCGCCGACATCGCGCTGCTGGTGGTGGACGCGTCCGTCGGCGTCACATCGCACGACGCCACCATCGCGAGCTATGCGGAGCAGTCGGGCCGCAGCGTGATCGTCGTGATGAATAAGTGGGACCTGGCGATGGAGGCCGCCCGCGCAAAATCGGACAAGGAGAAGAAGCACGGCGTGAAGGGTGTGAGCTCGAGCGCGGAAAGGCTGCTCTCTGACTACGAGCCGATTGTGCGGCAGAAACTGAAATTCCTGAGCTACGCGCCGATCGTTTTTGTTTCGGCGCTCACGGGAGACCGCACGGGGAAACTCTTTTCGCTGATTGACCGCGTGGCGGAAGCGCGCAAGCGCCGCGTCTCGACGGGCGAGCTGAATCGCTGGCTCGCGACCGTCGATCTGGATCGCGGCACTTCGCCGGCAAGCCGCAAGGTGAAAATCTACTACGTCACGCAAGCCACCACCGCGCCGCCGATGTTCATCCTGTTCACGAATCAAAAGCTGCCGCTGCATTTCAGCTATCAGCGGTTCCTTGAGAATAGGTTGCGCGCCGCCTTCGATTTCACCGGCACTCCGATCCGGTTCACGCAGCGCCTGAAGAAGCGCGAGCGCGAGGCCCGCACCCCGGAGAGAAAAATTGCGGATCGGCCCCGAAAACGCCGATAACCTGGCCCATAAAACGCCCGATAAATGGCTCGATAACGCGCCTGACAACTCGGTTGACATCGGCGGAAATCGGCCTACGATAATCAGAAGATATGGCAAGCGCCGCGCAAACCGCGTCCGAAATTCCGGACAAGAGCCTGTTCACCATCAGCGAAGTGAGCCGACTGACTTCGACGAAGGCGTTCGTCCTGCGCTACTGGCAAAGCGAGTTTCCGGTGCTTCAGCCGGTGAAGGCGCCCAACGGACGCCGCCTGTATCGCCGCGAGGATATCGAGATCGTCTTCGAGATCAAGCGGCTGCTGTACGACCAGGGCTTCACGATCGCGGGCGCGCGCAAGCACTTCGCGGAACGCGGCGGCGAAAACGCACCGGCAGCACCGTCGCCGGCGGTGGCTCCGCGCGCGGAACATCGCTCGCGCGCGCACCAGAAATTCCTGCTCGATTTGCACGAGGAACTGCTCGCCATCTTGACCCTTCTCGAACGCGAGTGATACGCTCGTTACTGCTTGAAAGCGTCGGGACGTGGCGCAGCCTGGTAGCGCGCACGCTTGGGGTGCGTGAGGTCGCTGGTTCAAATCCAGTCGTCCCGACCACCTATCTCCCCTTTCAGTTATCCCGTTCCGCCACTCCATGCCCGATTCGAAAACCCTGATGCCGAATATTCTGATTACGAATGATGACGGAATCCATGCGCCGGGGCTGCGCGCGCTGGTGGATGCGCTGAAAGACACGGCGACCGTGACGGTGGTGGCGCCGTCGCACGAGCGGAGCGCCGCCGCGCAATCGCTGACGCTGCGCCAGCCGATTTACTACGACCAAATCGCCGAGCGCGAATTTTCCGTCGAGGGGACTCCGGCGGACGCGATGATCCTGGCGTTTCACACGCTGCTTAAGGAAAAGCCCGACCTGGTGATTTCCGGAATCAACCGCGGCGGGAACATGGGCGAGAACATCTACTACTCGGGAACAGTGGGGGCCGCAATGGAAGCGGCCATCAATCGAGCGCCCGCCGTAGCGATGTCTCTGGTGTGTCGCGGGGGCAAGGAAGTGGATTTTGCATCGGCTGCGCAATTTGCGCGGACGCTGGCGCCGTTCGTGATGGCGGAAGGGCTGCCGAAGGGAGTGCTGCTGAACGTCAACGTGCCGCAACCGTGGAACGGGACGGTGCGGTTCACGCGGCAATCATCGAAGATCACGCGCAATTTGCTTCAGCCCGGCACCGATCCGCGCGGCCGGCGCTATTTCTGGCTTTCGGAGCAGCAAATCACCGACGGAATCGATCCCGATACCGATCAGGCCGCGGTTCGCGACGGCGCGATTTCGATCACGCCGCTCGTGCTCGATCACACGGATGGACGTTCGCTGAACCATCTTTCGCATTGGGCGAAACTGCTGGAAGAGGCTGCGGGGAGCTGAACAATGAAAACTTCGAATGAGTTCTCAGCGCGCGGCGGCTGAGTGCGTGCCCTTCAGATCGGCGGCGAGCAGGCGGTGGAAGAGGTGCTCGCCCGCTTCGCGCCGCACGGAGAGGCGGCCGGCCTGATACGCGCGCGAGCTGAGACCGCGCTGCACGCCAGCGCAGATCACGATGTCTTCCTGCTGAACGCGTTCGCTCACTTCGATGCTTTCGCGAATGTAGGGCATTTTCGAGGTGGCCGTGTCTCCGAAGTAAAAATCGAAAATCACTTCGCAGCGGTCCACGGCGAGAGGAATCACGAAGTTCGTGTCGAGGTAGCCCTCGTACCAATTCAGCATGAAGTTCGGGTATTGCCAGAAATAAAACGCGCGATCACCTTTGCGCGTCGCCGCGGCGCTGGCTTCGGAGGCACTGTCCACCGCGACGGGACTCGATTGCACGCAGCAGCGATCGACGTTTTCAATCGTGTAGTTCTTGTAGTCGAGCACGCTGTTCAGGCCCTTGTGCATGTGCGGCACGTGATAGCCGCCGTCGAGAAAATTATCAACGTACACCTTCCAATTGCACTCGAGCGTGTAACTTCTCCGCTCGACGAAATTCAGTTTCGCGAAGCCCAGCGGGCGGGCTAGCCCCACCAGCGCGCCGAGAAAATCCTCGAGCGGCGCCGCGTGCGGATCGAGGTTGACGAAAACAAAATTCTCCCAGGTTTCGACGCGCACGGGAACGAGCCCGTTCTGCGCGCGGTCGAAATCGCGCACCCCTTCAAATTCCGTCATGCCGCGGAGTTCACCTTCGAGTGAATACGTCCAACCGTGATAAGGGCAGCGCATGTGCTGCGCGTGCCCGCAAGGTTCGTTCATCACGATCATCGCGTGGTGGCGGCACACGTTGAAGAAGCCGCGCAATTTGGCGTCGCTCCCGCGAACGACGACGATCGGTTCCCCGGCCAGACTCGCGGTAACGTACTGGCCGCTTGCGCCGAGCTGGTCGGTGCGGGCCACCGCTTGCCACGTCCGCGCGAACACGTTCTGCTTTTCGAGTTCCGCCACGCGAACATCCGTGTACCACGAAGCAGGGATCGTGTGCGTCTCGGCGAGAGGAGCCGAGTCGTTGTAGCTCGCCAGAATGTCCTTCAGCGTTTGTTCCATCGGCGTTCCTTCACCACAATTCCGAGACGCAACCCGATCGCGCGTCACCGCTGCACCAAAAGATACCTTTTATTCGCCGCGAGCGCGAGCGCCGCGTGGGCGCGACGAGGCAGCGCGGTGGCATAAGTGACGCTTTCAACATAGACGCAGCAGACCGGAGCGCGCAAACCCAGCGAGCCAGTAGACTAACGGATTGGAGCTTGGCATTCCGAAGTGCGCACGCCGCCTTCGAATGCAAGCGCCGTTCCGGAGCGCGCCGCGCATGGCGAAATCGCAGCCTCAATCCAATTCGATCGCCGTCGCGGCGCCCGCGAGCGCTTGGATCTATAAGCCCTGGCTCGACCTGCTCGTCGGTTGTGGCGCCTGGTCGGCGCCGCTGCTCGCCGTGGCGATGTGGCTGACGCCGGTCCACCCGCACGCATGGGTGGTGGGGTTCTATCTGCTGGCGATCATTTTCAACTATCCACACTTCATGGCGACGATCTACCGCGCATATCACACCCGCGAGGATTTCGAGAAGTACAAGATTTTCACGCTGCACGTCACGTTGCTGCTGATTCTGACGGGAATCCTCCTGCACGCGTCGTATCGCTTTCTGCCCTGGGTCTTCACTCTCTACATCTGCTGGAGCCCGTGGCACTACACGGGTCAGAACTATGGTTTGCTGATGATGTTTGCGCGGCGAAGCGGCGCGACGGTGACGCAGGCGGAGCGGCGCTGGCTGCGGGCGGCGTTCGTGGCGTCGTACTTGATGTTGCTTGCGAGCTTCGAAACGGGAGGCTCGAACGATGCTCTGATTCTTTCGCTCGGGTTGCCGGCAAAAGTGACGCTGCCCGCACGGATTATCCTCGGTGCAGCCTTCGGGATCTTTGCGTTTCTCGGATTTCGGCGTTTGGTTCGTCACGCCGGATTCTCCGCGATGGTTGCGCCCCTGACGCGGCTGCTGACCCAGTTTCTCTGGTTCGTCCTGCCAACGCTGCTCGAATTGCGCCCCGAGTATCAGATCCCTCAAACACGCTACAGCAGTGGAATTCTGGCGGTGCTGCACTCGGCGCAGTACATCTGGATCACCAGCTACTATCAACAACGGGAAGCGCGGGCGAAGAGCAGGTCTGGCTGGCGAATGACGGGATATCTTTTGACGCTGCTCGCTGGAGGCATTGCGCTGTTCATCCCAGGACCCTGGCTGGTGAGCTATCTCTTTCACTATGACTTCACGACCAGCTTTCTGATTTTCACCGCGCTCGTAAACATCCACCATTTCATACTCGACGGCGCCATTTGGAAGCTCCGCGATTCGCGCGTTTCCTCGCTGCTGGTGGATCGGGGAAAGGCATCGGCGCCGGCGAGACCGGAAAAAGCCCTGAAAACCGATCCAGGTGAAACACGGCGACGGTTGGGGGCCGGAGTTCTCTCTGCGCCGGCGTTCCGCGTGGCCGTGGCGGGATTGCTGTTTCTGTGGGGAGGGATCGACCAAGTCCACTTCGCTCTCGGTTCCGACGAGGGGAATCTTGCCTCTCTACAGCGCGCGGCCGATATGAACCCTTACGACAGCATGCTGCAGGCGCGAATCGCTTCAGCGGAGACGCAGGCGGGCGAGCGCGACGAGGCCGTGACGGCGCTGACGCGAGCCGTGGAAATAAGTCCGCACAATGCTGCGCTTCAGCACTCGTGCGCCCGGGCAATGATCGAAGACGGACGCTACGAGGACGCTTACGAACGCTATCAACAAATGCTCACTGTGTTTCCGAACGACGCCGATGCGCTCGTCAACTATGGGCTGCTTGCTATGCGGTTAGGCCATCCGGACGAAGCTATCGATTCGTGGAAACGGGCAGTGGGAACCAATCCCAATCAGCCGAACGCGCAACTCTATTTAGCGGAGGCGCTCGATCAGAAGGGCCAGCCGGGTGCGGCCGCTCCGCACTGGACCGCCTTCCTTCAACTTGCGTCGGCGCATCCCGACGATCCTGTGGCTTCGGCTACGCAGCAAATCTCGGCAGCAATTCAGTTGGGCGATGACGAAACGCGTTCAAATAACGACTCTGCGGCACTCACGGAATACCAGTCCGCAATTTCGATGGCCGAACGAGCGGGCGACGCGCGATTCGAGAGCCTCGCTCTCGCACATCTGGCGGATTTGCAAGAGAAAGCAGGTGACACCAAGGGTGCGGCACTCTCGTACGAACGGGGACTGGCGTTCGATCCGAAAGCCGCCGATCCGCGCAGCGAGGCTTTCGACTGGTTTAATTACGGGCAGTTTCTGCGCCGGCACGGACTGCCGGATGAGCTCGCTTACGCCTGCTTGCTTCGGGCGGAGAGTCTCCTGAGGGGCGATAGCGGGCAGGGAACTGCGACAGTTCGAGCCGCCCTTCAAGAGATGGAGAGCCACCTCGGCAAAAAAGCTCCTGCAGCTAGAAAGGATCTTCCGCCACTGCTTTCCCGCGCGACGAATTTACCTCCGAGCTCCTTCTAACCCACGCTCTCGATTCCTGCTCTGTAAGACTTTCGGGCGGTTAATCAAGCCAGTCGAACGAGCGCGTCACGGCCTTTTTCCAGAAGCGATAAAGACTGGCTCTCTTCTCTTGGTCCATCTCGGGCGTCCAGGTGCGATCGATTGCCCAGTGCGTGCGCAGTTCCTCAGTATCTTGGAAGAAACCGACTGCAAGACCAGCGGCATAACACGCGCCGAGGGCCGTTGTCTCGCGGACAACAGGCCGCACAACGGGCCGATTCAAGATATCGGCTTGGAATTGCATGAGCAGGCCGTTTTCCACCATGCCGCCATCCGTGCGAAGCACGTCGAGCTTGATTCCCGAATCCATTTCCATGGCTTCGACGACTTCGCGAGTTTGAAAAGCCGTCGCTTCGAGGACTGCTCGGGCCAAATGACCTTTGTTAGCGTAGCGCGTGAGACCAGCGATGACACCGCGCGCGGTTGACATCCAGTAGGGTGCATACAATCCTGAAAAGGCTGGGACGAAGTAAACGCCTCCGTTGTCCTTCACCGTCCGAGCCAGCGCCTCGATATCGGAACTTTTATCGATGATTCCGAGGTTGTCACGCAGCCACTGAACAAGCGCGCCAGTGATTGCGATGCTTCCTTCCAACGCATACTGAGCGGGTTGATTACCCAGCTTGTATGCGACGGTTGTGAGCAGCCCGTGCTTCGATTGCACCGGCGCGGAGCCCGTATTCATCAGTAGAAAACATCCGGTGCCGTACGTGTTCTTCGCCTCCCCAGCCTTGAAGCAGGCCTGGCCAACGAGAGCCGCCTGCTGGTCGCCAAGAAGTCCCGCAATCGGAACGTTGTCGATTGGCGCGAGCTGTGCGGCGCCATAGATCTCGCTGCTGGAACGAACCTGCGGCAGAATCGCTTCGGGAATTCCGAACGCGCGCAGGATGTCTCGGTCCCATGCCAGAGTTTCGAGATTCAGCAGTTGAGTTCGGCTTGCGTTCGTCACATCGGTGATGTGGATTCCGCCTTTGGGCCCACCCGTCAACTTCCAGAGTAGAAATGTATCGATGTTCCCGAACAGAACTTCGCCAGCCTCCGCTTGCTCTCGAACACCGGGAATATTGTTCAAGATCCACCGAAGTTTAAGTCCGCTGAAGTATGTGGCGAGCGGAAGGCCTGTCTTCGTTCGGAACCGGTCCTGTCCGCCGTCGCCCGCAAATTCGGCAACGGAGTCTTCCACGCGCGTGTCCTGCCAAACCAGCGCGTTGGAAACCGGCTTGCCGGTCCAGCGATTCCAAACGACCGTAGTTTCGCGCTGATTCGTGATGCCGATTGCCGCGAAATCTTTGGAACCGAGTCCCAGCCGCTGCGTCGCATCTGCGATCACTTCCTGCGTGCGGCGCCAAATTTCCTCCGGATCGTGCTCCACCCAGCCCGGCTTCGGATAGATTTGTTCGTGTTCCTTTTGCGCGATCGAGACAATGTGTCCGCTCCGATCGAAGACGATGAAACGAGTGCTTGTGGTCCCCTGATCGATTGCCCCGATATATTTCGACACGTCGCCTTCCTTTAGCGTTAAGCGAAATCACTCGTACCAGTCGAATCGTGTTCTTGCGCGAGGCCGGCATGCATCAACAGCCGATTGATTTTCTCCGCGTATTCGCACGCGGCGGCGCGGCTCTTGCCCGCTGACCAGCCGAGCTCCCGCCCCAGAAGAGAGCCGACGACCGGCGCTGCTCGAATCGCTGAACGCCAACTGTATAACTGAAGGCCGAGCCGCCGAAACAGAACGTCTTCGATCGTCATCGCCATCTCCGCGCGAGCGGAGTGAATCACTTGCGCGCGAACCGCCGGGAAGTCTGGCACGATCGGCGCCGCAAGTTCGGGATCTTCTTTCGCAAGCTCGAGAACTCTGGCCGCAGCAGTGCCGACTTTTCCGGCAAGGTAGCGTGCTGTTGCTTCCGGAACGTGATACTCGCTCACTAGTTTCTTCCAGTAATCGGAAGTGAATCCTTCAGAGCCAATCAACGGGCGATCCCTCGTCAGGGATGCCGTTACGATCACACCGAGGTGCTTCTGCACGGCATCGACCGTGTGCTCAGCCATCGCACGATACGTGGTCCATTTGCCGCCCATGATGCTGATCAAGCCGCTTTGCGAATCCACTTCGAGCTCGTGATCTCTGGCCAGCTTCTTCGTGTCGCGCGAATCGCCCCTGCTGACAAGCGGGCGAGCGCCAGCGATTCCGCTGACGACCAGATCAGGCGTGACCGGAGTCGCCAAATACCGATTCAGGTGGCGCAGAAGGTATGCGATTTCTTCTTTCGTGACATAAAGCTCGTCGTGAATGGTAACTTCTTGCTCGGTTGTGCCGACGAGCAGGCGCCCGTTCCACGGGATCGCAAACAAAACGCGGCCATCTTCCGTCTTCGGAATCAGCATCGCGTCGTCGCCTGGCATCACTTCGAGCGGCAGGAAAATGTGAACGCCTTTGCTGAGCCTCATGCGAGGAGGGGCGCTGGGCGTGGCGAGTTGGCGGATCGTATCGGCGAAGGGTCCGGTGGCGTTTACGAATGCGCGCGCGCGAACCGTGAACTTTTCATGTGTGAGATGGTCTTCGACTTGGCAGGCAACTAACTTGGCGTCGCGTGACTTTTCAAAGGCGGTCACGCGCGCATAATTCAGGGCTTCGCCGCCCGCCTCCGCGAACGTTTGGATCAGCGCGATGTTGTAACGCGCGTCGTCGAATTGCCCGTCCGCGTAGGCCACGGATCCGACGAGATGATTTGCGCTGAGAGTGGCGACTCGGCGCAGCGTTTCCGCGCGCGAAAGAAAACGGCTCGGGAAGAGGCGGGCGCCGCGGGCCAGCCAGTCGTAGATTTTGAGCCCGGCGGCAAAATACGCAACGTCGAGCCAGCTGAAGCACGGAACGACAAATTCCATAGGCCGCGCGAGATACGCCGCGTTGTTCAACATGCGAATTCGTTCGTGGAGCGCGCGATCGACGACTCGAAATTGTTTTAGATCGAGGTTCCTGACAGCTTCCTCCAAATAGCGCACGCCGCCGTGAACGATCTTCGTGGAGGCGCTGGAGGTTGCGCCGGAAAAATCGGCGGCATCGAGAAGAACCGTCGTCAAGCCACGGAGTTGCGAATCGAGAGCACAGCCCGAACCGGTGGCGCCGCCACCAATCACGCAAACGTCGAATGCCTTATCGGCGATGTTACGCAGCGCTGCGCTTCGACTCTTCATGATTTCCTTCGGCTAAACCCTGCTGGCGGAGCTTGTTGCAATCTGTGCCCTGGGAACAAAGCCATAGCCGGCGGCCCTTCATACACCCGCGACTGATTCAGGACAAGGGAGCGAATCGCGGCTCCCGATATTGGAGCGGCGGTTCAAGAAGCGTCCCATAGTGCGTTCGTGTTGTCAGAGAAAAACGAATTACGGTGGCACTGAACTCAGAGGAATCCCTCAAGAAGACGCAAAGTGCGCGGTACGACTAGGACCCAGCAGGGTGCAACCGGGAAAAGAGAATTCTGCGAAACTCGCGACGGGGCGCACTCATTCTACGGCACACCACAATCGATGGCGTCAGGAGTCGAGCGGGAGCTCCGGGTCACTCACTGTGTCAACAAATAGCCCGAGAGGGTGACGCTTATGTTCGTGCCGGCGTTACTGAGTTCAAAGGTTCCGTAGATGATGGTTCCTGGATCCACATAAATGTGAGTATTTGTATTGAGCACTCCGGAGAAACTGTTGGAGCTTTGAGGAACATTGAAACTGTGGGTCACATAGTTCCCCTGGAAAGAAGCGTGCACGTCAACGACCTGATTTGCCGGTTGGCCGGTTATGAACTCGACTTGGTTGATCACAGCCAGCCTCACGGTTCTGCCGTCGCTCGTGGTTGTTGGTATCGCGGGACTCTGACCAGTACAAGAGCTGGCGTACGTGGAAGTGCAAAACGAAAACAGAAACGGGTTCGCATCGGTGTTATCCACGTTTCGTACAAAAACTGGAGTTTGGAGTGTATTGCTGAAGTTCAGGTTTCCTCCCGTTATACCCACGGTCGTGCCCGGCGCCAGACCTACCGTTGGCGTGTTTCCGATGTTAACCGTGGGAACGCCCACAATTGAGGCATTCACTGCTCCCGTGACTGGAAGGGGCGCGTTCACTACGTTCACGTTTGTAGCCACCGCCCCACCGGCGTTTTTCTGTGGAACGAGCGAAATTACAAACCCGAGCGCGCCGAAGGCCAACGTGAAAAGCAGCAACTTGACGAGTCTTCCCATGTGTCACTCTCCTGTACCGCAGAATCAAATTTGGCGACAAACCAAAACATGTCACCTCTGAGCGGCTCCGGCGCTCCTGGACTTGCGCCATACAAGCGCAGGCAAGCTCATGCTGATGAGCAAGAGCGCGCTCGGTTCCGGCGTTGCTGCCGACTGCGAACTGACACTGACGTCCAGTGCATAGGCCCCGGTGGTATTCGGACAATCGGTGCCGTTGATCGCAAGATTGCAGAACACGCCGCCGGTAAAATCGGAAAAACCTTCGCCGAGCGAGCCATTGTCGAAAATCGCGTTGGCGATGTACTGACCGTCGCTCAACACGATTGTGTAGGTCCCCACCGCAAGAGCGTCAAGAGTCATCGTCACGTCGCCACAAGTTGCGCCGCCTATGTCCACAGTGTGCGCGGGCGAACAGCCCGTGAAGCTTCCGTAGTTCGTCACATCCAGCGACGTACCAAACGGGTTGGCGGACGCGTCTGTGAGGATCGGGGCGCCGCCGCCCGTGCCCGCGAAAATCGCGAGAAATGGATCGGTGCCTCCCGGCGCGATCACCGTGCCTTGCGCGTTCGTGCCGCCGCCGAAGCCGTAGGTCTGGAGTACGACATCGCTCACCGAGGTCAAAGTGAGGGTCGTTTCAAAGGCGGTTCCGGGCGAGGAAAGTGCGCCGACAAAAGACTGCGTCGACGAAGTATCGGCGCAGGCCACTGGCGGAGTTCCCAGCAGGGCCAATAGTGCCGATCCCGCCGCGAAGCAAGCGATCCGCAATCGTGTGGATATGTTCATAGCGCCTCTCTTGGCAGCGCTCCCACCAAGCTATGCTCTGGCATGCACGGGTCGCCATCGTCGGGACGGGCGACCTGAGCGCGCGTCAAGGGTTCTCTTGCACTTTGGCGGCAGATACTCTATTGGGGCGTTGCAAGAGTCAATGCGCGAAAGGTAGGATTTTTATAATTTCTAGATATGCGAGCAACTTATTGAAGACAAGCGAGTAAGCGGAATTTCGCTGGACAAATTGGCCTCCTTTTGATTGTATATCGGCAGCGAGTCTCCGCAGAACACCCAGAGTTGAGGCCTCATGGCCAGCGCCAAGCATGGCTCGACCCTTATTCACTTCGGAGATTTCTGCCTGGACCCTGCCAATTTCGAATTGCGGAAGCATGGGCTGCGTATCCGACTACCTCAACAGTCGGCCCGCGTCCTGACCCTCTTAACCGGCCGCGCAGGCGAGGTGGTGACCCGCGATGACGTGCGGCGCGTCCTGTGGAGCGAAGACACCTTCGTCGACTTCGACCATGGACTGAACAATTGCATTAAGCAAATCCGCGCGGCGCTCAACGACGACCCCACAGACCCCCAATACGTCGAGACCGTTCCCCGCCGCGGCTACCGTTTTATCGCCAGGGTTGAATCGGCTGAAACTGAAATTCCGTTAGCTCCGGCCGGAAC
>Ga0073928_10002917_pt1 | contig 28131 bp, 27 predicted proteins | sample PaiPotPPA55metaG_FD_76969 | JGI IMG/M metagenome (GOLD analysis project Ga0073928, IMG submission 76969) | Iron sulfur acid spring bacterial and archeal communities from Banff, Canada, to study Microbial Dark Matter (Phase II) - Paint Pots PPA... ...
CGCTGACGAAGTTCGAATCGCGTTCCGGCCACGAATTCACGATGCGCTACAACGAGTATCGCTCGGCGCAGATTAACGGCAGTGCCGCTCCCGGATATAGCTCAGACCAGGCCACCGCGGCCCTGGAAGAGGTCTTCCGGCAGACCATGCCCAGTGAAATGGGCTTTGATTATATGGGCATGTCCTATCAAGAGCAGAGGGCGCGGGAAGGACTGCCTGCTTCGGCCATCTTCGGTTTCTCGCTGGTCTTCGTGTTCCTGATCCTGGCGGCTCTCTACGAGAGCTGGTCGTTGCCGTTCAGCGTGCTCCTGGGCACGTCGGGAGCGGTATGCGGGGCTTTTGCAATGTTGTGGCTGCGCCGGACGGTGCTCCAAGCCTTCTACCCGGCTTACATGGTGCAAATCGAAAACGATGTTTACTCGCAAATCGGCCTGGTAATGCTGATCGGTCTGGCCGCCAAAAACGCCATTCTGATTGTCGAATTTGCTAAAGAACAGTATGAAAAGGGAAAGCCTCTCGTGGATGCGGTGCTTGAAGGGGCAAGACTTCGCCTGCGTCCCGTTCTGATGACCTCGTTTGCCTTCATTCTCGGTTGTGTACCGCTGTGGACGGCATCTGGCGCCGGCTCCGTGGCACGCCAAATCATGGGAACGGCCGTAATCGGCGGCATGCTGGCAGCGAGCTCCGTCGACATCCTCATCGTTCCAGCACTGTTCGTTTTGGTCGAGCGTTTATCGAAACGCCGCGGTGGCGCGACCAGTGCCGTTGTTCCACAGCCCAGCCCATCGGAGGCAGACTGAAGTGAGGAGAGTTATCGCTGTTTCTATCGTCATGCTCCTCGCCTCCGGCTGCGCTGTCGGGCCGAACTATAACAGACCGCTCGTGGACGTTCCCGCCGCGTACCGTGGCGCCACATCGCAAGCGCGAGAGCAATCTGCGCTGGAATCGCTCGGAGATCAAAAGTGGTGGGAGGTCTTTCAGGACAAGCAGCTTCAAGACCTGATCCATTCTGCTCTCAAGCAGAATTACGACGTTCGGATTGCCGCGGCTCGCATCCTGGAGGCCCAGGCGCAGGTCGGCATCACACGGGCCGATGGGTTGCCGGCGATTAGTGCTGGGGCTCAGTCTGTCGATGAACGCAATGCGCGTCAAAAACTCTTCCCTGCATACGACACAAGCGCTCACGAGGTGGATCTCTCGTTGGCATGGGATCTCGATTTCTGGGGAAAGTATCGCCGCGCCAACGAGTCCGCGCGGGCAAGCCTGCTCGCCACTCAGTGGGCGCGCGAAGCAGTCATCAGCACACTGGTGAGCGACGTTGCATCAGCTTACTTCCAGCTTCGGGAACTCGACCTGCAGCTCGAAATCTCCCGTCGCACGCTGACTTCGCGTCAAAACTCGCTGCAACTGACACAAGTGCTCGCAAAAGGCGGGGCCACGTCCATGCTCGACGTCCGGCAGGCGGAGCAGTTGGTATTCACTGCCGCCGAAACCATTCCCGATCTGGAGCGTCGCATTGAGCAGCAAGAGAACTTTATAAGCACACTTCTGGGAAACAATCCTGGTCCTATCGCTCGCGGAGCGAAGTTGACAGAACAACCGCATGCTCCGGAGGTTCCGGCCGGGCTTCCCTCCAACCTGTTGGAGCGTCGGCCCGACATTCGCCAGGCCGAAGCACAATTGATCGCGGCCAACGCTCAAATTGGAGTAGCGAAAGCAGCGTACTTCCCGCAAATCAGTTTGACCGCGAGCAGCGGATTTCAGAGTTCCGCGCTCACGAGCCTGTTCACCGGTCCGGCTGGAATGTGGAATTTCGGGGGATCACTGGTACAGCCCATCTTCGCCGGTGGAAGAATTCGTTCCGGCGTGAGGCTTTCCGAAGCGCGGCAACAGGAAACACTGCTCACCTATCAGCAGACCATCCAGCAGGCGTTCCGTGGAGTTTCGGATGCGCTAGTCGAATACCGCAAAGACCGGGAGTTCCGAGAGCAACAGGAGCAACTCGCGGCTTCCGCTGAAGACGCCGCCCGGCTTTCGGAGACGCGCTATCGAGGTGGGGCCACCAGCTACTTGGAGGTACTCACGAACGAAACCAATTATTTTGATGCGGAGTTGGGACTCGCTCAGGCGCAGTTGAACGAACTGTTGGGTCTGGTCAGCATCTACCGAAATCTTGGCGGAGGCTGGCAAGAACAATGAGTACCCGAAAATCGATGCCTGGTCTAAGCTGCAGTCGCTTCTAGTGGGGCCCACTAAGACAAACTGTTGACAACACGCCTGCCGACTTAGTGGCATCCAACTTCAATGTACAGACAGATGCTCCGTCGTTCTCGTTTTCTCGCCCTGTTACTCCTGTTGAGCCCAGTCATCGGTTCTGGGCGCGAAGCGCCCGAGGCCGGCGCCCCGCTCTTTACAACCGTTCCGGAGCTCAGCGCTGGATTCGATTTGCTCTACGAGCAGAAGTTCGCCGAAGCACGCGAAGCTTTCGCGAACTGGCAGTCCCGCAATCCTGAGGATCCTTTTGGGGCAGTGGCGGTTGCCGCCAGCTATCTCTTTGAGGAGCTCTACGTCCAAGGCGTATTGACCAGCGATTTTTTCCTCAACGAGAAGAAATTCCTGCACGGGATTGACGGCAGGCCGGACCCGGAGCGCATGAGCCATTTTCGCGAAGCGCTCGCCCAAGGCCGTCAACTAGCCCAAGAACGCGAGAAAACGAACCCGAATGACGGCGAAGCTCTTTTTGCGCTGACGCTGGCCGCCGGCATGGAATCGGATGCGGAATCGATCCTCCAGAAGAAGCATCTGGCCGGGTTGAAGCATATGAAAGAAGCCAACGAGTACGCCAAGCGATTGTTGTCCCAGTATCCGGACGCAACAGACGCGTACATCGCACCTGGCATTGCAAATTACATTATCGGCTCACAGGGCGCTCCTTCCCGCTTCGCGCTGCGGTTTGGCGGAATTCACGGCGACAAAAAGGTCGGCATGGAGGAGGTGGCCAAGACCGCAGAAAACGGCCGCTACCTCCGGCCGTTCGCCAAAATTATCCTTGCTTTAGCTGCGCGCCGTGAAAAACAGGATGCGCTGGCGGAAAAACTCTTGCGCGAATTGAGTGAGCAGTATCCGGGCAATGCCCTATTCGCTTCGGAATATGGCAAAGCGACAGGCCTCCTTGCGCCCGTGGTTCGCTAACTTCTTTCTCGAAATCACCGGATCGCGACTCACATCGACGCGTGAGACCAACGGACGGTTCCGTTGTAAGGTACGGCGAAACCGGAGTCCGAGCCGTAACGCACAGAATCCCGAATACCACCCGGGGGGCGACTGTTCCGTAGAGATGCGGTGTCAATCGTCTGGCGAAAGCGCTGAGCGCTTGACAGCCGCTTGGTTCGTCCCTCACGGAACGTTACTCCCACATGTACCTGTCCACTCAGCGCCATCTGTCTACGCTTCAAGCGATACCTCGCGATATCGCCTGTAAGACTCGAGGCCAGGATGGATTCGCTGCTTAACTTTCCTGTAGGGCTCTTTCATCCCCTACAACATGCCGGTTCATCCCAGCGCTCTTCGGTTTGCCGACCATCCGCCCAGAATCGGGGAGATTAGTTGCGGGCCGAAACTCCCCAGAAGCCCGTTTCTGGACTGCAGCCCACATGTGCGACAAAACAGGCAGGTTGGTGGCCGGCACTATGGACATTCAACATTTGAGAAGTTTCACGCATCCTACTTCGGGTGTACAGTCTCGAAGAGGCGGGAAGTCCCCATGCGATTACTGGTAGTGGAAGATGACGCGGCAATTCAGGGTTTCCTGAAGCGAGCCTTGTCGGAAGCTGGATATCAGGTGGATTCGGCCCAGGATGCTAGGAGGGGGGAACTTAAAGCCTTGGAAGGCATCCACGATGCATTCATCATTGATCTCGGTCTTCCCGACATGGATGGGTTGGATTTGATTGTGAGGTGCCGCGCCCAAGGTATTTCCGCTCCGGTGTTGATCCTGTCTGCGCGCCGTTCCGTGGATGAGCGAGTAAGGGGATTGGAGCAGGGCGGAGATGACTATCTCACGAAGCCATTCGCCTTCACGGAACTCCTTGCGAGGCTGAGAAATCTTCTGCGTAGGTCTTCTGCGCCACAGAGTGACTCGGTACGCCTACAGGCCGCGGACTTGCAACTTGACCTTGTGCGTCATGAGGCTCGACGCGGCGATCAACTGCTCCAGTTAACACCCCAGGAATTCTCGCTCCTGGAATATCTTTGCCGGAATGCCGGGCGCGTAGTTACTCGCAGCATGATTCTGGACCACGTCTGGCGCATGCAGATTGATCCCGCAACGAACGTAGTCGATGTCCACATCTATCGCCTGCGCAGCAAGGTGGATCACAACAGCGCCATGCCACTCATTCACACAATCCGCGGCGTCGGATACATTCTCAAGCATGCCTAAATTTTTGCTAGCAACTGCGGCTTGGCGCATTTCGCTTTGGACGACTGTGGCGTTCACTGTCGGAACGGCACTGGCGTTCTCGATCGTTTACTTACTCGTCGCGAAGACTATTCAAGAACGCGGTGATGCGTGGCTGAGCGGCGAAGCCGAGGTTCTTGCTCGGGTCTCGGCCGACACTCCACAGGATCATCTGTACAACAGAATTGTTGGAGAAGTAGCCGAACTTGCGACCCAGGAGCTGCCAGACGAGCGCAATGCACGCGGACAAAGGCTGAATTCCGTTTTCTTCTTGGAAAGCGATCCCAATAAAAATGCAAGTCCGCTGTGGGTCGGGCCGGGCTCAGTTGATACTTTTCTCCAGGCAATTCACCAGACCAAACTTGTTCCCGGTATTCCGCAATCTATAAGTGTTGAAGGATGGCCCACAACATTTCGAGTAGTTACGCGGAATGAAAACGGGAGAACGATTTACCTAGGGCTCTCTAGTCGTGGCGCTAGGCATCTGCTTCGCACGTTGACTCGTCGTTTTTTGGTGTTGTGGGGCAGTACGGTACTCATGGGTTTCCTAATCTCGTACATGAGCGCCCGTCGAACCCTCCTCCGCGTTCAACGCATTACCGACACTGTCGCGCGAATCGGGAGCGAAGACTTACGGGAACGATTGCCTGAGCCTGTCAATTCCGATGAGATCTCACGCTTGGCTAAGACTTTCAATCACATGTTGGATCGAATTCAGTCCTCGGTAAATGAGCTTCGCTCCGTGACGGACGCGGTTGCGCACGATTTGAAGAGCCCGTTAACTTCGATTCGTGGCGCGTTGGAATCCGTCCTATCCAGCCAGCCCAGCGAACAGTGGCGTGACTCGGTCGGTGACGCAATCGAAGGCGTCGATAGACTCTTGAGCGCGCTGGACACGACATTGGATGTTGCGGAAGCACAGGCGGGTGCACTTCGCCTGGATCGCAGTACGGTTGACCTTTCTGCTGTCGTGAAACAACTAGTTGAGCTCTACCAGCCGGCGATGGACGAACGCCAGCACAAGTTGATGGTTGACCTCGAAGACCACGTTGTCGTAGATGCTGACTGGGGTTTGCTAAGTCGCGTTCTGAGCAATCTGATCGAGAACGAAATCGCTCATTTGCCCGCAGGATGCCAGATAACGATTCGGCTGCAGTCGCGGGAGGGATCAGCGATGCTGGTGATCGAGGACAATGGTCCGGGATTTCCGCCTGACATCGGCACTCGAGCGTTTGAACGTTTCGTTCGAGGGAAAAACTCACACGGGCATGGGCTGGGACTTGCTTTCGTGAATGCGGTTGTACGGGCACACGGCGGCACTGCCAAGATCTCCGATAGCCCAGCAGGCGGTGCTGCGGTATCTCTCTCGCTTCCCGCCAACGTGCTCCATCTTGGATAACCTGGCCGCTCGGCACAGGCTACGATTGGCTCCGCGGCACATCAACCAGTCTGACATCTCTGGCTATCTCAGACAGAGGCTTTCTGCGGGTGGTTTTGGCCCAGTTTCGTGAGCTCGATGTTGCGCTCCATTCTGCTCAGGATTTGACTGCGGAAATTGGAACTGAGTCGGCTGCCGGCAGAGGTGATGGTTCTTGACCCAGTGCAGAAACGGAGCTGAAGTTTGCCACCTGCAGTCGGTTTTGAAGCGCGACAATTCATGGGGAGCGTCGAAATCGGGATGCTGCAATTGACGCTCGTCAGCCGCCAGCGTCACAAAAATGAACAATTCGTCATCCACAGGATACTGTTACTTCATCCCCAGTTGATAGCATTGCAGCGACAGTCCGGCGTGAGCTTCAAAGCGCGTTAATAGGATTTGTGCGTCTAAGCGGGTCCCCGGACTCATATGTCCAACCGGAGTGCAGTGTAGAAAGGAGAACCTCAAGTGATCTCGAACGTTGCGAAGTTCGTCCTTGGAGCGGGGATTCTAGTGCTTTCCTTTCTATTTTCCGTTCCACTGCGTGCACAGGTTGCTAGCGCCGTATTGTCTGGAACGGTCACCGATGCCTCCGGCAAGGCAGTGGCGGACGCCAAGATTTCCGTCAAGAACGTAGTCACAGGGCAGACGACGGGGGCCCAGACCGATTTAGCCGGCCTCTACAACGTTCCAAACCTCGCGCCCGGAGATTACGAGGTTTCAGTTTCGGCGGAAGGGTTCAGCCCCAGTGTGGCTAAAGTGACGATCGCTCAGGGAGCCAAGCAAGCGATGAACTTGACCTTGGGTAGTGTGCTTTCGTTGGGGGACCTGGGATTCTCTCCGGCCCAAACCCAGGGAAATGCCCAGGATCAGGCGAGGCTCGACAAGCGGTCGCATATGCTCAAGATCCATCAACGGATCGGTCTGATAGATACGGCTCCTCTGCTCGCCACGGTTATTTTGGGGACCGGCGCCGGCGGCAAGAGCACCAGTTCGACCGACCGCTTTGCGCATGTTGCCCTCGGTGGTGTGACGGGAGACCTGTATTTTCTGAGCGCTTATTACGCGATCCGCGCGCCCAAAATTCCGGGAACCGAAACGCGGGGACCCATCCGACTGCACAAGGCTCTGGCGTGGATTCATGGCCCCGGGATGATCTTGACACCCATCCTGGGAATATTGGCTTACGACCAGAAAAGTAATGGGGAAAAAGTTCATGGCATCGCAAGTGCCCATGGGCCCGTGGCCATCGTAACAGCTGCCGCGTATGGAGCCTCTATTCTGTCGGTATCCATTAAGTGGTAGAGAGGGATCATGAATAGACGAACGGAGATAGTGGTAGGCCTGTTGGCTCTAGGGCTCCCCACCTTCGCCCAAACCGATAGCCAATGGGTTCTTTCGCAATCCACTCTCACGTATCATGTGTCTCACCCGCTCCATCAGACCGATGGAGTTAGCCATACGGCGCGAGGCAAGGGCGTCTGCCATGCCGGACAATGCGATTTCTTGATTGCTGTGCCCGTTAAATCGTTCGATTCTGGGGACAGTAACCGCGATCTTCACATGCTTCAAGTGACGCGCGGTGGGGAATTTCCGATGGTCACTGTGCGCACTAATCTGCCCGAAGACGCTTCCGCATCATCAACCATTCATGCCGATCTGGAGGTCCAGTTTGCCGGCCAGACCGCCAAGTATAAGCAGGTTCCCTTTGAGCAAGCGAATCAAGGAAACGAGACGAAGATATCAGGCACCATTCCAGCCACCCTGTCCGATTTCAAGATCGACCCACCGTCGCTCTTATCGATGTCCGTGAAGAACGAAATACCTGTGCGCGTGGAAATGACCTGGCGGAAGGAGAAGTGATATGCGAACGGGACGCGTGATTTCTGCGGTTTTTTTGACAGGCATGTTTGCGAGCTCGGCGCAAGCACAGGATGCTGTTTCGCCGTGCGCACCTGCCTCTAACCCGATTTTGATACACAGACCTGTTGCTTCCGTGAATGCTTCAACCAATGAGACCATCCCTCTCACGGTGCCGACCGGGACTGCGGTGCAGGTTGTTCTGGACAAGGAAGTAAGAATTCAGAAAGTCGGGCAGCCGGTGCATGGTCGGATCGCTGAGCCCGTGTATGCTTTTGACAAACTCGTTGTGCCCGTGGGAACCAAGGTCACAGGCCAGATCACTCAGCTCGAAGGTGTTTCTAGTGGAAAACGCACTCTAGATGCATTGAATGCCGATTTCACTCCTCCTCGCAAGGTGCAGATCGAATTTGACGATCTCGAACTGACTGACGGTCGGCACATTCCGATCCACACCAGCGTCACACCTGGCTCCGGGCAAGTGATCCAGTTCGTCACTGCCACCGACGCCGAGAAAAAGAAGGGCGTGAAAGACACTGCCTCAGAGAAAGCGGACCAGGCGAAGGAAGAAGCTAAGCGGCAGTGGGACGCTGCGATGAAGCAGGCGCATGATCCCGGCAAAATGCACAAGATTAAAAGGTATGCCGTCGCTCAGCTCCCCGTCCATCCGCAATACATTGACGCTGGAACCGTCTATTTCGCTGAACTTGAGCAGCCACTTGACTTTGGAACCGAGCCTTTGACTCCAGTTATTGCGGCTTCGCTCAACACGCCGCCACCACCCGGCAGCTCTGTGCACGTGCGGCTCATGACGGGACTGAGCTCAGCGACGGCGCAGAAGGGCGAAGAAATCGAGGCAGTCCTCTCGCAACCGCTGTTTGACGGAGACCGCCTGGTGCTTCCTCAGGGAAGTCGCCTGAAAGGCTCCGTGGTTCAGGTTCGGCCAGCGCGCCGTCTCAGCCGCAATGGGCAACTCCGAATGGCGTTCCACGAGCTTGTCATGCCGGACGGAATCGAACAGAAGGTGGAGGCGAGCTTGGAGGGCATTCAGTCGGACAAAGGACAGGATGTGAAACTCGATTCAGAAGGCGGTGCTGAGGCCAGCTCTCCGAAGACACGGTATTTAGCAACTGGAATCTCCGTGGCGTTGGCCTTTGCGTCCTCTCACGGCGACAGTGACGCCCGCGACGGCGACGTTGGCGGAAATGCTAGCAACCGGGTAGCAGGCGGCGCCGGGGGATTCAAACTCGTGGGCATCGCGATGGGCGCCTTCGTTCACTCGCAGCCGCTCGGCATGGCAATGGGTGCGTATGGGGCAAGCATGTCGGTCTATTCGCATTTCATCGCGCGGGGACGCGACCTCGTATTCCCCAAAAACACAGCCATGGAAATTGCTATCGGGACGCGTACATCTGCTCCTTCTCCGAGCTCTGCAAAGCCTGCCGATACCAAGTTTGAGAACTAAGTTGAATTCGTGGATGCTCGGCTAGAACGGGGCCAAGTACGGAACCAATCACTCCGGCCGAGAAGGGCGGCATCACGCGGCCCATGCGGGTCTAAGAAAATCCGTGCACCGGAAGCTAGGAGGTCCAAAACGAATTCTCAGGCCGTCCAGCGAAGACGTTGCCATATACGGCGACGGTCGCGACTCGGCTGAGTGGATGCAAATGATCGAGCGAGTATTGATAGGCGTGTTTGTGCTCCTGGCGGTTCTCTGCGTTGCAGCCCTCTGGAGGAGTGATTTCCGAAAGCGGAGCCGCTGATCCCTTATTCAGTCTATGAGGGAATGTCGCGTCTACGATGACACCGCTGAGTTTTCTTTCCCGTTAGTTGTGCCACCCTTTCCAATAATCTTGTGAATTCGCGTAGAGCGACCTCTGGGTTGACAGGTGCAGTCGGTGCTGCCCACATGGGCGGCACCTCTCTTGGGGCATGGGCTTTTACTCGTTACTACATTTTTCACTACAGTCGCATTCGAAAAAAAAAGCTTCCCGGTCGATATCAAGGAAGCCATTCATTTTTCACGAGATATTGGTAGGGGCGGTGGGGATCGAATTTATCAAGACGCAGAATCCAAAGGAACTCCGCGGAATGTGTTGTAGTCGTAAGTCATTTGTTGTCTGAACTCGGAACTGCTACTGCCCCCGTATTGCCCCCGCGTTTTTGTGAGCAATTTCACGCGGTTTTTCTTTCAGGCAAAATCATTCGAACGACTTTGCTATTCGCCTCTCGCAGTGCTGGTGACACTGTGTGCGTGTAGATGTTCATCGTAGTTCGAATGTCGGAATGCCTCAGCAGTTCTTGTTGAACCTTCATGTCAGTCCCGTAGGCATGCAACAGAGTCGAATACGTGTGACGGAACGTGTGCCAACCGATTCGACCGATGCCGGCCTTCTCGGCAGCCGGACGAAGGTGATACCGCACAATCTTGTGCGCCCACCACGGCTTGCCAGTGAAGGGACTCACGAAAACCCAACCCGTTTTCAATAACTCATCGGGCATTTTCTCCCGATGCTGACGAAGAATGTCCGCGAGATTCGAATCCAGAGGCAACCACTTTTCTGAGCCTTCGGTTTTTACTGCCTCTACTCTGCCGTAGACCCAGGACCTCTGAATTTTGACTCGCAAACTTTTCCAGTCGAAGTCTTCCCAACGCAACCCAAGCAATTCACTTGCTCGAAGCCCGAGCGATGCGTCCACCATCGACATTGTTCGGGTGTCTTCATCAAGATGCGTCCACAGACTCTGAAGTTCCTCAACCGATAAAGCGCGTGGTTGCTTCACTCGCCTGGTAAGTCCCTTGAGCTTGAGCAAGCTCATCGGATTCCGGTTGTAGTCCATGAGTTCCCAGCGCATCGCCCACTCGAACAAAATATGCATCACGCTTCGAACATGGCCCTTGCTCTTTGGTGCTAGGTTCAATCCCTTAATCCACATCTCTACAGCTAAGGGCTTCACCTTCGAAAGCGGTACCGCCTCCCATCGTGGATTGATGTGATTCAGAATCCACGAACGATACCGGTCGGCAGTTCCCTTCCGCTCAGGCAATGCTTCACGTAAGAAGCGATTGATGAGCCCACCAAAAGTTACAAGCTCCGACTGCACGGGGTTGCCGACTGCCAATCGAATGCCCTCAGCAGCTTTCCATGCCTCTGATTTCGTCGGATACTGCCTCACATCGCCGACGACAACCGCAGGCTTCGTTCCCTTTCTGCCGCGGACATCCTCGTGGTATCGCCAAACCCAAACCTCGGGGCCTCGCTTCCTCTTTCGTTTCTCCAACCAACCGAACTGATGCCGTGCTCGCTTGAACATGACGATTTCTCCTTAGTCTGTTCTAGCGGCACGAGTGACGCGATGAATGTAACTCTGTTCGCATCCAGCAGTCCAGCTCCGATGCATAGAAGAACCAGCGACCAAAGCGAAAATGCCCTGGCACCTTGCCACCACGCGCCATGCGCTTGACGGTCTTGGGGTGAACACGCACGAGTTCGGCTGCTTCTTCACAAGTCAGCGGACGTTCAATGCCGGATCGTTCGCCGCGCACGTTCAGCTCAGTTGCGAGACCGGTGGCGTCGTCTCTAACTTCTCCTGTGGCCCCGTTTTCTGGTTCCCCCAGGGAGAGACGGATCGTCTCTGCTGGTGAGGACACCTGCGTTAGCGATTGCTTGTCTTCAGGCGCGTTTCCTGACGGCTTTGCGGATTTCAAGAGCGACGAACTCAATACAAGGCGCGAGGCATGCTGTCGGGAAGACGCTGTATTCTCGTGCGCGCCGGGTTGGTTTGAACGGGGCTTCATGTGCGTTATGCGGTCTTGGTGTGGACTCCTCCTTCGGTTTGCTGGTGGTTGCCACTGTTGGCTCGTTGGTCCAGCCAGCGTTTGAACTCGTCATCTTTCTTGAACAGGAGCTTGAGCGCTTCGCTCACGACGTAGGACGGGGTTGCGTCGATGAACTCGGCGTAGCTGTCCAAGTTGTGTCTGATTTCTTCCTCCAGGCGAACCTGGAGGGTTGTAGTTTTTGGTTGTTTCGACGGTGCTTTCAGTAGTGCCATGTTCTTTCCTCCTTCTCCTTTTCGAGATGTAGTGCAGCCTGCATTACAAATTGTTTGCCGCATCTCTGCGCGGCAAACCTACGGCACGCGACCAGCGTGTCGGGCGGGAGCGACCCTACGAACTTTTTGGGCGGCTGAAAGCCGAAAAAGTGGGGTCGCTCCCGCCCGATTTGATGTTTTGTCCACAGCGTCTTTCCTCTTCGCAGCGTTTCCGTTCCTCTGTCGGACAAGGACTTCGCTCCGCTACAAGGTGAAGAAAGTGACAAGGAAAAAAGTGCAGAGCGTCATTTCTATCCTCTTCACCCTGTCTCAGCGGATTCGTCGTCTGCTGCGGCAACCCGGCGGAGGACCTGCACAGCAAAATACACGGCATAACTGCGGTCGTTGCGTCGCCATTCAGGGGACGTGTACCTACGCTAATCGCACAGTCTCCTACCTGCAGATGCTTGAACTGCTCCCTCAAGGCCTGCTCGTCGGTCGCCCTGGGTGCTTGACTGGTTACAGCGACGGTCCCACGCTCGTGGTTGGGCATTGAGCAAAAACTTCCCTCATCTATACAGAGCGGGAAAAACGGGGAAACCTCACCAACAAAGTCCGGTTTTCGGTGATCTTTACGGTTTGGGTCCACGACTATGACCAGGGTTACGTGCGGTGCTAAGGCGTCGTGGAGCACTTCCACTCCTTTTACCTACAAGATGTAATGCCGTGCGCTTTACAAATGCTTTCGGGGACTCCGTAGCGTGGCCCAAACAGGTTGCGCGCAGCACACAGGAGGGGCGGGAGCGACCCCACGAGCAACCGTGACGCACGGTGCGTCAAAGGGTGGGGTCGCTCCCGCCCCATTTCATTTCCGACGCGTACCGGATCATCTGCCACCTCTCTCGGTCTCAAGAAGTTCTCCTCACGCCAAAGTGAAGCGAATCAAAGCAATGGGTGAAGTGCCGGGGTGAAGTCCACTTCACCCCTCGAAACTGAAGCGGGCGGCTGTTGCGCCTGAAGTCTGGTACTGAAGTGCACTTCAGCCCACTCCCTGCCAGAGCCGGGCACCGACCGCCTCCGCGCGAGAGTCACAAGGGAGGCGCAACCGAGATCGCCCCTCACTAATACAGAGGGGTTTTTTGGGCAGAACCTCTCCAACTAATTTTGGGTTTGGGGGTTTTTATTTCTAGTAGGGCGAATTTCAGCTGGATGGCTGCGACCTGTGTAGGCTAATCCGGTTTCATTTGGTAGCTGGTTAGCCTTTAACGTCTGCTGCCATTGTTGGCGACGCTGTTTCAGATTCGGGCTCGATCACAGTTCTAGCCACCTCAAAAATGCGTGCCATCTTCTCGTGGCCTTTGATCTCTACGCATCTTGGGAAGTAGCGTTCAATGACGCGCCGGGCATCCTCTGGTGTATGGATTGTCGGCCAAATCTTAGGCAACTCGTGGAACAGAGCCTCACAATCGAGTGTCAGTCCGCTGTCCTTCATGTCAAATACGAGCTGTTTCAGGACGGGAGTTCCGACATCACCTGCCTCTAGTAGGCGCCTCAGGGGAGCCTTGATTCGCCAGGAGTGGAACTTCGCGCTGCTATGGTCCTTATGCCTAATCACCGCGTCAAGAACTAAAACACAGCGATACAATTCCTTGAGTCTTTTTGGATCTAGTCGGACCGCGCCCCGGAAGGCGGCCTCTCCGAGCGAGGCACTGCCTTTTTTGTCCGGGCTCTGGACGTTTTCCTCTCGCACGCCCCGCGATCTGGCGGCTTTCGGCTGGTCGATGAGCGGTAATTCTTCTATCATGCGGTCCGACAATCTCAAAGCGCAGGCCGTCTTGACCGAAACGGGAATATTCTGCCTCAACCTATCCCTTAACTGAATAAGGGCCGACTCGCGGCCGTCCGCAGTTGATTTGCATTCGCTGATTTTGCGCTGCAAGTACTCATCGAAAGCGTCGAGAATAGCCCTTGAATCCTCAGGCAAATATTTCCGACAAGAAATTAAAGCTTGCGATCTTATTTCCTCTAGCTCGATCAGCGTCAGGCAACATCCCGCAGGAGGCTCACCCACTTCAACCCGCACCCCATCTGGTATCCAAGGTGCGTCGCCCACTAGGAACCCCGCACCTCTGTAGAAGAGAGATACCGAGCGACGCATAGCCTCAAAGAACGCGTCGTTGTTCGTAGCGCAGTCTATTTGGAAAAGGCAAACAGTAGGCATAGCGTACCGGCACAGGCTGACGGCATACCCGAATGTTCAATGCGAAAATTGATGCAAATTGCCCAAATCGATGGTCATTCTAGCACACACCCTCGACATAGTTTTGGTCTAGCCGAGGGAGAAAAGTTCGGAAATCGTCCCCTAAGGCGCGCCATCTCATTGAATTGAAAAGATTAAAAAGAATATGTCTTCACCCGTGACGCTCTGCTCGCTGAGCAGACACTCAATGGTTGGGATCATTGCGTATCAACCGGAAGAATTTGGCTGCTTATTCAAGTTCAGAGCTATACAGACGGCTCACGCTTAAATCAGCAGGTACTTCCGGGTAGGCCATAATCCGAGGAGGCTTATCTCTAGCGCGTAGACGGCTCAACCAGTATGACCGTCATCGGCAGCCCAGAGTTGATCAGCCAGAAAGATGTTGACTCTGGACTACACTCCAGAGTGTAGCTTGTTGGAGAGGAGCCAAGCCGATGCAAATTGGCACCGTCGCGAAGAATCTCGGTCTGAGTGTTGATGCGATCCGATTCTACGAGCGTAACTCTCTGCTTCCGCGCCCAGCCAGAACACAGGGGGGCTTCCGTCGGTATGGCGAGAGCGATGTCGAGACCCTCGGGTTCATACGTAGCGCACAAGGTCTGGGATTCAAGCTTAGTGAAGTCCGCGAACTCTTGAACCTGCGGCGAAGCCGATTGCAGCCCTGTGCGCCAGTGCGCCGCCGATTGGAGCAAAAGCTCTTACACGTGCGTAGGAAGCTTGCCGACCTTCAGAAGTTGGAGCACGAGTTGCGCGCGACTTTGAGCACTTGCAAAAGGGAACTGCGCAAACGCTCGGCTCGCTGCCCGCTGCTGTGTAGGGCTAGCGGGCAGAAACCGGAGACCTCGAAGTGAGGGTCGAAGTGCTCTATGTGGCGGAGTGCCCGTTTTATCCTGCAGCGGTAAAGCTGCTCAAAGATGTCTTGGCTGCGGAAGATGTCGTGGCGGACATCCGTGAAGTCCTCGTCACCGACGGAAGCATGGCCAGGGAACTCAGGTTTTGTGGTTCTCCGACGATCCGAATCAATGGACGAGACATTGCAGGGGAATCGCAGTCGCCGCTCTCCTTTGCTTTTGCATGTCGCATGTATCCAGGGACTAAAGAGGCAGGCGTTCCACCGCTGGAGATGATGCAGCGTGCCGTACGTGAGGCTCGTCTGGGAGAGAAGACGTGAAGCAAGGATCAGGCATCTCTGCTTCGGTTGGTGCGATTTTGAGTTCTTTCGCGACTATGGTTTGTTGCTTGCCTCTCGCCTTTGCTGCCGCAATCGGAGCGGCGGGCGCGAGCGGCTTTCTGTTGAAGTTTCGGCCCTGGTTTCTCGGGCTGTCCATCGTTCTCCTGGGTTTCGGATTCTGGCAGCAGCGCCGCGCTCAGCAATGCGCAGTGAAGGGCAGGATTGTGGGACAGGTGTTGCTCTGGACCGCACTCGCAGTCGTTGTGGGAATGATTCTGTTCCCGCAACAAATTGCGGGATTCATAGCGGACCGGCTATCCGGGCCATGAAAATGAAAAGAAGCGCGGTGGTGATACTTGCCGCACTTGCGGCGCTCCTGTTTTTCACCGGGGTGTACTTCTGGGGTCCTTCCAAGACTCCGCCAACACAAAAGCCCCTTTTTGCACTCTCAACCGCAAACTTCAGCGAGTTCGAAGCTGCCTTCGATGAAACTGCCGATGCTCCACGCATGGTGTTGCTGCTGTCTCCGACATGACCGGCCTGTCTGCGGGGGTCCTCCGCAGTCCAAAAACTTCTTGATCGTCATTCAGACCCAGAGCTGCGCGTGCTAGTTGTTTGGGAGCCGATGCTCGCAACCGACTGGGGCTCGCCGAGTCAGAGCACTCTGGCACGGATCTCGGACCCACGAGCTAGACAGTTCTGGGACCCGAAACACCTTGTTTCCTTGGAACTGAGTCGGATCGCGAAGGCAAAGGATTCTTCTGGGACGAGGCCATTCTCTACGCACCGCACACCCGGTGGAAGGACATGCCAGTCTCGGTTTTCTGGAATGGCCCAGTGTGGAAAATCATTCCCGGCCTCGAAAAGGCGGTGAGCAACGAGCCATGATCCCTATGCCGGCACTGCAGACTGAGCCAGACACAGCCGCGCTCTCCTAGCTACTGCTGGCGCTCGTGAGGTTCACGTAGAGCCGGAACTCAACCGATGCCTACGCGAGGGCAGAACGCAGGACATGCTCATCCGGGCCACGGCCCGCGCAGCACCCTGCCAATTTGCCGTCAACTACGATTGCGGGCACGCTGCGGACGCCGTAATGCTTCGCCTTGGATGCCACCTCGGACTGGTGCATGTCGTGGATCACCACCTCATGCGAAGAACCAGCTATCCGCTTGACGAGTTCGATTGTTTCCTTGCACGTTGAACAACCGGCGCTGAAGACTTCAATTTTCTTTTTTGTAGTCATAATGTTCTCCTAGATGCTCCTTTGAATTTCTTCTCTATTGCAGTCGGAACAGCCTGCCTCCTGATTCGGTGTGTCGCGACGCGGCCACATATTCCAGAGCGAAGAGATAACCAGCAGCCCGACTGCACCGTACATGATCGGCTTGGACTCCCACACAAATTTGCCTAGCAGGACACTGTTTGCCGCAACAATTCCAAGCAGGAAAGGGCCATATCCATGGCGCGCTCTTGCCCTGAACACCATTGCCCCCAAAGCAAGAGCAAGGAACGCGACGGTTAGCGGGAATAGGTAAACCGCTGAGATTAGGAATCCGAGACCAACGGAAGTCAGCAGCCCTGCATAAGCTGGCCAGCAGGCGGGACAAGCTAGCTTCGGAAGCATCGAGAACCCGACACTCGGTAACGCCAGCAAGCCTTGCTTCCACCTGCTACTCACGCGTTCTCTCCATCAAGACTCTCAAGAATTGGACACTCGATGAGTGGCGCGCATCCGTCGCAAACCCTTGTGAGCTTGCGGAGGGTCTTCTTCATAGACTCAAGACTCTTGATCTTTGCTTCTATGTCGGCGATTTTGGCCTCAGCCCGTGCTCGGATATCTCCACTTGTTGTACTGCGCGACACCCGGAGTGACAGCAGCTCTCCGATCTCTGTGAGCGAGAACCCAAGCTCCTGAGCGCGCCGGATGAATCTTAGTCGGCGCGCGGCCTCTGCGGGAAACAGACGATAACCAGAGGCGCTACGCGGAGGTCTTGGCAGTAGGCCGCGTCGCTCATAGTAACGAACGGTTTCCAGATTGACTCCGGCTTGCTTGGCGAGATGACCGATTGTCAACGACTTCATATCCATACCCACTCTCTGAGTCTAAACCCCGGACTACGGTGCGGGGTCAAGCGGTATTTTCCCGGAGGGCTCAGGCGAGCTCTCGGTCCAAAAGAACTGTGCGCACGATTCATCAAATCGGAGGGCACTGGCATCCAAGCCGCGAAGAGCGCACAGCCTCCCATCCCTCCCCGACTATGAGCGGCACAAGGGCTAAGGCAGCTACGGGATCGGCCCACGATCTGTGCCAGATGACGTTAATGCTCAAACCTGCGAGGGCGATCCATGCCATATAACCGCACAGCGCGGATTCCGCAGCATCGGCCCTCAAGGCAGCACTCGAAGTGACGGTTGCCAACTGCCGTTTCCGGCTCGCGAGCCAAGGCATTACAACTGCGGCGGCCAACAAGATTCCGATTCCCACTAGACTCCGCTGCGCTTCACGATATCCAAGAAAATTCAGAACGGAAGCAAGTATCACGAGTCCCGCTAGCGCGAAAAGTAAAACTCCCGCAATCTGAGCTGCCCTTGCCTCATTCAATCCGAATCGAAAACGCCAGAACACCACGGCTGCCGAAAGCAGCTCGATCAAGCTGTCTCCTCCGAAAGCGAAGAGAGCGGGGCTATGCGAACTCCAAGCCGTCCCGAGCGAAACGACAGCCTCTACGGTCATCCAGACGATGGTGAGAACTTGAACTTGAAGAATGCGCCGAGAGACATCCGGCAACTCGGATGACGTGGCTGCGGTCATGGGGTGTTCCGGGTGATTCTGCTCATTCGACCTTGCAGTAGCAAAACAGAAACTGCTGGGCAGTGCCAAATGGTGTGCGATGCAGTTCTTTGGAACTCTCCACCAAACGGAAGCGCACGCCAAACTGGTCGTGCAGTGATTCGGCGTCATAGCGAAAAACGTCGAGCCCGCTACACTTTGTGGGACCTTCTGGCCCGAACGTGCTGACGATTACATGACCACCAGGCTTGACGGCGCGTCCGACCTGTCGCACATATGCAGCGCGGTGCTCGCTTGCAGTAAGAAAATGAAACACCGCACGGTCATGCCACACGTCGTAAGCTCCGGGCTCGAGCTGTGCTTCCGTGATATCGGCGACGAGCCAATGGATCTGCTCCGCGGCCAAACCTAACCGCTTCTTGGTCACGTCGATAGCGGTTTGAGAAACATCGAGAATGGTGATGTTTTCATAGCCCCGTCCAAGTAGGTCATCAACAAGCGTAGATTCGCCTCCCCCAACGTCAATGATGGATGGCGAATATCCGGCAGCTGCACGCTCTATCAGAGCAAGCGAGGTTTCAAGGTGCGGACGGTACCAGCTGACCGCTTCTGGTTCCTTGGTCGTGTAGACCTTTTCCCAATGCGTCTTTGCATCCACGGAAGCACTTCCAGTACCCGATAGTTTACAACTAAGACCCTATCCTGAAATGAAGTCTACGACAGATGCCGGACCCCGCCAGCTTCAGGTCTGTGTTAGACCTCGCGCCCTCGGCGATAAAGGTCGAGTATCCACACGAGCGTTTCGCGCCGCGTGTCGCGCACGAGCCCAGCGGCCTCCAGCACCGCTCCCATCTGTTCCGGCGGGTGAACGAAGGTCCGAAAGCTTTTGCCTGTTAGCCGCATCCAGATGTTCTGCAGAGCAAACACGATTCGCACGTACCAACGGTCTCGGGGAAAGGTGAACGCGAGCAGTTGGCGCGCCCGCCCAGCCGCTTGCCGGAGCAGCGTCTCAGCGTCAGGGTAGCAGCAGACGACGCGGTCGAGTGTCACCACGTCGGCGTCAGGCAGGGTGCCTGCGATCACGGCGAAGTCGCCCAGGATAAATTGGGTGGGACGTGACCCGTACTGTGATCCGGCCTCGCGCCGGGCGACCTCCAAATAGGCAGGTGACGCTTCCACGATTGTAGCGCTGGCTACGCCGGTGTCGGCGAGCTCCGCGCTGATGACCCCTATCCCGCCTCCAACATCCAGAAGTCGCCGTCCCTCCAGCGGCCGGCGCCGGAGTTCTGCCAGCATGAGTCGTGTGGTGGCGTCCGCGCCACGGCGTCGATAGCGCCGCAGATCACGCTCAGCCACCTTGTGATTGAACTGTGCCTCCGCAGCGCAATACCCAGTGCAGCACACCATGCAGGTCTCCCCGGCCGAATCGGACGTGCCCGCGAGCCCCACGTTCTCGTGGCTATAGGTGCTACTCGACGGCAATCACAGATTCTACCGTTAGGGCCTCACCCTTTATAGTGCCTTTAACCGTGACCTTCTGTGCGCCGTATTACTGCAGGAATCTCTACAAATCCGACTGCGGTGCTCGTGGCTGCAGAGTCCCACGACGAAGTGCACGTTCTTTCATCAAAGCGAAAAACACCGGTACCAGAATCAGGACGTGAATCGTTGAGGTGATCATTCCGCCCACGATAGGAGCGGCAATTGGTTTCATCACGTCGGAACCAACACCTGTTTCCCACAGAATGGGGATCAGGCTTGCCAGGACAACGCATACCGTCATGAGCTTTGGTCGCAGCCGTTGGACCGCACCTTCGATTACTGCTGCTTCAATGTCCTCGTGACGGAGTGAGACGCCGGAGTTTAGCCGGTGGTCCAAGGCTTCGTGGAGGTACACGACCATCACGACGCCTGTTTCAACTGCAATACCGAAGAGAGCGATGTAACCGACCCAAACGGCTACGCTGAAGTTATAGCCAAGTAGCCGCTGAAGAATCAGGCCGCCCGTTAGCGCGTAGATGGTAGGGAAAATGAGGACAGCGGCTTCGGTGATGGAGTGGAACACCATGTAGAGCAGTAAGAAGATGACAAAAAAGACGATCGGTAGAATAAGCTGCAAGCGCTCTTTTGCCCGCAGCTCGAACTCGTACTCACCTGACCATTTGTAGGTAAAACCGGGAGGCAGAGCGAGTTTTTGCTTGAGCAAGTTGCTCGCGTGCGTGACGAAGCCGCCGTAGTCTTTCGTGTTCAGATCGATGTACACGTAGCCTGTTAGCGCCCCGTCTTCATCGCGGATCATTGAGGGTCCCCGAGAGAACGAGATTTTCGCGACATCGGAAACTGGAATTTGCGCGCCGGAGGGCGTGCCAATCAGGACGCGCCGCAATTCTTCGACGTTGTCCCTGAAGTCGCGGTTATACCGGACATTCACCGGATACCGCTCACGACCCTCGACGTTTTCAGCGACCATTTCGCCGCCGATTCCCGAAGTGACTGCCTGCTGTACGTCAGCGATCGTCAGACCGTAGCGAGCCGCCTCTGCACGATTCACTTCGACGTTGAGATAAAAACCTTGCGAAACGCGTTCGGCAAAAATGGAGCGCATCTCAGGAATCGCAGAGAGGATCTGCTGTACCTGCGCGCCCACTTGCTGGATGCCCTCCAGGTTTGGTCCCTGAATCTTCAAACCGAGAGGCGTCTTGATTCCTGTCAATTCCATATCGAGGCGGTTCTCGACTGGCATGGTCCACGTGTTGGAGAGGCCGGGAAACTGGAGTTTCGCGTCCATTTCCTCGATGAGCTTTTCGTAGGTCATTCCCGGTCGCCATTGACTGCGCGCTTTGAGCATGACCGTCGTGTCATACATATCGAGGGGAGCGTTATCGGTCGCGCTGTCGGATCGTCCGATGGAACCGAAGACGGTTTCGACTTCGGGGAATGTGCGAATGATTCTGTCCTGTTCTTGGAGCAATTGTGACGCCTGTCCAATGGAGATTCCGGGCAAGGCTGTCGGCATGTAGAGAGCTGAACCTTCAAAAAGCGGCGGCATGAATTGACTACCGATCTTCAGAGCAAGAGGCAACGTAATTACCAGAAATAACAAGTTAAGGAGCAAGGTAGTTTTGCGAAAACGCAAGCACAGGCGTAGAACGGGCAAATAGAGAGCCTGGGTGATTCTCGAAATTGGATTCCGCGATTCAGGTATCAGCCGCCCGCGGATGAACAGGATCATAAGTACGGGTACAAGCGTGATAGCCAAGACGGAGGAGAAACCAACGGCCATCGTCTTCGTCCACGCCAACGGGCGAAACATGCGTCCTTCCTGCGCCTCCAATAAAAAGACGGGGAGGAAGGAAACCACGATGATCACCAGCGAGAAGAAAATAGCGGGGCCAACTTGTTTCGCTGAATCCAGCAGGATTCTCCGTCTCTGGGCCTCAGGAAGGGGATCGGATTCGGTGGATTGGCGCTCGGAAAGCTGCCGATATCCATTTTCGACCATGACGATAGCCGCGTCCACGAGGACGCCAATCGCCAAGGCCAAACCGCCGAGTGACATAATGTTCGACGTGACATGGAGGTAGTACATCGGGACGAAGGATGCGACTACTGCGATAGGCAACGTCAAAATCGGAATCAGCGCGGAACGGAAGTGGAACAAGAAGATGACGATCACGATGCTGACGATGATCGCCTCTTCGAGCAAGTCGCGTTGCAGCGTTTCAATGGATGCGTGAATCAACCCAGAGCGGTCGTATCCTGCGACTACTTCCACGCCCGGTGGCAGCGAGGGTTTGATTTCCACGAGTTTCTGCTTGATGCCATTGATGACTTTGAGGGCGTTCATACCGTCGCGCATGACGACAATCCCACCCACGGTTTCCCCTTCGCCTTGCCACTCGGCAACACCTTCACGGATGTCCGGCCCAAAGGTAACGGTCCCTAAGTCACGGACGAGCACCGGTGTGCCGTTCTTGGTTGCTACAGGAACTGTTTCCAGGTCGCTTAGCGAACGTAAATAGCCGAGTCCGCGAATCATGTATTCGGCCCCGCCCATTTCAAGCAGGCGTCCGCCAACTTCATTCGTACTTGCCCGAACTCTTTCAATGACAGTCGAGAGAGGGATTCCGTAAGCACGAAGTCTGTCGGGGTCGAGGTTGACCTGGTACTGGCGCACGAATCCGCCAATGGTGGCAACTTCGGCCACTCCGGGAACAGTTTCGAGCTGGTAGCGCAGATACCAATCTTGAAGGCTGCGCAAGTCGGCCAAACTGCGTTGATGACTGTGGTCCACAAGCGCGTATTCATAGACCCATCCTGCGCCAGTCGCGTCCGGCCCGATGACAGGATGCACTCCCGATGGCAAGCGTCCCGTGATCTGTTGCATGTACTCCAAAACACGCGACCGCGCCCAGTACAAGTCTGTAGTGTCTTCAAAGACGACGAAGACATAGGAGTCACCAAACATGGTTTGTGCTCGCACGGCTTTTACATGGGGTGCCGCGAGAAGTGTAGTGACGATAGGGTAAGTGACCTGGTCTTCGATGATGCTGGGAGGCTGACCCGCCCAAGGGGTGTGGATAATCACTTCCACATCGGAAATGTCCGGCAACGCGTCGAGCGGTATGTGACGCAGAGCCCAGATTCCTGAGAGCACAAGCAGGAGTGTTCCCATGAAAACGAGGAAACGATTTCGCGCGCACCAATCAATCCATCGGGAGATCACGTCACATACCTCCCGTGGCGTTCACGCTCAGTTGCTTGGTCGCGATGAGTTGCCCATTCTTTTTTGCGAGGATTGTGACTTGCCAGGTTCCGCCGCTATCAAGCTGTCCAGAACCTTCATAGAGGCCGTTGCCCTTGTCGCTGAGAGTGACGGGTGTGCGCATCGCCGCCATTCCCATCGCGGGCATCGCCGGCATGAAAAACGTCGCGCTGACTTCCGCCCCAGAAATGGGCGCTCCATTTGCGTCCGTGAGTTTCACACGGAATACGTTGCTGCCCTTGTGAGGCGGGTTCGGATCTGAACTTAATTCGACTTTGCCCTGCGTAGCGTTTATGGCAGATGCCGCACCCGCGCCGGGTGGGGGTGGAACGAACGAACCGAGCGCAGCCTGAAGCTGGCTCTCGGAGTCGATCAGGAAGTTTGCGGACGTGACAATTTGCTCGCCCGCTTTCAACCCCTTCAGCACGATAAAATCGTCACCCACGCGGGAGCCCAACTGCACCTCGCGCGGCTCAATGTAACCGTCATTACGCTCCACAAAAGCAATCTCGCGAGTGCCGGACTGCAGAACGCCAGTGGCAGGGATAACAAGCTGGCTCCCCATTCGGACTTTTAGACTCACATTGACGAACATGCCTAGTTTGAGTTGAAGACCGGGGTTGTAGAAGACGACGCGCACTTTGGCCGTCCGCGTATCCATATCCACCTGTGGGTAGATAAAGTCCACACGGCCAGAGAAAGTCCGGCCCGGATAGGTGTTCACGGTGAGCGTTGCAGGAGCGCCGACCTTTACACGTTCGAGATCATTCTGGAAGACTTGCGCCTGAACCCAAACGGTCGAAAGATCCGCGATGGTGTAGAGGCGCATTTCCGGCTGAACGGCAACACTTGGCAAAGCATTGCGTTCGGTGATGTACCCAGAGACCGGCGAATCGACTTCTAGTTCCTGTTGCACTTGGCGGGTTGATTCGAGCCGGGCGATTTCTTTTTGTGGCACACCCCACTGCTTGAGACGCTCCGCAGCCGCGTCGAGCAGCGATGCTGCGCTCGCAGCGACACCCGGCACAGTACTCTGCGCCACTTGCTGTTGATTCTGCTTTGCCACTAAGTACTCGCGTTCGGTTGCCACAAGATCAGGACTGTAAATTGTGAACAGCGGCTGTCCTTTTCGGACGTATTGGTATGTAGCATCGGCAAACACTTTTTGGATAAAGCCGGAAAACCGCACTTGGACGTAGGCCAGTCGCCTTTCGTCCACAGCGACGTTGCCGGTGGTGCGAATCTCGTCTGCGACCAATTTTCGTTCGACCTCGCGGGTCTTCACCCCAATGCTCTGCAACCGTTGCGGGGAGATCTGCACCGGAACCAATGGGGCTTCTGTCGATTCAGGAGGAGTTGCCATTGAGGTGGCCATAGACTCCTGCGGCGAGGAATTCGCCTGTTTGGTTTCAGCATCTGCCATCGGCTTAGCAGAGCGATAATGCAGCCACAATCCGACGAGGACTACGGCGAGAACGATGTTTCCAATCAATGCCACCAAAAACCCTGTGCGATAGGTTTTCATCTCTTCGCCTCTTCCCCGCGCAATGACAGTCCGGTGAGTTGTTCGAGCCGAGCCAATGCCGTCTCGCGCTCAGCGATGCTTTTCCAGTACTCCTGGTCTAATTGGAGGACATCGAGAAACGAGGCCAGCAGTGCTTGAAAGTCCTGGCGATTGTTTTGGTAGGCTGCGATGCCCGCCTGGAATCCCGCACGCGCCTGTGGCAGAAGCCCTTCACGATAAATTTTCAGCAACTCGGTGGTTTTCTGAGCGGTTTCGTATTCGCTTCGAACTTCAAAGGCGACCTGTTGCGATTGAACTTCCGACTCGCTGCGGGAGCGGTTCAGTTCAGCTTCCGCCTGCGCCAGTTCGGGGCGCTGTTTGCGACCTCGATAAATCGGAACGCGAACGCCAAAGCTGAGCATGTAGTAGGCACGAAATTGAGTCGGGTCCGTGCGCTGCCACATGTATTGGACATTGAAGTCCGGGTAGAAATCCTTGTGTGCAAGATCGACTTGCAGTTTCTGCCTCTCAACCATCTTCTCCGCGCCAGAAATTTCTGGGTTCTGTGCTCTTGTCGCGGACAGGAGTTCCTCGAAGGTTTGCGGGAGCGGTGTCTCCGGCAGTTCGGAAGGTTCTATGTCGGGGGAAGATTGCGAGCGGTTGAGGAGCTGCTTGATCTGCGCCTGCAATCTAGCCACTTCAAGATGGTGCATGGTGATTTCGCGGAGCAGCTTGGTTTGCTCAAGCTCCGCCCGCAAAAGCTCCTGTTGGTTCCCCATCCCAGAGCGGTAGCGTGCGTCCGCTGCCTTCTCAACCTGCCCGAGCAGTTCTCCGTCGCTCTCGAGAATTCCTAGCGTCTTAGACAGATAGGCAAGCTGGAAGTATGCTGATTTGACTCCGGCAAGGATCGAGCGGCGTACCGACTCGTACTGCTGCTGGACAACGTCAGCATCTCGCTTCGCTATCTCGCCTTTTAGCCGCAGTTTTCCCGGATAGGGAAGGTCCTGAGAGACCCCGAGGCCGATATAAGCGAAGTCGCTGTTCGTATATCCAGCGAAAGGTCTTGGGCTTCCGACATTGACCTGCTGCAGATTGAATTGGGGATCGGGAAGCGTCGAGACCTGGGAAGGAACCTGCTTCGCTGCTTGCCAGCCTTGGCGCGCGGCATGAATCTGCGGATTGTTCTGGTCCGCCTCAGTTAACAAATCCTGTAGCGGAGTGACCGCTTCAGAATGCGGTTGTTGCTGCGGCGGCGAGGCAACTTGAACCGACCCGCCGGGTTGCTGTTGGCCGAAAGCTCCAGGTGCGTTCGCGAAGGATGCGAGAAATACGATAAAGCACAGAATGCGTCCTAGAAGGAATTCAACTTGCGGTTTTTCACCGCGTAATGCCGACATTTTATTTGCCTCCCGAAAAGGCCTGAAAGTTCCAGTGATCGAAAGTGTGGAAGTGTGGCGCGCTGTGACTGCTAACTCAGCAACAGAGAGCCTAATTAGGGACACAAATAGAGACGCGGTGTGCAGGATGCACACCAACAGGCGGGTCTAAATTAGAAGGGAGGCGTGAAGCGTGTAAAGTTCTGGAGGCGAATGTTGCTGAGCTTCGACTACACTGCGTGGCGACGAAACTAATCGGACCACCTCAACCGATGTGAGTGGTTCAACAAGGGTAATAGCGGGCGCATTCAGTGAGACGCGCGCCGCGGGAAGCATATTCGGGCTTTGCCCAGAAACCATTGCCTTACAGCAATCATGGTTTTGATTCGCCGGGGTGCATGGCATAGAGCCGCAACAATTCATGCTCTCTTGGTCGGGCGTGATGGCAGACATGCAGTCTCCCAATTGAAGGAGCATCAAAGCGCATGCCGCCAGCGTTAGAAATAATCCCTTAACCATGACTATTGAGACTGTAGACGCATTAGATGCGGGCGTCAAGAAATGGATAGAGTTGGCTCCCTCTGTTGACAACTCTTCGTGTGAACCTCTTGTCGCCGCAAACGATCTCTCTGTTGGAAGGTTGGGTCCAAGTTGAGTCCAATAACTGCCGAATACCATGCAAAACCGTGATTCAAGAAGTACGCAGAGCCAAGTACAAGCAACGAGATAGCACATCTGGGTGTATCATCTAAGCAGAGGGTTGAGTGTTTCAAGTGCCACACAACATCCTTCTGTTTGACGCGCCATGCACCTGAAAGCCTCACGCATCCGGTTGTCACCCGCGCCGCCGAAAACTACCGCACAAGAACCGGATCATTGGCCATATCTGCCCCTTTTTGCCCCCGTGTGTTTTTGTTAAGTGTCCATCCATCAGAAAGATGGATGGTAGGGGCGGTGGGGATCGAACCCACGACCTTTCTACGTCTTTCTACGCTTTTTCTACATCCATCAAGGGGTCAGATTTCCCATCGTTATTGGCAAACGGCTTTTAGAGTAAAGTTACCTTGCAAATAAGAGGGTTAGGTTTTACCATCATTCGTGGATTTTCCGTATGTACCCGAGGCAGAATCCAACCTCCTCGGCCACTAAGTAGCACAGACACTCCTGTTTACCCTGAGTCTCGAAGGGTCTGTGTCCCCGTATGCCCAAGTGGCGCTGCTGCGTCTATCCAATCGCAGCGGGCGCTTGCACGAACTACTTGCTTCGTACGCTAGATAGCATATAGTCGCTCCCAATACCACGCGTCGCCGTAGTCAAGACCGTAAGGCTTAACTCCTCGCTCGTCCTGATGCTGCGCGACCTCTGGTCGGCCAAGTCGGTTATCCCAATCCAACGTTTCACGAATTTCAACTAGGAGAGAATCCTGATGAATGCGAAGAAACTCGCGTCGATCCTCGGAATTACCCTGCTCACGGCGGTCTCTGGCCTGGCACAGGATAAACCCGGGAACATCGCCGCTCTGGAATTTCAAACACCCAAGAACGGCGCTGTTAAGCAATACGAAGAAGGCCGCAAGCAAAAAGCGGAATGGCACAAGCAGCAAAAAGACACGCAACCCCTCTACGTCTGGGAAATCGTCAGCGGCGAGCACACCGGCACGTACATTGTCGGCAGATTGAGTCAGCACTGGGCCGATTTCGACAAACCCTCCGTTCCCGAGCAAGCTGACATCGACGAATACAACAAAGCCATCGGCGGCTCCGTACAATCCGTAACCATTCAATACTACGAGTTTATGCCGAAGGTCAGCAGTCCCGGCGATACCAAACCCACCTACAAATACAGCGAAATCGTCACCTATCATGTGCGTGGCGGCAAAGAAACAGAGTTCACCGCCGCCGTCGCCCGCGCCAACGAAGCCATCCAGAAAACAAAATGGCCCACCAACTACCTCTGGCTCTCGTTGGTCAACGGCGGACCCGGCGGAACCTACGTCCTGGTCATTCCCCACAACAGCTGGGCCGACTTCGAGGAAAAACCCGACATGAAGCCTTTCCGCCAGATGTTAACCGACGCCTTCGGTGCCGAGGAAGCCGATTCGCTCATGAAGCGCTTCGACGCGTCCATCGAAAGCACAACCTCGGAAATCGACAAGTTCCGCGCCGACCTGAGCTACCTTCCCAACAAATAAGTTCTGCATGTCACCGGTTCGCCGCGCAACAAGCGCGGCGAACCCTGAATGTAGGCGCCGGGCTTCAGCCCGGCGAGCAACTCGACAACTCGTAAAGCAAGCATCGAACAACAGCCCTCCTCGGCACGCAAGTCCTGAGCAACTCCAGCAAAGAATTGCGGGAATCGGTTTGATCCTCCTCACCTAGCAGGCTGCGGAAAAAGGCGCGTTTGTCATCCCGAACCCGTGTCGTTTGCGGGTGAGGGATCTGCTGTTCGCAAGAAAGCCAAGGAAAAAGCAGATTCCTCACCCCGTTCAAAAACCAA
>Ga0073928_10002918_pt1 | contig 28124 bp, 19 predicted proteins | sample PaiPotPPA55metaG_FD_76969 | JGI IMG/M metagenome (GOLD analysis project Ga0073928, IMG submission 76969) | Iron sulfur acid spring bacterial and archeal communities from Banff, Canada, to study Microbial Dark Matter (Phase II) - Paint Pots PPA... ...
CGGATGTCTTCAAAATTTGGATCAGTAAAATTCACTTGCTGGCCCGGTCCATTCACTTCCCAGAGCCGGACGATCTGGTTGGGCTTCTCGTAGGACAGCGGCCGCAACAAGACGCTATATACCACGCTAAAGATGGCAGTGGTGGCTCCGATGCCAAGCGCCAGCGTGACGACAACTACCGCGGTGAATCCTGGAGCCTTACGGAGTTGGCGCAATGCGTAGCGAATATCCGGAACTAGTCCACTCATGAAGTCACCGGTGTCTCACTCGTACCGTAGCGCCACCATGGGATCGACCTTCGTCGCCCGTCGTGCGGGAACATAGCTCGCAATGAGAGCCACTCCAGCAAGAACTAACCCAACCGCAAAAAAAATCGCCGGATCGCGAGGACTTACTGCAAACAGCAGGCTTGAAAGGACGCGAGTCACCAACACTGAAGCGATCAGTCCGAGCCCGATTCCTCCCAGCGCCAGCAATGAACCTTGCCTAACCACCAGTTGCAAAATGTTATTGCGGGAGGCGCCCAACGCCATGCGAATTCCGATTTCGTTCGTCCGTTGCGTGACGGAATAAGCCATCAGGCCGTAGAGACCAACTGCGGCCAGCAGAAGTGCGAGGGCGGCGAAGATGGCGATCAGTTGCGATGAGAACCGGGGTTGAGAGACGGATGCATCCAGGACATCATCCATCGACCTCACGGCAGAAAGAGTCTCGTCTTTGTCGATTGAGCTCACCTGCGCTTGTAAGGCGGCGGCGAGATTCTCGGGGTCAGCTGCCGCGCGCACCACAATGCTTATGGTCGGCTTCGAATACTGTGCGTAAGGAACGAACATCTGAGGCTGCTGCGGATCGCTAAGCGCACTGTGGTTAATGTTCCCGACAATGCCCACGATTTCACGCGTTGCTTTCGGATCCCCCATCAGTTGCAAACGCTTGCCGATCACGGGTTCCTCATTGAAGAAACGTTTCGCAAACGCCTGATTGACCAGAATCACTCCCTCCGAGTCGGCGTTGTCGTGCGCATCAAATCCCCGGCCCGCAAAGAGCGGAATGCGCATGGAAGACAGGTAGCCCGCGGTCACCTGTCGAAATTCGGCGTCGTCGAATTGGCTGGGCCCATAGCTGCGGCCCGGGATATAGAACGGGTTGTCGCTGTGCTCCCCCGTAAGCGGCAACTCTGAGGTGGCTCCGACTGCCTCGACTCCTGGAAGCGACTCAATTTTCTCTTCCAGTTGCTGCCAGAATCTTGCCCGCCGTGTCGGATCGCCATATGCTCCGTAGGCTGGCTGGGGCAGGCTGAGACGGGCGGTTATCACGTGCTCCGTTTGGAACCCGGGGTTCACATGAATGAGCCGCCAGAAACTCTTGAGAAGCAGTCCCGCGCCCACCAGCAATGTGAGGGACATCGCGATTTCTCCGACCACCAGGGCGCTGCTGAGCCGTTTGTGGGCTCTTGGTGACGAAGTCCGCCCCGACTCTTTTAGGCCTTCGCTAAATTGGCTTCCGGAGATCTGCAACGCGGGAAATAGTCCGAACGCAATGCCCGTAATAATCGAAATTCCGACGGTGAAGGCCAGCACCGATGCATTGATTCGGCTCTCCGCAAGACGCGGAACATCCAGGGATACGAAAGAGTGCACAGCATGAACTCCCCACGCCGCAGCAAGGACGCCCAGCAAGCCTCCAGCCAGCGCGAGCAGTACGCTTTCTGTCAGCGCCTGCTGGATCATGCGAGCGCGGCTTGCCCCAAGGGCCGTGCGCAAAGCAAATTCGTTTTGCCTGGATAGCGACCGCGCCAGGAGTAGATTCGCAACATTGACGCAGGCGATCATTAACAATAGTGAGACAGCGCCCCACATCAACAAAAGTGCCGGGCGCACGGGTCCTATCAAAACATCTTTCAACGGGCGTTGACGCAGGGACCAACCGCCATTGGTCTGCGGATATTCGTGCTCGAGTTGGAGCGCAATCGAATCCAGATCCGCTTGGGACTGGTCAAGAGATATGCCACGTTTAAGCCGTCCGAAAGCTTTTAGAGAGTGTCCCAAACGAATGTTCATCCCCGGATTCAGCATCGGAGTCGGCAGCCACATCTGCGCTTCGCTGAGAAGTGGCAGATCCGAGGGAAGTACGCCAACAACGGTCAGGCTCTGGCCGTCGATTCTTACAGAGCGCCCGACAATGTCGCGATCGCCGCCGAAACTGCGCTTCCAGAGTCCGTAGCCGAGAATCGCTACTTGCGGAAGGCTTACTTGTTCGTCCGATGGCAGAAAATCGCGTCCAACCACTGGGCGCGTTCCCAGAGTGTCGCAGAAATTCGCCGAAACTATCGTGGTAAGGACTTGCTCGGGCTTGTCCCCTGCGAGATTTGCCGGCCAGGGAACATATCCCATGGCTGCTAGCCGCTCAAAAGTCTTGTTTTCGGCGCGGTAGTCTCGAAAATCAGGAGGAGAAACGCCCGCCTCATCGCTCTTCGGAAACTTCCCGTTCAGCCACACAAGCTGGTCAGGCGATCCAAATGGCAGCGGGCGCAGCAGCACCGTTTCAATCACGCTGAAGATCGCGGTGTTCGCGCCAATCCCAAGCGCAAGCGTCAACACGGCAACAACCGTGAAGCCAAGATTCTTCCGCAACTGCCGCGTACCGTAGCGCACGTCTTGAAGTAATTCGTTCATTTGGCTCCGAACCTCCTCACTCGTAACGCAATGCCACCATGGGATCGACTCTAGACGCGCGGCGCGCAGGAATGAATCCAGCGAGTGCTGCCACCATTCCAAGAAGCAGAACCACTCCTATCAATGAAAGTGGATCCGTACTGTTTAGTCCGAACAGGAAGCTGTGCAAGACCCGGCCGCTGCCCAGCGCCAGAGGAATTCCAACGGCAAGACCGACGGCGACAAGCAGCATGCCCTCGCGCAAAACCAATTGCATTACGTCAGAACGTCTCGCACCAAGCGCCATACGTACGCCAATTTCGCGTGTGCGTCCCGACACCGTGTATGACAAAACGCCATAAAGACCGATGCAGGCGAGCAGCAACGCCAATCCTGCGAAGAAGGCTGAGAGTTTGGCCAAAGCGATCTGGTTGGCCGCACTGCTGTCTACTAGGTTGTCGAGCGTCTTGACGAATGAGATCGGCAAATTGGGATCGATAGCTTTGATCTGGCTGGTCACGTTCACCACCGCGTCAGAAGGGGACCCCGCAACTTGCGTTTCGAGCACAATCTGACCTGGCTCCGGTATCTGCTGAAAGGCCATGTAAAAGCGGGGCTGGACTCTTTCACGCAGGCCTCTACTATGGTCCTTGGCGTCGCGAGACACTCCGACTATCGTGAGCGGCTTATCGCGCCAGTCGGGATCGTCGATGGTGAATTGCCGTCCAATGGGGTCTTGGCCGTGAAAGAAATACTTGACCATGGCTTCGTTGACGACGGCGACGCGTGTTGACGTTGCGGCATCCTGCGCTTCAATTCCGCGGCCACTAAGTATGGAGATGCCCACGGCGCCGAAATAATTTGGTCCGACATAATCTTCGTTCGCCGTCCGAAGACCGATGTCATCGGTGTTGAAGCCGGGTACGAGGATGGCATCATTTGATTCGGTTCCCGAGAATAGTCCATTGGTCGAATAAGTGACGGCGCGGACTTCGGAAGTGCTCGCGATTCGGGTGACGAGTTCTTGAGCCAGCAACTTCATCCTCGCGGAGTTATATCCGGCGGCAGCCGGGTCAAGGCGAGCGATTACAAGATGCGCGCGCTCGTAGCCGAAATCCTGTGCCATCAACTTTTGCAAACTGCGCACGAGCAATCCCGCTGCAAAAAGCACCAGCAGCGAAAGGGCCACTTGCCCGGCAATCAGTGCCTTGCTCCACCCAAAGCGAGAGCCTCTTTCGGCGGTACTTCGTGCTGCGTCTTTCAGCGTTGGATAGACACGAACCTTTAATGTTCGAAGTGCTGGAACAAGACCAAAGAGAATCCCGGTAAGCAGGGACACCGTGATCGTGAACCCAAGCACGCGCGCGTCAGGAAAGAGCGGAAGATCCGTATCTGATCCAAAGAGCCCTACTAGGAGCCGCACGCCCCAGATGGAAAGCAGCGAACCGGCGATTCCACCCAGAAACGCAAGAAGAATGCTTTCAGTCAGCAGTTGTCGCAACAACCGGCCGCTATCTGCGCCGATGGCCATGCGGACTGCAATTTCTTTGTTTCTAGTCGACGCCCGGGCAAGCAAAAGATTGGCTACGTTCACGCACGCGATCAGCAGGACCAATCCAACGATCCCCATCAGCAGAAGCAACGGAATCCGGTAATCCGCACGGAGATCAGAAGCTCCCCCTCCGCCCGCAGAGACCGGAACTTTCATCTGGCGGTCAATGATTGCTTTCCGGTCGTCCGACGAAAGCGCCGCACCATAGCTTCCTCTCGCCGCACGCTGGAAAACCACATTCAAATCGGCTGCTGCCTGCGCTAGCGTGGTTCCTGGCTTCAGGCGCCCGAACAACAACAGCCAGGAATTGTTCCCTGAATTTAGCCAATGCCGCCCGCGGACGATTTCCGGCTGCATGCTCAAAGGAACAAACAGCGACATCTGTTCCCCCACCACATCACCGTCGAAACGTGCCGGCGCCACGCCCACAACCGTGAACGGATACCCGTTCAGCCGAATGTCCTTGCCGATGATTGAGGGTGACAGGGCGAACCTGCGCTGCCAGTATCCATAGCTGAGCACCACTACAGGATTTGCATTTTCCGCGGTGTCATCGGAATCGAAAAACAAACGTCCAGCGGCCGGTTTCAGGCCGAGTACTGTGAAGTAGTTTCCACTCACCATGCGCCCAGTAATACTCTGGTCCAAAGTCTCGCCTTGACCTGCCTCGACCTCGATACGATGACGGCTTGCCGCCGCGCATAATCCGCTGAAAACGGAGTTCCCATCGCGAAGTTCCTTATATAAAGGATAGGAAAAAACCTCGGTGCTGGGCGTTCCATTAGAATCCTGGTTTGGGTCGGTAGGATTGCCAACCACGACGAGCTCCTGGGGATCTTTAACAGGGAGCATCTTGAGCAGCAGCGCATTCACGACGGTGAAGATTGCTGTGTTTGCGCCAATGCCAAGCGCGAGTGTGAGTACAGCAACCGCTGTGAATCCCGGGTTCTTTCTTAGCTGCCGCAGCGCGTAACGCACGTCTTGGAGTAGACCGGTGATCATTTTTTCCTCACTCGTAACGCAATGCCACCATGGGATCGACCCGCGCTGCGCGGCGCGCCGGAATGTATGCCGCGGCCAGTGCGACCAACGTAAGTAGTGCTGCAACTCCGATGAATGTTGCTGGATCAGTTGCACGGAGCCCGTATAACAGCCCGGACATCACGCGGGTTACGGCGAGAGCACCGGCAAGTCCGATGGCCACGCCAACTAGCGCGAGTTTGCATCCTTGCTTCACGAATAGCGAAGCAATGTCTCTGGGACTCGCACCCAATGCCTTGCGGATGCCGACTTCGTGTGTTCGCTGCACTGCCGAATATGACATCACTCCATATACTCCGACGGCCGCGAGGACAAGAGCCAGGCCGCCAAAGACCGACAGCAATTCCATGGTGAAACGCGTTTCAGCGATGGACCCCGCGATGACGTGCGCTACCGTCTGGACTTTGTAAACTGGCAGGTTGCTATCCATCATTCCGATCTCGCGACGAATGGCTCCGGTCATCCCGTGCGGATCAGAGCTGGTCCGCACCACCAGCGTCATAGAACGAAGATCTGCCCATAAGCCGAATCCCTGATCGCTGTGTGGGAAATACATCTCAGGACTTGTCGGCCTGCTCGGGCGGTGGTTCTTGATATCCGCAACTATGCCGACAACCGTGAGCCAGGGCGCATCCGTTTTGAGCCTGATCCGTTTGCCCATCGCGTCTTCGCCAGGCCAAAAATCGCGGGCCATGGTTTGATTAATGACCACAGCGGTGGGCCGCTGGCTGTCTAATTGCGTGAGACCTCGCCCCCGCATGAGGGCCATGTTCATCACGCGAAAGTAACCGGGGCTGATGATGTGGTAGTCGGCAATGGCGCTTGCGGAATTTAAAGTGTGGCCCTCCACCTCAAAAGAAGCCGTCGCATTTTCTTCCGACATGAGAACGTTGTTGACAAACGCCGCTGCGTTTACTCCGGGCAACCCGTCAATGCGATTGATCAGTTGCTGATAAAAGTTTGTGACCTGTCGCCGGTCTGAATATTGGGCCTGCGGAAGCGAAAGTTGCATGGTCAGGACATTCGCTGGATCGAAGCCAAGCCGGACATGGAGCAGCCGCACGAAACTTCCAATCATCAATCCCGTACCGGCCAGCAGCACCAGAGAAAATGCAATTTCTGAAATGACCAGAGACCCGCGAGTACGGCTGTCAGCTTTGCTCTCTTTTTCGGTGCATCCCCCTTCTTTGAGGGAATCATTCAAGTCGGATTTCGATGCCCGCAAAGCTGGAGCCAATCCGAAAATCACTCCGGTCAGGACGGACGCGGCTAAAGTAAAGAGCAGCGCCCGTCCATCAATGGAAATCTCCTGCATCCGTGGAAGATCGAACTGAGTGGCAGCGAGAAATCTCACTCCTAGAAAAGCCAGCAGCACTCCAATCGTGCCGCCCAGAGTCGAAATCAATAGGCTCTCGGTGAGCAATTGATGAACCAAGCGCAGACGCGAAGCCCCCAAAGCCATCCTGGTCGCAATCTCTTTCTTGCGTCCCGCCGCGCGAGCGAGCAGCAAGTTCGCGACGTTGGCGCAGCAGATCAGAAGCATGAATCCGACTCCGCCCATCAGCACGAGCAGTGCGGGACGAATGTTTCCCACCGTCTGCTCTTGCAACGAGATCAGTCCCGCAGTAAATCCAGCCGCGTCTTTGTAATAGTCGGGATACGCCAATTTGATTTGGTCGGCGAGTAATCGCATTTCGGCGGTGGCCTGTTGCAAAGTCGCTCCAGGTGCGAGATGCCCAACCACTCCGAGATAATGAAGGCCAACATTCTTGCTTGCTGGATCAACCGCCAAAGGCGCCCACACATCAACTTCCGCAGAAGGAAAGTTAAACTCCGGCCGCATCACACCAATGACTGTCTTACTCTCATTATTTAGCGTGATTGTCTTCCCAAGGATTCCGGGATCTCCTCCAAAATGCCTCTGCCACAACCGATGACTAAGGATTACCACCTGGTTGTGCCCACGCTGATCCTCACCAGGCGAAAAAACGCGGCCTAAAATCGTTCCAGCGCTTAGCGCCGACAACGCGTCCGCTGAAGCCCAGGTTGCTGTAACGCGCTCAGGATCTCCTGACTTCGTGAGATTGAGCGCCGCAGTCACGAACGCTCCCATGTGATCGAAGTTGCGGCTCTTCTTGTATTCCAGAAACTCCGGCTCCGAAATTGGCAACTCGTTGAGTCCGCGAGACGGTAACGTTCCCCAAATCCGGTAAATCCTTGACGAGTCTCGATAAGGCATCGGCCGCAGTATCACAGAGTTCACGACGCTAAAAGTCGCAGTATTAGCGCCGATTCCCAACGCCAGCATAAGCACCGCCATCGCCGCGAACCCAGGGTTCTTACCCATCTGCCGAACGGCATAGCGAAGATCAGAAAATAATTTGTTCATAGAGCCTCACTCGTAACGCAATGCCACCATGGGATCGATTCTTGCCGCTCGCTTTGCGGGTAGGAAGCTCGCCAAAGCGGCAATTACAGCCAGGAGTCCAATCGATCCGAACAAAACGAGGGGATCATGCGGTTTCAATCCAAAAAGTAACGACTCGATACCACGTCCCGCCACCAATGCAAGCACGGTACCGACGCCGAGGCCAATCAGAAGCAGCCGTAGGGATTCACGCATTATCATGGCTACCACTTGCCCGCGGTTGGCCCCGAGAGCTACTCGAATTCCTATCTCCTGACGGCGGCGCGCAACAATGTAGGCAATTACACCGTAGAGTCCGACCATCGCCAGCAGCGCCGCCAGGATGCCGAAAAAGCCGGAGAGCAGGGCCAGCAGCTTTTCGCGGACCAACCCATCACGAATGTCCTGCTGAAAGTCGCTGAAGTCGGTCACTATCTCGGGATGGTTTTGAGCGATCTTGCGCTTAATGGCGGCTTCAGGTGAAGTCTCGGAATAAATCATCATCGCCGTCCATGGTCCGCCTGCGGGGAACTGTGAGGCTGGCGCGAAAGTCATCGGCGGAGTTACGCCACGAATGTCGTTGTATTTCGTGTCGGGGATCACACCGACAATCTGGTAAACAGTAGAAGGATACCCAGGCTCTTCGCCGGTGCGAAGTGTTTGTCCGATTGGGTTGGACCCGCCCACCCACCTACGGATAAAGGCCTGATTGACTACGGCTACACGCGGAGAGGTTGCGGTATCGTTCTGGTTGAAGCCGCGGCCCATTTGCAGCGGAATTCCCATAGTTGTGAAGTAGTCGGGACTTACCCAGGCAAACTTTGACCAACCTTCCGTCGAGCCAATGTGAATGCCGTGCGTCCAGCTTCCTCCCAGCAGCGGGACATTGGTCGTCGTCGCCGCACTTTGCACGCCGGGCACGGAGCGGACCTCCTCCAGGAGTTCGCGCTTGAATTCCTCGAAGCTGGCGGGAGGCAAATGTGATTCGGCAAATCCGAGGAATGCCAGAGTGATTCCCCGCTCGCGTATCCCGGTATCAATCGTCAACAGACGATTAAAACTGCGGATAAACAGCAGCGCCCCAACTAGCAGCACTAATGAGACCGAGATTTGCATGATCACCATCAGGCGCTGCATGGAGAAACGATGGCGGCTCCCTGTCATGTTGCGGCTGCTCTGAATTGCGCCCAATGGGTGAGCGCTCATCGAACGCAGCGCCGGAGCAAGGCCAAACACAATGCATGTTAGAAGTGCGACTGAAGCCGCAAAGAACAGTACGCGCCAATCTGTTTCGGTCGAAAGGATGACTGTGTTGTTCCCGGTCGAAAGCGCCCACACCAGCACGCGGCTTAAAACCTGCGCAAGCCCGATGCCCAGCGTTGTACCAATCACAGCCAGCAAACAGCTCTCAGCCAGCGATTGCCCCAGCAGATGAGTTCGTGACGCACCCAGAGCCAGGCGAACAGCGAATTCCCGTTCGCGCGCGCTTGCCCGCGCCAGCATCAGGTTTGCCAGGTTCGCGCATGCAATAAGCAACACGAGGCCGGTGATGATGAGCAGGAGCCACAGGGAAGAATCGTAATCAGTCCTGAGGTCGCTTACTCCTGCGGATGCGGGATATACGCCAAGACGGAACTGTTTGAATCGCTGGATTGTTTGCGCGCTATATCCTGTGGGGGCTGTCGCCTCAAAAATTCCGGAACTGAGTGCTCCCAATTGCGCGGAGGCGCGTTCGGCCGTCCATCCTGGCCGCAACCGCCCCATGATCGTGACATCGAACATTTCTCTGTGCCCTTCTTTTTCGTGACAAAAAGGAAACGCGATGTCAAAGCTTTGCCCGACAGCGAGCCCGAAAAATCCGGGAGGCGTGACGCCGATCACTTGGGCCAAGTGTCCTTCAATCAGCAATGTCTCGTTAGCGCCAAGTTCTCGCCCGCCCATTTGACTTTGCCAATACGGATAACTCACCACGACCTGGGAGATCGTGCATGAACTCTGCTCGTCCTCGGGTACAAACAGCCGCCCACGCCAAGGTAGAATCCCCAGCACCGGGAAAAACTCTCCGCTAACCTCAAGTGCCTGGACTGGGTGTGACTCGCTGCCTTTTCCGATATTTTGTCCCTGAGTACTCCAGGCGAAAACGCCGGAGAATGGCTCATGGTGCTGTTTGATTTCTTTCCAGATTGGGCGCGTCAGCTGCGCATATTGACTATTCGTAACGCCAAATCCACGGTAGCCTCCGACTATTTTGATTTCGGCGAGTTCTTTTGGATCGTGGATTGGAAGGCTCCGCAGGCGCACCGCGTCCAGCAATTGAAAAATGGCGGTGTTTGCCCCGATCCCCAATGCCAGAGAAACAATCATCACTAGTGTAAAAATGGGATTCAGTTGCAATTGCCGTAGCGCATACCGCAGACTTTGGAATCGTCCGGTCATGTGATTTTCACTCGTACCGCAGCGCTATCACGGGATCGACCTTCGCCGCTCGGCGCGCTGGGATGTATGCAGCTAGCGCCGCCATGAACGCCAGAGTGAACGTCAACAGCGCAAATGTGACAAAGTCAATCTGAACCACCCCAAAGAGCGCACTAGAAAGCGCACGAGTCAGCAACAGCGCCAGCACTAACCCGATGACTAGTCCCGTCGAGGCCATTTTCATTGCGTAGAAGATTACGAGCTTGAGCACATCAACATAGCGCGCTCCCAGAGCCAGGCGGACGCCCATTTCATGGGTGCGCTGCGCGACCGAGTACGCCATCACCGCAAATATTCCCGCGGCTGCCAGGATGAGCGCGCAAAATCCGAAGATCAGCATCATGCGAGCGGAAAGCTCAACTCCGCTCAAGCTGTCGGAAAGCAGCTGCTCCAAACTACGCACGTCATACGCGGGTTGCTCCGGGTCGACACTGCGTAACTGGGCCGTGATTGCCCCACTCAAAGTCAGCGGGTCGCCTACGGTCCGTACAACGAATGCCGAAGCTAATTCCGGTTGTTGTGTTGTCGGAATGTATATGGTCGGATCGGGGTCATAATCCAGAGGAACAGGCTGTACGTTCCCCACAACTCCCACAACTTCTCGCAGAGGCTGGGCAGCATCGGGCCGCCCCATCTGGATATGTTTCCCCAATGGGTTTTGGCCTGGCCAGTTTTGGCGGGCCGTAGCCTCACTGATTACAGCCACGGGAGGAGCATAGGGACCATCCTGCTCAGAAAACAGCCGCCCCTCTCGAAGAGGAATACGCAAAGCAGAGAAGAAGGCGGGACTCACGACTTGCGAAATGGCGGATGGCCTCTCGCCGGGGCGAGTTGATGGCCGGCCCTCCGCTGTGTATTCCATCCAGTTCCAGTTCCATCCGGAAGGCAGGCTCGTGACGCACGCGACGGATTCGACGCCGGGCATTGCAGCGATGTTCCGCAGTACCTGCTCGTAATAGCCCCGAATGCGATCTCGGTCGCGATATTTCGTTTCAGGAAGTTCAACGTGGAATGTAAGCACGTGGCCGCGACGATCAAATCCCATGTCATGGGTTAGCAGAGTGCGGAAACCTTTCACCATCAGCCCTGCTCCTACGAGCAACACCAGAGAAAGAGACACTTCGCAGACGACCAACAATGCGCGGAAGCGGTTGTGTCCAGCTCCGGAACTGCCGCCACGGACGCCTTCTTTCAAAGTCTCATTGATGGCAGGCCGCGAAAAATAGAGAGCGGGCGCAAGTCCGGCGAGGATACCTGTGAGAAGGGCTGCGAAAAGCGTAAACACGAAAACTCGCCAATCAATTTGCAAGTGCGTGAGGCCAGCGATGTGCTCGACGATAAAGGGCGGTATGCTGCGGCCCATCAAATGGATTCCCCATTGTGAGAGCAGCAATGCGCCGCCACTTCCAAGAAGCGCAACCGATACACTTTCGATTAATAGCTGTCGTGCGACCTGCCAGCGGCTGGCTCCGAGCGCGGTTCGCAGAGCGATCTCCTTCTGACGGCGGGATGCCCGCGCCAGTTGCAGATTTGCAACATTGGAACAGGCGAGCAGGAGAACAAAAATTGCGGCACCCATCAGCACAAGAAGAAACTGCCGTGTACCGCCGCCGCCAAGATCCTCGACCATATTTACGAGACGCACGCTGTGGCCGGCGTTCGTGGTGGGATATAGCAGGCCAAGGTTGGCAGATATAGTCGCAAGGCGGGCCTGAGCTTGCGCAACGGAAACCCCGCCCTTTAGCCTGCCGATCACTGTCAAATCGTGATTGTTGCGGTCTGCACCTTCGGCGCCTTTGAGGTTAAGCGGAGTCCATATCTTCGATCCTGAAGGGAAATCAAAATCCCGAGGAGTAATCCCGATAACCGTAAACTTTTGACCATTTAGCAGCAGTTGCCTCCCGACAATTCCCGCATCAGCGCCCAAATGTTGTCGCCACAACGAGTTGCTCAGAACGGCCACTGGAGCAGCTGCAGACTGAAAATCAGCCGAGCCAATATAGCGGCCCCGTTGGGGCGACATCCCCAGCAGTGAGAAGAAATCGGCAGTGACCTGGAAACCCTCGATGTGCTCCGCCACACTCCCGGTGGTCAGATTCGCATTCCACCCGCGGTAAGCCGCAAGGTGCTCGAATTGAGTGCTCTTTTCATTCCAGTCACGAAAGTTCCCTGGGGTCGCACTGAAGTGATTGTTGTTCTCCGTAGAGAAGGTTTCCCACACGTTGACAATCCGATCGAGGTGAGGAAACGGGAATGGCCGTAACAGCATGGCATTCACGGTCGTGAACGTGGTCGTGTTCGCGCCAATGCCCAGGGCCAACGTGATTACGGCGACAACCGTGAAGCCCGGACGTTTCCGCAACTGCCGGAGCGCGTACCGCACGTCTTGGAGCAATGCGCTCATGCGTGCACGTCCGCCATGAGCTTTACCAGTTCTTCTTCGGCCACAACTTTTCCATCGAATAAATGAACTTCACGCTCCGCATGCTTGGCGAATCGGGGATCGTGCGTCACCATGCAGATCGTCGCGCCCTCGCGATGCAGGTTCTGCAACAACTCCATGACCGCTTCGCCGTTGCGCGAATCCAGATTTCCAGTTGGTTCATCCGCCAGAAGAATGGAAGGTTTGCCGCCGAGCGCGCGGGCAACCGCAACGCGCTGCTGCTGACCTCCGGAAAGCTGCGAGGGGTAATGCCTCACACGGTGCGCCATCCCTACACGTTCCAGCGCCTCCATTACTCGTTTCTTACGTTCCGGGGCCGGCATCTTCTGCCGATAGGTCAGCGGGAGTTCGACGTTTTCGTATACGGTGAGATCGCCGATCAGATTGAAGCTCTGGAAGATGAATCCGATCTCCTGATTGCGGATTCGCGACCGCTCCGCGAATTCAAGATTCGCGACAGACTTCCCGTTCAAGAAGTAGGTTCCCTCAGTCGGGGTGTCGAGCAAGCCGATGATCGAAAGCAGCGTCGACTTGCCGCAACCCGATGGTCCAGACATCGCAACATATTCACCCTTCTTAATTGAAAGGTGGACGCCGGAGAGAGCGTGCGTCTCGACTTCATCGGTGTAGAAGACTTTTTGCATGCCTTCAATTTGGATCAGCGCTTGTCCCGCTTCAGTCATTGTTTTCGCCTCACTCTGTTTTTTCAGTCGAGCCGGATCCGGTCCGTATTGTCCCAACGTGACATGTCGGAAAGAATCACTGTGTCGCCTTCATGCAGTCCTTCGATAATTTGGATCGAATTCACTGACGCGCGGCCAACTTTCACGGGGACGCGAACAGCGCCCTTGCCATCTGAATCTAGTTTGAACAAGCTAATGGTGCTGCTTTCCTGCCCGAAGGCTGGACGGCCAACGTAAAGAACGTTGTCGAGGTTCTCGAGATCGACGGTCCCATCTACGCTGAGGTCGGGACGTGCACCTTTTGGAAGCTCACCGGTAAGCTGGACATCTACAGTAACCGTCCCGTTCTGTACCGCCGGATCAACCCGCATCACCGTTCCCGACACGGTCCCGTTATGCGTGTCAATCATCGATGGTTGGCCGATCTGCACGTCGCGGGCCTGTGTCTCGGCAATCTTCAATTCCGCAATCAAGTGATTCGGTTGGATCACTTTCGCCAGCATCGTTCCCGGCAAAACATGCTGACCCACTTGCAGCGGCAGGTCGACCAAAACGCCATCGATCCCGGCACGAACTTTCAGAGCATCTAATTGTTTCTCTTTCAAGTTCGCTAAGGCGCGCATCTCATCAACCTTGGCCTGTTGCTCGGCCATCTGCGATTCGATTGCTTTCTGGTTGATAGTCAGCCGCTCATCTTCAATATTATTTCTCGTCGTAAGTTCGTCGGACTTTCCCTTCGACGCTTTGTAAGCGAGACCGGAAATAACTCCGAGATCGTAGAGCGCCTTGTCGGTTTCGGACTGAAGCTTGGCCTGGCTGTAATCCGCAGTTACGGTTGCGGCGCTAGCCTTTTGGTTCATGAGGTCGCTCTGAAGTTTCACTCGCAAACTTTGATACTCAGCTTCCGCGGCTTTCAATTGCAGGGTTGCATCGAGCGCGGCTTGTTCCGCTTGGGGATTGCTCATCTCAAGCAAAATGCTGTCAGCTTTCACCTGCGTGCCGGGCAGCATGTGAATTCGGACCACCGTAGCTTCCGTCTCTGCGGGTATTTGACGGGTGAATTCCTGACTTGGAATCAGAGAGCCCAATCCTCGAACCTGTCGCAGCATTGGGCCTCGTTTCACTGTGTCTGTCCAAACCGTGCCTCGCTCGACCTCGGGCGCTGCCGGTTTCAGCCTTGAAACGCCGACCGTCACGAGGCCGAGAAGCACAACAGAAATTGCCACTACGATAATTTGTTTGCGCCTCTTCTGACGCTTGATGTCGGGACGCGCGATATCCATCAGTCTTCTCCTCGCAAATGGCAATCCACTCGGCTCGCTTCGCTAAGTGTGAGCTAAGGCAGCGAGATATGGATTTATTATCATCTGTGCGCGAAACCGTTTTGTCCGCAACTGAACTCGGGTGTCCATTTGCGAACAGTACGCAAAGTGACGATCGCATAGTGAATGCGCGAACAATACCGAAACAAAACAATGAGGGAGTGTCTGATGCGATTCATCGCGAGGAAGTGGCGCGGCGACACATCGTTGCTGAAATCGGGAAAGTATTGTCGCGAGAAAGAAGGTCGCCGTTCGGCACAGGGGTGTGACCGTGCACGAGGCCCATGCCATGTCGTCCAGTATCTGGCGAGCGCTCGAGCGCCTTATTCTCAGGGCGAGTCCGATTTCGAGTCCCGAATTTGCGCCGTGGGACTAAACCGAAAGTCGCGACTTCTTGCCTATTGGTACGATCTCCTCGGGCGGACCATAGCCACGATCGTAGGCCTGATTGGAAACTGCATAGATCCTCAAGTCATTTGAGGTCCATCGGCTTGAAGCCGGCGGCCATCCGCAGGAACAATACAGAATCCATTCGTCCCACAATCCCTCGGCAAGAGGCATCAAATACGAACCGTTACGGTATGGACTGAAGCTGACCAGATATCGAGTCCAGCACCTTGGGCACTCGACGCAATGACGAAGACGAGGTCTCATTTACATACCACAGGATAGATTCGTTCACGCTCAACTGCTGACCATTTTCTTATCGTTGTCATTTTGCCCCGGCCCCAAATGCAAGTCGGCTGAATCCCGTCAGTTGTTGTTGCCGACTGATGGAAGGTTTGACCCGGCGCAAGTTGCTCCCACTCTTCGTACTCGAAGAACTAGCCTCGCTTTCACCCCCGTACGAGGGGACAGCGAGGAAAGCGACCGTCTCGCCGGTGGCTGTATCTAAAGCTGTGCCAGCAATCTCGCCGCGATTGTTGATGCCCTGAGCCAGGGTCAAATACAAGGAAGAATCAGGCCGAATAAGCGCGTTGAGGTCGAAAATCATGCCGTCTTCATAGAGAAAAGCTCTCAAGGTTGCGCCAGCCGACTGACCCACCACCTGACCCTTCTCGTTAATGTCAAAGGCGATGGCATTACTGTCTTCTCCAAGCGCGGGGAGTTCTTGCATACCAGTTGCTTTGGTCCAAATGAAAGCGCTGGGACTAGGGGCAGCATTTTCATCTCCGCTCGTGTTCGCAAATCCGACGACTTGGCTGTGGTTGTTGATGGCAACTGGTGTGTTCCATGCTCCGCCTCCGATATTTCCCAGATCTGTAGGTACGCCATTTTCCCAGAGCAGTGCGTGCTTGGCGCTCGCGCCTCCGACGGCATTGGAACACAGTCCCGAAATGCCGACGACCTGGCCCTTGTCATTAATGGCAGTGGCAGCAGAATCAGGATCGCCCGGGTACGGAGGCAGCTGCGTTATCTCCGTCAGTTTTGGTCCCCAGATGACCGCCTCAAATTGGAGGACTTGCCCGGGGGCATTGCAAGTTGGATCGTGAATATTATTCTCCGCCCATCCAACGACCTGACCTTTATTGTTGACTCCAGCTGCATAGCCGTCATAGCCCCCAAGCGTGGGCAGAGGGGTCATCACACCGTCCTGCCATGCGAAGCCCACGCATACGTTTTCGGTAGGGGTGGCCGACGGGAAAAAGGCGAAACAACTCCACGGTTCTCCTAATGGATTTTTTTCGGCGGTTTCGGTGATTCCCACGACCTCACCCTTAGTTGTGTGATTTGGCCACGAGATGTTGCTGTTGGGACCGCCAAGGGTGCCGAGATCTAGAGGAGATCCAACCCAAAGTTCTGCTTTCACGACGTTGTTACCCGTTAGATTGGCACCGCCTGAAATCCAGCCCAAGTCATTAATGCCAACGGCCTCTGCCGCCCCGCCGAGCGGTGCGCCGAGATTGAATACGTAGTATTTGGGAGACTGATTTTTGATCTGCTGGGATTGTGCAGCTAGCCGAAATGGCGACGCCAGCCCGAGGAGCAAAGTCATGGTGATGATGTAAGTCAATATCCGGGATTGCATGTTGCCTCCATGGCGGTTGAATTTCTGATAGCCCGAAACACCGAATTGCGGCTGTATACTCATTCACAGCCTGATGCTGCACCGAAAACCACGCGCGTAGTTTCCCGACCATATCGAAATGGATGCCGCCAGATTGGACGTTTGCGGACGTTGAACGCCGAGAGTTGGACGTTTGCGGACTCTGATCCCCGAAGACCGAGTATTCGGGACTCCATTCAGAGTCGGTTGCCAGCTTGGGATCGCCGTCCGAAAACGTCTATTAGCCTGTGCGGGGTCGACTATCATAAGGCGATAGCGGGAGTCGCGACGGTTTATTGATAACGTTGCGCGATCTGGCAAAAGCTATGAATTTGGATTGGCAGGTATGTTCGCGCGCCAGACTGTCACGTGACGCCCGATTTGATGGTAAGTTTTTTATCGCTGTACTCAGTACCAGGATCTACTGTCGTCCGATTTGTCCAGCGCGCACGTGTAATGAGAGCAACGTCCGTTACTATCCGAGCGCTGCTGCAGCGGCCGAAGCGGGCTTTCGACCCTGTCTGCGTTGCCGGCCCGAGAGTTCGCCCGGAACTCCGGCGTGGCTGGGAACTTCGAATACAGTTTCGAGAGCTTTGCGGCTGATAGGTGAGAGCGGTCTTGAGGATGGTGGAGTAGAAGTTCTGGCCGAGCGCCTGGGAGTTGGGGCGCGGCACCTTCGACGTTTATTTTTGCGACACCTTGGTGCAACTCCAATTGCCGTGGCTCAGACTCGGCGTTTGCACTTTGCGAAAAAGCTTATCGATGAGACGCGCCTCCCAATGAGTCAAATTGCATACGCTTCGGGCTTTGGCTCTGTGCGGCGCTTCAATGCCGGTATCCGCAAGGTCTATCACCGAACCCCGACCCAGATCCGGCGCCTGGCACGGCAAACGACCGTCCAACCGGGGAATCAGTATCTCTTTCGCCTTCATTTCCGCCCGCCCTATGACTGGAAAGGCATGCTGGCCTTCCTCGCCGCGCGAGCGACTCCCGGGGTTGAAGCTGTGGAACATGACAGCTATCGGCGCACTATTTCGCTGAGTGGGTACGATGGACATTTTGAGGTCTCGCTCGACGAGCGGCGGGACGCACTTCTTGTGCGAATTGAATTCGGAGATCCACACTCGCTTATCTTCATTGTGGAGCGAATTCGCTCGATGTTCGATCTAGGTGCAGATTGGGCGGCGATCGTGCAGAGTCTCATAACCGACCCTGTGCTAAGTGCCGGAGTTGAGGCCAATCCTGGAGTTCGAGTACCGGGCTGTTGGAACGGCTTCGAACTCGCGATTCGGGCGATTCTCGGCCAGCAGATCACGGTTCGTGGTGCGACCGCACTTGCTGGCCGCATAGTCACCAGTTTTGGAAAGGAACTTTCAGGCAAAGGTAACCTCACTCACTTGTTCCCAACACCGGAGGTTCTGGAGGACGCCAAGCTTGGCAATATTGGCCTAACGAAGGCGAGAGCCGAAACCATTCGGGCCCTTGCCCGAGCTGTTTGCAACGGCACCATCCGCTTTGAGGGAGTGGTCAACTCGGATGCGCTATTGGACCGACTGCGTGAGATTCCCGGCATCGGGAAATGGACGGCGCAGTACGTTGCCATGCGAGCACTCGGGGAACCCGATGCGTTTCCCTCTAGCGACATCGGTCTTCTGCACGCCTTGGGTTTCTCCAATTCCCGGCAGCTTGAGCAGCAAGCCGAGGCTTGGCGACCTTGGCGCGCTTACGCCGCCATGTATCTCTGGAGAATCGCGAGTCAACGTACAGCTCGTGGAAGCAAACCTCTATCTCTAGAAACTCATCAGCAGATTGCTAAGAGCCCGAGTATTGCTCCGCGAGTCTCAATGATTGGGTAACCCCCAGCAAGTTCCTTATTTCCGCCACGTGGATGAGGGCCCGTCCTCATCCACGCAGCAGCAAATCACCCAGCTAGGAGGCATCAGGTGAATGTAAGACTCGGAAGGTGTTGCCGCCTCGCGACCAGATCAGCAACAACGCGTCTTGTCCTGCTGGAACTTTGGACAATGCCTGTTGCACATCAGCCGCACTCTTAACCTCGTGGCGGTTCACGCCTTGCACAACATCTCCAGGTTGCAATCCAGCATTGTCTGCCGCACTGCCGGGCAGCACGCGTTCAATGACCGCGCCCTGCACGTTTTCTGGAGCTCGCACCTCTTGACGGATCTCGGGAGTAATGTCAGCAAGCCCCAGGCCCCAGCGTGCCTTACCATGCTGGCCGCTGCCACCATTCTCCGCGACGTCACGTTTTCCCATTTCTTCAAGTGTTACGGGAACCGTGAGATTTTTTCCATCACGTAGCACAACTAATTTAAGAGTCGTGCCCGGACGTTTCTGCCCGACTTCGACCTGCAATTCGCCGGCATCGCTGACCTTGTGGCCGTTGATTTCGGAAATCACATCTCCAACTTTCAGGCCCGCCTTCGCGCCCGGCGAGTCAGGTTCGACTTGCGTGACGACGGCACCGGTGTTGTCCTTCACTTCGAAGAACTTGGAGTTTTCCGGAGTCACATCGCTAATTCCAATCCCGATGTAACCGTGCGTTACTTTGCCATCGCGAATCAGCGCTTCCACCGTGGGTCTCACAATCTGTGATGGAATTGCGAAGCCCATCCCAGAAAACGATCCGGAAGGTGAAACCAGGAACGTGTTAATTCCGATAACTTCTCCGCGAGCGTCCACCAGCGGACCTCCGGAGTTGCCAGGATTAATCGCGGCATCGGTCTGAATAAATTCACCCGGCTTGCGAGCGTCGTCAGTGTAGGGATTCGGGCGATTCAAGGCGCTCACAATTCCGCGCGTCACCGTGAAACGAAATCCGAATGGATTTCCGAAGGCCAGCACGGTTTCGCCAGGACGCAGCTCGGTAGAGTTTCCCCAAGGAACGCTGGGCAAATTGGTGCCGTTGACTTTGATTACTGCTAGGTCGGTCAATGGATCAGTGCCGATTAGCTTTGCAGGGAGAATCCTGCGGTCCCCCATCGTTACGCGGATGTCCATCGAACCGTCGACTACGTGATTGTTGGTCACGATGTAGCCATCGGGCGAGATTATGACACCGCTGCCGATACCATGCTCGATTCGTTGTTGTGGTTGCATGCGCTGGCCGAAGAAAGGTCCGAAGAATTGCTGCAAATCTCCGCCTTGGTCACCTTCTTCCATTGCGGTTTGTTTCGTCTTCGAGGTTACTGCGACGTTTACGATCGCGGGCGTAACTCTGGCTGCCAAAGTTTCCATGGCCCGATCAAGCGCCAGTAGTGCGCTCACGCTGTTGTCATCGAGAGCAGCAGCCGCGGGCGCTGGGGCCGGGGTTGCTGCCTTCACCGTAGTTGGTTTTAGGGTTTCGAATCCAGCCAAGGACGCTACGACAGCGAGTGCCAGCACTGGGGCTATCAGGCGCTTCCTGAGGCTTTTCTTCGAGTTTGATATTTCGTGATGCTCAGTCATTTTTACTTCTCCTTCGTTATGAACTAATGATTTAGTTGCTAAAGTTGGACATCACCATTTCTGATCGCTGGTCTCTCTCCTAAGTTTTCTTTGCGGGAATTCCGGGTTGATTTGCGGTATTGACTTGGAAGTATGTTACCTGCCAGACGCGTATGGTCCACGAGTCGGCAGTGAATCCACCTTCTTGTTGTTCCGTCCGCATGACCACGAAGACTGTTCGAGTGATCGGAATGCTGCGGTTGCGCTCAAGAGTCATGCATTGCCTGGGAGGCGCTTTGTCAGACAATTGCGAAAACTTCGCCTGTACCACGGTAGCGCCGGGACTCTGTTGAGTCTCGGATTTCGTCTGTTTCAAGCCGGCTCGGGTTTGGGTTTTTAGCGCCGAATGCGCCACTGTGTGCGCCGCCGTCAAGCTGAACTTCGCAAATTGCATCGAACCTGGTGTAGTCGGTGGAATCTCGGAGTTCGCGGCAAACCTCGCTGGGGCCACTTCATTCCGAAACGAAACAAATTGCGGGACGCGAGGCGCAACCGCCAGGCCTAGCATTGAAAAAGACGCAACCAGCAACGCCGCGGGTTTCCAAACGCGAGTTGATCCAGGTCGTTTCGTATCCAGAATTTGCGATATCCGGCGCGAAGTTTGCTGCATGCGAGTTACAGCCGCTTGTGCCAGCGAAAAGCCGCGGCGCGTCCAGCTCTTCTCGGTCACGGAGAGCAGGCATTCAGCGTAGTCGCGAGGATTTTCGGTGTGGGCGAGCACCATGTCATCGCACGCCATTTCGCGCTCCAGCGAAAGCCGGTTCTCGATCCACCACACCGCGGGATGGAAAAAAAGCAAAGATTGAACCAATTTTTGAACAAGATTTGTCCAGTCATCCCAGCGCCTCAAATGTGCAAACTCGTGCAGCAACACCGATCGCAACTCCGGTGCCGAAAGCTCCGCAAGCGCCCACGCTGGCAGAATCACCAGCGGTCGCGCAAAGCCAATAGCTGTCGGCACGCGCACTTCATCCGAGATACAAATGCGGGCCCCCCGCGCTGCATCGAAATCTCGAAGAGTATTTTGCAGAATAGGACTAAGTGATGGCACATCGACATCTCTGCAGCTCTTGCGTAACCGCTGCAAATTCACGAATCCTACCGCCACGCGTACCAACGCAAACGTTGCGAGCAGTCCCCACAATCCGAAAACAATTTCCGCCCAGATACTCGGAATCGTAATCAATGACTGTGGAGGTAACGAGCCTACCGCTGATGTCCGCAAATGCGCGACCAGAGGCAACAATAAAATCGCGAGCAATGTAGAGAACAGGACCGTAAAACGGGTGCTGGAGTTCTGTCGTCCAAATGCTCGCAACAAGATCCAGGCAAACAGCGCGGCCGGAATCCCCCCCGCAAAACAAATAAGAATTCCGGTCAAGGTCGTTTCCGCGATTGCCTGGAGATCGAGGACAGGGATCATCGCTCGTCCCCTTCTTTGAGCAATCCACGCAGACGCCTCAATTCGTCTGCGTCGATGCTCTCGTCCTCCAGAATGTTCAACACCAGCATTTCGTGGGAATCTTTGAAGAAGCGACTGATCAGGTGACGAACCTCAGAGCGGGTCGCGTCCTGCCGCTCGACAATCGGCTTGTAGACGTAGGCCCTTCCATCCTTTGTGTGGCCTAGATAACCCTTCTTTTCGAGGATACGAATCGTGGTTAGCACAGAGTTATAAGCCAGAGGCTGGTCCGCAGGAAGCGAGTCCACGACCTCTTGAACTGTGGCGCTTCCTCTCTGCCACAGCACGTCCATCAGCCTAAGCTCTGCCTCGGTTAAGGTTGCCGATTTTCTGGGTGGCACAACGTTCTCCCGCGTTCACAGAGTTAGACGCGGGTCGGAAGCAAAAGTAACTAATTTATTAGTAAATATTTGTATTGCGCTTATCCTGTGTATTATCAATCGTTTGAACTGAACGATCGAAGGCACCATTGGAGGGACAGTCAGAATGGTTTTCTAGAAGACTCTTATTCTCGTGACCGACCCCATCTGCCGGACGAGACGCTCATGCAAATTCGAAACTCCACCGAGAGCGAGTCGCAGTCCGGGAAATGCAATTTTCACGCAAAGAAGGGACAACACAAAGAAACACAAAAGACGCAGTTGAACCGACGCATTCATTAGCTCGTGCGCTTGAGTTGAAAGCTCTGGATTTTGATCTGAGGTGACCGATCTGCCGATTCTGATTAAGACGGCAGCATTCCTGTTTGCGCACATTACGTATTCAATGGCGGCGCGCAGCCTTAGACGCTGAATAGTCCGGAATGCAGGAGGCGGCAGGTTTTCACGGAGAAAGTCCTCTTCGCGAGGGTCGATCAGATTGTTAAATGCACGAGCATCCAAAGACTCGATGAGAGACTTCCCGTCATTTATATTCTGCAGCCGCTCGAAACCGCCCGCGCCCACTAGGTAGAGACCCGCCCCTAGCATTGCTGCCACAGTTATGGCGACGACAATAATAACTATATTCATCGATGCAAATAGTCCGACAGCGCTTCGTTCCAGGAGTGCGGATCCCAATCCGTACTCCGGGGCTCCAGTTTAGGTACCGTCTTAGGCGCGGCATAAAACGCTCGCACCCAGATAAGAACCGCAAAGTCATAAGCGGCGTTGCTCACTAAAGAAAGTGGGTGCTGGGTCGACATGCCAAGTTCAAACCGAACTGCGTATGCAATCAAGTTGACGGCCGTAAACAACCCAAATCCCAACGCAATCCCGAGCGTGCGTGGTTTCCACTGCAGCGCCAAAATCGAAGACGCAATCAGCAGAACGACTAACAATCCTGCCTGCACAATTTCCAGACTGCGCTCCAACGCAAACAAGTCGCCCAAAAATTTGTAAGAATCAGCGCCTGTGCTATAGGCTGCCACAACTATCGCAAGGAACAGAAAGAAAATACTGGCCCACCTCAGGAAGGAAGGTCCGAAATGGCGAATTCCCTCATAGGGACGAAACACATCCGAATACAATTCGCAAACTATCCCAATCTGAAGGACCGCCTCGATCGCTTGAAACGCAGCGTAGGCATGCATATAAGCCGTCGAAGCATGCAGTCGATACCAATAAAAGAGGACCGCAAATCTAGCTAACTGCTCGAGCGTATAAGCAAAGAAAATCGGGTAGTCATGATAGTTTTTTCGTCGCCACATCCGATACGCAATGGCCCCTTGCAACGGTGGCAGGAGTAACCAAAGCGCATATGACGCAAAGTTCGACATTAGAACTCACTAATCTCGCTAAAGGTAGCACACCAATTGCGAGGTTGGGCGTAATAGTTAGTTCTTTTTCGAGATTATTTTGACACGATGAGTGACGATATTTCGGCACTCGTCATGCGATCAGGTCGCAAGAATAAAATTGCATGCATAAATATATTCATTCCGAAGAGTGCTCGCGTTGAGGCACGCTACTCAAAAATCATTTTTTGCTCTGCTCCTGCAACAGAGCTACCGACCGTTTTTCGTCGATAAGATGGCGGCGGCCGTCCTGGCTGGCGGTCGCCCCTTGTTTGATGAGGTCGATAACCTGTGCTGGTGTAAGCGAAGGATCAAGCGCAAATAGCTTGGCGGCGAGGTTAACTACATTTGGAGAAGCCATGGAAGTCCCTGACAACTTCAGCCTCGCCCCTCCGGGAACGTAGCTTTCAACGTTGTAGCCGTTCGCATCGACGACTACGGTGTCTCCATAGCTGGTGAAAGAAGTTTCATCTCCTGCCTGATTCACCGCACCGACCGCAATCAGATTCGGGAGACGCAGCGAAGACGGGACATCCTCGACGAAGCCGTTATTGCTGTCACTATTTCCCGCGGCAGTAATGAATAGTGTGTGCGGTGAGCTCTTGATAGCTGTCTCGATAGCATTCCTCCAGATGGCATAGAGTTCGGCAGCCCGCTTCTTGCGCTCTGCGGGATCGGCGCCGCCACCAGTCTTGGATATCCAGGTTTCAAACTCCTGCGGATCATCTCCCCAACTCATGTTGACGACTCGAACGTGACGAGTACGGAAATAGTCGGACATCTGTTGGAAAGCAGCGCCAAGATGGCGAGCCCATTCGTCGGTTGGAGCAAAGGGAAGATCCGGCAATTGATCGTTGAACCGGGCAACTACAAGACGCGCCGCGGGATTGCCACGGACCGCGATTCCCGCACAGTGAGTACCGTGAACATAGAATCCTAAGACCTTGTTCAACTCGAAGAGCTGATGCATTTGGTCGGGCGACAACGTGCTGAACTTCTTTTGCGCCGCGTCCGCTTCCGGCGAATCGATGCCATTCTCAATGTCCAGAAACCCCTTGATCTGCTCGCGGAATGCGGGATAGGCCTTCTGTTGCTCAGGCGTGAGCGGATAAAGCCATGTCATAGATGGGTTCCCTCGGTCATCAAACGCGAGTCCATGCGTGCCGCTGGCCGTCGGCTTTGCATCGGTGAAGAGTTGATCTGGGAAGAGCGAGACATCGATGCCCGAGTCCCAAATTCCCACCAACACGGGAGATAGTTTCTGACTATTGGTGAGTGTGACTTCGCGCGCCGCCCAGATGTCGGCCTTCACAACGTTGTGCGCAGCGATGTACTGCTTCAAAACTTCTGCGCGCGCAGTTCCCAGCGGAATGGCGAACTGCAAATCATTTCGCGTCGAAATCAGGTCCCACGCTTCGAGGTTATCGAGTGCGCCGGACTTCTGAACAGCTGGATCAAGGTCGGTCTTAACTCCGCCCAGAGCGCTCGAGTTCGTATAGATCCGGCTGCTCCGATACGAGCGTTTAATCGAGTCCTGAACTAAATCCCAGGGAAGCGAATCGACGGCTTCACGATAATGCTTGCTGAAAGCCTCGTCGAACCGAGGGCCACTGGTACCTTTGGTCTCAATCGCAGCCTCCAGCCAAGCGCGTGCGAAGAGTCCGGTGGTTAGCTTCGCCGAAGGCTTCTCTTGTAGAGCACGCAAGGCCTCGACGGTTTTCAGAGCGTCTTCGTATTCACCCGCTAGTTCCTCAAGGTCGAGCTTGGCGGAAAGTAGAGTTCGCATCGTGGATTTATCGTCAATCTCGTAGTCACTCAAAATGGTGTCGAGATCGGCACGAACCTTCGCTGCGAAAGCATTAAAAGTGGCGTCGTTCGCTTGCACTAACTCGGAAGCGGTGCCAGTTACGGGATAGCTGAACCGCGGCAGGTCAGCCTGGCTTGTGACTTTCTTTTTCGTGATCGATTGAGAGTGAGCAAAAGGAACGATTAGCAACAGAAGCAACGCAACAAGATGGCGGACGATAAAACGACGTTCAAGCATGAAATACCTCCCTAATTTAGGCAAGGCTATTGGGCCCTTCCACCAGCCACGCCCGCATTCTTCTCAACACCGATTCTGGCGCTTCCACTTCGAGTTCGACCAAACCGTCTTTGTAGTGCCGGGAATAGATTCGCGATTTCGCCTCCAGTAGAGCCAACGCTTTGCCTTCATCTTGTGGAACGCGAAGTCTCACGCGGCTCAAAGCATCGCCTGTGAGCATTTTATCGACGCGGTCTAACAGGGTGCTCAACCCCATACCCTTCGCCGCTGAGATGTATATCGTTGTCTCATCGTCGCGCAGGGCTTCGCGTTGCGTCGCTGATAGAAGGTCAATCTTGTTCATGACTCGCAGGCGCGGCTTGCTTTCCGCCTCCAACTCTTTGAGGACTTTCTCCACTTGCGCGTCCTGCTCGGCCGAGAGCGGACTGCTGGCATCGGAGACATGCAATATTAGATCCGCGTACTGCAATTCTTCCAGAGTCGCGCGGAATGCAGACACCAGCGTATGAGGCAGGTTGCGAATGAATCCCACCGTGTCCGAAACCAGGACCTCGCGGCGCGACGGCAAAGAAATTGCTCGCGTGGTTGGATCCAACGTCGCAAACATGCGGGGAGATTCCAACACGGCAGCCTGAGTAATAACGTTAAACAGTGTGGACTTGCCTGCATTCGTATACCCGACTAACGCAATCGTCGCCACCGGCGCCGACTCACGGCGCTGCCGCTGCTGCGCCCGAATCCGGCGCACATTTTCCAATTGCTGCTTCACATGACGAACTCGCCGGAAAATTTTCCTGCGATCAGTTTCCAGTTGAGTTTCGCCCGGTCCACGCGTTCCGATTCCGCCGCCCAGTTGGGACATCTCCACACCACGTCCGCTCAGCCGCGGCAGCATATATTCCAGTTGCGCCATTTCGACTTGCAACTGACCTTCACGAGTCCGGGCGTGTTTGGCGAAGATGTCCAAAATAAGCTGGGTTCGATCAATTACTCTTGTCTTCACAACTTTTTCGATGTTGCGCTGCTGGGAAGCTGTAAGGTCGTGATCGAACAAAATAAGATCTGCGGAGACCGACGCCGCTGCGCCAGCAATCTCTTCCAGTTTTCCCTTCCCCACCAAGGTCGCGGCATCGGGCTTGTCGCGGCGTTGCAAGAATTCGCCGGCGATCTCCGCACCGGCGCTGGTGGCGAGAGACCGCAGTTCGTCGAGCGATTCCTCGGCGCTAAACTCAGGGATGGACGGGGCTTTCGAAGACGCAGACGCGGAGCTGCCATCTCGTGCCCCGTCCGATCTGCTGGATGTCCTTTTTGGATTCGGCCTCGCGCGCTTCCTGTAGTCGAGCCCTACCAGGAATGCACGCTCTTTTGACTTCGCATTTATCGAATTTGGCTTCGACGCGCGTGGAATTGGCGTTTTCCCGGACCTGCGTGGTTCTGGTGGTTGCAAATGGAATGCCTATGCTTCGCTGGCGGACGCAGCTGAGGCCGAAGGAGGTCCTGATTCGTTGCCTGCCGATGAAGCCGCGGGCCTGTCATTGTGTACGTGTGTCGTTCGCCCCATTGCCACCGTCGATATGGCGTGTTTAAAGATTAGCTGTTCCTGATTATTGGTATCGAGTACCACGGAATATTTGTCGAACGAGCGGATGCGTCCAGTGAGCTTAACCCCACTCAGAAGGTAAATCGTGACGTTGGTTCGTTCCTTGCGGGCGGTGTTCAGAAAAGAATCTTGTATGTTTTGTGCCGGCTTGGTTTCCATCGCCGATCTCCTCAGGCTTCAGACTGCGAAGCACTTGCGATTGTGAAGTCGCTTAACTTGGCCCATCCCGCAAATAGATCGCCTCAGCGTGTGCGAGGGCGACATCCGTACGATACGGGGTAGTGGACGATTTTTCAACCGGGTCGCGAGGTAAAATCCAAACGCTGATTGGAGGCTTCCATGGCAAGTTTGATCATTTCGGCAATTTCCTTCGCTTTCCCTGTTTCTATACCGCACGACTTTAGCACTAATTTGTTGATGCTATTCCGCTGGACTCACTTTGTGGCCGGCATCACCTGGATGGGCCTGCTCTATTTCTTCAATCTAGTGAATGTCCCATTCATGAAGGAGATCGACACAGCCACGAGGAGCAAGGTTGTGCCAGCCCTGATGCCACGAGCCTTGTGGTGGTTTCGCTGGTCGTCGGTTGTGACTGTTCTAGCTGGTATTGCCTACTGGGGCACGATCGTCACAGGAGACGCGCGAAACGGCGGCGCATCGTCCGGAATGGCTATGGCGAGCTTTTTCATCATATGGACCATAACGTGGGGAATACTCTACGCCCTGCTCATTCCGGGCCGAGGCATCCTGGACAAAGGACCCGCGCTCGCAGTGCTGTACGCGATCGTCGTGATCGCCGCTTCCTGTCTATTCCTAAGCCTGAATAATCATGGATGGGAGAGCAATCGCCTGCTTTCGATCGGAATCGGTGGGGGTTTGGGGTGGGTAATGATGCTGAACGTATGGGGAGTAATCTGGCGAATCCAGAAACGACTTATTCAGTGGACAAGAGAAAACGCGACGAATGGAACTCCGGTTCCAGAAAAATCAAAGCGCATGGCGAGAATCGCATTCCTGACTTCGCGCGCGAGTGCCTTCATGTCGATCCCTCTGTTGTTCTTCATGGGAGCAGCAAGCCACTACCCAATGTTCGGACGGTAGAGTCGGCTGTGGAGC
>Ga0073928_10002919_pt1 | contig 28090 bp, 20 predicted proteins | sample PaiPotPPA55metaG_FD_76969 | JGI IMG/M metagenome (GOLD analysis project Ga0073928, IMG submission 76969) | Iron sulfur acid spring bacterial and archeal communities from Banff, Canada, to study Microbial Dark Matter (Phase II) - Paint Pots PPA... ...
ATTGACGTGGGTGCTTCGAATGGTTGCTGGTCCGAAACTATGATGCAGCATTTTCCTAATGCGAATTATCTTTTAGTGGAGGCGCAGGAAGCGACGCATGGCGCGGCGCTGAAGAGGTTTCAGGCTACCCACTCAAATGTAAGGTACGAATTGTGTGCTGCGGGCGATCACGATGGCGAAATCCATTTTAATGCCTCCGGACCTTTTGGAGGGGTGGCCGCCAAAACACCATTCCAACAAAATGACATTAGAGTTGCGATGAAAACCATTGACGGGCTGATACGGCGACACAATCTCAGGGGGCCGTATGTCCTGAAATTGGACACGCATGGTTTCGAGGTGCCGATCTTGGAAGGTGCGCACGAAGTGCTGACCGAGGCGTCGATGTTAATCATCGAGGCTTACAACTTCACTCTGTGTCCGGGGGCATTGCGATTTTACGAGTTGACGAGCTATCTGGAGAAGCGTGGTTTCCGATGCGTGGACATGTTCGATCTCATGTGGCGACCGTCAGACAATGCATTGTGGCAGATGGATACGGTTTTCTTGCCTTCCGCGCATCGGTGTTTTCAAATCAACGTATACGACTTTCATGAAGGCGAATGACGACAAAACGCTCAGCGAAAACAGTGATACAGCTGGTTTGACCTTGGACCTCATAAATTGGCCGCGTATCACAATAGTGACTGCGGTGCGCAACTGTGCTCGATATATTGACGAGGCTATTTGCTCAGTGTTAGATCAAGGTTATCCAAATCTCGAATATATAATCGTTGACGGACTCTCTACAGATGGCACGGTGGATATCATCCGCAAATACGAGAAACACCTGGCATGGTGGGTGAGCCAGGCTGATGAAAATGTTTATCAAGCGCTGAATACGGGCTTCTCGCGATCGAGTGGACAGATTCTCGGCTGGCTCAATGCCTCCGATAAGCTTCATCCCAAAAGTTTGTACGTGGTCGGCAGCGTTTTTGCAGGGCTCCCAAGCGTCGAATGGATCACCGGTCGACCAACCCAGTTCTCAGAAGACGGAATGACGATTGGAGTATTTGCCGTTCCCCGGTGGTCTCGCCAACGTTATCTGGCAGGTGGGAATCAGCATATTCAACAGGAATCGACATTTTGGCGGCGCAGCCTTTGGGAAAAGGCCGGCGCTGCTCTCATTGAATCGTATCGCGATGTTGGAGATGCTGATCTGTGGGTGCGCTTTTTCCGTCACGCCCGCCTATATCCAGTAGATGCACTAATCGGAGGTTGGCGCGATCATCCCGACTCAATAAGTCATTCCAATCTTGAATCCTATAATCTGAACCTGAAGACTGTTATCGAATCGGAAATAGAGCGGTCGCCAGAATGCCGCTCAGTTAGGCTACTGAAACGAATTGACGGAGCCATGAAGCGTATACCCAAGGTTCGCGTCATATGGCAAAGATTAGTTATGGATACCATTATCTGGAGTCTTTATCGCCTCCCAGGTTCGGATTTACCACTGACCATTCGGTATCAGAAAGGTAGATGGCAATTTCAAAGGACGCCATGGTTACCCGAGTGATTCCATCATGCTGACGTTCTTCACAACCGCCAAACCGTTCCGCGGACACGATGGAGTGATTCAGCGGAATGCGCTCAGGAGTTGGAAGCTTTTGCATCTAGACGTCGAAGTGATTCTTTTTGGCGACGAAGATGGGGCTGCGGAGGTTTGTGGCGAATTGGGTATTAGACATGAGTCATACGTGGAACGATTTGAATCTAAATATCCGTACGTAAATTTTATGTTTGCACGCGCCCAGCAGATCGCAAAACATGAATATCTGTGCTACTCAAATTGCGACATCGTTCTGTTGAGCGATTTTTGGCAGGCCTTCGAAAAAGCTCGGGCTTGGCGAAAGCGATTTCTCCTGATTGCGCGGCGCTGGGACGCCGATATTATGCAGGAGATCAATGTTAACGAGCCGAATTGGGACGTAGATCTGCGAAATGTTGTACTGAGGCATGGCATAAAACAGATTCCGGACTATGTCGATTTCTTTTTATTTCCGAAGGGTTTGTATGACCGAATTCCGGATTTGGTCGTAGGGTATTCATATTGGGATCATTGGATGGTGTGGAAAGCCTCGTCCTCACATGCGGCAGTACTCGATGCCAGTCCATTTATTGTGCCTGTGCACCAGAATCACGGCTATCGGACTACTCCAGAGCGCTTCAAAGGAAGTCACAGCGACCGTATTGCCATGCGCAATTTTGAATTAAGCGACAGCGGCAAACAATTGAATTCCATAGTGGATGCAAAATATGTGCTTTCACGGTACGGCCAGATTTACTGGAGTCCGCTGCATCGCCACCTGGCTAGGCCAATGGTCGTGAAGGTGCATCAAAAGATGCTTGAACTGACATTCGGAGTGAGAAAGTTGCTAGGCATAAGAAGAGCGACGTTGGACAAATGGTTCGGAAAAGGGAATGCCTAGCTCCCAGTGCCATCATGATTACTTTTTTTACTACAGCGAAGCCGTTTGAGGGCCACACTGGCGTTATCCAGCGCAATGCCTTGACGAGTTGGAAGCTACTCGATCCCGACGTGGAAGTCATCCTGTTTGGGGATGAAGCTGGCGCGGCGGAAATAGCGAGCGAGCTGGGTATCCGCCATGAGCCGCAAGTGTCGCGGAACCAGTTCGGCAAGAAACGTCTCGACGATATGTTTGCGAGTGCGCAAGCGATGGCCCGTCATGAGATTCTCTGCTATTCGAACTGCGACATTATTTTGCTTCCTGACTTTTTCCAGGCCGTGAAACGTATCAACAAGGTCTATAAGAATTTTCTGGCGATCGGTACGCGTTGGAATTCAGATATTTCCGAGATGATCGATTTCTCACATCCGGATTGGCAATCCAATCTGAAAGAGGCGGTGCTTCGTCAGAATCAACCCCAGGACGAATGGTTTATCGACTACTTCGCGTTTTCCCGCGGCCTCTATCCAGAGATTCCTCCTTTAGTTGTCGGTCCAATCTATTGGGATAACTGGATGGTATGGAAGGCGCTGCAAATGGATAAAAAGGTGCTGGATATATCCCCGGTGGTGATCGCCGTCCATCAAAACCACGATTACAAGCACCATGCGATGGGCAAACAAGGCATGTACGGCGGTGAAGAAGCTGCGCTGAATTTGAAACACGCGGGAGGAAAAGAACATTTGCGTTGTATAGGGGACGCCACGCACGTGGTTTTAAAGAACCGGATCAAGAAAAACTTCCGGCGTCATTGGACAAAGTTTGATCGCGCGGCACCTTCCTTGGCTCGTTTTCTTCGGTTTCGTTTGTGGAATCCAACGTTTTTCTTTTTCTTGGGCATCACGCGGCCAGTCCGGGCTGCGTTAGGTTTGCGGAGCGCTGCCACGCTAGCCCGCTCAAAGAAATGACGAACGCGTGCCAAAAGGAGAAGCCGGTCGTTACGGTGCTGATCGACACGTTCAATTACGGACATTTCATTGATGAGGCCATTCGCAGCGTATTGATTCAGGATTTCCCAGCTGAGCAGATGGAAATTATTGTAGTGGACGATGGGTCAACTGACGACACGCGCGAGCGCGTCGCGCAGTATGCCGACCGGGTCCAATATTTCTACAAACAGAATGGAGGGCAGGCCTCTGCGTTTAATTTTGGAATCGGCAAAGCGCGTGGTGAATATGTGGCGCTGTTGGATGCCGACGATTACTGGCTGCCTTCAAAACTGAGCAAGGTCGTTAAGGCGTTTGAAACCGGGCCGGACATTAGCCTTGTTTATCATCGATTTCAAGAGTTCAGGATGGAGAGCTACGAGTGGCGAGTTGGGGATTTTAATGCGGTGTCCGGGTTCATTCCCGGCGATAAGAAAAGTGCGTTGCTGTTTACCGCGTGCCAGACCTCCGGGCTAACGTTTCGCACCGAAATGGTACGCAAACTGCTTCCGCTCGATGAAAGAATGACCATTCAAGCGGATGGGTTGCTGGCGGCGCTGATCATATTTCTGGGCCCGGCGATCGCGATCGATGAGCCACTCGCGGTTTATCGCATTCACGGAACAAATCTTTATTTTCACGGAAAGAAAGGCGTTGATGCCGCAAGGCAAGCGCGGCGCATCGGAACCTTGAAGGTGATTCTGGAAGAGATGGACAAGTGGCTGACGCAAGCGGGCTATAACTTAAATGATTCGGTAATACTTGCGTTCCGCCGGCGATGGCAATCGCTATATGAGACGGAGCAGTTTCTGCTGAGGCCTCCAGGCCGAACACGTTTTTTCTGGCATTTGCTACGTACCACTCAAAATATGCGTCCTTGTCTGAACCCACGGGTTCGGTTAGTGAATTGGATTAATACCGTAGGTTCGCTATTTGTGGGGTACAACAATTATTCGAGTCTGGATCGGTGGCGAGTAAAAATTAAACGCAGAATCGCCGGATGAGCACTTTAGAGATACTGGTATTGCACCGATCAGAAGTACAAAGAGGAATCGCAAGCAGCACGATGGGTGTAGACATGGTACGCACTAGCGCGCCACATACTTTGCTGTCAGAAATCCGACCACGCCCAAAACCACCAGAAACAGCAAATTACCACCGCCATTACCACCGTATAAAGTCGTTTCACCTTGTCCCCAAGACAAGGCAGGCATCGGTCGATCTACATCATGGTCCTATGCTAGAGATGATTGCATATAAAGTTCATCCGCAGTCAAATCGCCTCCATGAAAGACCGCAAGCTGCGTGCGACCGACTAGGGTACTTTGTGCAACGGTGGGCTGGTCTGTTCCCGGGCGTATAGATCGGGCGTAAACGCATATTGCGCCACAATATGCTGGTCGGCGCACGCTTCCTAAACAATTTCATTCCCATTCCAGTTTGCAAATCCGTCGCGACTGGTGCATCTCTTGGTCCCATTCCTGACTGCACCTTTCTGACTTTGATCAACCGTCCCGCACTGGCGAGATCTGAGTCGCCTCGGATGAGTGGCTAGGCGCAGCCTCTTACTTATTGTTTTTGACCTTTATTCTCTGTCTTCCAAGCGCAAAATAATTCTTCCGCGGTCGTCTGGAATGGCCTTCGTCTTAATAACCGTTCTGTGCAGGTCTACGCACCCGTCAAGCTCAGCATGAAAAAAGTTCTGGCCAGCGGCGTAACGAATCTCGGCCGGATACCCTTCGGCCCACCCCACATCGATTACCTCGTTATAGTCAAACATGTTCTGAGGAAGGAACCATTCGGCCTCGGATCGCAGCGCTAGCGGGGCGGGGACGGCGACCGCTGCAACAGCTACCCGTGTGGCATCCTCGCTCAGAGGGCCGTGCACACAGTCAATTGGCTTTAATTTCATGTAGCGCAGGATGTGGTCCAAGAATTTCAGAGTCATAAACCAAGTGTTTGTTCCTGAGCCGTAAATGTATTTGTTTCCCTGAAACACCCAATTCATGCTGTAGCGATCCTGGCAGGATGCTGCGGTTTCAAGGATCAAAAGGCCGCCTGGTTTGAGTAACGTTCGAGCTAAGCCAATCACATGAAGTGGCGAGAAAACGTGATACAAAACACCACTGAGGACCACGATATCAAAACCCTGTATGTGCTCTGGTCCCATAGAACTCGTATAGCGCGATAGCCTGGCTCTGTCGGTCAGACGATCTTTCGCGTGAGCCAACGAAGTTCGGGGGTAATACTCGAATTGTTCGCCGTAACAATGTTGGACCAACCGAACTTTCTCGGACGAATCGGCCGCATCGATGGCTACGACCGTTCGCGCCGCCCGTCGTTTAAGCAGAATAGGAATTACCCCTTCCATGGTGCCAATATCACAGATGTCCATGCCTGTCGGATTCACCCGGCGAATTAGTTCCCGGGTGCAAGCGATGTTTGCAAATTCGTAGCCTCTCGTGAATACACCCGGTTTTAGCTCGATTGTGTAGTACCACCATCCTTCGAGCAGACGTTTGAACTCGGGAGACGAGAAATCCACAAGATACATACAAGGATCTCCATTTGAGGGAAGTGCAACCCGCATTTCCCTCGCTTAATCTAGGACTGGAATTGCTGTTCATTGTAGTGGATTCCAACGGAATTCAAAAAGTCCAGAAAATAAGGTCAGCCGTCCTGAATCGGGGTAGCGCTACGGTCACGAACATGTTGCGGCGGCGCTCGCAGGTTCACCGGGCGCAGCTGATGGCCGTGCTGAGGATAATTCTGCTGCCGCTGACTCTCTTCATTCGTGATTTCTAACCACCCACTCAGCTCCCGTTGGAAAGTCCACACCACGGAACCCCGATTGAAGATTCCCTTGCTTACGTAGTTCAAGTTCGCTGTTGAAATATGGCGTGCAAGGCAGCGGTGCATCCCAGCATTGATTACCTTTTACCGGCACGCGCACCTCTAGGCCGGAACGAGTGGGCAATATTTTGGTTTCGCATTGGGGGAAAGGCGAAAACTGACGCATTTTGAAGACTTGGCTATAAGAAGAGCGCCACAAACTACGCGGGTTGAGAGACCACAAACCAAAACATAGTATGGTCACAACCAGAAGTTTTAATCGGACACCGCCTTTCTCTACGACTGGAAAAAAACCGCAGCTACCCAATGTAGCAGCAGTACCCCAGATAGCGGTCTGACCAAATCGAGGATCTGGCGCAGACAAAAACCAAAACGTGAGTGCTCCGAGTGAAGGCACAAGAAGCCACAAGCATCGTCGCAATTGTGGCGAACGTTTCTGCACAGAGCTCAACAGCAATAACGCTGACCCACTGAGCGCTATTAAGAATGGGACAGCAAAATTGACTCTATTTGAACGAACATCTTCGAACCACGGCCGAATCCAATGCCAACCATATGTGTGCGAAATGGGTGCATGTCTCATTCGAGCCCATGCCCGAATGCCGAGAGCTACCATTTTTGTGGATTCTGCGGATACGCGCCAATCTACCGTCGCCCCAAACCAGTGGTTTGGATAGAACGGATATCCACTTAAGATGTAGCCTCGGAAAATCCAAGGGATGACTATTAGCGTGAATAGAACCAAGGAAGCAAAAATGGATTGCCGGCGCTCAACCACCGAGTCCGACATGGATAGAAGGATTACTACACAAATCACAAGAGAAGAAGCCGCAAAGATGAGTGTGGATAGCTTGAATACGATTGCCAGAGAAAATAAAACGCAAGCGCTGACTATTCTTAGACGCATAATGTTGTGAGGAACAAATGTGTCCGAGAGTGCCTGAAAAACTAAATAGGCACCTAACAAGCAGCAAATAGTGGATGGTAAGTCTGTATTCGTTCCGACAAGATCATCGCGTTCGATCCAAGTAAACAACGGGATGGTCAAGATCAAAAGAAACAAATCTGCCCGGATCAAATTTCCGCGCAACAAACGATCTATGGCGGCCAAAATAATGGCGGCCGCAACCGCCGCAATGATCGCCGCCGGAATTCTGTAGGAAAGCGTTCCCAGTCCTCCTTTATAGAGAGCAGCGACCCAGAGAAATAGCGAGGAATTGAAGCCGAGCCGGCCGTGGAGGTTAGCAAGACCAGGAACGATGGGGTATGTGATTAACCAATTCACTGTGCTCGCTCCATACAGTCCGGTGTCGTAATGTACACAAGGACCCGTTGACCTGACTGCCATCGATAGGATTATGGCGAGATAGCAAGCCATTCCGAATGGGCCAATCGCTCGAATGTGCAGCATAATAAGATGGAACATTGCGGTACGCCTGGCCATTTCTAAAGCGCCAACCAAAAAAAGACAAACGACGACGAAGAGATCAACCGGGCGAAATATTTGGTAAATTTCCAAGATGGCGACGCTAATTCCTAACCCCACCGCGAAGGCCTCAATCGGCAGCACGTCTAATTTGAGCCACGTAAGCAAGATGGCGCCCAACCCGATTAGCACCAGTACGCACACTGTCCCAAAGAATAGGACGAAGAGAATTAAAGAAAAAAGAATCATCGCTAAGTAAGTGGAAGCCAAAAACGATTGTTTAGTGGTCGCTCCGAATAAGTTAACACTTTAACTCCACCGCACCCAATCAAGAAAATTCCATTTATTATGCTCTCTATAGCGACATAGATTTTGGGTATCACTTTTCGAGGTTGCCGAGCTATCCCGATGATCCCAACTCCAGCTGCTCCAACTCGAACAAAGAATCGTAGCGGGCGTGAAGCGAGACCCTACCATCGTGTCGGCTATGCGGAGTTTCTGGACAGTCTGCAGAGTCTGCGCGTGTCAGCTCAGGGTGCGATTTTCTGCATTCCCCGTGTCTTGCGAGCATCCTCATATACCTAGCAATTCGTTCTAAGCGGAATCGACCAGGCATGGTCTTTATTCAATTCGATTGAATCGAATCATCCTAAAAGAATAATGTAAATACCCGGAAATGATACAATTGCCGGGAATTGCGATGCAGTGATCTGGCATTCTCTGCATGGCGCGCAGATAATTTCGGGCGAAGAGGGTGCGAAATCCTGATAACCATATACTGATGGCTCTCCTTTGTTGGGATTCTTTCAACCTATTCCTGTCTTGACCGCCGAAAATCCATCGTTATCGTCAGCCGATATCAAACGAGCGGAAGCTTCAATGGAAGTCACGCATTGTCTCGCAGGAGCTCAAAGTGCTAAACGGGAAACACATCGCAGTCATAATGCCGGCCTATAATGCCGCCAAAACGCTCGAGAAAACCGTGAGCGAACTTCCTGCAATAGTCGATATTAAGATTTTGGTGGACGATAGAAGTCTTGATGACACTGTCCAGATCGCTACGAAACTCGGTTTGCAGGTCTTCGTTCACGAGAAAAATTATGGATACGGCAAAAACCAGCAAACTTGCTATCGCGAGGCTCTAAGGGCAGGAGCGGACGTGGTAGTCATGGTTCACCCAGATTATCAGTACACACCATTGTTGGTGACCGCAATGGCTAGCATGATTGCTTTTGGAGTGTACGATGTGGTGCTTGGCTCTCGCATCTTGGGTGGAGGGGCCCTTAAGGGTGGCATGCCTATTTACAAGTACGTAGCCAATCGATTTCTGACGGCGTTTGCAAATATCTTCACTGGTGCAAAATTATCTGAGTATCACACGGGTTTCCGGGCCTTTGATAAGCGGGTTCTGATGGATCTGCCGCTTCTTGAGAATTCGGATGGCTTCGTTTTTGACAACGAAATGATTGCGCAATGCATAATCTTCGGATACAGAATTGGTGAAGTATCTTGTCCTACAAAATATTTTGAAGAGGCATCTTCTATCAAGTTCGGCGAGAGCGTTAAGTATGGCTTTGGGGTTTTAAGCACAACGCTCAAATGCTGGCTACAGAAATTGGGAATTGTCCATTATCGCCTATTTAACTCGCGAGGCAGCAAAGTGCTTACCGACTACGAACCACGTGTTGAGCATGTTGTCGGCGAGTTTAAGAGCAAATCCGGCTCGCAACAAATGTAATTTGTTGGCCTACGAGATCAAGAGCGATTCAAAATACAGTTTGGCACCGAGACAAGATTGGATACGCGCCCTATCAATGGGAACCCTTCTTGCCTGCCAATTGCCGGAACGATAGGTCCGTATGAAATCAGTCTCTTCCAGCCAGTTTGCAGCGTGGTCGTTGCTGGGTGCCGTTTTTGGCGTGGTTGTATATCGTGCCTGTGTGCAGCCCATTGCTCACGACGAGGCACTAACTTTCGTTTGGTTCCTGGATGGCGGTGTATACAAACTGTTGCAATTCAATAGTACGAATCACGTATTATTTACGTTAATTGCAAAAGTTTTTGTCAAAGTCTTTGACCTAAATGAACTATCAATTAGAGCGCCAAGTGTAATTGGGTCGGCCGCGTACCTTCTAACTCTCTATCTTCTGTGCCAGAAGATTTTCGGTGATGGCCTATTGATGCTCATCACTGTGGCAATGCTTTGCTTAAATCCACAGATCATGGATTTCATGGTAGCAGCGCGCGGATACAGTCTTGGAATGGCATGCCTTTGCATCGCCATGTACTTCTTCTCGAAGATCGCAGCTCGTGAATGTTTTGACCCTGACGACCAAAAAATGCTTTTGGAATGTTCCGTAGCGTCAGTGTTTCTAGCCCTCTCCGTCGCGTCAAATCTGACGAACCTAATTCCCGCTTTTGCTTTGACAGTGTCCTTTTATGCGATTGTTATGCCCGGAACAACACTCATCCACCTATCTAATCGCAAGCATGGGATGTTCGCGCGTCACTTTTTGGCGCCAGGAATGATAGTTGGTTTGTTCATTCTTTGGCCGTTCCTAATTCAAGCTCGCCCGCAACAGTTTCGTATGGGGCTTCAAGAATGGTCCCAGGCTCTTCGCGATATTTTTAACTCATCTTTCCTGTACAAATGGACTGGTGATATTTACGCATTTAGCTTGGGGGCAATTCCGCCGTCACCCGGTAGTTGGCAAGAAAGGGTTTCGGATTGTGGAGTCTACATACTCCTGCCGGTCTTATTTATTTTTGTCCTCGCAGGAGTTATTCTTGCAGCCCTTCGTCCTTTCGAGCCGTCGCAACAGCAAAGTCTCTACTGCCGTCTCTTTGGAGGCGCGGCAATTTGTACCGTTGCTTTGACGGTAATCCTTCATATCGTGGCAAACGTAAACTATCCCGTCGCTCGCACGTGTCTCTATTTTATTCCGTTTTTTACTATTGGAGGTATGCTATCAGCCAAGGAATTTTCTTGGCGTTGGTCGATTGGGCCTCTTAAGTTTGCGGGCTTGTTGTTGAGTTTCGTCATACTGGCCGACTATGCGGCCGCGATGAATACAAAGTATTTTCGGTACAACGCCTACGATTCTATTTCGCGCACCATGTTTCAAGTAATCCTAAATGACGCCAGATCCCGTGCATTATCGACGGTGCGAGTGGGTGGAACATGGTGGTACCAGCCGGAGATCGACTTCTATCGCCGACGCTATAAAGCAGAGTCGATATTGCCGTATGACATCAAAGATCCCTCGTATTTTTGGCAGACTCCTAATTCGTTGATGCCACGGGATTATGATTATTTTGTATTTACCCCAGGGGGCGAGCCAAACCTAGACGGTCCTCAAGTTCGAGTTATCTTTCACGACAAAGATGTAGGCGTTACCGTCATTAGGATCGCCAAATAGATTTATCAGTAGAGTTCACAGGTCCTGACACGGCGCGTCCATTGACATGGATTACTTCAAGTTCTGACGTTAATATCAGCTTGCTGGGTTTTGTCTTCCAATTTGGCATCAATCCGCAGAACGTCGTCGCTAGGAATCGTCGGATTCAGGCCCACTGCGCGATTGAAGACCGCTTCGTGACGTTTAGCAAATCGAGTCCAACTGAACCGCCTCATCTTTTCCTGAGCTGCATTTCCCATCTGACGGCGCAACTGCGGGTTCTCGCAGAGCTTGGTCATAGCCTGGACTAGAGACGTTGCGTCCCCTGGGATTGTCAGGAGACCATCATGACCATCTTCAACGAGGTCCGTCATCCCACTCGACTCCGTCGTGACCACCGCGAGGCCTGAAGCCATGGCTTCCAGCAAGACTAAAGGCATGCCTTCCACCAGCGAGGGCAGCACAAAAATATCGTGGCTGGCGTAAAGGGCAGGCATGTCATCACGGGAGACGAACGGGCGAACCTCCAACGAACTTTGTACCAGATGGGAAAAGTGACGCCGGACGCCTTCCTCGGTTTCTGTGCAACCGGCAATTGTCAGGTGAACGCCAGGAATTAGGGCGCTCAACCGCGCGAAGGACTCAGCTAAAGGATAGATGCCCTTATGATCGATCCAAGTGCCGACGAATAAAAATCTGGGTGTGAAATTTTCAATTGAGGAGCGCTGATGGAAAAATTCCGGCCCGACGCCATTGGGAATGAACCATACTCGGTCAGGCGGAAGCTTGTAATGCAACTGTAAAAATAAAAGAGCTTCACGATTTGTAACTATGCATTGGTCGGCGGTCTGGAACGACCACCGGTAAGTATGCATGTGATAAAAATGTTGCCATAAACGGTTCTGCCATCGAAAGTAGTCCGCTCTTCCTTTCTTGGCCTCCCTGCCCATGGCGTAATTTCTTCGTTCCTCAAGACCGTGCATGGTCATGATGTAGGGAGGTCCAGCGCGTAAACCCCGTCGCCGACGCTGAAATCCATACCAAAAACCAAATGGAGCGTGAACGTTAATTACGTCAAAATCGCTTTTAACCTTCGAAACATATTCTGTGATTGCTACCGCGAATTCGAGCGTCCTAAATCGACGAGGCCAGCGGGTTTTGGGCAAAAGGTCATCGAAGAACAGCGGCTTCACTGAGTGCCCGAGCTTACGCAATTGTTCCGTTACGTTATAAACAATTCCTGCAACCCCGGCTTCGGCATTTCCGGCTACCCCAGCAATCATCAATACCCGCATCTACGCCAAGTCTCACTTTCGGCCGTCAGATAATCAGCCCTAACAACCTAGACGCCTGCAAACTACTCGATTCGTTCGATCATCGGCAAACAAATATGACAATTCTTAGATCCATTGCCCACGATTCGATCTCGGCATAGTTCTAACCGCGGAACCATGTGAAATAGGACGCTCCGCCTCCATAGGCAACGTCGAGGCTGCAATACTAGCATTGCTCGATTCTTGCTGGACGTGCAAATCCGTGTCGCCTCTGTTCACAGGAGGTTTAGTTGTAGGGCTCCCACGAAAACTGGACACCTCGGTTAGGTAGAATCAGGGCCGCCAAAACAGGAGTCAACATGAGTAGGAAACCGCGCGTAGCGCAATCCCCACAAGAGAAGTGGCAGATTCATCCATGAAGGCATCAAGAGCGGGAACGTCTCAGAGACGTGTCGGCGTCATCGGATTGCTCCGAATCTGTTCTATCGCTCGAAGGATGAAGCGGAACAGGGAGCGAAGGCGGCGCTTGGGGGAAAAGTGCTGCCGCGGCGGAAACCGAGAAGGACCATCGCATCCGGCAGTTGGACCGCATGCTGGGGCGGAAGTCGCTGGAGATCGAAATCCTAAAAATTTTGTTGAGCGAAACAACGTAATTGTCTTTGCTCTTGAATGGCGGCGGAATCAATGGACTGTAAACGGGCTGGGCAAGTTAGGGTGACACAGATGAGCAGAAGCGGCAGAAAGAGACGCAGTTCGTGCGCCGGCGGAAAAGCGTGCTCGAATTCAATGTTAAGCAAGGATAAAAATCTTGCAGTGGCCGGCGTCGTTAGAGATACGCGTTAATCAAACACTTGCGATACCGGCCAAAGCGCCAGAACTGATCTAACTCTTCTACCCTTTCGATTTCGGTGTGCTTGATATTTTTGGAGGCGAGCCAAGTGGGTGACGTAACTAATTTTGAAGACTTGTCGATTCTCTTGCCTCGGTGGGATGGGTCGTAGTCTTGCGGAACACCATGTGCCAGGTATCAGCAAAACTGCCAAGCATCCCCAGTTTGCCCTCGAGGTATTCGTACGTTCGATGAACCCGTCGAACCCAAGACCGCTCGGAATTCCCTCGATAACCGGAATTGTTGGACTCCATCTCACAACGCTCCAAACTGAGTCCCCGTTTCGCCATGGCGGACTGCATTTCCGAGGGCGTATACAGCCGGACGTGTCCAAATATACCTTTCGCGATCTCGTTTGGCATATCCACAATGCTTTTTCCCTTGATCAATCGCAGCCGATTTTCTAGAGAAGCTTGATTAGGAGATGAGGCAATAAGCACGCCGTTTGGCTGGATGGTCCTCACTATCTCAGAAAGCACAAAATTCACGCGGTCGGTTGGCAAATGTTCAAGAACCTCGGAAAAGGTGACAATCGCGAAATGATCATTGGGAAACGGAAGGGGCTCCCGCTGAAGGTCCACAGTTGCCAAATGGCAGTTGTAGGCACGGAACATGGATTGATACGTCTGGCGGTTTGCGTAAGGCTGATCAGGGTGTTCGACGGCATACCACTGGATCTGAGGAAACAGCGAAGCCATCGGGAACAACAGGTAGCCGCTACCGCTGCCGACCTCCAGTCCCCGACCGATAAAATGGCTGCCGAGAACAGAATGAGCTAAACAAGCGATCAGGGATACGCGACGGATTTCGGGCCTCAAGGACTCATATGTGCTAGGCGAATCCTCGGTTTCGGAAGAACCCGGCGCGAATTTCTTCCGGCATGTCTGGATAATGGGCTCAACCGTCTTCTCGATTTCATCTCTATTTGTGAACATTGCTCGGCCCACACTGGCCCACACTGTTTTAATGGCTGAACGGGATTGTACCTTCACGCAGGAAGCTTTTGCAGGAAATTCAGAATGAAAGTCCTGGTCAGTTCGAATGTATAAGTCGTTTGTCTCTGAATGCCTGCGGTGTGACTTTCTGCCGGAGTGTTACATGGCCTCCATCGCTATCCGCGAACGGCGACGTATGCTGCGCTATCGCCACCTGCTGGCTCGCCAGATGATGCAGATGAAGAACAAAATTAGTAACTGACGGCTTTCTTAATCGAGGAAAAACGCCGCACATCTCTTATTTCTAGCGCCCAGGTCAGCGTCGTGATGGGTCCCATTGCGGGAATACCCACCAACCGCTCCTGCGGGTTGTGTGGCGCAGAGAAGAGTTCGGGGAACACTGTTCAGCGCACTTCCACTTTCCAAACAGCGCAATAAACACATACAGACCACGCTGATCGAAGCGGCCAAGATTGAAGGCGCCGGCTAATCCGGCTATCTCGATACGGCAGGGCGTAAGCAAGAAGGCGAGATAGCTGAGCGCCATCCAGGTCAAACCAACACTGGCCATCAGGGGATACCAGTAGGACGTAGCACGCCAGCCCAGATAAGCCACGCCCAAAAGCAAAATGGAGATGGCCCGAGTCCGCGGCTGCTAAGCAACCAGCCACGCCACTGAGGGTCGCGAAGAGAGCAAAAGCGCCGAGCACACCGAGGAGGAGGGAGTCCGCCCGGCAAGGCATAAGCGTGTACCAAGTAAAGAGAATGGCGGGATTGCGGTGAAAAAAGAAGGTACGCAAAAAAGGCGCGCCGGCTATCGCGATCAGGATGAAACGGAGTAGCGCACGCCGGTTCAGAAAACGAATCAGCAACGGCAGCATCAGGTAAAACTGTTCTTCAATGGTCAGAGACCACGTGATCCCCAGCAGAAACGAGCCCCATACGTTGTGTAGGGACATGCCGATATTTTGCAGAAAAAGGGCGTAGTACACCGACGGCAGGCGCCCCCCAATATTTCCTCGTATCTTCCGAGGATCCCGGCACTCGATAGGTAGCTTGCCAAACCGAGAGCAGCAAAACCGCGTAAACGGGAACGATGCGGAAAAACCGTCGTATGTAGAAAACATGGAAATAGTTGACCGGTGAAAAGTTAGGTGGCTCCAGCAGTGGACGTTCATTTCTCGGCTTGTCGTGCGCAACGAAAGTGAAAGTGCAGGGCATTAAGTCTCGCGCGTTCGACGGGTGCAAAAGAACCTAACCTCAAAAACCGTTCATCAATAAGACCGAAAATAGTTCAATTCTGCTCGGCAACAAACAGCTGTCCGACCGTGCTAACCCTGTTCCTCAGCCCACAAATCTTAAACTCTTTATAGTCTGTTGTTCACTGGACGAATTCTGTCCCTTCTACCAGTAGTCGCGGTCAATACAAAATCCCATTCTGAATCTGCATCGGATACCCCCTTCCGTATCTCCGAGCAAATAAAACAGTGCGCCTTCCAAAGGAAGACCGGCACATATGGAACCGGAACGGGGACTATCGTGCCAATCGCAAACAAGACCTTCGTCACAATAAAGAATTCGGCCACAAGAAAGAATCTACTCGCTTCGCTGCTCATCTTGTTTCTGCTCTCCGTTGTTTCGCCGGCCAGCTTCAGCACCACTGTAAATTCTCAGGTGTGTTTCTTGTCATCCGGCACCTGGGCTAATAGTCGGTTGACGCAAGCCCAATCCGGCAGCTTTAGAATTGCCTTTGACGCCACACCTTCTGGTCCCAACATCGACGCGGTGCACGGACTGTCGTCCGTTCGAGCGTTCTCCTTCGCCACTATGTTTGTCGCAGTGCGATTCAACACCAGAGGCCACATTGACGCGCGTAACGGCTCGGCATACACAGCGGAATCAGCAATCCATTACCACGCACGCACAACGTACCGTTTCATTCTCGACGTGAACGTCGCTACGCACACCTACAACGCCTACGTAATGAACGGCTCGACGCAAACAACTATTGGCAAAGGTTTGGCTTTCCGTAATCAACTCGCGCCCACATCATCTCTCGACTACGTTGCCGCGATGACCATCAAAGGCACTAGCACCTTTTGCAACATTCGTTTGAACAGTTCTTCGATGGCCGCGTCCATTATTACGCAGCCCCTGGGCCAGTCGGTGACTGCCGGTCAGATGGCTACGTTCTCGGTCGCCACCAACGGATCAGCTCCGTTGAAATATCAATGGATGAAGAACGGTGTCGCCATCAGCGGCGCCAGGTCTTCAAAGTATTCCACGCCCATTACCACCAGCACTGACAACGGCGCGCAGTTCAGAGTTTCCGTTAGCAACGCTTCCGGAACAGCGACCAGCAAACCGGCGCTGCTTACCGTCACCGCGCCAATCATTGCGCCGGCGATCACTTTGCAGCCAGTGGCGCAGTCCGTTTCCGCGGGACAAGCAGTATCTTTATCCGTGGCCGCTACCGGCACGGCACCGTTGACTTATCAATGGAGCAGAAATGGCTCACCCATCATCGGCGCAACTTTCTCTCTGTACACCACCGCGCGAACGGCTGCTTCTGACAATGGATCGCAGTTTACCGTCCGTGTTAGCAACAGTGCAGGCAAAGTAGTCAGCATTCCGGCAACTCTGACAGTGAAACCGGCTGCAGTACCACCGGGATGTTTGCTGTCAGCTGGCACATGGGTTTCTACGCCGCTGGCGCAAGTGCAGACCAGCAGCTTCCGCGTACAGTTCGACGTTACCCCAGGAGCCGCCATCGAAAATGGCATCAGCGGAATGTCTGCAGCGCCAGGCGCTGCGTATACCGATTTGGCCGCCGCGGCACGATTCAACCCCAGCGGAATGATTGACGCCAGGAACGGTGGCACCTTCTCTGCTGCCACAGCAATTCCTTACATCGCGGGCACCGCGTACCACTTTATTCTCGACGTGAACATCGGCACGCACACCTACAACGCTTACGTCATGCTCGGTTCACAACTGGTCACTATCGGCACGAACCTGGCGTTCCGCACTGAGCAAGTTTCGGTATCTTCACTCGCGTACTTGAGCGGGTTGACGGTTACCGGAAGCGAAACAATTTGCAACGCGGTCACAACCACTTCAGCGGCGGCCACACTGTTGCTTAACTCCAGCGTAAGCCGCTTGAACTTCAGGAATGTGAACGTGTCCAGCAGCAACACTCAGAATATAACGATGATCAATGCTGGAAATTCCAGCGTGACGATTGCGCAAGTGATGGTCGCGGGCGCCGGTTTCAACACCACCGGAGCGAGCGGCGTTACGATTGCACCAGGAGAAACCACCACACTGGCCTCCACATTTGCACCTTCCGCAAGTGGAACAGCCACCGGCAAAATCACGGTGAGCAGCAACGCCACCAATTCTCCAGCCAGCATCTCTTTGTCAGGAACTGGCGTCGCCGCTGTGCCTCACACTGTTGCACTTTCGTGGGCCCCGGCGGTTACCGGCGTGATCGGATTCAAGACCTACGTGAGCATGGTTTCTGGGGGGCCGTATGTTCAAATGGGCTACTTGCCATCGACTACTCCGGCGTACACCGATAGCAGTGTCCAGTCCGGGCAAAGTTACTTCTATGTGGTCACCGCGGTGGATGCCAGCAACCACGAAAGCTTGTACTCCAGCGAAGTGGCAGCGATCGTACCGTAAGAAATCAGTACGCTAGGAAATAAAAAGTCCGATGCCGGACGCGCGCGACACTGCGTGTTTCCGGCCTCTAGCTTTGTGCGCTCGGAAACTGTTCACGATGCCTTCGCGCTCTTTGATTTGAGGGTTGCCAAAAAAGTTATTTCCTCCAGGAAGGCGATGCAGTATTTTGACCTGCAAATTGTTCTGAGGATCATCGATGCGGATGCGATCACCTTGGCAAAGCGCTCGAGCAAATGAATGCCTTGATGCACCAGGCGTCCCAGGTTTCGCCCTTCTTGTATTCGAGCGCCGCATCACGGTAAGCACTGCTACAGCTCCTTGCGCGTTTAAACAGTACGATGACCCGACGACTGAGTTTTCTGCTTGACAGTCCCGCAATCCTCAATGTAGTTTCGTGCCAACAAAACTTAGTTTGTCGAATTATAGTAAGGTTTACGTCCGACACAGGCCGGGGCGAATGATGTCAGCGACGAAATCATTCACTGAACCACTATATTTACCTTTTCTTATATTACTCTCCATTGAAAAACAGGAGTTCGGGCAGATTCGCGAGCGACGAAACATTGCCGTGCCCAACGCCCGAAACAGTTCCTGAAGACATTTCGTTAACTCTCTTATGGTATGTGCCAGGAATAGAGCGATAACGAATTGTGCGAAGGAAAGTGAGGCGATATGAACGCACTAAGTTTGCTGCCGACCACCTGCTTTTCTGAATGGCAGCGACAGCTTGGCCAGCAACCCCGCACTCTCTGGGGCATGGTGCTTACGTTCCGTCCAACTTTCTGGCTTCTCTGTAAAACCGCGGCGCCGCTGTTACTTGTCAGCGTTTCCGCTTGGGGTCAAGCCACCACGTCGGTGCGAGGCACGATAGTGGACCCGAGCGGCAAGGCGGTGGCCGGGGCCACCGTGGTGCTCGCGAACTCCGAATCCAAGATCGAGCGCACCACCACTACTGAGGAACAAGGCGAATACCAGTTCCTACTTGTGCCTCCGGGAAATTATCGCCTTACAGTGACCGCTACAGGATTTCGTCGATACGAGCAGACGGATTTGCAGTTATTGGTCAATACTCCAACGACCGCCAACGTACAACTGAGCATTGGGGGAGCCAGCGAGACAGTCACCGTCAGTTCGGAAGCACCCGCGCTGAATCTAGTGGACGCCTCCATCGGAAATTCCTTTAGCGAAGTACAAGTGCGAGAGCTTCCGCTCGAAGGCCGCAACGTCCCAGACTTACTCACCTTGCAAGCCGGAGTTACCTACACGGGCAACCGTATCGGGGACAAAGATCAGGACACGCGCAACGGAGCGGTGAACGGCGCGCGAAGCGATCAAAGCAACGTCACTCTTGACGGCGCGGACGTGAACGACCAATCGAATGGTTACGCGTTCACTTCGGTCTTGCCAGTCACTCAGGATTCCGTTGAAGAATTTCGTGTGACCACCACCAACTACGGTGCCGATCAGGGGCAAGGTTCGGGGGCGCAGGTCACTTTGGTGACCAAGAGCGGCACAAATAGTTTTCACGGCTCGGCCTATGAATACATCCGCAACACCATCACCAGCGCCAACGACTATCTTGTAAAACAATCCGAGTTAAACAACGGTGAACCGAACAAACCACTAAGGCTGAATCGCAACATCTTTGGCGCATCGGTGGGTGGACCGTTGCATAAGGACCGGCTATTTTTCTTCGCGAATTATGAAGGAACCCGCGAGCGGGAGCAGCAGCGGGCGGAACGTGTCATTCCGACGCCCTCAATGTGCCAAGGTGTTTTCCGATATTTGAACGTAAACGGTGGGCTCACGACGCTAACTCCCGCTGATCTACAAACCCTCGACCCGCGAGGAATAGGGATTGACCCGGCGATGTTGGATCTGACCAATCATACCGGTTATCTCGATAAGACGTTTTGTACCGGCCGCACCGTAACCAATGATTTTGCCGCAGGGGATGGCTTTGATTATGCCGGATTCGTTTTTCGCGCACCCACGAGCCTGGACAACGATGTCTTCATTGCCCGCCTTGATTATCGACTCACCTCGGACGGCCGGCATTTGTTGTTCTGGCGCGGGGCGCTCCAGGATTTGCGCAACCCCGGCGTCCCATTCCTGCCGGGCGATGCGCCCGAGCAAACTAACGTCGACCACAGCAAAGGGTTTGCTCTCGGATATACCGCTGTATTGAATAACAATCTCACTAACTCATTTCTCTGGGGATACACGCGGCAGAGCTTCGGCGTCATCGGCGATACCAACCAGTCGTGGAACACCTTCCTGGGACTCGATCAAGGAATCGTCTATAGCCACAATTTTCAGGTAGGCTTGCACAACCTGAAGGATGATTTGTCATGGACCAAGGGGACGCATGCCTTCCAGTTTGGGGGTGTCATCGGTTTGGCTCGCGATCCCCGCACGAGTTATCTACACTCCAACGACCTCGGTCTTGGCACAACCAACTGGACGTCTCCGATTGGCTTCTCCTTTACTTCAAGCAGCCTGGATCCCACGAATACCAGCCCTACTCCGTTCGGCCATCCGGGCATAAGCTTGCCGGAACCTTTGTCCTCTACTGCGTATGACCGCCCACTACTGGCTTTGTACGGCATGATTTCGGACGTAGTCGCCAACTACAATCTCGACCGTAACGGCGTCGTCCAACCCTTGGGCGCTCCGGTAAAGCGCAACTATGGTCTCAACTCCTACGAATTCTATGGGCAGGACACCTGGCGCATAAAACCAAACTTGACGCTGACCTACGGGCTTCGCTGGTCGTTCTTTCCCCCACCGTGGGAAACCAACGGCTTGCAGACTTCTCCGACATTCGGTTTGGGGACGCAGTTCGCGACGAACGTCAAAAACGCGCAACAGGGATTGGGCTATACATCCGAGCCACCGATGTCCTTCAATCTCGGTGGTCCTGTGAACAACGGGCCCGGCTTCTACCCTTCTGAAAAAACGGATTTGTCGCCGCGAGTTTCCATCGTCTATTCGCCGCGTTTTGGCGGCAGTTTGTTCAAAAAGATTTTTGGCGAGAACGACCAGACCGTCATCCGCGCCGGCTTTAGCCGAGTTTACGACCGGGCAGGATTCGCACTCTTGAATAGCTTCGACCAAATCGGCGCGGCGGGTCTGACCACAACTTTGCAAAATCCTTGCTGCACGTTCAATCAGACCGGAGCTGAGGACTTGCCGCGGATCACTGGGATCAACACGATTCCACTGTTCAACAATCCGCCACCCGGGATTGCGGCCGTCCCATTTTTACAAGCGCCGCCTGTGGGAGGCTTTCCGCAAACACCCGCAATCGGCGCTCAGGCCAATCTGTGGGGCACCGACGACACGCTCAAGACTCCGCATGCCTATGCCGTTGATTTTTCGGTCGGCCGCGAATTGCCAAAGCGATTCTCGCTGCAAGTGTCTTACGTAGGCCGCTTCGGCCGCGATTTGTTGACGCAGCGCGATCTGACTCAACCACTCGACATCGTCGATCCCAAGACGGGCATCGACTACTACACAGCCGCGGCGGCTTTGTCCAAGTTGGCAAGGACTTTCGCTTTGGCGAACAACGGCGGGCAACCCACCAATTTCTACAGCGCGGTTATCACGCCGGCCCAGATTTCCAGCGTTACCGCCTCAATGCTGGGACCCACCTCCCAATATTGGGTGGACATGCTGCCTCCGCTTCGACCGGGTGCCACCCGCTATGTGGATTCCTTTACCACCACACCTACCTCCACAACCAACGTTACGAATAGTCTGCTTCAAAGCGTGTTTGACCTCTATTACAACCCGGCCCTTTCCGTCATCGGCGACGAGATCGTAGGACTGGCCGACATTGACGCGTATGGCGGCTTGGGCGACAACATCGGCTCGGGAAGCTATTTCTTCAACGGACCCACGGGACTCAACGGAGGCGCCGGCAAATTTCTGAATGACCAGGCTTTCTCCATGTATGGGTGGAGTTCCATCGGCAGTTCGAGCTATCACGCTCTGCAAGCGACCCTGCGCAAGCAGTTCAGCAATGGTATCCAGTTCGACTTCAACTACACTTTCTCCAAGTCCATCGATATCACCTCTGCAGCATCTCGCGTTGGGTTTTCCGTTTATGGTTATCAAAACATCGGTCTAGTGGGAAGCCGGCTTGCCAATGCCTTTTCACCGAACCTGGCCCGTGCTGTCTCTGACTTCGATCTTACGCATCAGATGAACCTCAACTGGATTGTTGATCTCCCCGTTGGAAAAGGTCGAAGACTGGCCCACGATGCGAATGGATTCGTAGATGCCTTCATCGGTGGTTGGCAGCTTTCTGGTTTGGCCCGGTGGACCAGCGGTTTTCCCTACAGCGTCGATGGCGGCCAGCGCTGGCCTACGGATTGGTTCCTCACGGCGATTGCCCAGATGACCGCCAAGCCTCAGACGGGCATTTACCATCTCCAAGTTCCCGATCCGGTGACAGGCAGACCCGACTCTTTCGTCAGCCCCTTCGCAAATCCGACTGCAGCGCAAAATGACTTTACGTTGCCCCTGCCGGGCGGGGTTGGTTCGCGGAACGTTTTGCGTGGGGACGGCTTTGCCAGTTGGGACATGAGCCTCGCGAAACGGTGGAAAATGCCTTACCGGGAATCCCATAGTCTGCAATTTCGGTGGGAAGTCTTTAATGTGCCCAACCTGACGCGCTTCAACGCTCAGGGCGTGGGCGCATCGCTGCTGACTTCGCTCACGCAGTCGCCGGCGAGCTTCGGTGCGTACACCAGTCTATTGACTCAGCCGCGGGTCATGCAATTCGCGCTGCGTTACGAATTTTGATGACCGTAGTCAGGCCCGCGGGGGCTGGCCATTGTTAGAGCCATTCTGATTTCGATACTGATGATTATTCTGGGCCGGTTCTGGCGCTGCCGTCGCGGGAGGAGATCCCAGTTCTTCAACACAACTAATACCAATTCCATAAGCTTTACGTAGCCCGAGTTGACCGCTCTGGTTTTCTGCGATGCGCAACTCGGCGCCGCGTACCAGCGACGAAACATTGGAGCATCTGCGTCTCCGTACGCAAACGAACCCCTTCGACTCGAGGATTTGAACACGGTAACTTTAAATACCCAGTGGACGCCAAAGTGATAAACGGCATTTTAAAAACCGTTCGCCGCTACACGACATCTGAAAAAGCAAAACCACTTGATTTCATAACAATGTCGGCTCCTCAAACCCGAGTAGCCGTTTATCATGTTTGTCACCCCGGCTCATTGGGGCTTAGCTTTCGAGAGGGCCTTTTCAGGAGATAAGATCCTTGGGTAACGGCAGAGTGCATAGGACTATTAATTTGCAGGAATCGGGCGCGTGCTTACGTCCGGGTCCCAGTTCGGGGGGAGCGCTCATGCCGTTGGTTTCCCGCTGAAATGTGAGCATCCCGATGAAACTCAAGGTCACGCAGGCGTTCCGGCGAATCTCCGGCGTCAAACAGATAACCAATAAACTCAGCAGCGCCACGTATCAGAAGCGCTGTAACGACAAGCGGACATACCCTCCATACCAGGCCGCGAGGTCTACCGGGTTTCAGAAACTCGCCCAGGATTGAAGGTAAACGTTTAGTCGTGCTAATCGGAGCAGTCAGCGCGGCAACGATTCGCCTCGTCATGGACCAATTCCTGGACAGATGGGCAGCAAAAAGCCGGCCGTAGTGGTAGTGTTCGGAAACAAAACTTGACATCCGCGTAATGTTTAAGTGACGAGTCTTCGCCTGGGGCTCTAGATATATGAGATGTCCTTTCGTACCGAGATCCCAATGCAGAACGCTTTCCGTTTCTAGCAGATTTTCAAGGCGCTCTCCATACTCGAGGAGGACTGATTTCAAATAAGAGCTGTTGTGGCCAGGAAGATGGGACTGCGGCCCTGCCTCTGCGGGATCCACCCAAGGTCCATAACCGAGAAATAAATTCGTCCAACTTACAATCCCCGGATTGGCATTTTTGATGACCGGCCCGACCGCGACCCAGGAGCCCGAACTATATGCTTTTATTAGTGCTTCGGCCCACCCCGGCTCTGGAAAAGAATGGTCTTCAGCAAAAACGACGATTGGTGCTCTCGCCCGCCGGACGCCTATTGCCCGAGCGGCAGCTGCCGAATGCATTTCCCCAATCGAGATCATCTGAACGCCAGCGAAATTGTGAAGATTGTCCATTTCTGTACAAAAAAGATCGACGGAGGGCGCTACGATCACGAGTTCGAGCTGGTCAGAAACCGTCTGGCATTTTAGATATCCAACCGTTTTTCGAATGGTTTCATAGGTATCGGGAGTGGGCAAAATCACTGACATTCTTGGCTCTTTCCCGCTCGATAGATTTTCCACGGCTGAGTCAGTTGCTTTTGAAGTATGGTACTGGTGCATTTCGGCTTGCCGGCGTTGACAATTATTCATTGAGATTTTCTGACCAGAGCGTGATCGTAGCTACAATCAATGCAAATTCAGAAATTCTATTAACCTGCTGCCAGCGGCAATCTAGCTGTAGGTGCAAAGCGCATGCTAGCAAAGCCGAAGGCATTTGCGATCTGTGACAAAATAAGAAGTGCGGCTAGAAATAGGGGACGAGTTGCCTCAGATTGTTTGAACGGATAAATGACGAGATCGCGGTAAAACGTCCACGGTTCCAAAAAGATAACGTGCGAGCCTCGAGTCAATCTGGAGAGGTGAAACAACCACGCCGCGCGGCCGTAATTGAAATGTTGTTGCCAGAAACGGCGTAACGTGAGCTCATGTGCATGTTCCACGACTAACTCTGGCCGGAAGTTCACTACCCTACCTAAATTCTTCCACCGGTCGCCGAATTCACGATCCTCGCCTGCCGCATTGCGAAATGAATTATCAAAGCCTCCCACCTCCAAGAAATCTCGCCGTGCGATTCCAATATTGTTGGAAGTGACGAAACAAGCTGATTGAAAATTCGCGTTGAAGTAGCCGACTAGGTAGTCAATCAAAATTTGGCTCGCACTTGAATAGGGATTCCTAGGAAGGGCATTGATCACGCGACCTGCGATTAATTGATTTGGAGTTGCGCGTAAACGTGCCTCCATCGTGCTAAGCCACGTCGGGGTGGGAGCGCAGTCGTCGTCCGTAAACGCCAGGAACTCACCACCCGCGCACTCTGCGCCCAAATTGCGCGCTGTCGCCGGTCCTGCATGTCGCTGCTGAATCAATTTGACGTTAACGTGCTTGCCGAATTCGGCCACTACGGTAATTGGTGGAACGCGACTACCATCGTCGATTACTATTACTTCAAATCTATCCCGCGGATAGTCGATTGCGGAAAACGCGGCAAGGCAGTGCCGAAGGCGCTCGGGTCGTCCATATGTGGGTATGATAACCGAGATCGCAGGCTTGCCAGACATTGTCAGGCCACCGCCTGTTTCCGGAAAACTCCAACCAGGTTGCGGGCAAACCAGACTTCGTGTTCTTCAATTTCACCCATAGCATAGAAACCCGCTATCACAGCGCAGCTGAGAACAGCCATTTTGATTAATAGAAGCACGCCTGTACCGGGGCAAACAGCTGACGTTACATAACCCAAGATAGCTAGAAGAAGAGCGCGGCCCAGCGTGGTAAGCGGAGGGGACACGCTCCAGGCAACGCGTACGGCGATTAGGGCTGCCACGGAGGCTACCGTCGAGACGGCTGCGGCTGAGACTGCCGCGCCGATTGCGCCGTAGCGGGGGATCACAAAAACCAGTAACACGGAGAGAATAAGGGGCATCGGAACCGCAAGCACAGCTGTCCAGTTTGGTTTGTCGGCGGCAACGAGGATAGCCGTTGCTACGGTTAAGAACAGATTAGCGCAGCCGGCAAAGGCCAGGACGCCCACTATCGGACCCGCAGACGAGAAAGCGCGCCCGAACATTAACAATGCAATGGCTCTTCCTGAACCGGCCAGCAGCGCAATGAGCGGCAAAAGTGCCAACACCAGGCGCATCGCATTCCGTGCCAGTCTTTTGGCAGTCGGTATTCCTTGGCCTCTGATCGTACGAGTCAAATTCGACACCAGCACGGAAGAAAAGGCCATAGCCAAGATGCCAAAAACCAGGGTGATGTTCTGGGCGGCCGCATACACGCCAGCCACGGCGGAGTTGCTTGTCAGCCGTTGTAACAGGAATAAGTCCAGGCGATCGTATAAGCGCAAGCTGATACCCACGAGCAACAGCGGCAGCGCATGGATTATAAATTTCCGGACATGGACTGGCGAGCGAGCGAACACCGGCAGCCTGACATAATATCGAACCGCCAGGAACTCCATGGCGCTAGCCCCCAAGCAGGCGACAATCGCTCCGCTTACAGAGAATCCTGCGGTAACCAGCACGACAATTAAAATCATGCGAGTCAACCAACGCGTAATTCCCGCGCGCGAATTCTCACGGTAACGGCCGAGACCGAGGAGCACGTTTCGATGCGCACGCGCCAGAGTGAATATTGGAACATCGATAGCGAACAGCCGTAGATAAGGGGTCAACAAATGATCGTGTAATGATTTCGCAAGCCAAGGGGCCAAGATCCAAACCAAAGCGCCTGCCGCTAATCCTACTGTTAGATACAAGTGCATCATGGAGGTCGCAATATTCTGCCAATCGTCAGAGTCGGCCACAAATTTGAACGTGGTTCGGGCAAGTCCCGAGGTGATACTAAATTCAATGGTAGAGATTAATGCGGCAGCCACTGCGAACATTCCATAATCCGCAGTCCCAAGCTTCCGGGTTAGAACCGCAGCCGTTACCAGACCTGTTGGTACGATTAAAATTTCAGCCGAGAACATCCTCAGGGTTCCAACGATGGTTTCGCGCGAAGGTGCCACCGCCCTGGTCATGGCAATTTCGAGCCTCGCTGGCAACTCGCAAATCCTAGCGCGCACATTACCAAGGGGAGCAGAGAGGTCAGCTCCGGCATTCGCGCCATATGTAGCGATGTCATCATTCAGGCCTCTTTTTCTGAAGCGTCAATGTCGGCGACTTCAACACCCCAGGATTCCGTTTCCCCTTAGCCACTTGTATTTGTCCGGCAAGAGCCGACGCTTGGCACTCAAAGATCGGCCTACCCGGCATGTTCCGTGGAATGGGCCACTCCAACAGGCTGAGGCAGGTGGGAGCAACATCGAGGAGGTCAATGACGCCGACATCGCCTATCGGAGGGATGGCCGGACCAGCCATGGCAAAAAATCCCTCGTGTGAATGATCGCTGCTTCGAAAAAACTCGGGCCTGGTCTGCCTGAGGGTTGCTTTGGGATGAACCAGCGATTCAAGGAAGCGGTCCAAGGGTTTGAATTCAACGAAGAGATCGGGGAGCGATTCATGAGGCTCACACTTGAAGACCTCAGTTGTACGGCTCACGTTCAATACGGCCGCATCTCCAGTTGCGGGATCGATCAGTTCGTGCAGATCCGCTTCTAGTCTGGTCAGCGTTTGGTCATACTGCTCGCGCGGCACGATCCCTTCCGGCTCGCGTCCTACAAGGTTGATACGAATGAAGGCGGTGTATGGTGAAGGAATCGCGAAGGCAGTGGTGCGCTTCCAATCGGTGCCGTTGCGGAAGGTGTCGGAAAGCAGATGTTCCCGGGTTTCCCGTGAAAGATAACGGCTCAATCCGACGCGGAGCCGTTCTGGCACGATTCGCCGAAACATCGCTTTGGCATTAAATGCCGATTCGGCAGGTTGCCACGTTACTTGATATCCGAGCTTAAGACAGAAATCCTCGACAAGTCCGCCTGTTGGATAGTGGTCATCCATACCAGTGCCGCCGAGGAGACAAACATTTGCGTTGGCGGGTACCGCACGTATCAAGAGCCCGATCTGCTCGTCGATTTGTTCGTAGATGTTGCGAATGGCGTTACCCAACGCCCTGGGTTCTTCGGTGTTCGCTTCTGGTCTGTAACGCCAGAATTGATGCGTACCGGTGTGCGTCTCGGCAAAGACAGCGACGACGAGTTGGTAGCTCCGCTTAGCCAAGATGTGGCGGCAAAGTTTTCCTTTGCGAGCTATCCGACTCAAGAGCTGCCTGTAGATCTCGACGTCCTCTTCGTAAGTGCTGTTCAGGTTTTCGATAATGATGCTTTGAGGCCCAAACTCGCGTGCCAGGTCCGGGAGGAGCTCGGGTGGTTCAGATAGCGAAGGGCTCGGCGGATCGTGCACTGCCCAGTGAGAAATCTGACTCCCAGGCAGACCA
>Ga0073928_10002920_pt1 | contig 28090 bp, 17 predicted proteins | sample PaiPotPPA55metaG_FD_76969 | JGI IMG/M metagenome (GOLD analysis project Ga0073928, IMG submission 76969) | Iron sulfur acid spring bacterial and archeal communities from Banff, Canada, to study Microbial Dark Matter (Phase II) - Paint Pots PPA... ...
CGAACATCTTGCACAGATTGACCACTCCGAGGGCTTCACCGACGGAAGTGAAGTCTGTGACGCTGGGAACGAAGAGGAAACGCTTCAATTCGCGGAAATGAATTGTGTCGCGGAATTCGGGCAGACTCGCCTTGGGTATCTCGTGACCTTCTGCCAGCGTCTGAGTGCTATCGCCATCGTGAGCCGCGCGCAACAACGGATGATTCGGGATGGTGATCAGCGGTGCTTCTGCCGGAGGAAGAAACGGGCGCCAGAACCACTCGATGCCTTCCGGCAAGCTGGTGAGTTGTGCTCTGGCCGGTGCGGCTTGTCCACCTTTCCAGAAGCTTAGAATAAGGAGTGAGGTAAGCACGATGCAGAGCGCGCCCAAAATCAGAGCGACAAGATGCAGGCGATTGGGAACCTGCACTAGCGTGTCCTCCAGTGGTGGCGGCGCATCAGCGGCAGCCTCATCGGATGTGCTACGCCGGAACACGGGAACGTAATGGCCAGAGGGCAGGTCGAGACGAATCAGGCCGCCGCGACCATCCTCCTCATAGTATTTATTGAGTAGACGTCGAATCTCGTGCGCTTGCACGCGCACGATCGGATCCTTTTGCGCGTTGAAATCGACGCCCCGATCATAGACCTCAACCCCGATCAGGTACTCGTTTAACTTGTCTCCGTTGCCTTGAAAGGCCTGTTCAGACACGAACTCCAGGAACCGGGTCTTCTTGGGAGAGTTGGCAAAGTATCTGCTTTCCAGAACCCGGCGCAGTTCTTCCCTCTTCTCAAAGAGAGAGATCGAGGAAGCTACGGAAGTGTGAACAGAGGCCACCTTAGGATTGGGAGAAGTACCGCAGACAAACGTGCTCCGCTTGCGACGTTTCTGCGGTTAAGCCGCACAATAGCACTGGCTCTCCCTCATGGTCAATGTGGAAGATAGGACGCCTTCGACAGCTCGACTAACGGTTATGTGGGCCGTTAATCGCGGTTATCCACCCCGAAAGCTGGCGCGTTCCTTGAGCGCCAACCGGGGCAACGGCGACCTTCTCGGACTGAATTTCGCAAATCAACAATGGCACCTGTGCCCGCGGCGCAGGGCTGGCCTCGACGGAGTTCGTCCCAAACAGTGGTTTGGCAAGTTTTGCGGCAAGGGCGAAGTGAAAATCGTCCGGATTAACCTTCAACATAACCTCGATTACCTTGTTTAAGGATGCGGCAGCGGAATACAACCGTCGCGTGCGTGAGACGCCGAGATTCGTCGAGGTTCGCAACAGTCTGTTTCTTGGCTCTCTTCTTTGTTTCTCCTTCTGGGCGCTGAATAGTTCGGTGGCGCGCCCGGAAGCGGAGTTGGTGGCGACCAAGCGGTTCGAGGCTCCTGTGCTGACCATCAGATCGAGGGGAGCGGAAGGCAACAAATACGGGTTTGAAGGCGGCAGAGTTCTCAAACTGAATGGTACTTACCACCTTTTCACTTCAGAAATGATCGGAGACCCCCATTGGGTGAGGATGAGTCTGGCGCACTGGGTCAGTCAGGACCGAGTCCATTGGATGCGGCTGGCTACAGTAGCGGAGTCGAGCGGCGACTTCAGCGGGAAGGATCCGCGGGCAGCGTTGTGGTCGCCGATGCCAGTCTATAATCCGGCTGACAATCACTGGAATTTGTTCTACGTTGCCTATCAAGCGGCTCCCGATACCGCACAGCAGTGGCTGACCAACCACGAGGGAAGAATCTGGCGCGCGGTGTCCGAAAGTCCGGGGGTGGAAGGGATTGGCGGTCCCTATACCGATGCTGGCGTCATTCTTCAGCGCGGTCGCGACTCCGACGCATGGGAGGGCTTGCAGGGAACCGATTCGTTCTTTCCCTACCAAGTTGGTGACCACTGGTATGCGTTTTATGGGAGTGCACATACCGAAAAGATTCCTATTTCCTCGTGGCAGGTCGGCCTGGCGAAGGCTCCGGACTTAGCCGGGCCCTGGGTGCGCTGCACAGACCAGAATCCGCTCACCGTGGAGAAGCGGTTTATCGAAAATCCGATCGTCACGAAACTGGACGACGGGACCTACGTCGCCGTCTACGACAACGACGAGCCCAATTCCATTGGATATACATTTTCGGAGGATGGCATTCACTGGTCCCCTGGCCAACACTTGGTGGTTCAGGAAGGAAACGGACTATGGGCGAGCCAGGTTCGAACGCCCCTTGGACTGATTCAGGAGGGGAAGGATTCGTTCACGCTGTTCTACACAGCGAATGAAAAAGTTTCAGGAATGAAGCCCGACGGAAACGGGATCAATACGACCCCCGGATCGATGGGGCTGGTAGAAGTGCGGCTACGAAAGCGGTAATGGCGACATTTGCGGTAAACCGTACCGAGCTTGAACAAAGCCTTCACGATTTCGATACAGCAAATTGGAGAGAGGACTATGGAAAACGAATCAGTCTTCGATAAGCATTGCACTGCAAGGACTGCAACTGTTCTAGCAACCCTGTCGGGAAGGAATTCAGAGAGCGTCTGGCTGATGACTGTTGCCATGCTCATTTTAGTGCTCTGCTCTATTGCAACGGCGCAGTCGACCACAGGATCAATCTATGGGCAGATTACCGATCAGTCCGGGGCGCTAGTGGTCGGAGCCATTGTCACGGCCCACAACCAAGCCACTGGAGTGAACTATCCCGGCAAGTCCGATGCACAGGGAGATTTCACGGTCCTCAACCTTCTGCCCGGCGTCTACAGCGTTCGGGTTGAGAAGGATGGATTCGACAGCGCCGCCATCAACGATGTGCGAATCGTAATCGATCAGAAACAGCTGCTGAATTTCCAACTCAAAATTGGTGCAGTAGCTACCGTGGAAACGGTGACCTCCGCGCCTACCATGTTGCAAACAGAAAGCGCGGAGACGGGCGAGGTCATTCAGTCGCACGACATTCTTGACCTGCCGCTGCTGGGCCGGCGCTTCTTTGACTTGACCGCGCTGACCGCTGGAGTAAGTCAACAGGGCGGAAGCATCAACACCTTCAATTTCTCAGTCAACGGCCAGAGGGAATACGCAAACTCGATTCAGATTGATGGCATCGAATCCACAACGAACCGCACGCAGGACATTACGGCCACGCCGAGCGTCGATTCCATTGAAGAGTTCAAAGTTGCCACCTCCAACTTCGATGCGGAGTTCGGCCGGTCGGCCGGGGGCGAGGTCTCAATCCAGACCAAGTCGGGCACCAACCGGTGGCATGGCGATGCCTATGAGTTTTTCCGTCCCAATTTCACAGCCGCCAAGCAATACAGTTTCTTCGGGACTCACGTTCCACCTTCCGTGCTCAAGCAGCACAATTATGGGGGCACGTTCGGTGGTCCGATTAGAAAAGATAAGACCTTCTTCTTCGTGTCTTACGAGGGTACGAAGTCGAGTTACGCGAGTGATGGAGTATTTCAGACACTACCGATGAGCCAGATTAAGGTATTGCCGGATGGATCAGTGGATCTGTCGGGGCTGATCGATCCTCTGGCTGGGACGCCGAATGTGCCGGCAGGGCAGGTTATTCCCATCTTCGATCCAAACGTCTCCTTCTCGAGCTACGGTACCGTGGCGAAGCAGTTCCCTGGGAATATTATTCCAGCAAACGAAGTCAGCAAGGCCGGCCTGAACACGGTGCTGAATTTCTTTGCGCAGCCCAACCTGCCTGGAACCGACAATGGCTGGTTCAACAACTTCCAGTTTCACTATCCGAACCTGTACCATCAAAAGCAAGCTGACGCGCGCTTGGATCAGAATTTCTCCGACAAGGATCGCCTATCCTTTGTCTTCCATTACAACGATTCTCAATCGCTAACCGAAAATATTTATTACGGCCACACGGTTGTTCCCGGCGCCGACGACACGGACTTTGCGAATAATCAGCTTTCCGGAGCTCAAGAATACGCAATAAGCGAGACTCACCTCTTCTCGACGCGGTTGGTCAACGAACTTCGCTTTGGGTACACGCGTTACTATATCGACCAGTACAGCCTGCTTAGCGGCCACGATTACAGCACGCAGTATGGAATGGCAAATGTCGCAGTTCCGGGGATTGCCGCGACGGACGCATACCCCTACGTCGACCTGTATTCGGGCTATTTCACGGGTGGATCGAGTTACAAACCGCTGCTGCTCCAGGACCACAATATCCAGATCTCTGACAACGTGATTCTAAGTGGAATTGGACGGCACGAATTCAAGTTCGGTGGTGATTTCCGCCGCCTGAATTCTTTCCCTTACTTCACGATCTTTCCGACTGGATTTCAGTACTATGGAGCGTACTTTTCGCCCTCAACCAGCGACCCCACTTTCGGCTACTTCAATGCTAATGCGTGGTTTCCCAATGGCGGGTCAGACATCTCAGATCTGCTGGTGGGACTACCGTTCGCGACTGATATCGGACTTCAGCTCACCAACCCTCACACGCAGAGCTGGGAGATGCACTTCTTCGGGCAGGACACGTACAAAGTTACTCCTCGCTTAACGCTGAACTATGGGCTGCGGTACGAATACCAGGCTCCGTACACGGATGCGCACAACTTTTCCGCAGATTTTGACCCGAACGCGATAAACCCCCCAAACGCGATGCACGCCGCAGCCACCAAGGGAGCCATATTGGTCGCCGGCAGGGGTTCGAATTCCAGGGCTCTGATCAACTCCCGTTGGAACGACGTCGCGCCGCGGGTCGGCTTCGCCTTTCAGATCGCACCGAAAACGGTGGTGCGGGGCGGTTTTGGACTTTTCTACTCTCCCGAGAATGATGGCAAAGAAGATCTCCTGGCGCGGAACTATCCCTTTTCAAATCTGAGCAGCTACGAGGACTACTATTATTTTGGTCCCCCTCCCTACCAGTTGGACACAGGCATTCCCCGGAGCGCCGCGATACCCTTTCCAGGCGTGGCACAGATCGACCCCTCTAACATTCCCAGCGGCCCCCTTTTGACTACGTATTACGTGAATCCCAAAATGAAGACCGGATATTCGGAGCAATTCAACTTCGCGTTACAGCGGGAACTTGGGTCCAATTTCACTCTCGAAGCTGCATACATCGGGAACAAGAGTCATCATCTCTCCTACGAGATTGGCGACATTAATTTCGATTTCACCAAGCAAGCGGAGGGGTTCATCAACCCGAGCTTGGGGAAGATCCAGGGGCTGACCGATCTTGGTTGGGGAGAATACAACGGCCTTCAGGTGAAGTTGACGAAGCGGGTTTCGCATAACCTTAACTTCCTGGCTAGCTATACTTATTCTCACGGTCTGGACAATGGGCCTTCGCCGTTCAACCTGGGCCTCAACAGTAACTTCCCGCAGAATCCTTACGATCTTAACGCGGAGGTGGCTTCTTCAGACATCGATATACGTCACAGTTTTGTTTTCAGCGGGCTCTACCACTTTCCGATTGGACGTGGGCAGAAGTTTTTTGGAAATGTGGGGCGCGTGCCGGATTTGATCTTGGGCGGTTGGCAGCTTAACGCGATATTCTTCATGCACACGGGAACTCCGGTGAACGTGGTGCGGGGCGCACCGCTCACTACTTGTCCAGGCGTCAGGCCAAACCTTGTTGGCGACCCGATCATTCCGCGCTCTCAACGTACGCTCGACAAGTACTTCAACACCGCGGCCTTCTCGAGCACAAATCTCACGGGCTGTGAACCCGGGGACGCTGCGCGAAACATAATTACCGGTCCCGGATATATCAATCTCGACTCCTCTATGTTCAAGGACTTCGAGTTACGGGAAGGGATCAGGTTGCAAACCCGTTTCGAGTTCTTCAACACGCTTAACACACCGCATTTCGAGAACCCTGATGGAGTCGAAAGCGACGGAACTTTTGGGCAGATTCCCGCACGAGTCGGCAACAACATGCGAATCATGCAGGTCGCGGCAAAGATTATTTTCTGAACACGCACCCCTTTCCCCGAGCGGTCGTTGTACGCGGCGGTGTGCCCGGCAGGATGCCCTCGCGCGATCGGAGCACTATACTGATCCAAGTCTTGGGATCTACCGAATATCGAGTGGAGTTGAATCCTATCCGAGTGCGAAGGAGCCTGCTGCGAATCATGTCGCGTCTCGCGATCGGACTATGCTTATTCGGGTTGGGTTTGTGTTGTTGGGCCGATCCGGTCCTCCCCTCATTCCTCGGTGACCACATGGTGTTGCAGCAGGGGCGGGAGATTCACCTCTGGGGTAAGGCGGATGCGGGCGAGACGGTGAGCGTTAGTCTTGCCGGCCGCGTTGCTACCGCGACTACCGACCCACAGAATCATTGGAGCGTTCAGCTTCCGGCCTTGACGGCTGGAGGGCCGTTTACGCTTACCATCCGGGGAAAGAAACACATCGTAATCAAGGACGTAATGATTGGAGAGGTGTGGATCGCCTCGGGCCAATCGAACATGACGTTCTCGCTCGATAGTGCCGAGGGCGCTGCGACCGAGGTTCCGAAGGCTGACTATCCGCAGATCAGACTATTCACCGTCCCCAGGAAAATTGCTTTATCCCCGCAGGAGGACACGATTCCGGCCCACTGGGAGGTTTGCACGCCGGACACTGCCAAGGGCTTCTCCGCGGTTGCGTATTTCTTTGCGCGCGAGATCCATCGCAAACTGAACGTTCCAGTCGGCGTCATCGAGAGCGCGTGGCCTGGGACCGCGATTGAAGATTGGATCGCCCCCGGAGCCTTGCAAGCGGGGCCGGATTTGGCGCCGGTTCTCGAAGAATGGAAGCACCCGACACCCGACGAGAAGAAGTCTGCAGAGAGTTCTCTTCCTCTCCAACTCGAATTCGACGATTTCGAACTCATCCCAGCGGACGCCGGTTCGCCGGGCAAAATGCTGGCGAATTTCGATGATGGAACATCACGCATCTCAACCGGCGGGTCGTTCTCTTACGGCTGGGCGGATTCGCCGGACGCTCTCTTCGACCTTACGTCCCCCGGGCGGGGAGCGAGCGGATTCGCGGCTCGTGTTGCTGGACGACTCGATGGCACACAAGGTTCGACGCTGACTGCCCGCTACAAACTGGATCGCGCACCGGTCGACCTGAGCTCTTATGCCGGCATCCGCTTCTGGGTGCGAGGATATGGCGCGTTTCGTTTTCGATCGAAGCAACCGACCGTTACGGACTGGGATGATTACGCCGCGCCGGCTCAGAAGGCGACATCTGATTGGCAACCAGTCACTGTCATATTCCGGGATCTCCGCCAGGACGGCTGGGGAGTGACGCTGCCCTTTACGCAGAACGCGCTCTCGGGGTTCACGATCGAAAGTCTCACAACCCTGGGAGATACACCCATTCCGGCTTCCGGTCTTTACGAAGGAATGATCACTCCTCTGATCGCGTCCGCATTCCGCGGCGTGCTGTGGTACCAGGGAGAGAGCAATGCCCTCAAGGCTCATCAATATCGCAAGCTGCTTCCGGCGCTAATCAATGGCTGGCGTGAGGCGTCGCATCAATATGATCTGGAATTCCTGATCGTGCAATTGCCTAATCATGGGGCCGTGCGCAACGAACCGGGCGAATCGGCATGGGCCGAACTGCGCGAGGCGCAGTTGCTCACACTGCAGCACGTTCCACGGATTGGGCTGGCAGTTACGATCGATGTTGGAGATCCGAAGGATCTTCATCCCCATCGAAAGCTGGAAGTGGGGCAGCGGCTCGCTTTGTGGGCAGAGGGAACGGTCTACAAGCAGCCGATTGAATATTCCGGGCCCTTGTACGACTCCATGAAGATCGAAGGCAGTGAAATTCGTGTGCGCTTCACTCACGCGGGCTCAGGTCTGGAAGCGCGCGATGGAGGAGAACTACAGGGTTTTGCTCTAGCCGGCGCCGATCGAAAATTCTATTGGGCCGAGGGGCGCGTTGACGGCGATGCGGTGGTGGTTTCCAGTCGAGATGTACCCAGCCCATTAGCGGTGCGCTACGCGTGGGGAGACAGTCCGCGGTGCAATTTGTTCAACCGAGACGGCTTGCCAGCTTCCCCGTTCCGGACAGATGATTGGCCGGGAATCACAGGGCAGTGAACCGGGCCTGAGTGTTTCGCAATCCTGAACATGGAAAATTTCGAAAAGACCCGGTTCGTTTTTACACCCGCACGGATCGGCCGGGTTGCGTTTCTGCTGCTAGCCCTCGGCCTTGTGATCGCCGCTCCGCTAAGAGGTCGGGCGCAGGAATGGAATCCTCAACGTTTGGGCGAGCCGCTGTTGCGCGATCCCATCTGGGTATACAACGACTGGTCGGCCTACGATGAATTGTCGGACCGGATTCCACTGACCGAAGAACTGGCCATGCGGGAGCTGGCACAGATTGTGCGCCTGCAGAAATTCGGAGTGCATTTCGACTATTACATGATGGACGCGTTCTGGTTCGATCCGGACGGCGCGTATCGCCAGTGGAGAAAGCCGAATTGGCCGAACGGGCCCGCCCAATGGATCGCCGAGTGCCGGAAGAATGGGATTCTTCCGGGACTATGGTTCAGTACAAACACATTGGTCAAGATCAACGCCGCGCCGCAGTGGCAGGATTCTCTCAACAAGAACAAAGGATCCATGTCATTTTATGAAGGTGGGTTCTTGCCCGACTTCATGACGGTTCTCCAGTACTGGTATGACCGGGGCATCCGCATGTTCAAGTTTGATTTCGTCGATTTTGCGGCGGCGACTCCGCCGAGTGAAAACACGGAAACGCCGCAGGAAATCAGCGGTCGCAATCAAAACGCATTCCGCGAGGCGCTGCTGAAATTTCGCCAGAAAAATCCAGATGTTATTCTCGAAGGCTTTAATGGTTTCGGCGGAGACGTCGAATCAACCGATTTGCCTTTACCCTTTCAGCATCCCGTTGATTTGCGGTGGCTGGAAGTGTTCGACGCCTTATACTCCGGCGATCCACGCCCGTCCGATGTTCCCGAGATGAATTTCTGGCGCTCCATGGATATCTATAGCGACCACATGGTACGGCAGTACGAACGAAGTTTTCTGCCGCTGGAGCGCATCGACTCGACCGCCTTCATGATTGGCAACACGGGGACGATCTACTATCGCAAGACAAACGCGTGGCAGGGGATGTTGCTTCTGATGGTGGCTCGCGGTGGCTGGATCAATACTATTCACGGCAATCTTGAATTTCTCGATGTTCAGCAGGCGCGCTGGTTCGCCAAGGTGCAGTCGATGTATGCGCCGCTGCAGGCAATGGGGCGAACGAAGACCTTCGGCGGAACGCCGGGAGAGGTCAAGCCTTATGGTTTTGGCTCGTTCGATACTCAGGGAGCAGTCTTTACCGTCGTGAATCCGGGACAGACGGTGGAAGAAATCGAAATGCCACAGTTATCCAGAGTGCAGCAGCCGCTCAGCAGCGGGCGCATTCTCTTCCGCGATGCAGGGTTCAAACCTATATTGTCTGGGAACAAAATCACACTGGGCCCCGGCCAAATGGCTGCGGTAGGATTTGGAACTTACGCGAACGCCAAGCACGATCTGGGGATTCAAGAGGACGTACGAATTCCGCTGAGCATCCGGCCGGTGGCCGCGCAGTTTCAGTCGGCTGACAGCAATGCAGTCCTGGCGACGATCCCGCCTCCCGCAGAAGGCGATCTCAGAATCATTTTGCAGCAGCGTGGAAAAGACGGCCGCCTGATGCGGAGTTGGCCGGGCGGTCCGCCCGACGGTGTTCATGTGGGAAAAGTTCTTGTGTTGCAGGCGACACAGGGAGGAAAGAGCATTCGGATCGAGATCAACTATGACAAGCTGATCTGGAGCGGGTTGTCGTGGGCCGTGGGTGAGATTCGTCACGCTGCGATGCACGCGGGAGAGCCGATTACCATCCGCTGCTCGTCGACGGAGAAAAATTCCGTCACATTGGACTGCAAAATCTACGCGGTTCAATATTAGGCTTGTGAACCGGCGACGTCATACGCACATGTCATATCGAGCCCTCGAAGTATTTCTGCACAGACGTTTCCTGGGCATTGCATCCGTCTGCATCTTCTTCGCTGCAATCCCCTGCGCTGCGGGGACAGCACAAACCAAACCTCATTCGGCAACATACTTCGTAGATTGCAGTGGCAATGGCGAGAAGAACGATGGCCGCTCTGCCGATTCGCCTTGGACCACTCTTGAGAAAGTGAACGGACATACCTTTTCGGCCGGCGACGAGCTGCGCTTCAAGCGGGGCAGCGTTTGCCAGGGAATATTGTGGCCAAAGGGCAGCGGTTCTGAGTCAGATCCAATTCGCATAACGGCTTACGGAACCGGACTGCGGCCAAAGATCGTTGCGGAAACGGGAAGTGAGGAGGCACTGAAGTTATTCAACCAGGAGAACTGGGACATTGACTCCCTTGACCTTTCCGGCGCCAATACATTCGGCGTTTTCATCAGCGGAGACAAAGGCATCCTTCATCACATCCACCTGGCAAATTTGCTGGTACACGATATCGGTGGCGCCGAGATGAAGCATAAAGAGAGCGGATTGGTGGTGATCTCTCCCGGAAGTGTCGATCAGCGGTTCGACGATGTGCTGGTGGATGGCGTGACTGCCTACAACACGCAGGAATGGGTTGGCATCATGGTTGGCGGCGGCAATTTTGGATGGCCGCCTGAAAGCACCTGGAGCACGCGCGTTACGATTCGCGACTCTATCGTCCATGACGTGCAGGGCGATGGTATCGTTCTCTTCCGCGTGCGCGATGGCCGAATCGCTTCGAATGTGGCATGGAATACCGGCATGCAGGCAACGGAGAGCATGGGAACTCCAAACGCGATTTGGACATGGATGTGTCGCGATTGCGTCGTCGAACAGAATGAAGCGTTCCTGACCGACAGCCCGGGCGTGGATGGTGGAGCATTTGATATCGACTACGGCAACACCAATAACTCTGTGGTCGACAATTACGGACACGATACACAGGGATATTGCATTGCGGTCTTCGCGGCCGGATACATTACGCACCAAAGCCAGGTCCGTGGCAACACCTGCCTCAACAATGGGCGCAGTCCGCGAATGGCAAAGTTTCAAGGTGCCATCTTTCTGCATACGTGGAATGACGGAAAGCTGGATGGGCTTGTGGTGCAAGACAACACGATCTACTGGGATCCTCCAGGGACTGCTCCGGCAGTCATCAACGACGCCGCTTTTCAGGGCGCGAATGGAATCTTCCGCGCCAACCGGATTTATTCGACGTCGCCGTGGATGATTACGAGCGACCGCTCGCTGAATTTCCAGGCAAACCAGTACAGTCTTTACTCTCATGATGCCGCGTTGAGCGGAACGTGGAATTACGGAGGCCGCATGTTCCAAGGCTTCGCGGAGTATCAGGCGCAAAGCGGTCAGGATGCGGGCAGCAGCTTTCGCGATGTTGCGACGACAAACACAAATACCGGCTTGGAATTTTGGCCAGAATCCAAGGCTGCGACACAGCAGTCCGACGCAACTTATCGGGACCTTCTCTCAAAGCCGCTGATCGGCATTGACCGTAGTGCCACGGTGTATCAGTTGGCCGGCAAGTGGACGCTATATGCCTTACTATCAGGCCGGCTTGGCAGCGATGGTTTGTTGGAAGAGGAAACCCGCAGGCAATTGACGACCCTGAGAAGTCTCGCGGCGCAGTTCCGTGGCAATAGACTCGAAACTGTGATTGCGCTGCGTCGGGAGCCAGAGAATACGACGGAAAAAGGATCCCTGGGCAATGCAATCTCCGATCTCGACTTCGACACCGCCGCGTTCGTGGCGGCGCCGGTTGCGGACGGAAATATATGGGAACAGCCGCTGCTGCTGTTTCTCTCGCCGGAGGGGCAGGTGAACAAGGCCTGGCGCGGCGGGTTCGTGGGGGCGGCCGAACTCGGACTCGAGGTCCGCCAGAGGATGGGCAATCCGGCATACTCTGAAATCGGAGAGGCCAAGTAATGGCCGAATCAATCAAGGGTTATCTTGTCACGCTCCTCTGTTCCCGCTATATCTCTGTAATTAAACGGGTTATTTAAGCGTACAAATTAGGATGTTTTTGGAGTAAGATTGCCCACCGTGTCTTTCACGGGCCTGCTGGCCAGTGAAGGCTCCTGGGCTGGGTTGCGCCCTGGAGTAGCATCTCCCCCCTTGTCGTTTTAGCATTCCAGGTTTTAGCATTCCTGCCTTATCGAAGGGGTCCCATGGTTGCCCACGTATTGCCGCAGAGATTAGCGGGCCGTTACGATGTAAAAGACGTTCTGGGCCAGGGTGGTATGGGCCTGGTTTATCGGGCCTACGACACAGTGATCAGGCGTGACGTTGCGCTGAAGACGTTGCGCGACGCTCCGGAGTCAAACTCTCTTCAACTCTTCTACAAAGAATCCGACGTGCTGGCGTCGATGAGTCACCCCAACATTGTCGAGATTTTCGACATTGGGCAGTTTGAAGAGAATGGCCAGAAGAAGCCTTACTTTGTCATGCCGCTGCTACCGGGCACGACGCTCGATAACCTGATCCGCAACGCCCGCCACCGGCTTACGGCGCAGCGCACCGTGGAGATCATGGGCCAGGTGTGCCGCGGGTTACAGGCGGCGCATGAACGCGGCTTGGTCCACCGCGATCTTAAGCCCAGCAACATCTTCGTGATGGAAGATGACTCGGTAAAGATTATCGATTTCGGTGTGGCCCACATGACCAATGTGCACACCACCGTTGGCTTGAAGGGCACTTTACTGTACATGTCGCCGGAGCAGATTGAAGGCAAGCCGTTGTCTGGGCTTTCAGATCTGTTTTCTCTCAGCGTGCTGTGCTACGAAGCATTGACCGGAAGGCATCCTTTCCGGCGCGCCAATGAAGAGGAAATTGTCGACGCCATCCGGAATCAGGTGCCTCCTCCGGCATCGGAACTCAATAGCGAAGTGAATCAGTCGATCAGCCGCGTAGTGCACAAGGGAATGGCAAAGCAACCGTGGCACCGCTTTGCCAACGCGCGCGATTTTGGCGAGAGTCTTCTCAAAGCGCAGCGGAACGAACCCATCGAGTTCTTCGACGCTGCGCTGCTGCGGCCCCGATTGGACCGTACAACCAAGGCGATGGAAGAAGGCGATTATCAGTACGCCGGCGAACTCCTTTCGGGATTGGAAGCGGAAGGCCACCTCGATACTTCCATTGCAACGTTGCGCCGGCAACTCGATCGGGCGGTGCGGCAGAAGACTGTCGCCCAGTTATTGAGCAGCGCGAAGGCCCGTTTCGAGGAAGATGAAGATCCGCTGGCGTTGCAGAAAATCCAGGAAATCCTGCAATTGGAGCCGGGCAACGCGGCGGCCATGGGCTTAAAGAGCAAGATAGAAAGCCGGCGCAGTGAGCGGCAGATCGAGAACTGGTACAAGCTGGCCCAGCAGCACATCGACAATCATGCCTACCTTCATGCGCGTGAAGGCCTGCAGAATGTGCTACAGCTGCGACCTACGGAAGCGCGTGCCATGCAGTTGCTGGGAGAAGTAGACCGGCAGGAGCAAGAATATAACCGGCTGCGCCAGGAAAAAAAGCAACTTCATCACGCCGCCATGGACGCCTGGCAGCAGGGAGAAATCAGCCACGCCCTGACCAAGCTGGCGCTGGTGTTGGAACTGGACCGGCGGGCGCCCGATTCGTCGAGTCCGGAACGGGCCAGCTATCAGAATCTATACGATCAGGTTCGCTCCGAGCACGACGCCTTGAACAATGCCTACGCGGAAATGTGCAAGCTTCGGACCGATGGCAATCTCACCAGCGCTTTGCAGGTGTGCGACACCTGGATGTCGAAGTATCCGAATAACGCGCTTTTTCAGGCTCTGAAGTTTGATCTTGAGGAACAGAAGCGGCAAGAGCTGTCGGCCTTCATCGCTACGGTCGACCGGCAGGTGGAGGGGGAGCCCGATCTCGACAAGCGTGTGGGCATCCTGAAAGAGGCGCTCAAGATTCACCCCGACGAGGCCCATTTTCAGCGAGCGTTCCGCCTGGTCGAAGATAAGCGCGACTTAGTGAACTCGATCGTGGCCCGAGCGCACTTTCACGAAGAGCAGGGTCAGTTCGGCGATGCGCTGGGTGACTGGGAAATTCTGCGGACGATCTACAACCGCTATCCGGGTTTGAGTTTCGAAATCGAACGCCTGGAGAAACGGCGCGAGAATCAATCACGCATCGAAGCCAAAGCCCGCTTTGCGGAGCAGATCGAAGGCTGCCTGAAATCGGCTTCCTATCCGCGAGCCCTGGAACTGTTGCGGCAAGCCGAAGCGGAATTCCCTCACGACGCCGAACTGGCCGAATTGAAAAACGCCGCGGAGGCAGGGCAGCAACGGGCCACGGAAGTGCAACGCCTCATGACCGAAGGACAGGCTTTATGTGCTGGGGGCCAATTCGCCGAAGGCGTTCAACTTCTGCGGCAAGCACACGAACTCGATGAAAAGAATCCTGTCCCTCGCAGCGTTCTGTTTAATACCTTGATTGAACGAGCGCAAACGTTTGTGGAAAACGATTGGCAGGCTGCGGAAGATCTTATTCAGCAGGCATTCGAGTTAAACCCAGGGCATCCCCTGGCCAGGAATTTGCAAACTGTCGTGCTGGATCGGAAGCGCGATCATCTGGTCAATGAATGTTTTTCACAAGCCCGGAGACTGCGAGCTGCGGGCGATTTCGCGGGCGCCATAGCACAGATCGAACAAGCCCTGCTTACGTATCCCAACGAAAGACGATTGCTGCAGACGCGCGAGAACCTGCAAAGTGAAATGGCGGAGGCAACTCGGGTCAAAAAACGCAGCCGCGATCTGGAAGAGTTAAAAGACTTCAAGCGGGAAGCCGAAAAAACCACGGACATGTCGGCCAGGCGATCCTATCGAGACCGCGCAAAGACGCTGGCGGCGAACTATGCGGATGATCCAGAAGTTCGATCGTTGGTGAGCGGGCTGGATCAACTTTCAAAGGCGATCGGACCGGCTCAACTGAAGCCGCCGACCACGGCGGCACAGATTTCCCCGACCAATGTTGCGCAGGGCGTCGAGAGTATGCCCAACGCCACACAGCTATTTTCGCCGGGCGCTGTGATCGCCAAGCCGCAAGGGCATCCTTTAGCCGGCCAGGGAAAGCCCTCCGCGCGCTCGTTGCAGACTATGGAGGTTGAGACCGAATCGGAGGCGGCCGTGAAGCAGAGTGGGAGTTCGCGCCCGCACGCCGCTTCGAGGTCCAGCTTTTTCTCCAATCTGCGTAGTTCCGTTCAGGCGCCGTGGGCTACCAAGCCGAGCATTGCGCCGGCTCTGAACCGGCTAAGAGCGGTCCCGCTGAATAAACTGAATCCTAAACTTGCGGGGGTCGCAGCTGGCGTTCTGGTGTTGGTGGTGGTCCTGGCGTGGATGCTGGTGAAGGTCATTCACCATCGCCCGGTTCAGGCAGTTGTGGCGTCGGTGCCTGTTCACATTCACGCTTCGCCGGCAGGCGCAACGATTCGCATCAACAACGAGGTACGCGGAACTTCCGATCTGGACGTCAGCCTGCCGTTAGGCACCTACCAGATTGAAGCGCAATTGGACGGATATCAAACCGCCCAATCTGGATTCGAGGCACGCTCGGGTGCGCCGGGCTCCCTCGATTTAACATTGCAACCCTTGCTGCCGGTGGTGAAGCTAACGTCGGATTCGGGTGCGGGCAAGGTTTCCCTGGACGATCAACCGGCCTTTGAATTGGATGGTGCGCAATGGACTGCCGATCATCTCGCTGCCGGACAGCACCAACTAAAATTTTCCGGACCGAAAGCTGAGGCTTTGTTTGCTTTCACCGCGTCACCGGGCTCTGTCCCAGTCATTAATGGACCAGTCAACGCCAAGGGTATGCACGCAGTTGTAGTGAGTAATTCCGCGAACCATCTGCATGTGTATTACAACGATCCTCACGCCAAGGTTTCTCTGGATAGCCAGCCAGAGGTTGAGATCGGAAACGACGGAATCGATATCCCCAACGTTGCCGCCGGTTCACATCAGTTGAACCTAAGCCAGGGCATTGACCATCACAGCGTAGCCATCGATGTGGGCGCCGCGCCTACGCTGACGGCGTTTCTGGTGTCGGATCAGGATATTGGAACTCTTGTGGTCGCCACCGGCGAAGGCGACGTTCAGGTGTATCTGAACAACCAGCTGCAAAAAAAGACCACGAATAAAGACGGGCAATTGCGAATTCCAAACCTGGCTCCCAAGAATTATTCGGTTCGCGTCGTCAAGAGCGGATTTCAGAATGCGCCGGAACAGCAGGTCGCAATTCACAAGGGAGATCTCGCTAAACTTAACTTCGCACTTGCGGCCTTTCCGCATGCAGCGTCGCTGGCAATCGAAAGCCTAGCCGCGGGAACGTCGGTCCTGCTCGACGGCGTGGTGGTTGGAACCCAACAAGCGGACGGCAGATTCCGCTTCCCCACCGTCAGCCCCGGCGAACATACGATCGAACTTCGCCGTGACCATTTCAATCCCAAGACTCTGCACAAACGTTTTCAGGCTAGCTCCATGCTCACGCTGAGCGCTTCAGAAACAGCCATGGAAGCGGCGAGCGGCCAGGTGAAGGTTACGTTCACGCCCGCAGACGCGGTCGTCACTCTGGTGAAGGAGGGAGAGCCGCCGATCAACGTTGTCAGTGGAGCGCCAGTAGTTGTGGCGCCCGGGACTTATCAATTCACCGCTCGCGTGGGGAACTTTCCCCGCTCGCTTCCGGTGGAAGTGGTCGCCGGCGAAACGCTCACGATTGGGCCTCTGTCTCTCGCTGCTAGCGGGATGCAGGACTTCGCCGATGCCGGCGGCTGGAAGTCGGACCAGGGTTGGTACGTGCACCGCGGCGGGGGATTCTTATTGAACAATGCTCCTTCGACTACGGGGACGTTTCAATTCAGCGCTATTCTCGACAAGGGAAAGCTTCTTCAGTGGGTGTTTAATTACACCGACGACCGCAATTACGAACTGTTTCAGATGGATGAGAACTCTTTCTACCGCAGCCAGGTGCGCGATGGCAAGAAAACGGAAGAAGCCAAAGTTCCATTCAAGACCGACAAGAAGAAATCGCGGACGTTCCAAATCTCGGTTAATTCCAGCCGGATTGTGCATCAGATCCAGCAGGGCAATGGGTGGGCGGCCCTCGACTCCTGGAACGCAGCTGGCGGCAACTCCGGCAAATTCGGCTTCTATCTGCCGAATAACGACGAGGTCAAGGTGTTCAATTTTAGCCACTACAATGACCTGAAACTGCGTTGAGCCGAGCGTATTGGACGGAAGATGCGGTTTGAGATGTTTTTGCGGCAACTCAGAAATCTACGCGCCGGCGACGACTCGTCCTTCTTCTTGGAGGACCCACTCACAAAATTGTACCCTGAGCATCTTGTGCTCACGGGATGAGTAAAGCAACTCAGTGTAGACTCCCGTTCTTGAGTTTACTCAAGAGATCGGATCAACTGTCCCCGAGGATTCCTATGAAAAAAGTTTTCTTTTTGGTTTTGATTCCATTCGTTTTGCTGTCGCCCAAGCCCTCCGACGCCCAGGCGACCATGAAGTGGAAGATTCACGACCTCAACCGCCCGGTGCCACCCGTGGTCGATCCAGGAACGCCCAGCACCCCAGATACTGCCGGACATCCTCCCAGCGATGCAGTTGTGTTATTTGACGGCAAAGACCTTTCGCAATGGACCGACAAAGACGGCAAGCCTGCGCGTTGGAAGGTCGAGAATGGCTACATGGAAGTGCTGCCGGAGAGCGGCAACATTTCTACCCGCGAGGGCTTCGGAGATTGCCAATTGCACGTGGAGTTCGCCGAACCCTTGCCTGCCTCGGGTGAGAGCCAGGAGCGCGGCAATAGCGGCGTTTTCTTGATGGGCCTCTACGAAATGCAGGTTTTGGATTCTTATCAGAACAAAACCTACGCTGACGGTCAGGCTGCCTCCGTTTACGGCCAATACCCGCCTATGGTAAATGCATCGCGACCGCCGGGACAATGGCAGACCTATGACATCGTCTTCCACGGCCCTCGCTTCGCGAAGGACGGCAAGGTGATTCGACCGGCGCGGGTGACCATTTTGCACAACGGCGTGCTCGCCCAGGACAACGTCGAACTCACGGGGCCTACGGCTCATGGCGAACGCCCGCCCTACAAAGCGCATCCCGAAAAGCTTCCGCTGCAACTGCAAGACCATCACAGTCCAGTGCGGTACAGGAACATTTGGATTCGCGAATTGAAAGAAGGTGAGTGAGCTCAAAGTGAGTCAATACTCGATTTTGTCCCGCTTATTTTCCCAGACACGAAAGGCCATTAGCGCTTCTTGGCGCATCATCTGAGTCATGGGAATCTTGCGCTGCGAATGCGGTTGCGCGATCTCGCGATAGATCAGGGAATCGTCAAACCCAATCTGAGAAGCATCGGCATCGTCGTTTCCGAAGTAAATACCCGAAAGACGGGCCCAGTAGATAGCGCCGAGACACATGGGGCACGGTTCACAGGAAGTGTAGATTTCGCATCCTGCCAGTTCGAATGCGCCTATTTTCTTGCAAGCCGCCCGGATGGCGAGCACTTCGGCATGCGCCGTCGGATCATTGGTCGACGTAACCTGATTGGCGCCCTCCCCGATGATGGCACCATCTTTCACTACGACGGCACCGAAGGGTCCGCCGCGTCCGGAATAGACATTTTCAATTGAAAGCTGGATGGCGCGTGCCATGAAAGGATTGTCCATGTGTTGGCTTGACCCGTGATGTCAACGGCTCCAGCAACCGCAATTCAGTCGACATGGACCTTCGCAGCCGCTGCGCTGAGAGCGAGTATAAGCGGGGACTCCGGATTTCGTAAAATGTTGTCGCAAGCGCGCTAGTGCTTATAGTGCAGGACGACCGGCCGAGTTCAGTTTGCAGTCGCCGTTCTTCAAAGGAGTTGATGGATTGAGTTTGCAGGCATTTCTCTCTCAACGGGTGGTCACTCCCGACGGAATCCGCGCAGCGGCTATCCTTGTTGAAGGACAGCAGATCCAGGCTGTAGTTTCTCCCCACCAAGTATCGGATCGTTATCAAACCCTTGATTTCGGCGAGTCCACCATTCTTCCTGGACTGATAGATTCCCACGTTCACATCAACGATCCTGGGCGCACTGACTGGGAAGGTTTCGAAACCGCGACGCGGGCAGCGGCTGCAGGCGGTTACACAATGCTCGTCGATATGCCGCTGAACTGCCTTCCAGCGACGACTTCGGTGGCTGCGCTTCAGTCCAAGCGTGCCGCTGCGCATGGCCGCTGCCGCGTAGATTGGGCACCCTGGGGCGGCGTGGTTCAGGACAATCAGAATGACATCGAAGCGCTCGCAGCCGCGGGAGTTCCGGGATTCAAATGTTTTTTGATCCACCCGGGTATCGACGGCTTCACAATGGTTTCCGAGCACCAGTTGCGAGTGGCACTCCGGCACGTTGTCCGGACCGGCCTGCCGCTGCTGGTGCATGCGGAACTCCCAGGCGCAATTGATCGGGCAACGAACGCTCTTGCCCATGGGGATTGGAGCCGTTACTCGACTTACCTGCAGTCACGGCCAGACGAGGCAGAACTGGATGCCATCCGGCTCATGCTGTCGTTGTGCCGTGAATACGGCTTTCGGCTGCACATTGTCCATCTCTCGACGAACCGGGCGCTTCCGGAACTGTGTGCTGCGCGCGCCGAAGGGCTTCAAGTAAGCGTGGAAACCTGTCCACACTATTTGCATCTCTCGGCCGAAACCATCTCCGATCGAGCGACGCTGTGCAAATGCGCCCCGCCGATTCGCAGCCGCGAGAATTGCGAGGAATTATGGCAGGGCCTCAGAGACGGGACGATCGACATGGTGGTGACGGACCATTCACCCTGTCCTCCAGCGATGAAGCGGCTCCCTGACGGTAATTTCCAGACTGCATGGGGTGGAATTGCCAGCCTTTCCGTGGCGCTGCCGCTGATGTGGACCGAAGCCAGCAGAAGAGGATTCACGTTGGTCGATGTGGTGCGCTGGATGGCTGAGGGTCCGGCCCGACTCGCCGGGTGCGAGGCACGCAAGGGTCGTATTGCGGCTGGCTATGACGCGGATTTTGTTGTGTTTGATGCCGACCGCGAATTCGTTGTGACAGAGGACAAATTGTATTACCGGCATCCCGTCTCGCCGTATCTGGGAGAAACGCTCCGTGGCGTCGTGAAAGCCACCTATCTCCGCGGGAATCCTGTCTTCAATGAAGGAGAATTTCCCGGCGAACCTGCAGGGCAGGAGTATGCCGCGACCACACAGCGTCCATCCATGTCATAACTTTTTGTCTCTACCCTTCACGCCATTGTCGCTCAGTCTGTCATACACTATCCCAACTGCAAATCTGCGGCATATATCGATGAACATGGATCACATCGTCGGCAAGTCGGTTCCGCGCAAGGAAGGGCGTGACAAGGTAACTGGAAGGTCGCAGTACGTCGACGATATGGTTCTGCCCAACATGCTCTTCGCCGCAACGGTTCGCAGCCAGATTCCGCGCGGACGAATCCGGAAGATCACATACGCTCCCGGAATTCCATGGGAGGAATTTGTGATCGTATCTGCAGAAGACATTCCCGGAAACAATTGCATCTCGTTGATCGGGGACGATCAGCCGTGCCTTGCAAGCGAATTAGTAAATCATCCCGAAGAACCGATTCTTTTGTTGGCTCATTCCGATCGGCATCTTCTGCCGCAAGCAGTTAAGGCGGTATCCATCGAATACGAGCCTTCGCCTGGCATCTTCACTATTGAAGAAAGTGAGAGCCGATCCCAAACCGTATGGGGCAAGGACAATATTTTCAAGACCTACTTAATCGAAAAAGGCGAACTCGACGGTATTTGGGAGAAGGCCGACTACATTGTGGAGGGAGAATATTCGACGGGTGCGCAGGAACAGCTTTACATCGAAAATAACGGGATGATCGCGACGTTTGATACGGCGCAGGGGATCACGGTTTGGGGCTCGCTGCAATGTCCTTATTACATTCACAAGGCGCTCATGGCACTATGCAATTTGCCGGCGGAAAAAGTTCGTGTCGTGCAGATGGAGACAGGAGGCGCGTTCGGCGGCAAGGAGGAATATCCGTCGATGATCGCCGCGCATGCGGCGCTCCTCGCAATCAAGGCGGGAAAGCCCGTGAAGATTATCTATGACCGCATGGAAGACATGGTGGCAACGACGAAGCGGCATCCTTCACGCACTCGCCACCGCACGGCCGTGAGCCGGGATGGCAAGATTCTCGGCGGAGAGATCGAGTTCACAATTGATGGCGGAGCGTATATGACCTTGTCGCCAGTGGTGCTCTCCCGCGGAGCGATTCATGCTGGCGGACCGTATTATTGGCCGAATGTTCGCATCCGCGCGAAGGCAGTGGCGACGAACGCGCCGCCCCATGGAGCGTTCCGCGGCTTTGGAGCGCCGCAAAGTTTGTTTGCTATGGAGCGGCACATGGACCGCATAGCACAAGCAGTAGGTGTTTCGCCGGTCGAAATTCGCCGGCGGAATTTTTTACAGCCCGGGCAGGCTACCACGACAGAACAGGTTATCCGCGAACCGATCGATCTTGGAAAAATGCTGGACCGCGCCCTGGAGAGTTCGGACTATCCGGCCAAAAAAAAGAGTTTCGCGATGCAGAATCAGGTTGGTACTTCCAGGAAGGGCATTGGCATTGCGAGTTTTCTGCACGGCGCCGGTTTTACCGGATCGGGAGAGCGCTACCTGAGTTCGGTGGTTGGAGTGGAAGGCTGTGCCGATGGCGGCGTTCGCGTGCTGGTGTCGAGCACGGAATTTGGCCAGGGAACGAACACGGTGCTGAGCCAGATTACCGCCGAGGCTCTCCGCCTGCCCTATGAGGACGTCAGCATCGCGCAACCGGACACGATGGAAGTCCCAAACAGCGGTCCTACCGTTGCATCTCGAACCGCGATGGTGGTGGGAAAACTGGTGCAGTCCGCAGCGTTGGGAATTGCCCAAACTCTAATCTCCCCCAACCTGTTGCGCCAGGGCTATTCCGCCCAAGAGTTTCGCGCGGCTTGCCGGCAGTACGTTGCCACCCATGGCCAATTACGTTGCTGGTCGCGTTATGATCCGCCGACTGATATCTTTTGGGACGATCAAGCGTATCGTGGCGAAGCCTATGCCGCGTACGCTTGGGCGGTTTACGTCGCTGAGGTCACGGTCGACCTGACCACGTACAGCGTATCGATCGACGACTTCGTCGCGCTTCAGGAAGTCGGCAAGGTTCTGCACCCGCTTTTGGCGCGAGGACAAATCATTGGTGGCGTAGCGCAAGCGATTGGGTTCAGCCTTTATGAGAAAGTGGTTTGGCAAAATGGACGCATGCAGAATGGACAGATGACCAACTACATCATGCCGACTTCCAGCGACTTGCCGCCGATCCGCGTGTTCTTTGAAGAGCTGGGAAATGTTCACGGAGCGTATGGCGCGAAGGGCATCGGGGAACTCCCGATGGACGGGCCGGCCCCGGCGATCTTGAATGCGGTCGAGGACGCTCTCGGCATTCCGTTCAATTCGATTCCTCTGCTTCCGGAAGATATTATGGACGGCCTCGCAGGATCGCCGATCGAGGATGGCGCGCTCACAAGAGTCGGGCGACGATGAGGAATTCTCGCCAGAGCCCGGCTAAAGTCGAGATTTCGTTCACAGTCAACGGTGAACCGAAAAAGATACAAGCTTACCCGATGGAGCGTCTGCTCGACGTATTGCGGCTCGACCTTGGATTGACCGGTGCGAAAGAAGGCTGTGGTGAAGGAGAGTGCGGTTCGTGTTCGGTTTTGATCGATGGTGCTCTGGTGAATAGTTGCCTCGTCCCAGTTCTTCAGGCGGCAGGCACAAACATTGTTACGATCGAAGGACTTGCGGCCGGAAATGAACTGCACATTTTGCAAGAGACTTTTCTGGAATTCGGCGGCGCGCAGTGCGGCATTTGCACGCCAGGGATGGTTCTCGCAGCTTTTCACTTATTGAATGAAAAACCCGAGCCCGCGATGAATGAGATCCGGGAAGGGCTTTCTGGCAATCTCTGCCGTTGCACGGGCTACAGCCAGATTCTAGAGGCGGTCAGGGAAGCGGCGCGCCGCAGGACGAACCCATGAGATCAAACCCCTCTCAGTACGAATTGGTGGCGCCCGACAGCTTGCATGCGGCGGTTGCGCTGCTGGCGAGTGAACCGGGGGTGTGGCTTCCGATTGCCGGAGGCACAGACGTCATGGTGCAATACGCCGCGGGAAATCTGTCCGCGCGAAAGCTTGTCAACATTTGGAACCTGTCCGAATTGCGGCGTATTGATATCACGTCGAAAGAGATTCGAATTGGAGCGGGCTGTACTTATACCGACCTTCGCAAGAATGAAATCGTTGCGCGCGAGTTCCCTCTCTTAGCTACTGCTGCCCGATGGACCGGAGGAATCGCGAATCAGAATCGGGGAACGATTGGCGGCAACATCGTTAACGCCTCACCGGCCGCGGATTCCCTGCCCGCGCTGCTCGCGTACGAAGCGGAATTGATTCTGGTATCGGTCCGCGGGGAGCGACGGCTGCTTTATGTCAGCTTTCATACTGGCTATAAGAAGACCCTCCTCATGCCTGACGAGCTGATTCAGACCGTGTGCCTGCCTCGGCGATTTTCGCAATACGTCAGCCATGCCCGCAAAGTCGGAGCTCGCAACGCGCAGGCAATCTCAAAGGTTTGCATCGCCGCTCTGGGCAAACTCACAGACGGCCGGGCCGAAGATGTCCGCATCGCTTTGGGCAGCATTGCGCCCGTCCCGCTGCGTCTCAGACAGACAGAACAAGCCGTCATCGGACGGTCGATCGATTCCGCTCTCTTACTGTTAGCAAGAACAACTGCAATGGCTGAGGTCCGGCCGATTGACGATATTCGATCGACCGCACGCTACCGCGCAACCGTAGCCGGGAATTTAGTGGTCGAGTTCCTGAGTCTCCTGGCATCGGATGGAAACACTGTGGAACATCGGCAAACGAACGATGCTCTGGGACGATGGAATCTTCTTCCGGCCGATGAAGCTGCCAGGGCGATTTTGCCCTGCTGCGGATCGAAAGGCTGGGCGCGGGGAATGGTTGCCAGAAGACCGCTGGCCGACGAGGATGCGTTGTTGGCTGCATCGCACGAAACGTGGCGCAGCCTTGCGCCATCCGACTGGATGGAAGCTTTTCAAAGTCATCCGCGGATCGGTCAGTCGCGTGCGCCTGAGCCCGCGTCACCTCAATCGACATCGACTCAATCTGTTGCCTGGTCGGCGCAAGAACAGGGCAACGTCGCCGACGCTGACCATGCTGTGAAGATCGCGCTGGCAGCTGCCAACCGAGAATACGAGCGGCGTTTCAATCGCATCTTCATCGTGTGCGCTACGGGCAAGTCTGCGTCGGTGATTCTGGCAATTCTTCAGCGGCGGCTTAACAACGACGCAGAAACTGAACTTCACGAGGCGGCCGAGCAGCAGCGGCAAATTACAGAGATCCGGCTAAAGAAATGGCTTCGACGATGAACCGCATTTCGACTCACATTCTGGACCTCGTCCGGGGCAGGCCTGCAGCAGATGTTCCCGTGCGAATCGAGAAACAGAACAATTCCGGTGGCTGGCGTTTGTTGACGTCAGCGCATACGGACCAGGATGGTCGCTGTCTCCAACTGCTGCCCGAAGGCGAAGATCACATGCCAGGAGTTTACCGTCTGATTTTTGACACCGGGAATTATTTCAAACTACAGAAAATCCTCACACTGTATCCGGTTGTGGCAGTTACGTTTCAGGTGCAGGAGGGTGAATCGCATTTTCACATTCCGCTGCTGTTGAGCCCGAATGGATATACGACCTATCGCGGAACATGAGCAGGTAATCGTTCATCAGATGGAGTACATACGTTGACCGCATCAATTCGTGAATGGCTCAATCTGCTCGTGCGCTGGTTCCACGTGTTTGCAGCGATCATGTGGGTCGGACAAACATATTATTTCACGTGGCTCGACGGCCGCTTCAACAAGCTCGCGAAGAATGCGGCGCCCGGTTCAAACCCAACTATATGGATGGTTCACAGCGGCGGCTTCTACACCGTCGACCGCCAGAAATCCTTGTTGGTCGGCCCCGAGCAGGTCAATTGGTTTCGCTGGGAAGCGTTGATGACGTGGCTGAGCGGGATGGTGCTGCTGGTTCTCGTCTACTACTCGAGCAGTGGACTGATTGATCCTGATATTGCGGACATTTCGCAACCGCGCGGGATCGCCATCGGATTAGCAGTGCTGGTTGCGGGTTGGATCGTCTACGATTTGGCGGTGCGGTCGCCTCTGGGCCGGTCGGAAGCGGTGTTCGCTGCATTCGCCATCCTCGTGATCGCCGCGCTCGCGTGGGGAATGACACACGTGTTCAGCGGGCGGGCAGCCTATATCCATGTCGGTGCAGTGCTCGGAACAATCATGACAGCCAACGTTTGGTTCCGGATTCTTCCCTCCCAGCGGAGAATGATCACGGCCGCCGCTGCCGGCGAGCAATTTGATTCCTCGCTCGGCGGGCAAGCCAAGTTGCGATCCAAACACAATACTTTCATGGCGGTTCCAGTTGTTTTTATCATGATCAGCAACCACTTCCCGGTCGCGACTTACGGGAGCAAGTACGGATGGGAAATTCTCGTTGCTCTCGTCCTTCTTGGCTGGACGGCGGCGAAAGTGATACGGGAAACCTGAGCTTATTAGATCAGTGCAGGCAACTGAGACCAAAACTCGCGCGGAACAAGTCATTCAACGATGCCTCAGACTCGCGTCCTTTTCGGAGGACGCCGGCAGCACGCGTCGGACTTTCCTCTCCCCACCCATGCGTGAGTGCCATCAAGAACTTTCGCGATGGATGGAACCGCTTGGTGCTCAGGTGCGAGTCGATGCGGCGGGGAATCTGGGAGGAGTTTATCCGGCGCTGGAGCCTAACGCCCCCCGCCTGTTGATGGGCTCGCACCTCGATACAGTTCCAAACGCCGGTGCATACGACGGCATCCTCGGAGTTGTGCTAGGCATTGCGTTGATTGAGGAGTTGCGGGGACGGAAACTTCCCTTTGGAATAGAGGTGGTTGGCTTTTCGGAGGAGGAAGGCGTACGCTTCGGCACCCCTTTCATTGGCAGCCGTGCTCTGGTTGGCAGACTCGATGACGAACTTCTCGCAGTGCGCGATGTGCGCGGTGTCTCCGTGCGCAGGGCAATTGAAGAATTCGGACTGAATCCCGAAAGGATTTCTCAAGCCGTGTTGGAAAGGGATACGTTGGGCTACCTCGAGTTTCACATCGAACAGGGACCGGTCTTAGAGAGTTTGAATCTGCCGCTCGGCGCGGTCGAGGCTATTGTTGGACAAAGCCGGTTGGAGTTCACATTTTTGGGACGCGCGAACCATGCCGGCACAACGCCCATGAATCTTCGATCTGACGCCCTTGCGGGCGCGTCGGAATGGATCGGCACTGTGGAACGCGTAGCGCAGAGCATTCCTGGTCTGGTGGGGACGGTTGGAAAGATTCAAGCAAAACCTGGAGCGGCTAATGTAATCGCCGGGGAAGTCCGGCTGACACTCGACGTTCGTCACAGATCCGACCAGACTCGTATTCGTGCCGTAGAGGATCTCCTTCGCCGTGCTCACGAAATCGCCGCGCGACGGGGACTCTCAGTACGAGAGAACGTCTTATTAAACCAGCCCGCAGTCGCGATGGACGCGTTTCTTCTCGGGGAAATAGAAACGGCAATCGTCAAAACAGGATGCCGGCCACATCGAATGGTGAGCGGTGCAGGTCACGATGCCATGATCCTGGGCGAGAAAGTTCCGAGCGCGATGATTTTTCTGAGAACGCCCGGCGGGATCAGCCACGATCCCGCGGAATCGGTCGCACCGGAAGATGTAGAGAAGGCCATCGACTGTGGTTTGCACCTTCTCGATCAGCTTGCATCCTCTCCTGAATTCTGCAAAAGGACAAACCGTGCATAATCTTGGCCAGACCCGAAGCTCGCAACAACCGAATCACTTGCTGTTGACCCCAGATACGTTTGTGCGCACCGCGTTACCGGGAATGATCGGATGCTCCGCGATCGTGCATGTCGGTCCGGCGCTCGGCGCGAAGTTCACGCAGTACACGGCTGAGTTCGAAGTTGGTGGGGAGCTTGGCAGCACTCCAGCGCAGCGTTTCATTTTTGTGATCGAGGGCAGACTGAAATTGGAAGTCGACGGCAAATCCAGCGAATTGAGTACGCGCGGTTACGCCTATCTTCCCCAAGGGCTGCATCATCGGGTGACAGCCACGACGGGAAGTCGCGTAGCCGTCATCGAGAAACACTATGATGCTCTGGATTCGGCGACTGTGCCGCAGGTGATCGTTTCGAACGAAGATGCGATCTCCTCGCATCCGCTGGGAGACGATCCTCGCTTGCAGGTTAAATGTCTGCTTCCCGACGAGATGAGCTTCGACTTCGCAGTGAATACAATGGTTTATCAGCCGGGCGCCGCGCTGAGCATGGTCGAAATGCATGTGATGGAACACGGCCTCATCATGCTCGAAGGTGGGGGAATCTACCGGCTCGGCGATTCGTGGTATCCCGTAACTGCGGGAGATTTCATTTGGATGGGACCGTGGTGTCCGCAATGGTTCGGGGCGATCGGCAAGGTGCCGGCAAAGTATCTCATTTACAAAGATTGGAACCGGCATCCGCTGGCATGCGCACATCGATGAGTCTAACGATCGTCCGAGAGCGGCTGCTCGCTGAAATTGACACTTTGGCTTCATTCTCTGACGCTGAGCCTCCGGCCGTGACACGAATTGTTTTCACGCCCGCGGATCTCAGGGCTCGCTCATGGATGAAAGCGCGTTGCCAGGAAGCCGGACTCACGGTGCGCGAGGATGCTGTTGGGAATACCTTTGCGCGCTGGAATGGCTCTGATGCGAACGCGTCGCCGGTCGGCAGTGGTTCGCACATCGACGCCATTCCGAACGCAGGGAAGTATGATGGCGTCGTCGGAGTGCTGGGTGGGTTGGAAGCAATCCGCGCATTGCAGCAGAGCGGATTTCGCCCGAAGCATTCGATTGAGCTGCTTATTTTTACCTCCGAAGAACCGACG
>Ga0073928_10002923_pt1 | contig 28079 bp, 37 predicted proteins | sample PaiPotPPA55metaG_FD_76969 | JGI IMG/M metagenome (GOLD analysis project Ga0073928, IMG submission 76969) | Iron sulfur acid spring bacterial and archeal communities from Banff, Canada, to study Microbial Dark Matter (Phase II) - Paint Pots PPA... ...
GCCAATCCCAATATCTCTGGCTGCGCGGGTTATGACTTTTTGCGGTGTGCCAATTGTGTGCGAGAACTACGCTGTCTCGGCAAGTCCACTGCGACCACGTGAATGATTAACCGCCTTACGGCCGATCAGCCGACTACTCACGCAGACCCGCATGAAATCTGATTATCTCTTGCGGGTAGTGTGCCAATAGTGTGCCGGATCGGGGGTGCGGGTTCATCTGAAGGGCAACCGTTACAAGACCAAGGGCATTCACTTCAGCGCGGCGGAATCAATCGCCGAGTACATCAAGGCCGCCGGCATCGAGAGCGGTCCCCTCTTCCGCCCCCGTGTCTCCCGGCACGGTGATGCCCTCGCCCCGCGCCGCATGGCCCAGCGCAGCATGTACCGGGTGCTCATGAGTTACCTGGAGCGGCTCCCCGGTGCGATGCAGGAGAAAGAGCTTGCGGACGGGCAAAAGGTACAGAAGTGTATCTATTTCGCCGCACTCACAGCGGGCGACGCCGGCGACGCCGCTGCTCGACGCCGGTGTGCCCATCGAGTCCGTCCAGGATCTCCTCGACCACAGGCAAATCACCACAACGCAGATTTATTACAAGCGGCGCCGCTCCGCCCCCCACAAGGTGCCGATTTGACGGGTTACGCGGCAGGCATTGCCAATCAACGCTCTTGGTGGAGGATCGCCAGCGAGAGTTGTCTACATACCTCAGTCTCGCCAAGCTGATTCCAATCGACACCTTTGACGTTCAAAAGACTTGGGCTGTAGTCATAGACCGATTGTTTTGTAACCCCATACCACACAGGAAGGACCAGTTGGCGTTCTTCCAGAATCTCTCGCGTAAATATTGAGTCAAACTCCTTTTTCGTCCAGCCACTGTTAGAAAAGAAATGTGGACTCAAGATAAGGATACATTTCCTGCACTTCTTCAGTCCGCCTTCAATGCTGTCACGCAGATTGACTCCGACCATTAGCGAAAACTCGTCGTACCAAACCGGGCACAGCAGTTTCTGGAGGCCAAGCGCGATTTTGCGTGCGACCTCAGCCTTGTCGCGTGAGTCATGGCTTATGAACGCCAAAGGATTCTCATATTGCGACCGCGCTTCCGCGTGGTCAATAGACCTGAATTGCACTCGCTGTCCGAGTGCCTGGGCTCTCTGTTTGAGCTGCGATATCTGATCGCCGGTGAGCCGCGATTCCGAATAGATAAAGATGCGCGTCGATGTGGGAATTTCCTTATTGGATATCCACTCCGGGTCTCCATGAAACTTCGCGCGCAGTTCAAACGGATTTGTGTTCTTGATCTCCATTTCACCAGGAAACATTCGGGCCGACGGCAAAGTCACTCTCCCATCGAGGGTGACTTGCGATTTGCCTGGCTGCAGGGCTTCTAGTAGTTGAAGAAACACTTGCAGCGCGTGCTTATCGCCGGGCACGTAACACGCGAGGAAGGAGGGAACCGCCGAAAAATCATAGAGGAGTGCCACTTCAACGTCTGATCGATAGGCGGGCAGCTTAACGTGCACTCTGGTGGCGTAGCTGAAATCCGGGTCGAAATATTCCCGGAGACTTGCCATAAATAACTATTCCCACTGTGTCCGTTCAATATAGCCGGAACAGGGCGGTTCGGCATGTCTAGAATCCAGAGGGCACCTTGTAAACGGGATTATCACGCGGCTGCGATTTCGTGGAGATGATGCCCGAATGCAACTCGGAAATCGGTAAATAAAAGAAGCGCCTAAATCGGGGCCGTCGGTTCGGTCAGTTCGATGACGGAGGTCCCGGCCTCCTTAAGTGCCGCAAGTGATTTCAGCGCGTCTTTGCGCGAAATCTTCACCCTCAGGCTCGTGACCAGGCTGAAGTGACAGTGGCGCAAGAGTTTGCCGCTTCTACAAGGACAAGGCCAATGCCCTTTTACTTTTTTTGCCGCCATGTAGTCCAAGTACGTAGTCATCGCGCGCAGATCCGTGGTCTTCAGGAGATCCCGATAGTATTGAAAAACGCCTTTCGCGCCATGTGCCCATTCGCCATGTGGCCAAGGTTCCCCTACCTCTACCATGCTTTGCGCAAGAAAGAAGCTGTAGAGTCGACCAGTTAGATACTTCAGCAGCGACGCACCGGGAGGCCAGAGCCGCCAGCGTTCGTCAGGGAGCAGCACGCACGGAGCCAAGCCGATGCACGGGTATGATGACTTCTTTCGCGCTGCGTTTCCAACGGAGTGACAGGAATGACCTCGACAATCGAAACGACTGACAAACCCGAGCGCATTCTTATAGAGGACGATGACGATGAAGAGACCATGCGTGAGATTATGACCCACATGCTGACCGCAGCGGGATACGAGTGTAGAGTGGCCGAGACCCCCACCAAAACCCTAGAAATCCTCGATTCAGGAGAAAGAATCGATCTGGTTTGTTGTGGCGTGACGGAGTGGGCGGATGACAGCTTCAGGAGCATGATCGGAAAAACAGCCTCACGTACAGTTCCGGCCATCGTTTCTAGCGCCACATTCGAACCCAGTCTGATGATGAAAATGTTGGGCATGGGTTGTTACGACTTTCTATTTAGACCCTTCACGCGAGAACATTTGGTCTTTGCCGTCCGTCGTGCCCTGCAACATCGTCGTCTGAAGCTAGAGAACCTCTATTTGCGAGACAGGCTGAGATTGGGGAGTGGAATCGAGATTCCCCTGAACCTGCTTGTCAGCGGCTCGATGGACAAATGAAATAAGTGGGGTAGCGTTCTGATAGGTCCCCGCGATCTCCTGTTCCCAGTCAGCGAGGGTCGCATTTCTTTGTCGAAATAGAACTCGGAGATGCGACGGCTTCTAATTCAAACGTCCCGAACGGCGCGACCCTAGCCTGCGGAAGATAAGTATTCATCGCTTTGGCTCCGTCCTCGTTGACCGAGTGAATGACGACCATTCCCTTAAAACCCATCCACGCAAGGTACCGTGCCGCCTCTTTGCCATTGCCATGCTCCCGCTCCGAGTAGGCCGCATCTTGCCAGCAAAGATCGTGATCTAAGAACACCACGTCGAACTCGCCGCTCTCAAGTTCGCCTATCAACTCGTCCACGGTTGTACAGCACGTGGGAGCGTGCCCCTTTGTATCGCCCACCGATACCCGAAACCAGTCTAGCCTCTTGGGATCATCGTCGAGCACAAGCACGCGGGCCGCTTCGGGAATCCTCAGTTGCATGGCTGCGTCTGTTCAGGTAAGCGGGGTTTTCGCCGTGATACTCCTCGTGCAACCCCGCAATTGGAGGAGGGTAAACGATCCTCGTTTCACAGCCAACGCTACCGGGCTACCGCTTCGGGGCCAAGTACCGAAGGTAAGAAGGTCTGGTATTACCATCAGAACGAACCATTCTGGGTACCGACCTCCTCAGGTTGGCGTGGGCAATCCCATGCACGGCGGTAAAAACTACGTGTGAAAAGGGCATGGCGAATGTCAACCAATGGCAATCGGGATGATGCTGCGGCACCTTGCAGTCGGATTTCGTCGTAGTGGCGCTAGTCTGGAGATAAACCTTGCGGGGTGACTTCAGTTACTTTCGCGGTCTCGCCAAAGCGCGAATCATGGGTCTAACAACAATGCAAGGTGTGGAATTTGCGGCCTCCGCTTAGTCCTACGAGGCGACTAGCCGTCGAACGGGGAGACGCGCATGTTTGGGTTCAAACTATTTGGCCGCATTTCGAAAAGCAGAACCCTGAGCGCCAACGTGCCTGCGCCTGACACTGGCTCGGTTCCAGAAATAACGACTGCTGCTTCCCTTCCTGTCTACGGGTACATCTACAGCGCAGTCTGCCGCACCAATAATAAAGGTTACATCGGACAAACTACCCAAGAGCCAGAAGAACGATGGCGGCAGCATAGGCAGGACGCAACCGCAAGGAAACAGACCAATGGCGTCACCAAGAGATTCCACTTCGCTTTACATGAGCATGGCGAGAGCACTTTCGAGTTCAGGGTAATCGACAACGCAAGCTCCCGCCACGAACTTAACGAAAAGGAACGGTACTGGGTCGCTCATTACCAGTACGACAACCCTGCGTATGGCTACAACTCTACATCAGGAGGCGCTGGCCAGAAGGAACAGCCTGCACATGAAGTCGGAAGGCAGGCGCACCATGAAGCCAAGTCAAACCAGTTCCTAAACGGAAGGGCCACTGATCCACAGAAAAGCCTACTGCGGAAGTTTTACAAGGGGACGGAAACGACGTACTGCATCTGTTCCAATCCACAAGGAAACGGTGACTTGTGTGATAGCTGTAAAGGGCGGACAGACTTGACTGTAGAACACGCCGGGCGGCTCGTCAGTGAGGGCCTAGCTGCAAGGAAAACCGAACGAGAAGATGAAAGTCGCAAACTTCGTGAGTCTTTGCATGCTTCCGAGCAGAAGCATGGAGACGACACCCATAAGGCTGCGCCTCCCGTGCTGACCGTCATCGAAGACGTTGGCAACATGCTGGTTCAAGAATTGCCGCCCGAGGACTACGAGAGCAGTGAGTTGCGGTGGCAGAAAACATGCCGGGGTAATTATTCACTGAGTTTGTACGTCTTTCAGAGCAACGGCTCTTTCATCACTAGCAACGGATTCGTCAGCATTTTTGGCTTTGGCGATTACGAGACATACCGCGTTACGGCTGAGATATCTAACCAACACTTTGAAGCTTCGTATCCGACCTTCGCCTTGGCGATCAAAGCCGCTGACAGCTTGGTCGAAACCAAAGCGCCTGAGGACTACAAAAGACTTCGACGTGATTATGAACCGCCAGCGGACGAACAGCAAAGAGGATATCTGAAGACGCTTTACGGTGACCGTGAGTTTCCAGCCGATCTGACCTACAAGAATGCGAAAGAGCTTATTAGCGAACACCGTTGGACATCACCGAGCGCGGACAAGCAGAAGCAGAAGAGCGAAGACGACGCGCTAGTAGCAAGGATCGCACGGGTCGAATGACGAGAAGCCCCAAGGAAGTCCGGGCAGACGACCCCCAGCCCAGTCTGGTTCGAGCGGTGTAGGTTGCCCCAGTTTGGTTTATTATTACCCCCTGTCTTGTGCAACGACAGTTATGCATCCATTCGTGATCGTCCTCGGATTAGTCTTCGCGTTGATCATCGGGGCTTCCCCGCAGAGCAATTCCGTTGAGTCGCAGACGACCATGCAGCAGCGTGCTCTCGACGAGTACGAACGACACAAGCAAGCTGCTATTCGCATCAACGAACTTGCCGGGCGAATTCACTCGGAAGCGGACGCCAGTGCCTTCGTGTCCGAGGTCGCGGGCCTCTTTGCGAAAGAATTGCCTCCGGCTTGGGCCAGCAGCAGTATCCGTCAGCGAGTTGCCCACGCCGAGTACGAGGCGGTTCGCGACCCGGCAAAACTTATCTCCGAGCAGCGCATTGTCGATGTTTGGAACCAATACGTGAAAGAGATCGGAGCGCCTGACGAAGCAGTTGTTTCAGTCGCGGAGATTCACAACATGCGCGATGCGTTGTCTACAGTTGCACAGTTGATGTGGGCGCGGGGAAGCCAAACGATCTGGACGATGCCAAACGTGTACGCGCTCGGGTCTGATGGTAAGGTCGCTGACGGTTGCCGAGCCCTTGAAGCGATTCGTGTGATTCATGATCTTGACGACTTGTTCCAAAACCTACGCGGAGCGCGTGACCGCCTCCGAAGAGGAATTGTGCCGTCCGAGGAGATCAAGAAGCGCGTCGGAGAGAGAAGCCCGCAGGCACACAGCACCGCCCGACTTGAAGCGCACGCAGACACAAATCCGATTCGCCCCGCTGAACGACGTTATGTGCAGGAGCATGGCTCAGCGGCATACGCCCAGTTGCTTGTGCGCTTGTTTGACGAGCTGTTCCCAGCAGGATGAGAGAACGCGACCTGCCTGCCGTTCTACACGTAGATAGAACGCCGAATCTTCACTATCAACCCTCCGACATCGAGGAAGTTATCTGGGGTCGGAAGCACTTACGCTACACTGGCAGCGATGACCCGCGCCGAACAACTTCTATCCGCTGTCGAGCAGGCGGAATTTCCGTATCTTGACAGTCTTATTCACCTTTTTGTGGGTGGCAGCGAACTGCATGGTGCGAAGGTCAAGGATACGGACGATCTGGACATCTACGGCGTGTATCTGGAGCCACCGGAACTCGTGCTGGGGCTCGACAAGCAGGACTTCTACGTCTGGAGTACGGCGGGGGATGAACGCAGAAACGGCCCCGACGATGTTGACGTATGCTTGTACTCATTGCGCAAATGGGCGGGGCTGGCGTCAAAGGGCAACCCGACCGCTCTTCACTTCCTGTTCTCGCAAAATTATTCCGCCAAGCCGAAGGCATGGGAGGAAATTCAGAAGAGCCGCAGAGTGTTCTTGTCACGGCAAGCGGCACTTCAGTTCCGTGGGTTTGCAGAGTCACAGGTTCGCCGATTGCAAGGAATTGGGTCTGGCGAGAAGGGGCAAAGGCACGAGTTCATTGACGTTCACGGCTACGACGTGAAAGCCGCCATGCACGTAATCCGGTTGCTCAATGAGGGCATCGAGTTGATGCGCTCCGGAACGATCACATTGCCCCGCCCTGAAAAGGAATTGCTGATCACAATTCGCACCGGGCAATACGGCTCCCTTGAGCGGGTGCTGAAGCTGGCGAATACCTTGTTTCTCGAACTGGAGCAGGCTGAGACCGAGAGCAAGTTGCCAGAGAGAGTGGACCGACTCATAGTCTCAAAGCTGGTTAGCGATACTTATTTGCGTCACTGGACACGCTGAGCCCACTGCCCATCCCCGCTGCCTCTGTTTTGCAATGCCCGGCGAAACGCCTGTGTAGAATAGCCGCATGAATCGCAGCACCGCCTGTGGCTTCCTTGTCCTGTCGCTCTTGTTGCTCGCAAGCTCAGCCGCAGGTCAGTCCGCATCTATCCACCAACAGATTCAACAGACCTACAATTTCCAACCGCACTTACTGAGCAATCAGCAAATCACAGAGAAGTCTGCTGCCCTCGATCAGTTGTGGTCGCGGGCAAAAGCAGAGCCGTCGCTTTACATACCTGCCCTCCGGCAAGAACTCGGCGATTTCAAGAACCCGATATTTTTCCTCTACGATGGCAGCACGCTTCTGCTCAGCCTCTCTGATACTCCGGCAGACCGAAAGATCGCGCTCGCTGCAATGGCACGCTGCGACCTGCCGGACGTGCAGGCAAAGGATTACTTCCTGCAAGTGCACCGCATGGCGTCCTTGAACGAGAACACGACGGCTGCCGCGTTTCACGTTCTGGATCAACCCAAATTTACGGTGTTTATCCCGCAGCATGTCCTCACACTCGGACAGAACTATGCCCTGATTTACCTGTTGTTGCCGACCGATATGGACTACTGGCTACGGCTAGCGATAGATCGATTAAAGAACGAGCGTGATCAGACTGCACAAAAGAGCCTGCTCCTATTGCTCTGGTATGCGCAGACCGACGCGGCGGACCAAGCAATGTCCGCATTTGCTGGCGATGCCAGCAAGCCGTCCGCCTCTCGGACTTACGCACAGGAACTCGCGCATCGCAAAGACAAGATCGGATCGAAGGAGCGAACTCAAGCGTCGGACTCAACAGAAGCATCGTTACGACAGAAGCGCCGGGAACGGCTCAAGGCGGTGAGCGATGAAGCCTTGATCGACCTCGACGACTACACCATGTTGCTGATTGCCAAGCGGAAGTCACAGGATGCCAACTCCAAATAACATGCTCAAAGAACGCCTCTCCCGCTACCGCCAAATCAAGATCAGCGTGATCGGGAGGAAGTCCGGGCGCACGATCTCCATACCCGTCTGGTTCGTCTTGGAAGGCGACAAGCTCTACCTACTGCCCGTGCAGGGCTCGGACACGCAGTGGTACACGAACGTACTCCAGAATCCGCAGATTCGGATTGATGCGCGGGGCGTGGAGGCGGAGTTCCAAGCTGCTCCTGTGGCTGACGCCAAGGCTGTCAAATCCGTGATCGAGAAATTTCGGGAGAAGTACGGGGCGAAGGATGTGAAGAAGTACTACTCAAAATTCAATGTGGCGATTCTGGTGAGACTGGGCTGATGAAACGATCCGTAATCCTGTATTCCACGCTTACACCAGTTGCAGTCGCCGACGCGCTACGCCGCTCGATTGACGAAAAACGGAGAACTCTCTTCTCGCTATCCGGCTATCGTGGTTCTTGTCCCGTAGTGGGGGAAGTGACTGAAAGCACTTTTCGTTTGCAGAAGAGGAGATATTGGCGTAACGACTTTGCTCCACATCTCTATGGCGAATTCCAGCCAGAAGCGGGGGGTAGTCGAATTGAGGCACATTTCGACGTGTCTCGTTGGGTAAAGACCTTCATGCGAATTTGGCTTGCGGGAGTAGTTCTGCTTGGAGGGCCGATTTTCGTTCTATCTGCTCTCGACCTCCTCACCGGGAGCCATCACACATCTGGCGACAATCGCGTCGGTCTGATAGTTCCTCCAGCGATGATCCTGTGTGGGTTCTTGCTGCCGAGGATCGGGCGCATGTTTGGGCGAGGCGAGGAAAGGTTCCTGTTGGAGTTTGTTCAGCGAGTCTTGGCAGCACGCCTCGAAGAGCCCGCGCCCTTTGAGGCCTAGGTCAGCCGCTCCAAATATAATCTGGGTATGCCGCCTGATCCCCGCGCAATTCATATCTCTACGGACGGCTCGTGCTACAAGAATCCGGGCGGGAGGTCTGGCTGTGCTGCGATTGTCCATTATCCAGACCACTTAGATCGCGAGGACGAACAGATCGTTGATTTCGGATGCGGGGAGAGTAGCAACAATCGAATGGAGCTACTTGCCTGTATTTGTGTTCTCAAATGGATTCGCGAGAATGCACCTTGGAACAGCGTCACCCGCGTGCAAATTTTCACTGATTCGCAATACGTAAAAGAGAATCTGATCCGAGCAAGGGAATGGAAGAAGAATGACTGGAGGAACCAGCACGGAGAGCCGCGAGAAAACCCGGACTTGTGGAAGCAGCTACTTTCAGCCCATGCCAAAGCTGGAATCACCGTGCATTTTGAATGGACGTTAGGCAAGAAGTCACCAGTTCTGAAAAGAGTTGATAAGGCTGCAAAGGTGGCGGCGGCTCGTGGTGGACCTGACGTTGACCGTGGCTATAAGCCCGGAACAATTGCACGTTCAATGGTCAATGGCGCGGCGACTCGATTCCCGGCACAAGGGCAATCCATAGTGATTCGCCCATACAGAAAGAACTTGCTCTCGGATCGCGAAGAGAAAGTTCGCTTTGACATCTTCTCAGAAGAGACGCGGTCCTACGTAGAAAGCTGTTATGCATATGCCTCAACCGATCTAGCGGCAGAACTGCATCGACAACATGGGTATAGAGTTCGATTCAATGACAGTCCCGAGTATCCGCAGATTGTGGAGATTCTTGAGGAAGTGTCGCTCCCGAAACCCACCTCGCAGCGGGTCAAGACAGGCGCAGACTCTTGAGCGAGGCACGAGCCGTTCCTCGACTGTTGTCAGGCACAATGACTAATTCAAGAACGGTGACATCCGAGAGTTCAACCTGATATTCCTCGATCTCGCGTATCGTCTTGGGGGGACTAAAATTCCATTGCTGGCGCACAATTTCTCGAAATGAGCGTCCGCCATCCGGAGACCATCGCAAGACGAACTCTTGGGTCCGCTCTGTCTCGGTTTCCTCGAAGACGAGCGAAATGCGTGTGAGTCTTTGTGGCTGATCGAAGATTAGCCGGATGGTCTGAGTGCCAGAATCGGCGGCACGCCAGCCCCGCATCTCTCCAGAGACTAGCGCAGACTCTACCGGATATTCCTTCTCTTCCGATGTGACCTCGACCACGGCTGCACCGTCGAGGTCCAGCCAGCCTTCATCGAGAGACCGAACATCCTGCGGACTCGGCGTGATTAGGCGCTTGCGCATGACACGCTAGTTTACCTCTGGTCCTGCTCTGGTGATCGCCGATTGGAACGGACTCTGCCTTTGGAGTCATTTCTCAGTTCAGTGGCATAATCACCATTAGCTAAGTTTGACTCCACACGCGGTTGACTCAATGAGTCTGGCACGCTTTCGTTCGTGTGAACCGCAATGTGGCCTTCTAAGAATCGCTTTCCCCGCCTCCCCCTACTGCGCTCCACGGATGCGTTACTTTTCAATGTCGAAGTAAATCTTTGTGGTGGCGCGGTATTGAGCTATCTTCTTGCCGTCCAGTTCCATTTCTAGTTCCGCCACTCGCGCCCACTTCAGTCCTCGAACCGTCTTTGCGGCTTCTGCCACCGCGTTTTCCGCAGCCTTAGCAAAGCTCTCTTTGGACGTTCCGACTACCTCAATAACTTTTTGCGTCATTACGGTTCTCCTTTGATTTCTCACTATGGATTGTACCGCTGCCCGGTGATCGCCCCGCCCCACGACCTAGTGGGCGATTGGCGGAATGTCGCCTCAGTGTCAAACTCGGAATCGGATCGGCGATGTCATCGTGTAGCCACCAGAAGCGGCATGACGGCAAACACCGCAAGCATCACATAGTAGACCGTTCCCGCCACCGGGTCTCGGCCGGCAAAGTACTCCCGAATCGACATGCCCCGAAGCCAGAGCACCGCGTGAACTCAGCGAGCAGTAGGAGTCCGAGCGCGATGCAACCCATGCCAAGTCGGGCAGGCGGCGTGGACGGTACAGCGAGACGCCGAACTGTCCACCGCGCTGCGAGTATGGTGATCACGAGCATGATCGGCGTTTCCATCAGTTCGGACATTCTCGTCCCGAGTCGCGGGACAATCCACAGCGTGCGAATGGTTCCAAGCACGAAGCCCGCTCCGAATACGAGAGCGAAATAGAGCACACCAGCTTTCAGAATCGGCATAACATTCTGCTGCCTCTCAGTGCGCCACGTTGTCGCCACGTTGCCAAAGGCAACAAGGGGTACCATTGGGCATGAGCGGAATACATCCAGAATGCCCCGACTCAGACCCTTCTGATCGTTCCGTAGCTGCCGATGTCCTCCTTCGACAAGAGCCAGACGAGGAAGAAGAGGATGAGGATGAGGAAGAAGAAGACGGAAAAGAAAATGACGATGATGACGGCACGACCGACGACGGCTACTCGGAGTGAGCGTGCCCTTTTTTATTTCAGTGGGTGAAGGATGAAGCGCGAACATTTCGTCAAGGTAGTCGAGGAGGCGCTCGACTCGCTCCCACAAGAATTTCGCAGTCGCATTCAGAATGTTGCGGTTCTGGTAGAGGATGTGCCGCCTAGCCAGCCATCACCGCAGTCGGGGCAGCAAAGGCGGCTGCTTCTGGGTATCTTCCATGGCGTGCCCACGACCAAGAAAAGCATATTTAACCCACCGTCAGGACCCGATCACATCGTGCTTTATCAGAAGAACATTGAAGCGGTCTGCTCCAGCGAGCCCGAAGTCCGCGAACAAATCCGCCTTACGGTCATCCATGAACTGGGCCACTATTTCGGGCTGGATGAGAACCAACTGAAGGGCGTTTAGCGAACAAGGCAGCCGACTCCGTCTGACCAGCTTATTTGGGCAGTTGGTTTCACGAACCGCCACACAAAGAGCGTAAGCTCGAATACGTCCGATTAGAACTGGACAGGGGTGATGAGAATGGCAGAAGTTCGACTGCAAGAAGGCGAGTCGTTGGAGAACGCCCTCCGGCGGTTCAAACGCAAGGTTATGACGGAAGATATTATTAAGGACGTGAAGCGTCACTCCTTCTACCTAAAGCCGGGCGAGAGACGCCGGGTGAAGCAAGCTCTGGCTCAAAAGCGTGCCCGAAAAAAGATTCGTAAAGACTCGGATCAAGTTGCAACAAGGAGGGTCGCTGCTGCCAAGTAACGCCCATCCGATCTGCCATAATCTCCTTCAATCATGTGCGGACGCTACCGCCTCTCGCGGCGAAGACAGGTCATTGCGAGCAGAGGTACTGCTATGTGGAGATACAAATTCGTTGAATGCTTGGAAGGATCGACTCTTCGGAATTCGCGGATGGCTGAAGCGCTCGATATTAAGCAGCAAAACCTGCCAAAACGCATCTACAAGTATCGCTGCGATTGTAAGTATTCGCTCGACAATTTGAAAAAACAACACGGTCTGGCTTGGCTCACCCGATTCTTACAACGCACGTGAACCGGAATTATGTTTTTCAGGGCGGCTCAATCGACGTGCGAAGGTTCTTCCGCATCAGGAACCTGACTCGCCAAGTCGAGAGGTTGCAACCGAAACTCACGTTCCAATTACGTGCTGAGTTCGCCGTCGTCGCCAAGCTGACAGCGCCGGACATCGCATCTGGGAAGCATTGCACCAATCCCGTCACCTGCGGGTCCGCAGTGGCGTAACTCGCAGACTGATAAAACTACAATAGCTACGAGATCAACCGTTGGTCCAATTCGTTCTGTTCGGGTGCGAAATACTAAACTATGAGAAGGCTGGGGGGTAGGCTTCATTGTGCGCCCCGCCCGCCCTTGGTGACTCGCGGATAATATTTGACGCTAATCCGATGGGCAGAGCAGATCATGGATGAGGTTGATCGACGCTGGCCGCAAACTGATGAGCGACGAGAGCGTGGTTAACGATGCGGATCACGGTTGATTTAAACGAAGCAGACCTCTTGGCAAGGATGAAGAACTTTGAAGATCACCTTGTCGAACGGAAGACCATCAAAGACGAGAAGGACTGGAAGAAGACCGCCGTCGCGTTTGCGAACTCGGTTCCGGTGGGACTTCCTGCCGTGCTTTTTATAGGTGTTCGGGACAACGGCGAGATCGAGGCCCCGCAGAAGGACTTGGATGAGGCGCAGAAGAAATTCAATGTACAGATGGAGCGCGTCTACCCGAGGATCGCCTATGTCCCGAAGATCGTCAATGACAACGGGCGGCAGGCTCTAGCTGTCGTCATCCCCGGCAGCGAGCTTCGGCCTCACTTTGCAGGTCTGGCCTATGTTCGATTGGGTTCTGAAACACGCAACGCTTCCGTTATGTGCGGAAACGCCACACAGAAACGCGCATCAGTGTGAGCAAGGCGGTCTGGCCGCGGTTATCGCACAGCGGCAGGCGAGACAGAATGGACCATACAAGTGACCAGACCGAAATGGATCAGCAACAGGAATAGGTCCCTGCTCATGGTTCGCTCGGCATATGGGACATGGGTCAGGGCCAGTGATCACTTGCTTCAGTTTGTATCCCAGTCGAAGAATTTTGCGGAAAGTAGCTTCTTCCATCGCTCTAGCCATTCCGTTGTGAGCAATCATCTGGGCTTGACCAACCGACAGATAGGGCAGAGCTTTTCGTATCCTGCGGCCAGTTCCCGGAACCCCCAACATCTCTCGAATGCCATCAGATATAGCAAGGTTTAACGTTTGATAGTCGTTCTCCCGGACAGGTTTCAGAAGTTCAGTCGGAAGATATTCGCAGGAGTGTTCAGCCGCCGATTGTGCTGCATTCTGGGCCGTTTCTCCGAGCCGATCAATATGTGGGCGCATGATGTACCTATAACACTTGTGGAAAGGGGTACTGATACCTGCCCGTCAAAGACCTGCAACCGCAGCATTTGAACGCAACACGATGCGTCGAAAATCGCTCTCGCCAAGAATGCGGATCGGCTGGCCCTTGGCAATCAACTCGTCCGCTTTCCTGTGCTTCGAACTCTTATCGTGCCCAGCTAGCCTCCGGACATCCTCGTCCCCGACCACGAGCAGAGTCGTGTTCTTGGTTACGCCACTGTCAACGCGGCACCCCGCACCTGCGGCATCGTCTGCCGCCATTCGCCTCGGCATCGACAACGTCCCCGTGAACACCAGCACCTCGCCGAACAGCGGCCCATCGGCATTGCCATCGCGCCGGGTTCCCTGAGAGCCCGAGGAGCCAATCGGTTGTTCTACTCGCGTGAGCCACTCTTCGGCTGACAAACCCGTTTCAGCAATGGCGCGTAGCAGAATCTCCCCTGCACACCGCGCATCATCCAGCGCATCGTGTTCCCGATAGTGAATACCGAGGTGCGCGGCGACATTCGAAAGAGCGTAGCCGGACTGGGAGAATATCGGCCAAGCGCGTCGGACGACTCTGGCGGAATCAAGCCAGCGACAGGTGCACCATTCGAGTTCGTGTCGCTCGCAAGCGCGAGTCACCGCAACGCGGTCAAATGGCGTGTGACTGACCACTATGTTGTCCCGCAGCAGCGAACTGACGACAGGGAACGCAGCCGCCCAAGTAGGTGCGCCTTTCACGGCGTTCTCGTCGATCCCATGGATTGAGACGTTTGTCGGGTCAAACTCATCTTGAGGGTTTATTAAGGAATGCCATTTGCTGTTCAAAGCACCATTTTGGAAAATGGCTACACCGATCTGGCAAATACTCGATAGGTCAGCATTTGCAGTTTCAACGTCTAGTACGACGAAGTTCACATGGTCCTCCCGCACACGAATCCCAACCAGCGACTGGAAGTGTCGGGGGAGTCTCCTCTTGGCTTGTAGAGATTCAGCTTGAGTCTATGCTTATTCGGGTGGCACGTCGTCTGAAAATAGGCTCACCAAAGTAACATGCCGAGCCACGCATGCGCTGTGACTTCGTTTCAGATTTCTGCCCGCTGGTAACGAGTATCAAGCAGAGCAGTACAAGAACTAACAACGATACTTTTACGCTCATTGCGTCGTTCCTCGGCAAATCCCGACCAGCCTATCTTCGCTCCAAAACCAGCACCCGCTGCCGCAAGTCACTCCAGTCCTATACAATTGGACGGCTATCAATTAACGAGGGGGTAACAATGTCAAATCTAGAGAATGCGCTCCAGCAGATACGTGAAGAGCACAAGCAAGCGCAATTACGAGTAGAGAAGTTAGACGAAGTGATTCAAGGTTTGGTTGGGCTAAACGGTTCGGTATCCGCAGGTAAAGGCGCTGGACGAAGCCGCACCATGTCTGCCTCGGCTCGCAGGCGAATCAGCCTCGCCCAAAAAGCACGTTGGGCAAGAGTGAGAGCGCGGAACGTAGTTTCCATCGCATCGAAGCGGGGCAAGAGTACCATATCGGCTGCTGGCAGGAAGAGAATCGCAGCGGCACAGCGGGCACGGTGGGCAAAGGTACGCGCTGCGAACAAGAAGGCGGCTTAGCAGGTTGGGGAGCCTGCTGCGAGTTATGCGGCGGCCTTTCTCTTCAGCATCCAAAAATCTCTCCCGAGAAACTCGACCTCGCAACTGTAGTTCTATGCTCAAGTGTGCGAGTCAGACCGTTTATCTGAGGAGCGCAATATGACTTCCGTCGCATCGGAAACTGCTGTCGCTGGCTATCAGGCGATAAGGTATGGGCCGGGTGAGTCCGTACCGACTGCAAAGGCCGGCATTCAGAGTTTATCTTCGAGACCCGTTGTGCTGCCGGGCGATTTTATCCTCACACACTCGTCAGGAGTTTACGGGACGCTCATCCGAATCGGGGAGGCGCTCCGCTATTGGGGCGCGGACAAGGTTTTCGCCCACTGGAGCCACGCGGCGGTTTTCGTCAACGGTGACGGAGACATTGTCGAGGCACTCAGCGGCGGCGTTCAGCAACGCAACATCTCCGTCTACAACGGGACCGAGTATGTGGTTGTGCACCTTCCTGTGACCACGACGCCTCTTGACCGCCAGCAAGCCGTCGAATTCGCCGACTTTTGCCTCAAGGACCGATATGGCTGGCTGACGATTGTGAGTATTGCGCTATGCCTCCTGACAGGCGCGAAGTTCAGTTTCGGAGTTGACGGCCAGCAGATATGCTCTGCTCTGGTCGCTCGTTGCATCGAGCGAATCGGTGAAATCTTTCGAGAAGGCGATCCGTGGCACCGAGCTCCCGCGGACCTCGCGAAGCATTTCGACGTTAGACTGACAGGCAAAAAGGGGGAGTCGCCGCATCCAGAGTCGGGCGTAACCCGCTTCTCAAGGCTGGGTAGTCGGCAAAAGTGAGTCCGTTTGAGGTCTATCTTATTAACTGAAGCATGAATCTCCAACACTGGATTGACCAGCACCCCTCGGCGTTTGCGGCGATCTTCCCGATCTACTTTCTCTGTTTGTGGTTTCTGGTCGGGGCGATAATCAGCTTCATTGGCGGCTGGTTCTCGCTGGCAAAGGTCTATCGCACGCGGGTGCCGTTCGATGGAGCGAAATGGAGAATGCAGAGTGGTCAGATGCGCCGGCTGACGAACTACAACAACATGCTAACCCTTGGAGTGAGTCCGGAGGGTTTGTATTTGGCCAGCATGTTCCTATTTCGGTTCCTGCATCCTCCGCTACTTATCCCTTGGAGCGAGATCAGGGTGCGACGGAAGAAGGGCTGGGTGTTCGAGTACGTGATCTTCACGATGGGGCATGAACTGGCCATCCCGCTGCGGATTCGCGGGAAGCTGGCGGCGAAGCTCAGGGAGTCGGCTGGAAGTTGTTGGCCCGTGGAGGAGACTTGAGAGGCGCAATGGGCTTGGCTTTGAATCGAAAAAGATCGGCGGTGGTCTCGTTCACCTTGACATGGGGCTTGCTAACAACCCGGCATCCAAGTCAGCCCTCAGAAAGCGCCACGTGCGGCGCTCAGTGCCGGATAAAGCATAGCCCTTCACTTTTCCTTGTTTAACCCACTGCAAAAGAGTGCGGGTCTCTACCTTGAGGTGTTGGGCTGCTTCAGCGGCAGTAAGCCATTCCAGTACGTCCGTGCGCGGCTGAGTTTGCGATGGAGGTGCGGGAACGACAGCGATGGCGTTATTCTTTTGGCGCATGACTCACACCGAACGTTTCTGGATGTCTTTCCGAGACTTTTCGAGCATCCTCTGCAACCTCTGTACTTCACACAAGCAGCGGCGGCGATATTTCGGATTTTCAAAAACGTCTTGCGGTGGGGACTGCGTACAGAGTGGGCAGATGGCGAATCGCTCAGCCCCAAAGATCACGGCTCGGAGCCGATCTTCCCAACTCTTGTCCGGATAGTACGGCTGCCCGCAGCAGTTGCAGATTAGCTGCACCTCCTGCGTATTGGCTGGGCGCATCTCCAAACCCAAATTGAGCTTCATAAACTGGCGAATGTAACCTAAGTCGGGAGACGCGGTGAGTCCGAGCGGAATATCCCTAGTCTCTGTGGCAGCCGACAAGAAGTACAAGAAATGCTGCGGCGGGGCGACGGTAAATTGAGTGCCTGCGATTTGTCTAGTTCGACGGCCCACGTATCGAGCGCAATAATTGAAGCCTGAGAGTGTAAATGCAAAGCCAAGCAAGGATGCGTTGCGCTTCGATTTTCCCACCCACAATTCTACCCGCAGCACCCGTGCTCTTGTGATTCCGTACAGCGACTTGGCAGCCCCCGTTGAGAATATAAGTCGCTGAAAAGACAAATCACGCAAGATTGACACGGTAGGGCTCTGCCGGCCAAGTCGACTGACTGTCGGTCAGTCGGCCGATGCCTTCTGAGAAATCTTCAGCGTAGATTGCTGCCGCTATGCCGACTTGCACTAAGACTTCGCAGTACTAATCTCGTGATGGCGGGATCGGACTACTTCCGGATTCCCGCCCACTTGGGACCTATTCTTTATCGTCCCATCGGACATAAATTAAAGCAGTACGCACATGGCTTTCTAACCAAACATCCACGCCGGCCAAACGATTAATCCAGCGAGGTTGAAGTTCTTTAACCGAATCGTTCGCGGCCTTGTCCAGGATCACCTTAAACAGTAAAAATTCGTTGTCTGTGCCAATCGTCTTTGCGGCTTCAGACACCACGGCAGCCTGGTCCAGGTTGTTATGGACGCGCTTCACCGTGTTGTAGACATCCAACGTGAACTCTTTGGTGATCTCAACATCCTGCCTCGTCCCCGTACTCGTAAGATGGCCGCCTACAAAGGTGTCAAAGTCATAAGCGAGGAGCTCGTCGAATACCTTCATGTATTGATGAAAGTTCGTTGTGATATCGAACCCCTGGAAAGGAGCATAGCCGGCGGTTACGCAATCAATAGCCATCAGAATTGGCTTGAGGGACATAGATAAAAAGGTCGCCTTCATTCGAATGATAATCGTGGCGGGTGAGTTCGACAGCCTTGCCTCCAAGCGTGAGCGTCTTCTTCGTTCTGAAAGTTACGTTCAGCAACAGTCTATCCGGATCCTTCATTTCTTTTAGGAAGTCGCTGACGGTATCGAGCGCAACGATCTTGAGGTCTTTGACGTTCTTGAAAGCTGCGGAGCCACCGATGTGATCTTTGTGTACGTGGGAATAGACCAGCATCTTGATCGGCCGGTCGGTCACTTTTGAAATTGCCGACGGAATATTCCTCCCGAAGCTTGCGGGAGCATCAAAGACAATCACGCCTTCATCGGTCACGAGGAAAGCGGATTGCCACATGTTGTCGGAAATGACGTATACGCCTCCTCTAACGCTTTTGACTGCATATCCGAGCTTTGGATCGATCTTCCAGAATTGCGCCTTCACCGAAGGCAAAACCGGAACATACTTTTGCAAATCTTCCTGTGAATACCCTGCTGAGGATTGAGCCGAGACGTGAACGCAAAGAGCGGCGGCAAGCGCCAAAACGTATACGAGCTTTTTCATTTGTAATTCTCCTGGGACCTAAGAGGTCCTCGGAACGGACTATAGAATCGCTTGGTCTGCGCGAATAGTCAGACAAACAGCAAATCTATTTCTCAACTCTGGGATAATCGCTCTTCAACTCGACGTTTAGGTGGGTAGGATTGGGAAGAGGGTCGGCGCCATTTGCACCGCGAATTCCTTGAAGACGCGCACCGGGCGCGGTATGTACCGTTTGCCGGGATGGACGATGGAGAGGTTGACGGTGCGGAAGCGCCAATTCGGCATGACTTCGATGAGGCGTCCATCGCGCAGGAGTTCCGGCTGCACTATCGGAGGAAGGTCGCCGATGCCCACTCCCGCGAGCAGCGCTGCCGCGAGACCGGTGTAGTCGTTCATCGAGAGGTAAGGCTGGAACGTCAGCCTTTCCCTGTCCTTCCCGTTCCGATGGGTAAAGTCCCAGCTAATTTCAGGTTTCCGACGCGAGAACGCGAGCAGCCGTTGGCCGACCAGATCCTGCGGTGTATTGGGTGGCTTGCACTTCTCGAGATAGGCAGGGCTCGCCACGAGTTGATGCCGGTACGTCAGGATTTTTCGCGCGATGAGAGTCGAGTCCTTGAGCATGCCGACCCTGAACCCCAGGTCGATGCCCTCGGCGATGTGATCGACGAACCGTTCGGTGACAAAGATCTGCACGCGGACGTCAGGATAGGATGCCTGAAATGCACAGACCAGCGGCGCGAGCAACGAGTCGGAAATACTGGGGGGCGCGGATAGTCGCAAGGTACCTGAGACATTCGATAAATAATTCGAAGCGATGTTGTCGACCGATTCGCTGAGTTCGGCGCTGTGCCGGGCATGTTCGAGAACTTCGCTTCCGACATCGGTGAGCCGCAGGCTGCGCGTCGAGCGTTCGAGCAGGCGGACGCCGAGTTGCTCCTCGAGATCGGCAACGCGTCGGCTGACGGTCGAGGTCGGCAATTTGAGGCGGCGCGCCGCTTCCGAGAAGCTGTTCGCCTCCACAACTTTCGCGAAAATCGTCAGCGAATTGAGGTCGGCCATCGTGTTTTCGACCCTCGAAACCAAAGCTGGCTTAGGTGGTAGATCGATTATCCCAAATTCGGAAAATACATTTGCAGTTTATGCCCCTAGTCGCCAGGGAGGGGTAGGCCTATTGTTCTTGCTTAAGGGGACCGAAACCATGAATGCAGATGAACAGGCAATCGCCGCCGTACTGGCGAAATATCAAGATGCGTTGAATCAATCCGACACGAATGCGGTGATGAATCTGTATGCTTCCGACGGCGTTTTCATGCCGCAGCATTTTCCCTCCAGCGTCGGTGCTGCTGCGGTCCGCAAGGCCTATGACGCGGTGTTTGACGCCATTACCCTGAGCGTCAAGTTTGAAGTCGCCGAAATTAAGCAGGTCGCCCCCGACTGGGCGATCGCGCGCACCAATTCCGCCGGAATAGTGAAAGTGAACGCGATGGGCCAGAGCGGACCAGAAGCTAACCAGGAGCTCTTCGCGTACCAGAAGATCGGCGCCGTTTGGGGGATCGCACGCTACTGCTTCTCCACCACCAACCCGCCGCGCGCATAAAACATAAGGATCTAGATCATGACAACAATGAAAGCCGCGGTGATTCACGAAGCCGGAGGGCCCGAAGTTCTCAAAATTGAGAGTCTCGCCATTCCCAAACCAAAGAACGGCGAGGTGTTGATCCGCGTCAAGGCGTTAGGACTCAACCGTTCCGAGCTATTCACGCGGCAGGGTCACTCGCCTAATGTCAAGTTTCCGCGTGTCCTTGGCATCGAGGCCGTCGGTCTTGTCGAGGAGGCACCAGGAGGCGAGTTCCACAAAGGCGAGATCGTGGCGACCGCAATGGGCGGAATGGGGCGGCAGTTCGATGGCGGATACGCGGAATACACCTGCGTGCCCGCGGCGCAGGTGCAAGTCATCAAGACGGGACTCGCCTGGGAAACACTAGGCGCCATTCCGGAAATGCTACAGACGGCGTGGGGCTCGCTGTTCAAGTCGCTTCGCCTCGAAAAAGGAGAGCGTCTGCTCATCCGCGGCGGCACCACCTCGGTTGGTCTCGCGGCCGCGGCGATTGCCAAGAGCCATGGCGCATTCGTCGCGGGGACAACACGCAAGCCCGATCGCGAGCAGTTGCTACGTGCATGCGGCGTCGATCAGGTGTTCATCGATACCGGATCAATCGCTCAACAAGTCAAAGAGGTATGTACGGGGGGCGTCGACAAGGTGCTCGAACTCGTGGGCACGACGACGCTGAAAGACTCGCTGCGCTGCGCCAAACAGCGTGGCATCGTTTGCATGACTGGCATAGTCGGGAATAGATGGTCGTTCGAGAATTTCGCTCCCATGGACGCGATCCCGACTGCGGTCAGGCTGACCACGTATGCCGGAGAATCGGAAGACTTCATGCGGACGCCCCTTCAGGAACTGGTCGATCAAATCTCATCGGGCACAATGCACGTCCAGATTGGCAAGACTTTCCACCTCGACCAAATCGTCGAGGCGCATCGTTGCATGGAGGAAAACAAAGCTGGCGGAAAGATCGTGGTGCTGACCTAGCGACATCGGCAGGAAAGCTGGAATCTTGCTTCAGACAATGCTCATATGGCAGAGCGATGGGACAAAGACGCTAGGCTCCGTCGGATTAGTACCGACAAACGCGCTTGCCGTCACTTTACCCCCCGATGGTCGGCAAACCCGGACGCTAAAACAGCCGATGCTGCCCCGCCTTCCCTCCACTCATAACTGAACGCCTTTCCCAAAAACCTACGAACCGACTGTCGATGCGCCGGAAGTGTGCCTGGTTCCGGAGAAAGGAGGAATCCTTATGTCTCGCAAAGTTGGTCAGATCATTGCTAGAGGTGACGGCCGTTGGCTCGTCCGAGTCTACCTTGGTCGTGACCCCGAGACCCATAAGCGCAGATACCACAACCGAACGCTCCATGGCCCTCTACGACAAGCACAGACGTACCTAACAAGGCGGTTGCACGAACGAGATCTGTGTCGTGGTGTGGAAGGTGTTCAAGTCACGCTGGACGAATTTCTGGATCACTGGCTGAAAACAGCCGCCAAACCAAAGCTTCGCGAGAAAACATATCGAGACTACGAAGCCATGCTGCGGAGATATATCCGTCCGCACGTTGGAGCCAAAATCATGGCTGTACTTTCGCCTCTCGACATTCAAGGTGCGTATCAGCAGATGCTCGACCGGGGTCTTTCGGCGAGGACAATTCGGTATGCGCACGCCGTATTGCGTTCCGCACTGCGCCAGGCAATACGCTGGCAACTGCTCCTAAACGATCCAACACAGGGAGTTCAGCTCCCTCGGCAACAGAACAGAGAGATGTGCGTGCTCGCTACGGACCAGGCTCGCGCGTTCCTCAGAATTGCGGTACCGACAACGTATGGACCTGCTTTCGCCATGGCTCCGACCACCGGAATGCGCGCGAGCGAATACTTAGCTCTCTGCTGGCAGGATGTTGACTGGGACCACGGAACCGTAAGCGTCGTTCGAATACTGCAAAGAAACGAAGGACAGTGGCGGTTCGCAGAAACAAAGCGAGTTCGGAGTCGGCGGGTGGTCGAACTGCAAACCTGGTTGCTAAACCTCTTGAAGAAAATGAGGAGGGAGGCAACAGGGGAAGGAGAGTTCGATCGTCCGTCTCCCGACCTCATCTTTACTACTCCTCGCGGTGAACCAATCAACGAGGACTACCTGGTTAAGAAACACTTCAAACCAATCCTGCGCCAAGCCGGGTTGCCGGACATTCGACTCTATGACCTTCGCCACACAGCTGCGACCCTTGCACTTACGGTCGGGATACCCCCCAAGGTGGTTTCCGAACAACTCGGACATGCCAGCGCCGCCTTCACGTTGGACACGTATTCCCACGTGCTTCCGCACATGCAAGAGGAAGCTGCGGCGAAGATGGAAGCAGCACTAATGAACGGTCTCTCCTTTTAGCAGGTCCCCGGTTTCTCTTCTTATTTCCACAACTAAGCAACGCAGCTCTGCTCTCGCACGTGAGCAGAGAAAGGAGGCGTGTGTATGGCTCGCAAATTAGGCCAGATCATTGCTGTTCGCCAAAATACCTGGATGGTTCGCATCCCACTGGGTTGCGATCCCGAAACCCAGCAACGCAATTACTACAACCGCACCGTTCATGGTTCTCTTCGCCAAGCGCAGAAGTTCCTCGGAAAGAAGATCAATCAATTGGGGGCTAAGCGCGAAATCGATGGCGCCAGGATTCGATTGGATCAATATCTCGATCAGTGGCTGAAGACCATCAAGTCGCGCATTTGTGCCAAAACCTACGAAGGCTACGAGAGCCTGTTGGAAAAATACATCCGCCCGTCGCTCGGCAAGAAATGTCTCGTGGCAATTAGACCGTTCGACATCCAGACCGTATGCCAACAAATGACAGATCGTGCACTTTCGGCCAGAACAGTGCAAGGTGCTCATTGGGCGCTCAATGCAGCGTTTAGACAGGCTTTGCAATGGGAAATGATCCTTGAGGTGCCGAGCAAAGGGTTGAAGCTGCCACGCATTCGAAGACGGGAGAATGTGAATAGTCTTGTTTATAAGCATTTCAAGCCGATATTAAAGAGGGCTGGACTACCGAACATCAGGCTTTATGATCTGCGGCATACAGCGGCGACGTTGGCATTGACAGTCGGTGTTTCGCCCAAGGTTGTATCGGAACAACTTGGGCACACGAGCGCCGCTTTCACGCTAGATGTTTATTCGCACGTGCTGCCACACATGCAGGATGATGCGGCGGCGAAGGTGGAGGCTTTTGATGGGAGGCACGCAAACGTGAATGCGGTGCACTTTTCGAACCGTTGGCTGACACCAAGTTGGGGACTCACGACCGGACTCGGGACTGGGATAAGAATCGGGAGCAAGGGGGCATAGATCAGGTTCGCGTTTTGTTCGTCCGGCTCGTTTTGGCTATTGCGCTCCGGTTGCAACTCCAAGGTATGATCCCTAGCAGGGGCTATCTTCCCGATGGCTCCGACTTGCTTCGAGGGGGAGCGAGTCACTCCGATTCAGGGAGAAGACTATGCACCCCACTCGCCTTGCGCGCCGAATTGCTCCCGTTTTTGTTTTGGCCGCACTCCTTTTCTGTCAACAGATAGTTTCTCAGACCCGGTCTCAGCCGAGCTCGCCTGCAACGGCAACGAGCCAAAGCAAACCAAATCAGAGTAAGGTGAACTGCACAAGTAACGGTACGTACGTGAATAGCAGAGGGCAAACGGTTTCAAGGCCCGAGAATTGCTCGGGAGCGCCCCAGGGGGCTACGGCGCAGTGCCGTGATGGAACTTACAGCTTCAGCCGTAGCAGGCGGGGTACATGCTCGCATCATGGTGGGGTTGCCAAGTGGTTCTGACACGGGCCGGTCGACCGTGGTGCCTGGTGAATGCAGCAAAGAGGCGAATTCAATGAGGGTGAAACTGCAACCCTGCAACGGGATCGAGACCGACTTCTCCGATGCCTGCGGTCTTTCTTCAAAGATTGATCGTGACGCACGGCAATAGTAAGGCCAGCCTAACAGAGCGGTACATGTGAAAATCGAATCTATTCGCATCCAGAACTTCCGCGCCATTGAGGATGAAACCATAGTTTTCGACGATTACACCTGCCTTGTTGGCCCAAACGGCTGTGGCAAGTCCACCGTTTTGACTGCGCTAAACATCTTTTTTCGCGAAAGTGAGAATGCGGCAACAAACCTTGTAGAACTGAGCCCCGAAGACTTCCACAAGTGCAATACAAAAGAGCCAGTGAAGATTACGCTCACGTTTAGTGATCTGAGCAAGGCAGCCCAAGACGGCCTAAAAGACTATGTGCGCCAAGGCAAACTGATTGTGTCTTCTGTGGCGATCTTTGACGATAAGCTGCAGACGGCTGAGGTCAAACAGTTTGGAGAGCGCTTGGGCATTCCGGATTTTCGCAAGTATTTTGAACTGGATAAGGAAGACAAGAAAGCCCCAGAACTGAAGGAGTTTTACACACAGCTAAAGAAGAAATACGCCGACTTGGGGGCGGCAAGTACCAAGCCGCAGATGGAAGGCGCGCTGCGTGCTTACGAGTCTCAGCATCCTGAACTCTGCAAGCCGCTGCCCAGTGAGGATCAGTTCTACGGCGTTTCCCGGGGGGTTAACAGGATCGAACCCCACTTGCAATGGGTATACGTCCCGGCGGTGAAGGATGCCGCCACAGAGCAGACCGAATCAAGGAACTCGGCCATAGGCAAACTGCTGTCGCGCAGGGTACACGCCCAGCTTTCGATTGATGGTCGCGTTGATGCATTAAAGCGTGAGGCAATGGAGAAATACAGAATCATTCTCCAAGAGAATGAGGAGGGCCTTAAGAAGCTCGCCGAAGCCCTAACTGGCCGATTCCGCCAGTGGGCACACGACCACGCCTCACTGGAATTGCAATGGCAGGATCAAGAGAAGTCCATCAACATCGCAAAACCGAGCGCGGAGGTCAAGGCGAGCGAAGGCGTGTTTAAGGGAGACCTAGCGCGGTTCGGTCATGGTTTGCAACGGTCCTTTATTTTTGCCTTACTGCAAGAGCTGTCGGAACATAAAGACACAGGCCCTCGCATGGTTCTCGGCTGCGAGGAGCCAGAGCTCTATCAGCATCCACCCCAAGCTAAACATCTAGCCTCTGTTCTGCAGAAGCTCAGCACGCAAAATGCACAGGTGATGGTTTGTACCCATAGTCCTTATTTCGTTTCTGGGCGCACGTTTGAGAACGTGAGACTAGCGATCAAGGATGGCGTTGGTAAAGTTGCGATAAAGTACGCGACCTACGACGATGTGTCAAAAGCGATTGCGGCAGCTACTGGCACAGCTCCCGTCAAGCCAGGAGGCATGGCGGCCAAAATCGAGCAGGAAATGGAAAGTCCCCTGCACGATATCTTCTTTGCGTCCTTTAGGGTTTTGGTCGAAGGACAAGAGGATGTGGCCTACATCAGTTCGTATCTCAGTCTGCTCGGTTATTGGGATGAGTTTCGGAGTCTCGGCGGACACATTATTCGCGTTGACGGCAAAAGCCACTTGATACAGGGGCTCGCAATTGCCAACGAATTTGATCTTCCATATTTTGTTGTCTTCGACTGCGATGGAGATACCGCTGCCGATTTGCCCGGAAAGACGACCGGAAGAAGGCAAAAGCACGAAGCGGAGAATAAAGCAATATTTCAATTAGCTCAGGCAAACAACAAGGATAGTTTTCCCGCAAATGTTGTGCTTGAAACGAACGTGGCGGCTTGGCCTAACACGATCGCCGACGTGATTGAAGCGGAGATCGGAGAAAAAGAGATCGCGAAGATAAAGGACCAAGTGATGATCACTAATGGATTCAGCGGGTATATGGAAAAGAACCAGCTCTTTATCGGTTATGTCATGGCTGAGGCGTGGGGTCGAGGTCTCAGATCGAAGACGTTGATTGCGTTATGCGAGTCTCTGCTCAAACTTGGGCGATCGCTACTTCCAGCGCCAGCCCCCACTCAGGGTGTAGAGGTCGCTAACACGGGGAAACAGCCAACGCTCGCTTTCCTAGAGCCTGCTGCGCCAAGTTCCTGACTCTAGCACGTCAGCCATCACCGGCTGCCATACGGGCGTCGGAAAACATTTATACGCAAGCGCTTGCAAATTGGGCGGGCACAATCGACTTCCACTGGAGGTCAAGCGCCCGCAGCACACAATCCGGAGGCCGAAAGTGCCTGAGATAAGCCGGATCTCGCCCGACTGCAGGAGTTGCGAGCGGCGCTTCTTGCCCTCGGCTCTGTTCCTGCTCTCCCCGCGGGCACTCGTAGGCAGCGAGACGAGGCAGTGTCGGTGTTGGGAAGCGCAACTAGCCAGATCCAGGCACTCAGCGAACAGATCGCACAACGCAAGGAACGCATCCTGGCGCTTCCTCTCAGCACAGTGTTCAAAGCACACGCCAAAGAGATTGAGGAACTGAACGCTGGAATCAGCGATTACATTCGCGGGACGAGCGACAGGCCCAAGCGCGTGACCGAGCGCGACGATGCCATTCAACTTGCCGAAGTCGAATGGAAGGAGATCTGGCGCAAACGTTCGATCTCTGATGCTGAGGAATTAAAGAGCGCCTATTCTCGGAAAACAGACGTCCTAGCCCTGATTACGGAACATGCACGCCTCACTACTGCGTTGGACCAAGCCGATGAGCAACTACGTACCGGCACGCAAGAGCAGGAGCGAATCGATGACGAGCTGGCACTTCACCCTGAGCCACCCGATCCGACAGTGCTCATCGCCGCAATCGAGCAGGCGAAATCCTTGGGAGATACGGAGAATGCCATTGCGCGGCTGAACTCCGATATCAAACGCTTGACGACCGAGACAAGCCGACAGCTCAGCACTTTGGGACTCTGGTCGGGAGGCCTCGAGAAGCTTGAAGCGCTCAGGGCACCGCTGGCAGCAACCATCGACCAATACGCACGAGATTGGGAGAGTGACGACAACGCGCGTCGAGAGCTGAGTGGGCGCCTTTCGCATACTCGGGACACGATTCGCAAAGCGCAGGCAGAGCTTGAGCGCCTGGTCTTGAAAGTCGGCAAAGTCGGCGAGGGTGATCTGGCCGAGGTCCGCGCCCGACGCAACGAACTGTGGAAATTGATTCGTGCGTCCGCCTTCGACAAGACTCTCACGAATGAGGAAGCGCAGACAAAGTCATGCTCATCGGCACCTCTGCCGCAATCCTTTGCCGAACATCTACGCCGATCCGATGAGATCGCTGACCTGCGCTTCACGCATGCCAAGGATGTCGCCATTCACGACCGTCTCACGAAGGAAATCGAGTTGGCGGGGGCGGAACAGCAGAGTATTGAACAGGAACTCGCAGCGTTGGAAACCGGCGAGAGCAAACTGCGTCAGCGCTGGGCCTCCGAGTGGAGGGGGCTCGGCTCGGAACCTCTTTCACCCGCTGAGATGAGGGAGTGGATGCAATCGCGAAAAGCCATACTAGAGTGGCTCGAACAGCGTCGGGAGAAAGAGAACGATCTTCGGGTATCGCAGGAGCGCACGCACGCCGCTGCGGCTCAGATCGAGGGCTGTTTGAAAGAACTGGGTCTGGAATTGCCGACCGACAGTCAGGCCAACTCGCTTGCCGTCTTAATCAGGGTCGCGCAGGCCTTTGCCAACCAAGTTGAAGAGAAAAAACGAGCGATTGATGACCTTCGTCGGCGGAAGCAGTTGCTATCGGTAGAAAAGCCACAAGCAAAGCTCCAAGAATGTAAGAAGAAACTGTTCGAATGGTCGGGGAAATGGTCACAGTTCGTGAAAGCGTTGCTTCTGCCGGAAGGGAGCACTCCCGCTCAGATCGGAGAGGCGCTCGCAGTCCTCGAGAATGTCTTTGGGCACCTGAAAGAGGCAGAGCGCCTCCAGCATCGGGTGAAGCGCATCGGGGACAACGTCGAGGAGTTTGAGAGCAAGGCTTCTCGACTCGTCACAGCCATCGCCC